>Ga0247823_10000593_pt1 | contig 30596 bp, 21 predicted proteins | sample 13C_PalmiticAcid_2_FD_192426 | JGI IMG/M metagenome (GOLD analysis project Ga0247823, IMG submission 192426) | Soil microbial communities from agricultural site in Penn Yan, New York, United States - 13C_PalmiticAcid_Day30 | ecosystem: Environmental > Terrestrial > Soil > Agricultural land...
GTTCATCACTTACTACGTCTACGGCCTACGCATGTCCGAAGGTCACGGATTGAACCTGACGAGTTTCCGCGCCAACCCGGACATCCGCGAACTGGGCCGGTTCGGCTTTGCCGATGTGTATGGCAAGGGCAGCAACGGCAGCGGCCCCAGGTTCCGTTCCGTCCCGGCGGTCAACCCGGCCGTCCGCGAAGTCCTGGAGTGGTACCTGGATGTGGTGCGCCCGATGTTCCCGCCGCTGGATCCGGAAGAGCCGGCCATGTGGCTGTCCGAACAAGGCACGCGCCTGAGCCGATCGGAAATCGCCGCGCGGTTCAAGCACCTGTTGCAGGTGTGCGACATCGATCCCTCCACCCTGTCTCCGCACGGGCTGCGTCACATGTCGGTCTCGCACGAGGCCGAGGCCGACGTGCCGTTGCATTTCACCCAACTGCGCCACGGCCACGCCAACGCCGCTACGACCCAGGTCTACACCCACTTCCCCGAGACCTTCATTCGCGACCGGGCCAAGCAACTGGTCAAACAACAACTGCAATACAAGGAGCCGACCTGATGGACACGAATACCGCTTTGCCGCGGGTGTACTGGCGGCTGCGCGAGGTCATGGCCGAACGTGGCGTGCCCAGCGTGGCAGCCCTGCGTCGTCGGCTCAAAGACCACTACCCCTTCATCTCCGAGGTGCAGTTGGGTCGGGTTGTCGGGCAGTTGCCCGAGCGGTTGAACATGGCGTTGCTCATCGCGCTGTGCCATGCGCTGGAGTGCACCCCTAGCGATCTTCTGCACTGGGGTACCTGCGCGCCGCCCCTGCCCACTGACAAACCGGCTCGCGCGCGCAAACCTCCACGCGAACTGCCGCCGGAGGAGATCGCCCGACTCAAAGGGCCGGCGTTCACCGTATTCGCCCTGCCGCCCAAGGAGGACGCGCCATGAACACACAAGCATCCGTGCCCGCGCAGTGTGGGCATTGCAATAAGCCGACCAAGAAAATCCAGCGCGAATACCGGGGCGTGGCTTACGGAGAGTGCTGTTACCACAAGTGTTTCGTGCCCTCGACCTGCACCCGCTGCGGGCGATCCGGTCGCATCCTCAAAGAGGAATCGCCACATGAGTGCCCGACTTGTCTGCGTCGGGCACGCTGGGAGAACAAACCCTGCGCCCGCTGTGCGCGCCCGATTCGCACCTTCGGCATCGCATTGGACGACGGACGTCTCTTCTGCCTGTCTTGCAAGAGATATGCCCTGCCGCCCGAGCGTTGCCCTGGGTGCAACGAACTCAAGTACGGGCTCACACGCGACCTGCGTCGCGGCGTCACCGAACCGGTGTGTGGACCTTGCCGTCATCGGCTCGGAAGGGCGGTATGTTGCGCGGGGTGTCACCGTCCACGCTTCATTGCCGGCGAGCGGGACGGCAAACAGTACTGCGCCAACTGCTTACCCAGCGGCGCGCCCCCCATCGTAACCTGCCGCGATTGCCACAAGCCCAAGTACCACTTTGGCAGTGGCCGCTGCGAGGACTGCGCCTGGCGCCGGATCCATAGCCGGCTGCTGACCCGGCTGTATGCGGAGGTCCCGGCCGCCTGGGCACGCGAGTTGATGACCGAGTACTACCAGACATTGCGCGATCAGATTTCCCACGGCACCTTGAGCAAGAGCCTGCGCCATGACGTGAGCTTCTTCGCCACCTTGTCATCGCATTTCGCTTCGACCGAGGCGCTGAGCGGGGTTCTCGTCATACGCAAACTCGGACACGAATTCCTGGCCGGCTACGGTCGGGTGATGTCCTTCCTCAACGTGACCGGCCACATCACCACCTACGAGGATCCGGATTACCTGCTCGAATGGCACCTGAGCCGCATTCGCTCCTACACCGCACGAGGTCCAGCTTGGTCCCATGCCGCACTCGATCGATTCCTGACCCACATGCTGCACAAGCGTGACCTGGCGCTGGACCGCGGCAAGCGCCGCACCGTGCCGGTCAAACCCAAGTCGATGGAATCCGCTGTCCGTGCGGCCGTAGCGTTCCTGACCTTCGCTGCCGCCGAGGGCGCCACCAGCCTGCCGGAGGTATCGCAGGAGCATCTGGAACTGTTCCTGGGTCGGCATCGCAACTATCGCCTGCGTATCCGCGCGTTCGTTCGCTACCTGAGGCGGCATGAGCGCCGGTTCCAGAAGTTGAGTGTGCCGGCGAGCAAGTCGGAATTCTCACTCAAGCATGCCTTGTCCGATGAGGCGCGCTGGGCGCACATCGATTGCTTCGCTCAAGCCAGTACGACGGTGGATGTACGCTGGTCCCTGGTCAGCCTGTTTGCCCTGATCTATGCCCAGCCGCCGTACAAAAGTGTGGCACTACCACTGGAAGCCGTTCGCCTGGGCGCAGACGGCGTGTACGAGATCCGCTTTGCCAAGACCTGGTTGCCGCTGGATGAGGTGACCCACCCGCTGATGGTGCGCTGGCTGTCGCTGCGACGCGAGAACTCCTGCTTCGAGCGCGATGGTGAGAGCCCCTACCTCTTCCCTGGCCGTCAAGCGGGTTCCCACATGCGTTCGGACACCTACGGGCGTTGGATCAACGGCAAGCGCACGACATCGCGCGCCCTGATCACCACTTCCCTCGTGCACTGGGCGATCGCCGCGCCGGGCTCGCCACGCATTCTGATCGATGCGTTGGGGATCAGCCGGGTCACGGCCACCACGTACTGCCAGCAACTGGGCATGCACATGCGTCCGCATGCCCGGCATGCTTTCGACGCGAGGAACTGACCCATGTGGCATGTTTACTTGCTCGAGTGCATCGACGGATCGACGTATACCGGCATTGCCGCCGATGTCGACGCTCGCTACCTGCAGCACGTTATGGGTCGCGCGGCGCAGTACACGCGCCTCCATCCACCGCGTGCCCTCGTTGCCGCCCTGCCGATCGGTACACGCGCCCAAGCCTGTCAGTTGGAGAAGCGCATCAAGCGTTGGTCCAAGGCACGCAAGATGGACTTCTTCCAACCGTATACGGCGGATTGGCGCTCCTATCGAGACTCGGACGGGTCCGACACCCGGCTGAACCAATTGCAAGACCCCCTTGCCCTCCATGCTATGGCCACCCAACAGATCGCCGCAGCAGAAGCCGAAGTCTGGGCCGCACTTCGGCAACACTTCCCCTCGCTAGCCCAGACAATACTCAACGCTGGACTGAATGAATCCGACGCGGCGCGCTGGATGTGCTTTCCCATCGAAGTCCTTGGCAACGCTCCCGCACACCTTATTGCCCGAGGGGAGGCGAACTTAGTCCTGGCCTATGTGTTACGCGTAGCGCAGGGCTTATAGCGGGTCCAACTCCCGACAGCGAGTGCGCAGGATATGCCTCACATGCGCAGATTGGTTCCCACTCCTGACCACAACTTCATCCTTCCGGAGAAGGCCATGACCTCTGATTCAGTCCCGCCCGAATCGTTCGATGATCTGGCACAGGTGGCGGCTGCCCGTCGTACTGAGTTGGCGAAAACCTATCTGTCGGCATCGCAAGCCCAATCCCTGCTGGGTATCGACTCTGCCACCCTGACAGATTGGCGCAAGGGAAAGCGCCTGCTCGGCGTCTGGCACGAACCGGCCAAGGCATGGCTGTATCCCGACTTCCAGTTCGACCATCAAGGGTTGCATGTGCAGATGCCCCAGTTGCTCGCGGTCTTTGATCGCCACTACAGCCACGTCTGGTCAAACACCTGGACCATTGTGGAGTGGTTTTTGTCTCCGCATGCGTTGCTCGATGGCGCCCGCCCCATGGACATATTGGCTTGCGAACTCGAACGCGTGCTCGAGATAGCGAAATCTGAGTTCTTGCAAGACCCCTCCACCCAGTGGTGAGGTGTACCAGTACAAACACAACTGGCTTGGCACGCCATTGGCAGGTTATAAAACTCTTGTTCGACTTACCGGTGCTGGGCAAGGAGAGACCATGGGGGACTGGGATTTTCTTTACGAGATGCAGGAGCGTGGCTACAGCCCACAGGACATCGCGGATGCTGCCGGTTGCGGCGCCGCGCCATGGGAGTGGAAGCACATTGACCGGGACTGGCTCGCATCCGAACTTGACGATGAGCCCGACGATGATTTGGTGGCGATCGAGTCCAACGTTCCGTTCCTGAGCCGGGACGGGTTTCCATACAGCGTCGTCAGGCAAACTGAGATCTTCCTGAGCCTGGTTGATTGTGCCCAACGGCACTTCGAGAACACTGGACGTTATCTGCAGATCTGGGGGGAGTTGGGAGAGATCTACGCCGAGATCAAGTTCGGACTGCGCCGTCACGGCACGCATAAAGCGGGCTCAGACGGCACCATCGCGGGCAAGCGGGTGGAGGTGAAGACCATTTCCCCGGAGAAATCCACTGACCGGGTTCTGGTCAAGAGTCAGGGCGATTTCGAACAGTTGCTCATTGTTCGGATCGATCGAGATTTCCAGTTCAAAGGCAAGTTGTTCGACCGGAGCGAGCTCAAGGGGGCCGCAGGCAAGTTTCTTAAAGGACGGCTCAAAGAGGCCTAATCGCTGCTCCAGTCTACGATGGCCCGAGAGCCCTAGAAACAACCAGGTGACTAAAGGCTTGTGTGCGCGCTTGCCGATCTAGTTAGCACTAGACTGCCATATGCACACCAGCCCAATCGGTTAAAACGCGTGTAACCAAGCCTGCACCAATACTTGGGAACTCTAGAGTTGAACAAAAAAAGAACGCTGCCGCCGAAGGCAACCCTGAACAACAGTGGTGAGGTAGTGGAGCGTCTAGCCCCTAAGCCTTCAGTCCTGCGCGAGCTCTATCTCAAATCTGGGAACTTCTGTGCTTTCAAGGATTGTAACCAAGTGATGGTTGACCATGAAGGTGACTTCGTTGGCGAAGTGTGCCACATCGAAGCAGCCGAAGCGGGTGGGCAACGATTTAATCCAGACAATACCAATGAACAGAATCGCGAAATTTCAAACCTTATGCTTCTGTGCGCAACACATCATAAGAAGACCAATAACGTTCGGAAGTTCACAGTGGACGTCTTGCGAAACATGAAAGCTGAGCATGAAGGCCGGTTTCTCAACCTTGAAGAGAAGCTCGGATCAATGTTCAAGGACTCAACCGACTCAACAATCAGCATACCAGCTCAAAATCTTAACCGAATTAATAGGGTTCTCAGTTTCGACTGTGACAACGTGCAACTTTCTGAAATGATCGGCGAGCTTAGTGATTACATAAAAAAACTCGAAAATGTTCCGGTGCAGATCCGCGAATTCCTCGCAACGATTGCGACTCGCATGTACAAAATGAGGAACACTGGCGCAGTATCACAGTCGATGGGGACCTACATGATATCGACCGATGACCTAGAGACAGCCTTATGTATGAGCAAATCTCAGCTGACTCGGCACTGCAGGCAACTTGAGCAATACGGCCTTGCACGAATTGATGAGACAGGCGATTTTGAGATGCCACACGCGGTTTTCATTTACCGGGCCGGCGAATGGTCGCTTTGGATGGATCTGATCGAGTTCTCCAAGAGAGCATCCATCGACCTAACGGAGTTCTGGCGTGATCTTGATTTCTCGGCACTAGATGAATGAACCGCTCCCGAAGTGACTGCTGCCTACGGGGCTCCTGCTCAATTCCACGCTGACCGCTTTGGATCGGGAACTGCCGTTACCCAAGAGGCCGCTCACGGCCAGAAGTCGTCAACTCATTCGCCGTCACCGTGCTTCCGAGCGTGCGCCAACGCAATCACACGCTCCGGATCCAACGGGAAGACCTCGGCCGGTGTATGCCCACCCAGAGCGTCGTCTGGGGAAAAGACCCAAAGCACGGCATCCGTACCAACGAGGCCATTGCGATCGCGTGGCAATACCTGAATCAACCTTCCAGTGGAGGCGCGAGGCCCGTCCTCAATTTCGAACTGGAATGTAGGGTAGTGAAACCGTTCGCCATCCCAAAGGGCGAATATTCTTTCTTCTCGTCTCGCCAGGCTGGCCGCTGCCTTCGGATCGGACGCCGATGGGTCTACGCGGACTCCCACGGAGGCGCTATCCAGCCAAGCACCTGGCCGTGCCAATAGACTGAGCAGGATATGGTCTGCGAGAGGCATGTCGATATCCTACTCGCCTTCCCGTTACCTGGCCCGGATTGCTTTCGATCCAGCGCGTTGCGGAGAGACCCGTGTCGCACCCGCTCAAAAGATACGTTCCGAGTCACGTATCCCCGGATTCGGGACCTTGAGCGTGATGGACTTTTGACGCGCACCGCTTTCCCCCGGATGATTTCGAGTGCGGTCTATTCTCGGTTCAGTTCGTTGACGCCATAGCAACTGATCAATAACTGAAGCCTATCGTCTGGAGATATCGATGACCGGCTCACCTCGGATTTATTTCATAGACCGAATGCTCGTCGGCGCTTATTTTTCAATCTGCGATCGAGCATGCCGTTGTTCGGTCACCCTCTAACGGGGCTAGGGCTGGTGGCGTTAGCGGCTGAAGGATATCTCCAGATCTGTTGACCATGCATCTGCCTGCTGGACTTGCTCCTGTGTCCATTGCACCGTGAGGCCGTTAGCTTCCCCTGTCATCTGACCCGGTGCGGGACCACCCCTTCCCAAAGTACACCGGCGATCTTCGTTTGGGGGTGCGTTTTGGTTGTATTCTTCTAGCGAACGACTCGCAATGGAGGGGCTACCCAAGGGAGGGGGGAGCGAGTGCAACATGCAGCAGACCTGCACACTGGGAAGATTGTCGCCGCCGAGAACGCACTTTGGGGGCGTGTTTATGTGTGCCCCCGCCCCGGCTGTGGTGGTCAAGTTTACCTGCCGCATGTTTCAAAACAGACTCCACACTTCCGGCACTACCCTGGCGAGGGAACTAAGGAGTGCGACGAGTACTACCCCAGCAACGGTGGTGGCGGGGTCAGCGTAGTTCCTATAGCCGGTCGCATAGAGGATGACCCTGCGGAACTTGGCTTACTGATGGTCCAAGTGGACGGTCGCTGGGCTCTGGGAATACGGTTGCCAGAGATTCCGGACGCCCAGTTGGGCAGCAGTTCGCTGAAGGAACTCTGCAATGCGTTCGTCGAGGTATCTGCGGGCCCCGGATGCTCAACGCGGGTAAGCGCGCTCGACCTCCGACCCGGGATAGGCATCGCGCGCATTGACATCCTCCCCAGCGCTCAGACCTTTCGCACTCAGGCTGCGGGAACCTGGCCCGTATCTATCGATAAGAACATCTGGAAGCTCGAGTGCAAAGGGCTGGACGTCAAAGGTTCCTTGTTTCGTCTACGCAACGGCGAATGGACCCGGCTGCTTACCGGCTCCGGTGTTTATGCGGGAGAAGTTCTCCTCCTGATCGCCGATGCCCGACACACGCCTCCTGAGTCCATCGTGTCTGCTCACCATACTCAGATCGCCAGCGACACGGTCGACTGGGCAATCTGGGAAGTTCGCGTCCCAGATCAACCTAGCCGGACAGAACTGGCCTGGCTTGCGCGAGTAGGACATGACCTCATTCCAAGGCCTTGGCGTCTTGAGCTAGTTACGCCGCCTCGCACCATTGGCGACCACGGTGAGCCAGTGTTCTGGATTGGCGATACAGCCATGCTGCTTATCCATGCTCCTCGCGACGCCACCCAAGCGCATGCAGCCTACAAGTTCGGCACGAACTGCTATACCAGTGCCATCGCCGTTTCCAACGAACGCCAAGCCTATGTCGCGATAGATCTCCGACAACTTGGCTCTACGTGGTTCTCCATCGCGGGTGAGAGAACGGCAATCTTAGAGCTTTCAGTTCGCTTCCGACCTTCGGACTCCAAGTCCAGGAAGGCCCTAGAGCATGCGCCGAGATTACGCATCTGGATTGGAGATCTAGCCTTCGAGTCCTGGCAGAACGCGATCAACGAAGTGCCTGTAACGCACAATTCGTTGCCCGACGTCCGTGCTGAGCTCGGGACGGAGTGCACACGCGCTCAAGTAAGGGCCTGGGAGCGGGGAAAACAGCGCATTAGTTCAGGGCTGGACGGCCTGGGAGTGGCCAAGTTCATCCAGGAATTCCTTGCGACGGCCTCACGCATTGAAGTTGACGCAGGAAATTTCGGGAAGCTTGTTCTGACGCCGTTGATGGTTATCAGCAGCAAAGATCCGAGAACTGATGATTCTCATCGACTGCGTTTCTATGACCGCATTCTGCAATCGGCAAATCGTGCTGGCAATACGCATCGGCCTGAAACGGCGCCGGGATGGCGGCCTGCAAAGAATGCCGATAGCGCGGCACTTGTCCGAGGAAGGCTGGCCCAACGGCGCCGCCGAGAAGTTGGGGGGAATTGAAGATGAGAGTTCTGGGCGTAGTCCAATGGACCAATCGGGACAAGTTGGGTCAGCCTATCGCTGGGGTGCGACCGCTGTTTGAAGTAGAAGGATCGGACTGGCGCCCCATTACACCTACCGAAGAATTCCCGACCAATGGCCAGGTCTTTTGGCCAAACGCACAGTCCGCGGTGGAGGGCGCGTTCGTTACATTCCGTGCTGAACCGAACCCGGGCCAAAAGGATGAGTTCAGAGTCGTTGATCCGAAAGGCGCGTACGAGGTACTTGACCTAAGGCGTATAGGTACCGCCGCGCATGTCCGTGCAGCATTGTCAGAGGGAATACGCCTACCCGTCCACACAGGCAATACGCGCATGGCCATCTGGTGTGAACCAGACCTGCTGGTTGGTCCAGTAGATCTCGTTTCCGAAGCACCCGGAAGATGGACACTGCGCGGAACGAACCTGCATAGCCTGCCGACCTGTGCCGGCGCAGAGATCAAAGCCGTTCTCGTAGATCGACACGAGCGCTTGGTGCGGGTCGATGAAGCCCCCGCGTCAGGCTTCGTGGACTGGGATGACGACACGACCGTTCTCCGCCGCGCGATTGAGCTTACAGGCAAAGTTGCTAAACACGCAGGCCACAATGGTGGGCTGACCAAACGTCAGATCAACGAAGCCGCAAGCGCGCTCGCCGAGCTAGGACTTGGCCCCAAGCAGAAGCTGGAACTCTACCGTTTGGAGCGCGCGGAGGCTCTGCTGATGGATGCAGAGGAGGTCGCGCGACGAGCTGGCGATCTCGCACATTCGCTGCAAGAACATCCGGCCGTGAAGGCATCCCTCGAGGACCTGCGTGCCCGAGTACGTGAGGAGGCAGAGCAGAGTGCAAGAGCAGAGATGGAAGCATCGCTGGCCAAGGAATACGCCACCCTTCAGTCAGTAACCGAAAGTAACACGACTGCGTCAGCACGACTTGAAACTCAACGTCAGGAAATCGGACTGACAGAGCAACAGCTTGCTAGTTTGCGGGAAGACTTGGAGAAGACCGCGAACAACGCTGAAGCGGCGATCGGTGCTCGCGCCCTCGCAGCTTTCAACCATCCCTTGGAACTCCTCGCCGAAGTTAGTGTCTTGCGGCCATTCCTCGGCGCCACCAGCAATTCCTTCGGGATCGGCGCGCCCACAACTCAGGTCAAGCGTCCTATCTGGTCCAACGCACAGGGCGAAACGATCAAGGATCGTGCATCTCTCAGGCGCCTACTCACTAGTGCGGCGCGCGCCAAAGGCGTCGATCCAGCTCAGATGCTGCGAATTCATGCCGCCCTCTCAGCCAGAATGATGCCGATAACGATCGGTCCCGGGGGCTTGGCCGCTATTGCTGCGTATGCACAGGCCGCTTGCGGCAATCGCCTTGTTGTCATGCATGTCTCACCGGGGTCGATAACTCCGCGGGATCTTTACGAGGCTCCTGATGGCGGGATCTCAATGGGCGCGGAAGCAGCCCAGGAGGTGGATGGGATATCGCTGGTTATTCTCGAAGGGGCAAACCGATCCCCTATTGAGTCATCGGTACTGCCGATGCTCCAACTGGCAGAGCTTGGGTCGTCGCCGATTTCCATAGCCCCCGGCTTACGACTGGCGGCCACACAGGTCTTGGGCGCGACCACGGTCCCGACTACCCCCCAAATCTGGCACCACGCCGTTGCCATTCATCCCCAGCCCAGCGCCACGCCCAGCGCAACGTCGGAAACGCTCGGCGACCTGCCACTCTCGAGCGAGCTTTTCGCCCTCGGCGATGCGCCTACTGAAGCTGTAGACGCGCTCCTTGATACTTGGCCCGAGTGCCGCGAGTTGCGCCCGGCTTTGCTTCGTTTCGGCGCAGCGCTGCATCGCTTGCATGAGGATGAACAGAGATTGGCTCATGAACTCCTCCATGCGGTGGTGCTGCCCAATACGGCAAGCGCATTGAGCGAGGAAGAACAGGCCGAAGCGCTAAACAATGCAGGCGACGCCGACGGCGCACTCGCACTTGAACTTCGCCGCCTACGACGCTGGTTGCGCTGATGAGCTTTAGGGTCCTCAGTTCTCCGGGGCAAGTGGTTAACGCCATGGATCATTTCCTTGGACTGGAACTGCTTCAATCGGCCGACAGGCGATTTGAGCTCTTGCGATCGACCGTCTGGAGCCTGGCTGCCCCAACGGGAAGGGTACACATCAATCGGATACTCTCCGCCGCGCTACCCGCTTGGCGAGTGCTATCAGAGGATCGGCAAGCCAGCGACGAGGACCTTAGGGCCGCACTCCGGACCGGGCTTTCGTCGCTTCAGGATGTCGGAGACTTGATCGAGCTCCGGGGAGGCTACTGGACGCCGGCGGCTTCACGCCTGGTAGAACTGCCCCAAGACACTGGGTATTTGCTCGTAGGCGGGATGCCGTCTGACCTCCTTCCCGTCGGGGAAGATCGCGTCCGCGTTCATGGACTGTATCGCCACCTTGCCGATCTCCCATCGTCGCTGACCGCATTGCTGCCCCGCGAGGGTGTCGAGAGTTGGGCAAGACTGCCGAAATATGCTTCGGTTCTGGATTGGGGAAAAGAAATCATCGAGTCGGTCGAGCGACAACCGTTCTCGCCTACTGCGCAAGAAAGCTTTGAGGTCTATCAACCTGGCCGGGCACGTGCTGCCGCTCCGCAATACAGACGCTGGTTCTCCGATGCCGAGGGGGCGACCGGCGCTCTGCTTGCTCGTAGAACGCGCGCGTATGGAGCCCGTGAGTACCGTTTGATTGACATCGAGTCTGGCGCCATCGTCGGATCGAGTGCATTGCCGGGCATCGATGTGCGCCGACTCATGTATTCCCTTGATCTCCACGCGCAGAATCCAGTTCATGCGCACCGCGTCCAAGGCGAGGATGGACCGTTTTGGCTATTGACGAGCGAATTACCGCGTGCCGAGCAGCGCTTGTTCTCGGCATTCGGCACATTGACGGTTCCAGATGACCGGCGATTCGAGCGGCGATGGGCGTTTGAACGGAATGAAGCTGCTGCCCTGGAAATGATGCGATCGCTTGGAATCGTAGTTAACACGCAATCCCACAGGGCACGTTGATGAAGAAGCAAACCGAGTTAGGCGTCAACGAAGTCGCCAGGAGGATTCACCTGCGACTGCGCCGATATCTTGAGGCCCAGTATCACATTCGAAACTCAGCACTCATCGAGGAGCGCCGACTGTTTCTCGAAGAGCCAGAGGGGATCTATCAGCCCCCATTCGTTGAGGTAACACCCTCGTACGCCCTTGCCGGCGGATTCTCTGGTTTGAAGGCACCTGCCGTCGTGACCGAGTTCCTGCAGGAACTGGCCGAATGGGATCCCGGCGTTGGCATCTACCCGCCCTATCGCCACCAGGCGGATGCACTGGAGCACTTCTTCAGCAAGGTGAGCGATGGCGAAGACCTTGTTGTCGCCACCGGTACCGGTTCGGGCAAGACGGAAACCTTTCTATACGCCATTCTCGGCGCATTGGCACTGGAGGGGGCGCAGAGGCGGGAATCATTTGCCCAGTACGGCGTCCGGGCTCTTCTGCTATATCCCATGAATGCCTTGGTGAGCGACCAGACCTCGCGCATGCGACGCATGCTAGGAGATGAACGGTTGGCCACGTTGATGGAGGAGCGTTGGGGAAGGAGAGTGCGTTTCGGTATGTATACCAGCCGCACGCCCTATCCTGGCGTCCGTTCGGGCACCAAGGATCAACGCCATCTCGATACCCTATTTGGTTACTACGAACAGCTTGAAAGCTCGACGGATGCTTCTGAGCGTTTGCTGGTAGATCAGCTCAAGAGCCGTGGACGTTGGCCTGCCAAGGACATTCTCGGCTTCTACGGCAAGGACGCAGAAGAACAAGTCTTGGTTAAGAGCGGGAAGCGCGCCGGATCGCAGCGAACGCTTCACCACTGGGATCGGCGCTTCCTCACGCAACCGGTGGATCGGGAACTACTGACCCGGCACGAGATGCGGGAGCAGGCTCCCGACTTGCTCATTACCAACTACTCCATGTTGGAGTACATGCTGCTTAGGCCCATTGAGCGACCTATCTTCGAACAGACAAAGGCCTGGCTAGACGCAGACCCGAAGAATCAGTTGCTGCTTGTCCTCGACGAAGCTCATATGTACCGCGGCGTCGCCGGCGCGGAGGTTGGCCTGCTGATCCGACGTCTGATGGCGCGCCTTGGCATCGACCGCGATCGCCTGCGTTGCATTCTTACCAGCGCAAGCTTGGGCTCAGGCGCACAGGCGGAAGAAGCTGGCCGCGCCTTCGCTCGTGATCTGACCGGCCAAGCTAGTGCGCGGGGGTTCAGCATCGTCCGTGGTACCGCAGAAGAACGTACAGGCGCCCGTTGCGGTACGGATGCCGAGGCGGATGCACTCGCCGCCGTGAGCCCTTCGATCCTGGCGGCGGTTGCATTTGCGCCAGCCGACGTCGACACAACCCTGCATGACCTGGCTGCCCGTTTCCATTGGAATCCGCCACCGAGCATTGTGGACCTTGGTGAATTGGCAGCCCGTCAGTACGTCTGCCAGTCGCTCACTGGCTTCGGACCGCTAGAACTCCTCATCGCACAAGCGTCAGGAAATGCAACGGAGTTCGGCCAACTCGCTCGGGCGTTGTTCCCAGACAGCGAACAAGAACAAGCCGAGAAGGCGACGGACGGATTGCTCGCGCTTGGCACATTCGCACGACGCACCGAGGAAGGACGTTCGGAGCAGCCGCTGCTTCCCACGCGGGTTCATCTCCTCTTTCGAGGCCTGCCGTCGTTGTATGCCTGCGTGGATGGGTCTTGCAGTGCGCGGCGCAGCACCGCAAGCGAATCCCTACTTGGACGTCTCTACACCCAACCCCGCACGCAATGCGAGTGCGGTGGCCGAGTGTATGAACTTCTAACGCACCGTGATTGCGGTGCGGCTTATCTCCGCGTCTTTGCAACCGCTCCGAACGCCGCGTTCTATTGGCATGAGCGCGGGGGCGTACTGAACGAGTACGGCGCGCCCTTGCACGAGATCCATCTTTTCCTGGAAGAGCCCCATCCGGACCAACGGGGCGCCGTACAGCCGCTATTGCTTGATATCAGAACCGGCCGCGTTCTGTCGGCGACGGGCGATAACACCCAGAAGACGCGGATTGTATACCGCGCGGTTACCGCCGCCGACAATGTTGCGAACACGACGACGTTTGGAGTTTGCCCTGCGTGCACGCGTAGGACGCAGACGAGCGGTTCTCTCAAGATCATGGATCTGGCTACTAAGGGAGAGCAACCATTCGCAAACCTAGTACGCGAACAGTTTGTGTCGCAGTTGGCGACGAAGGAAAGAAGCAGCCAGCATCCTAACGAGGGTCGCAAGGCGTTGCTTTTCAGCGATGGACGTCAAAAGGCCGCACGGCTCGCTCGCGATCTGCCGCGCGAAGTAGAGCGGGACACGTTTCGCGAGGCCATCGTCCTAGCGTGCCAGCAGATCGCGCAGTTGCCGGTGCCCCAGCCGACCACCTTGGATGAAACCTTGTACGCGGCGTTTGTCGCGGTCTGCGCTCATCACCACCTGAACTTCTTCGACGGTCACCACCAGAAAGCCCTCCTCGAGGAGTGCACACGTTTCGCTGAAGATTACGGCGACCTGGACACCGCTCTATCCGACAAATGGCGGCCGCTGCCGCCGCCCCGTTTCCGGACCGCGCTTCTGCGCCAGATTGGCGACCCTTACTACTCCTTGGTGGCCGCTTGTGCGGCAGTAGTCGAGGCAGCACCTGCCAAACTACGCATGCTCAAGAAGCGGCTTGGAAGCCTCGAATCGTCGCCTGCCATTGACGATATCGCCAATGCGTGGATTCGTGAAATGCTAGGGCGCTATGCATTCGATCCGGCGCTGGGCAAGGACACCCGGCTGGACCAGTTCGGATACTTCCAGCCGATTCGATCGGCGGACGGACTCAAACAGTTCTTTGAACGCGTACGAACGCGCGCCGGTCTAAGCGTGGCGGATGTCAACTTGCTTCGCACCAATCTGTTCGACGTTTTCACCCGCGAAGCCACCACGGGTGACGACTCGGGTCGGCTGATCGTGACCGATGGTGTCGTCATGCGATTGGCCATCGAGTCGGTTTGGCTTCAGTGCTTTGTCTGCGGTCACCTGCAGGAGCGGCCTTTCCTGGGCGGTTGCGAAAACTGCCAGGACAAAAGGCTCGAGCCACGTGCCCCCGATCATGAGTACATGCGCTCGCGCAAGGGCTTTTTCCGAGAGCCCCTGCTTGCCGTGTTACGCGGCGAGCAGCCAGTTCACATCACGGCCGAAGAGCACACGGCACAGTTGTCGCAAAGTGACACCGGAGCGGTCTATGCCACGACGGAAGAATTTGAGCTGCGATTCCAGGATGTACCTTTGGGGCCAGACAAGCCTCCTGTCGACGTGCTCAGTTGCACCACAACCATGGAAGTCGGCATCGATATTGGATCGCTAACCGCCGTTGGACTAAGAACCGTCCCGCCTCAACGCGAAAACTACCAGCAGCGTGCAGGTCGTGCCGGCCGACGTGGTACGTCAATATCCTCGGTTCTCATGTTTGCCCAAGGGGGCGCTCATGACGCCCATTACTTCTCCCATCCGCAGGCGATTATCAGCGGCCCTCCTCGCGAACCCCGGCTGAAGGCCGACAACCCTCGCCTGGCGCGGCGTCATATCAATGCACATTTGCTGCAGACATTCTTCCACTCACGATTCGAAGCACTCACGCCAACCGAGCAGTTGGAGATAGCAAAGCAACGTCCAAGCATAATGAGTGCTTTCGGTGACGCCGATGACTTCTTCAATGGAACAAATGAGTTTTCCTTCGCCGAGTTCCAGGCGTGGATGCTGGATGCCGTTCTGACGCCTCAGAGCGAGGTCGTAGACGCCATTGCGGCCTGGCTTCCTCAAGCCATCTTCATGGGCCAGGGGATCGACGAGAAGCGAAAGTTCGTTCGCCACATCGCCGATGATTTCCTCAACGAATTGTCTGTCATTGGCGACGAGCGGCGCGACGCTACAAGTAGCGAAGACAGTAGCGATGAGGCAGAGGGTCTACTGGATCTGTGCTTTGATAGGGGCTTGCTGCCCTCTTACGCATTCCCCACGGACCTGTGCAGCTTCGTCATCCAGGAGTGGGATAAGCGGAATTCGCCCTGGCGGGTCGCCACCTCCGAGCGACCCCAACTGGCGAAAACGCAGGCACTTAGTGAGTACGCGCCCGGCCGGCTCCTGGTGGTGAACAAGCAGACCTATCGTGTCGGCGGGATCTTCGTGGACGGACCGCCATCCGCAGCGCCCGCAACATCACTTTTCTCACGTCCACTAAGCCGTTACGTCGGGTGCCCACGGTGTTCATTCATCTCGATCGAAGGCGGCAGCGCCTCCTCTCGGACAGTTGAGGGATCGCCATGCCCTGTCTGCAACACCCCTCTGTTTGTGCGTGAGTACCTGAATCCTCCGGCGTTTTCGCCTGAGGAGGGTCGTGCTCTTCGGGACGATGATCGAGATCAGGACGTTACCTTTGCCTCCTCCGCGCAGTTGCCGGAAATTGCCGGTAGGGAAGAGTTTTCATGGACAGACGGACCCGGTGAGAATCTGAGGCACTCATACGGCGAAGACGTTCTGTTGGTGGTTGCTAACAAGGGCAAGGACGCAGCCGGGTTCAGCGTCTGCGAGAGTTGCGGAGCTGCGTGGGTCGACGGCGATGAGCCAGATGGCGCGCACGGGCGTCCGTTCCTGATTCCCCCGCATGTTCTGGATCGCGACGGCGCTGGCAGGCGCTGCAATGGAGAGATTCGCCGCGGGATCTTCCTGGTCCACGACTTCCGTACCGATCTTCTGCTATTGAGAGGCTCCTTCCGATCCCCATTGGACTTTCAGCCCGAGCAGCCTTGGTTGTATGACGCCTTGGCCACACTATCCGAGGCGCTATCGCTGGGCGCGAGTCTGGAACTGGACATTGACCCGGGTGAGGTGTCGGCAGGCTTCAGGCTACTGCCTGGCCTCGAAGAAGGAGAGGTCGGGCTTGCGGAGATATATCTCTTCGACACGTCTTCGGGAGGCGCGGGCTACGCGGCAGAGGCGGGGGAGAAACTGTCGCTGGTTCTGGATCGCACCGAAGCTCTCCTACGTCACTGCCCCGATCATTGCGAGCGATCATGTACCAGTTGCCTTCGCCACTACGGGAATCGCTTCCTGCATGGACGCTTGGATCGCCGGCTCGGACTTCAATTGCTCCGGTATTTCCGGTTTGGTGAGGCCCCCAAATTGCCCCAGCCTGAGGCGCAGGTTCGCACACTGAGTCCGTTAGCGCATTTTCTCGAGTTGGAGGGTTGGACTACCACTGCGGACTCTGTGGGTGCGCTGCGCTGCCAGGGTCTGCGCGAGATGGTCATCGGAGTCTACCCGGCTTTGCTGTCATTGGACGCAGCCAGTTCCCTGCATCCTGTCGAGGCCGACGGGGGTATCCGGCGCGTCCTATTGCCCGACTACCTGGTCGAGCACGATCTTCCTTCGGCGTATCAACGATCCGTCGAAGCTGTCAGCTCATCGTCATCGGTGTCTCACTCGAGTACATCTGTGTCGCTGACCGGCAGTTCGATTATCGAACTACCTGTAAGGGACATCAGAGGCGGCAACGAAGTAGGCACACCCGTAGCAGTTCGTCTGAGATCTACCGTCGATCCAGGGATGGGAGCCTTTGCGGTTCGCGTGCCTATGCCTGGCCTTACCAGTACCGGGTTCGCGGGCGGCAAGTGGCTGGTCGTTCGCCCCACGCGTCCAGAGGACCTCGGCTCAGACGCCTGGCACATTGCCTTGAGATCGCAGGGCACGTTTGGCGCTACGGCAGCGGACTGGACGATTGCTCATGCGAAGGAACTATCCAGCACGGATGAAGAGCCGACCCGGCTCCAGGTGTCTTACGGCAGTGCCACGGACAAGAAATTCCGGCCTGAGCGGCTAAATCGGTCGGAGACTCTCCTCGTCGCCACGGTTGTTTGCCACGCCGAAGAGGCTCCCTGATGGCACGATTCATTCCTGATGTTGATCCCGAAAGGATCACTCCAGACTCTGAGCGACTCGTGTATGAAGCATTGCGGGATCTGCCCAAGGGCTTTGTCGTGCTGCATTCATTCCCATGGCTGCGCCCACTAAGGGATCACAAGAATGAGCCTCTACGCGAAGGCGAGGCTGACTTCGTGGTCATGCATCCGGAGCGGGGGCTGCTGGTGCTTGAAGTGAAGGGCGGCAGACCGGAGTTAGTGGGGCGAACATGGCGAAGAGATGGGAAAGAACTACGCGACCCCTTCGATCAAGCGCGGCGCAGCCGCTATGCGCTCCTGGAAGCCATTGAGGAACGCACATCCAGGCGTGTGAATAGAACCATGCTTGCCCATGGCGATGTGGTTGTGTTTCCGCATACGCTCTTCTCCACACCCCTGCCGGTCAATAGCGATCCTCGCATCTTGGTCGATGCATCTGGACTCTCCGATCTCACACACAGGATTGAAGAAGCGTTTCAGGCCTGGTCCCGGACGCCTACCCATCTGCTCCCCAGCCAGTTCACTGAACTGCTCGATGCACTGATGCCAAAGCTACGCCTCGTGCGTTGCGTCGGGACGGAGATAGGTGCCGATCACCAACGAATTGTGCAGATCACGCTCGATCAGCGAGCTACATTGATGGGTATGCTTGAAAACGAGCGTGTGCTTATCGATGGGACGGCTGGGTCCGGCAAGACGTTGTTGGCTATCGAGTTCGCTCTGAAATTGGTCGAGCGAGGCGACAGCGTCTTGCTTCTTTGCTACAACCGACATCTGGCCGCGTGGCTGCAGGAGCAGGTTGCGCGCGACCCGCGCACTCGACGTAGCGTAGGGCGCTTGCAGATTTCAACCTTCCACTCTTTTGCCCATGGCCTGGCTAAACGCGCAGGTGTGGACTTCGACGTTCCCAAGAGCGGAACTCAGGATTTCTGGGATGACGAAGTACCACTGATCATGGAACAGGCGCTGGAAGTGCTTCGGGCGAAGGAGAATCCCGAAGCTTTCAACGCAGTCATCGTCGATGAGGCGCAGGACTTTGCGCCTGATTGGTGGGTGACGATCGAGTCGCTCATAAGCAAGCAGCCGCCAGGGCGACTCTATGTATTTTTGGATCTGAATCAAAGTCTCCGCGGCAACGCCAAGCTGCCTACCATTCCACTTTCGGCCAGGTTTCCGCTTACAACCAACTGCAGGAACACGAAGGCGATCGCGCGAAGTGGATCCGCATTGGCTCGGATTGATGTTCGCCTATTGCCCGGCTCTCCTGCTGGGGAAGCCCCTGCCGTTCGACGTGCAGCTTCCGCCGCCGCTGAGGCGGGGCTAGTTCTTGCCGAGATTCGCCAATTGATTAAGCAGGGCATCAAGCCGCCCCAACTAGCACTCATCGGTCCGGCCGCCTACGAACACAGCTCACTTGCACAGCACGCAGAAATCGACGGCATACCGTTGATCTCAGATCCTGTCGACTGGCGGCGCGGTGCCGGTATCTTGGTTACAACAGCCCGGGCATTCAAGGGGCTTGAAGCCGACATTGTCATCGCATACGGGCTCGAGGCGTTCGGCACGTTGTTTACCCGGACAGATCTTTATGTCGCCTGGACCAGGGCACGACATCGACTTATTCTGGTTTGCCAATCTGGCGAAGCACGCATGGCGGTAGAAGAGGCTCTATCAGACGCCGAGCGCGCGACACACGCCCATAGCGAATCAGCGGAACAGACACCTTGACTGTATCGCTACGCAGTGAAATAGCGTCAACCCGAATGAAGCGTTAGCTGCCAACTTCGGGAATCTTATAGAACGTGGCCTGGCCATTAATCTCACAGAGTTCCTTGCCATGAATTATGAAAATAGAGTCGAAACTATGCGGGTTGCTTGCAGTCAATAGCACCTGCAGGAATGAGACCGCCTTTCTGAAGTTGAGATTCGGCCCGGGCCAGTTGTCGTACAGCAGCGCCCAATTCTCGCCATAGCGATCAAAGCCTTCAGCCAGAGTCTTAGTTGATTTTTCATGAATGAAATGGAACATTGCGGCGGCCCAATCTCGCTCAAATGAATCGCCGAACCAACCATCACCCATTTCATCTGCCTCAATCTCAGCAATTAGTTTCGCACCTGTCTTTTTAGGCTCGCCAAGAACTGCATGGGGAGTGAAGTACATATCAGGTCCGTGACCCTTCTCCCGCAAGAATGCGGCGTGGGCGACATTCTCCGGAATGACCTCGGTATGCTCAATGCCGATGCGATCCCCAGACATTGACAGAATGAAATCTGGACGATCGCCATGATCGAGTTGCAACGGAAATTCTAGACGGCCCGCTGGAAGCGCCGCTAACAGCCTAGCCATGCAATAGCGCTCGGTATGGTCTTTGGTCCGACCCTCGGACCGGAGGGGGACATCGACATGCACTGTCCTGATCATGGCAACTAACTCTGCCTCCATTTCCGCACGCCAGAAGTTCTTCATTGGGCTAGTACCTATAGCTGGATCCCTTAAGCCTGATTATGTGACTTTCCCACAGTTCGCACTGATGAAGTTGATCAGGCAGACCCATCATTCATGATCATCCAACCGGTTAGGTGGTCAAGCTCGGGGCGGGACGGTCGCCAAAAATCCGGCGGATTGGATGGAATCCCCTTCACAGCTTCAGGGACACTTCCCGCGTCGAAGACTAATCGCAAACGGTGCGACGAAGGACTGCCAAAGTGGCTACGTTGCCCTCGGAGAGCAGGCATGACATCTAGATCGGGCCCGCCGATAAAGCCCCGAATTCCGGCCCTGAACGACCTCCTGAGTGGCGCAACCAGTGAAGATTTCCAGCGCCTCCGGGCACCACTGACGCGAAAACCGAAAGGCCGCCAGCACCGCAGCACGGTGCCCACAACCCCAGCCATAGCACTGCCGGGCGACTACACCCACTGGCTGGCTGACATCAAGGCCCGTGTTGTGACCGCCCGCCATCGAGCGGTGTTGGCTGCGAATGCCGAAATGATTCAGCTTTACTGGCAAGTGGGCCGCGAAATCCTTAGCCGCCAAGCTCAGCAAGACGGGGAAACGGAAGTCATCGACAAACTCGCCCGCGACCTGCACGTTGCCTTTCCAAGCATCCGGGGATTTTCCCCACGCAACCTGCAATACATGAGGAATTTTGCCGAGGCGTGGCCCGATACCGAAATTTGGCAGCAGTTTGTTGCCAGATTACCTTGGGGCCACAACGTGTTGCTGCTGACTATGCTCAAAGACCCGGCTGAGCGCCTGCATTACGCCGAAGAGGCCGTCGCCAACGGGTGGTCGCGCAGTACTCTAGAAGCCAACATCCGCGACAAGCAGGGAAAGCGCTAAGGCGAGATCACCTAAATTCCAGATCCGTTCTAATACCTAAACGACACCCAGCGGAAGACACCGTTCTTGCTATGCCCGCTGGAACAAGGGTTCCTGATCCACTACCCCTGGAATCGACACCCGAGCGCCATGCCGCATTGGCTGAACCAGCGCATGACGACGGACCTCTGCAAGTACGTCATCCGATTCAATTCGCTTGATCAGCCAGCGCTCTCTCCACCAGTCCGCAATACCGTCGCTGGCCACCGAGCCGGAGCGAAGCGGATAGAGATAGTGTGGAGAACTATCGGCGCCGATCAGGTAGTCCGACAGATTGTTGATCAGGGGAATGCCGTAAACGATCCGGCGACGGTGGTGCTGCAGCAATAGAGACGAGGGAAGATTGAGCAGATCCAGCCCTTGCCGCACCTTCCTCAGCTTCGGGCTGACTCCCTCGCCGAATATGCTGTTGACACGCACACCGCCTTCTACTTGCTGGACGTAGCTGGTTAGGGCATCGATGGTTTCTTCCGAGTACTGCGAAGTGCCGAAGGACTCCGAGTGACCCAATTCCAAGTACCTGATCTCCGTACCCGCCTCTCCTTCCAACTTCTCGCATGGGATTCTGATGCGGTTGTACTGGCTGGAGCCAATTCCATACAGCGAGGTTGTCCCCAGGAGAACCAGGTGGGGGCTGCGAACGATGGGACGACCGGCCATCGATGAGGCGATCTCGCTCTCCGCATTCTTGTAGCGTCGGCGGTACTCACCGACCACTTCAGGGCTGGTAGCCAGCATGGCCACCAATTTGCCTCCCAGGATCGCGTTATACGGCTGCACTGCGCCGCAGACACTGATATCTGCCATAGAGATACCCACCCGATCGGCCTTTGCCTTTCGAAGCACCGCGCGGATAGCATCTTGTCCATCCTTGGAGGCAGCCAATCTCTTCAGTGTTTCACGAGACGCCTTTCGGCCGAAAGCCGCCCGAACCCTAAGCCGGGCGCGAAGCAATGCGGCGAGCGTTAGAGCACGCTTACTCCGGAACAGGTGTGTGCGCGCCCGCTCCTGCCAATGCGCATCACCATCGACGTCACCTACTGATTTTCGCGATTTGTGATCTCGGCGCTGCACGAAGCGGTGATGCATGCGTCGGCGCTTTTCACCTTCCTTCTCAAGGCTAGCAATGACCTCCTCGTTTGGGAACGCAATCTCGCGCCCGGTTAGGACGGCATCCTCCACAAGATCTGCCACGTAGATCTGGCGGATGGATTCGTCCAGGCTCCTCTTGAGCCAGCGTGCCAGTTTTGCCGTAGGTGCCGTCTTGACGCGTTCTAGAAACACGTCGGGATTCCACCCAATCCAATCGTCTCGCTCCCGGATCTGCATGATCGGGCTACTGAGAGCGCAGATACCCATTACCGGATGATTTGGCGCAGCGCGGTCCCTAACCAGGAACTGCATGCTCCTTCCCGGCACGCTCATGTACTGGTTTGACCACGTGTGACGAAAGTATCGCCAGATGTCCATCAGACGAAGCCCCGTCTGCTGGCAGGTCGCTGATCCCGAAGGGATGAATTCCAAATACGGGTCGATCGCCCGCGCAAGAGCGGCATGCCTGTCCGCGCTGGTGACCCCGCGAGCGTCTTCGAGCGAGCGCGCCAGGTCCCGACCATCACGCATGACCGTGAAGATCGACACGAAGCGCCCTTCGTGCAGACGGACTTGCTCCATGGACTTCAGAAAGCGAACAACCGAAGGCTGCTTCAGCTGTGAGTTCCGCTTGACCAGTTCCTGTTGGCGAATGCGCTCCTTTTCCTGCGCATGCCCCTCTGTGGAGGCAGATGGCGGATGCACCTCGAGATTTCCCTTCTTGACACGCAGACTCCATCCCTGGATGGCGATATCGGCAATCACCAGGCCTGCCGCAAGCAGTGCTGTGGCCTCTTGATAGCGACTCTTTTCTACAGCACTGATGAACGCCTGCCTGATTTGCTCGAAGCGCTCACTTTTCTCTTCCGGCGTCCTCAGCTTCGAGGCGCCCGTTAGGTCCTTCGCCAGTTGCAGGAGCATCTTCTTCGACTGTGCCCCTCGAAGAGGTGGGTTCAGCACAGTCCAGTTGGGGCGTGAGTTGGATGTCATTTGTCGTTAAAGAATGTAGCGATAGTGTTGCTCCAGTCGTGGCGATACTTGGAGACAGGTAAGAGCTTCCCTGCGCTAGCTGCTTCGCTTCGGGCTGCGGCCAGTAACAGGAGTTCTAGATGCGTGCGCAATTGCTGGTCGCGAGGCAATTCGCTCTCAACCAACGGTTTGTAGATGTCCCGATAGAACGGGTGCTCCGGGTTGAGCACAAGCACCAATCTGTTCTGGTCCCGGGCGTAGGCGAAGAAGGGCGTTTCCTGGATGGCCGACTCCACGATCATGTACTTGGAGGCTTGTCCCATCTTGGACTTGCGCAGCCCTGGATGGTCTTGTTCCAAACGAACAAGCAAGGCCTTAGCTTCGGGTTCGATCTTCTTTGGAAGTGGCTTGAGCAGTTGATCCTGACGGGACGCCACGCTCGCAGCTCCCGTAACCCGTTCGTTCTGCTTGATGGCTTGGTGCGCCCTGCGAGCGCGCACACTCAACGCCCGCGCAGTTGTCTCGATATCCGGCGCCAGAATCTCCAGCAGATGGGCACTTGGGCGTACCTGCTGCTTGGTATGCGTGATGCCAAAAGCTTCATCCAGGACTGGATCGAAGTGCACTTCGCAGCGCCACCAGTCGTCATAGTTTTCCCGGTGCTTTGCACCCATGAAGAACCAGCCGTAGTCGACCTCGCGACCGGCCCTGACGATCGAGACACCTGATCCCTTGGATATGCCGCGCTGTCGCTTCGCGTCGTTGGACAGTGATTGCCACTCGTGGACGGGGAGTTCTGAAAACCGCACCCGTATAAGCCCGGTGACAGTTGGATTGGTCGGATCGACACATACCTCGTAGCGCAGTTCGTCTCCGAACTGCTGCGCGCCGGTAATGGCTGCTTCGGGATGCAAATACAAGGGATCGAAGGCGCGGACCAGTTCGCCGTTGATGGTGATCCGAAGTCCCACCCAGAGGTAATGTCGAAAACGGCGAGCCAATTCCGTCTCCAACTTACGGGCGATGGTCGATATCCGGCGGTTATCCAGCCGGTCACATCGGCTCCAAACCACCAAGGTCCCGGAGGGGCCGCCGCAGGCCCTGGGAATCGATTTGGCCAGTTCCGGCCGCGGCACCTCCTCCATCCGCTTCTGGGCAATTTCATCCACGTCGAGGTAGGACGTGAAGACAGCCGGCGCATCAACGGTCGGGTGCGGGGTTGCGGGGTCCCGCCTCCAGGTATAGACGGCGACGTGCCGCGCCTGGCTCAACGAGGCATTGGGCAGGCCCATGCCATACCGGCCCAATCCGGTGCGATCCCCAAACCGGGTACTCCCGCCGAACCGTAGAGCCTGACGCAGCGTGAACGGATCCATCCCCACGCCGTCATCTCGCACTGAAACCTCAATGGCACCGTCCCCGGCACCGCCTTCGGCAGCGGCAATAAGGATCTCGATGTGCCTGGCCTCAGCCTGGATGGAGTTGTCCACCAGTTCCGAGATGGCGCTAGCGGTCCCCTTATAGCCAGAATCGCGCGTTGCCTGGATAAATCTATCCAAGGCGATGATCGGGCATGCGCCGTCGGTCGTCTGAAGGGACTTCATGTCAGGACCCGCGTTGGCGCTGATGCCGACCAACAGCGGCCTCAGGCAGCGGCTCTAGTCGATTCGCGAAGTCGCGAATCTGCGCCATTTCCGCTGCCGTGAAGACCACCTTATAGCCCCTGTGACGACGCCCCTGCGGGATCTTCGAATCCCGGCGCCATCGCCACAGCGTCTGGCGAGCTATCCCCAGTTCTTCGTGGACATCGGTGGCTGTGTAGTACTGGACACCCTCGATTTCGATCGTCATGTCCGGAGCCGGGCTAGAGGTAGTACATTGTTGCAACCGTACCACTATGTTGCAATGTGTAACCTCCGTAACCGACCCACCGACGATCGGCACCGCAGAACGAGCCGTGAAGCAGGCAGCCTGAATACCTGCTTCGTCTGACCGACGACCGGGGCGATGCGTCTCGGTTGGACTGCGGCGGCCCACTGCCTTCAGCCAACAAGCCTTCATCAAATGAAGGGCAACTGCACCCGCCCTTGTCCAAACTGGACGTTGACGCGAAGCACTTCCGTGTCCACTAGCAGGTGCGCCAACAACAGGCTTACAGTCCTGATGCGTAGGTAGAGCATCAGCTAGGCATGAAGGCCAAGCGGAGCGCCTAGCAGGAGACCTCAGGAATGCGGCAGATCGGCACCCCATGTCCAGTCTGGACCCGTCGCCCATCTCTGGATAGTTCCAGTCCGAGTGGGATCGGCGCGCGCTGGAAGTCCTGCGCGAACCCCTGGAGTCCGGCACCGTGTCCATTTCGCGCGCGGCGCGCAGCGCGGAGTTTCCAGCGCAGTTCCAGCTGGTGGCGGCGATGAATCCCTGCCCCTGCGGCTGGGCCGGCGACAGCAGCGGGCGCTGCCGCTGCTCGGGCGATGTCATCCAGCGCTATCGCGGCCGTATTTCCGGTCCGTTGCTGGACCGCATCGATCTGCACGTGGAAGTGCCGCGCCTGCCGCCGCGCGAGCTGCGCCCGGACTCGCCCGCGGGCGAGTCCAGTACGGAGGTACGCCAACGGGTCGAGCGCGCGCGCGCGATCCAGTTGAACCGCGCCGGCCGGCTCAACGCGCAACTGGGCCAGGCGGAAACACTCGCGCTATGCCGGCTCGGCGATTCCGACCAGGCGCTGCTGGAACACGCCATCGACCGGCTCAGGCTTTCCGCCCGATCCATGCAGCGCATCCTGCGGGTCGCGCGGACGATCGCCGATCTGGCGGGCGCCGACGGCATCGATACCTCCCATCTGACCGAGGCGCTGGGATATCGGCGGATCGATCGACGCGAACCGTAGGGCGCGCTGCCGCCGGTGCATGGAGCTGGAGATGGTGGCGAAACGGCGGGCGGCGCTTCGCCGGTTGCTTGGGCGGAAGCCGCGTCCAGTCGATCGATGCGGGTACCCGACGCCGCCCTGGCCCAGCCATGGGCAATGACGGGGGCTGATGCGTCTTGCCGGAAGTTGCGCGTAAACGCGCGCGCGAAGACGGCTCCGTTTCACCCGCGTTTCATCCGCTTGGCGTTCTAGTCGACTGGCCCTGTCGGGCGGGCCCGATGGACTCGCGAGGGACGGAGCGACACGTTGCATGCCTTTCGCCATAGCCGAGGTCGCCATGAAGCGCGAGGTGTTGATCGGAATGGCCGTCGCGGGCCTGCTCGCGCTGGCGGCCGCCGGCGCCGTGTGGAACGAATACCTGCGCAAGCCGCCGCCGGAATCGCTGGCGCTGCCGGCCGGACTCATTCCCCTGAACTCGCCGCAGGGCCGGCGGCTGCTGGCGGAGAGCGCCAGCCGGGCCGACTACGACGAGTTGATCGCCAGCTTCGTCCCGCAGACACGCAAGGCCTATTGCGGCGTGGCCAGTGCGATCACCGTGCTCAACGCGGCGGGCATCGAGCGTGCACCGGGAAACCCGCGAGCGGTCTTCGCGCCAACAGACGTTTCGTTGAATCCGCTGAAGGCCAGTTTCACCGGCATGTCGCTGCGCGGCATGGCCGACCTCCTGCGCGCGCATGGCGCGCGCGTGGAGGTATTTCCCGCGTCGACGACGGATGTGGCGTCATTCCGGCGGCTGGCACGCGCCAACCTGGGTCAGGAAGACGACTACCTGCTGGTGAACTACCAGCGCACGCATCTCGGCCAGGCCCGCATGGGCCACATCTCGCCGCTCGCCGCCTACCATGCGCCCAGCGACCGGCTGCTCATTCTCGATGTCGCGGCACACAAGTATCCGCCCGTATGGGCGGATCTGGACCAGGTCTGGCAGGCGATGCGCGCGCCGCTGAACGCGCGGACCACCACCACGCGCGGATTCATCGTGGTGCATGGGGTGGATACCGGAGCCGTCGCTTCAACGGCTCCGCCATGACCCTCGCCCTGCGCAGCGGACCTCCGCGATGCGACGCGTGCCCGCCAGACCACATGACGCAGAGGGCGCGGTGACGTGTACCGGTCAGCCCACGCGTTGTCCCGCCGGCTGGCGGGTCGCGACATTGAGCCGGTTCCATACGTTGATGTTGGCGATGGCGATCAGCAGCGAGGCCAGCGCGGCTTCGTCGTAGTGCGCGCAGGCGCGCGCCCAGACCTCGTCGCTGACGGCATCGCCGCGATCGGCGATGCGGGTCACCGCTTCGGCCAGCTCCAGCGCGGCGCGTTCGGCATCGGTGAACCAGGGCGCCTCGCGCCACACGGCCACCGCGAACAGGCGCTCGTCGCTTTCACCGGCCTGCCGGCATTCGCGGGCATGCATGTCCACGCAGAAGCTGCATCCGTTGATCTGGCTGACCCGCAGATCGATCAGGTGCAGCAGATGGTCGGAAATTCCCTTGCCCTGGGTGGATTTGTGGAGAGCGAACAGGGCCTTCATGGCATCGTTGTGGATGATGGCGGGATTGGGCATACGGGCTTGCATGGGATGGCTCCAGGGTTTGTGGGATGGACATCGGGATGACGTGCCGGCGCCGGCCCGTGTGACGGACGCCGCTGGCGTCACCGCAGGACGCCGCGATCCATCGCCGCCGTCACATCCGGACGTGCTGGCGCGTCAACAAGCTTTCCCCCAGGATCTTTCCCATGAATGATTCGCATCGACTTGCCGAACAGTTCCAGTCCAACCGGTCCCGGCTGGAAGCCGTCGCATTCCGCATGCTGGGCTCGCATGCCGAAGCGGAGGACGTGGTGCAGGAGGCGTGGTTGCGCCTGAACCGGACCGACGCGAACGAAGTCGGCAACCTGGCCGGCTGGCTGACCACCGTGGTGACGCGGCTGGCGCTGGATCTGCTGCGCGCGCGCAAGGTGCGCGCCGAGGAATCGATGGAAGGCGTGCCGGAAACGGCACTGCCGGTCGCCGATGCCAGCGTCGGTCCCGAGCACGACGTGCTGCTGGCCGATTCGGTCGGTCCGGCGCTGCTGGTGGTGCTGGACACGCTGGCGCCCGCGGAACGCGTGGCGTTCGTGCTGCACGACATGTTCGCGGTGCCGTTCGACGAGATCGCCCGCATGCTGGATCGCAGCCCGGACGCGACCCGGCAATTGGCCAGCCGCGCGCGCCGCCGGGTACAGGGTGCGGGCGCCGATGCCCTGGCCGATCGCGAGCGTGCGCGCCAGGTGGTCGATGCCTTCCTGCTCGCCTCGCGCACCGGCAACCTGCAGGGCCTGCTGTCGCTGCTCGCGCCCGAGGTGGTGATGCGCGCCGACGTGGCCGCGATCGAGGGCAGCCGGGACAAGCAGGGCGAAGGCGCACCGGCGCTGGCACGGGAACGGCATGGCGTCGATGCGGTGGTCAGCGCCTTCCTGGGCCGCGCCCAGGCGGCGCAGTCGGCACTGGTCGACGGCCTGCCCGCCGCGATCTGGGCGCCGGATGGCGTTCCGCGCGCGCTGTTCCGGATCGCCGTGCGCGAGGGCCATATCGTCGCCATCGACGTGGTGGCCGAACCGTCGCGGGTCGCGTCGGCCAAAGTGACCGAGATCGGTCCCCTCCCCTGAAACGCCGGGCGGTCTTCGGGGTCCACGGACGCGCCCATCCGTCCACAGGACTTCCGACACTGCGACGCGGCGCCGGGGCGTGTGGTCTACTGCGATGCAGCGGCATACGCCGCATTCCGCACGTTGACCGGCCCATCCAGGAGGAACGCCATGCTTCGCACCACCCTGATCGCCGCGGCACTGTCCGCCGCCCTCGCCAGCACTCCCGCACTCGCCCAGCAGGCCGCCAAGGCCGGCGTATCCGCCGCCGACGTCGAACTCATCCCGCGCGAGATCCTGTTCGGCAATCCCGAGCGCAGCAATGTGCAGATCAGTCCGGATGGCCGCTACCTGAGCTGGGTCGCGCCGGTCGACGGCGTGGCGAACGTATGGGTGGCGCCGGCGGACAATCCGTCGCAGGCGCGCGCGGTGACCTCCGACAAGGCGCGCGGCATCCGCCAGTATTTCTGGTCGTACCGGACCGACACCCTGCTCTACCTGCGCGACACCGGCGGCGACGAGGATTTCCACCTGTACGCGGTGGATCTGAAGTCCGGCGAGTCCAGGGACCTGTCGCCGTTCCCGAAGACCCGCGCGCAGGTCGCGGGGGTCAGCGATCGCCACCCGGACACGATCCTGGTCGGCATGAATGATCGCGACCCGCAGTGGCACGACCTGTACAAGGTCGACCTGGCCAGCGGCAAACGCGAACTGGTGCAGAAGAACGACGCCCAGATCGCCGGCTACATCGCCGACGCCGACTACACCCCGCGCTTCGCCACGCGCGCGCGACCCGACGGCGGCCAGGACGTGCTCGCCGCCGACGGCAAGGGTGGCTGGAGCAAGTTCGACGACGTGCCGTTCGAGGATTCGCTGACCACCGGCCCGGGCGGCCTGACCAGCGACGGCAAGACCCTGTATTTCACCGACTCGCGCAACCGCAACACCGCCGCGCTGTATGCCATCGACGTGGCCAGCGGCAAGCGCGAACTGGTGTTCGAGGACGCGCGCGCGGATGTCGGCGACTCGCTGAGCCACCCGGTCACCGGACAGGTGCAGGCGGTCGCCTCGGACTACCTGCGCGAGGAATGGAAGGTGGTGGATCCGTCCATCGCCAAGGATCTGGAGCGCCTGCGCGGCATCGGTCCCGGCGATGCCGGCGTGGCCGCGCGCACCCACGACGACAAGACCTGGATCGTGGTCTACGCCGCTCCGCAGACGCCGGCGGTCTATTACCGCTACGACCGCGAAGCAGGCAAGCTGACCAAGCTGTTCTCGGTGCAGCCGAAGCTCGATGGCAAGCCGCTGGTGGCGCAGTGGCCGGTGGAAATCCAATCCCGCGACGGCAAGACCCTGGTCAGCTACCTGACCCTGCCCCGGGGCGCGGATGCCAACAACGATGGCAAGGCCGACACGCCGGTACCGATGGTGCTGCTGGTGCATGGCGGTCCGTGGTCGCGCAATGCCTACGGCTACAGCAACACCAATCAGTGGCTGGCCAACCGTGGCTACGCGGTCCTGTCGGTCAATTTCCGCGGCTCCACCGGCTTCGGCAAGGAATTCACCAACGCCGGCAACGGCGAGTGGGCCGCCAAGATGCACGACGATCTGATCGATGGCGTGCAATGGGCGGTCAAGCAGGGCGTGACCACCGACGACAAGGTGGCGATCATGGGTGGCAGCTATGGCGGCTACGCCACCCTCGCCGGCCTGACCTTCACTCCCGACACGTTCGCCTGCGGCGTCGACATCGTCGGCCCGTCCAACCTCAACACCCTGCTGAGCACGGTGCCGCCGTACTGGGCCAGCTTCTTCGAGCAGCTCGCCAAGCGCATGGGCGACCCGCGCACCGAGGAAGGCCGCAAGTGGCTGACCGAGCGCTCGCCGCTGACCCGCGCCGACCAGATCAAGAAGCCGCTGCTGATCGGCCAGGGCGCCAACGACCCGCGGGTGAAGCAGGCCGAAAGCGACCAGATCGTCAAGGCGATGCAGGCCAAGAAAATTCCGGTCACCTACGTGCTGTTCCCGGACGAGGGCCACGGCTTTCACCGTCCCGAGAACAGCAAGGCGTTCAATGCGGTGACCGAAGGCTTCCTGGCCCAGTGCCTGGGCGGACGCGCCGAACCCATCGGCCAGGATTTCACCGGCTCCAGCATCAGCGTGCCCGCCGGCGCCGATGGCGTTCCGGGCCTGACCGATGCGCT
>Ga0247823_10000595_pt1 | contig 30587 bp, 28 predicted proteins | sample 13C_PalmiticAcid_2_FD_192426 | JGI IMG/M metagenome (GOLD analysis project Ga0247823, IMG submission 192426) | Soil microbial communities from agricultural site in Penn Yan, New York, United States - 13C_PalmiticAcid_Day30 | ecosystem: Environmental > Terrestrial > Soil > Agricultural land...
TCGTGAATCTCGATCGCGTCCGGGTCAAAGGGGCCGAGGCGCGGTTCGAGGGGCGAGCGTCGTCCGGCCTGTATACGACGCTCGCCCTATCCTATGCGAAGGGTGACATCATCGACCCCGACGGCATTCGCTCGCCGCTCGAATCGATCGATCCGCTCAAGCTCGTCGCGGGGGTCGGCTATCGTCAGCCGCAGGGCCGTTTCGGCGGCCAGTTGATCATGACGCACAGCGCACGCAAGGAAGCGTCGCGCACCGCCGGCGGCTACCGCCCCGACGGCTTCACCATCCTCGACGCGACCGCCTTTGTCCGCCTGACCGAGGGGCTGACGCTGCGCGGCGGCGTCTTCAACATCCTCGACAAGAAATATAGCTGGTGGAGCGACGCGCGCGGCCTTGCCAACACGACGCTCATTGGGGGCCGGAACCTGCCGATCGACGTGATCGCCGACGCCTATACCCAGCCCGGCCGCAACGCGAGCGTGTCGCTCAGCTTCCGCTTTTAGAAAAACGAAAAGGACTGCACCGATGAAAACCTATCGTAAGATCGCCGCCGGGTTGCTGTTGCTGACCGCAGCGCTGCCCATCGCCGCTTCGGCCCATCCGCCGATCGCCGCCGAGGCTGCCGCCGCAAACTTCGAACAGGACCGTGCCGCCATCCTCGCGATGGCGGGCAATTACCGCGTCAGCTTCAACATGCAGGAATCGACGCGCTGGGATCCGACATACGAGGTCCTCGAACCCAAGCGTTCGGGCGGCAATGAGGTCGTGCGCGTCATCGAGGACACCGGCCGCAAGATCAGCCTGCAGCATATGCTCGTCATCACCGGCGACGACGACAAGAGCATGATCATCAAGCATTGGCGCCAGGATTGGGAATATGAACCTGCCAAGGTGCTGGTCTATTCTGACCGCAACGCCTGGACGTGGGAAGATGTGCCCGAAAAGATGCGCACCGGTCGCTGGTCGCAGACGGTGTATCAGGTCGATGATTCCCCAAGATATGGCGGCTGGGGTCAGTTCGAAACGCAGGGCGGCGTCCGCCGTTGGCGCTCGAACTGGACCTGGCGCCCGCTCGCGCGCCGCGATGCCGTGCGTAATCCGGTCTACGACCGCTACCTCTCGATCAACCGCCACCAGCCCTCGCCCGACGGCTGGGTCCACTGGCAGGACAATACGAAAATGGGGACGAAGGACGGCAAGCTGGTGCCGATCGTCCAGGAATATGTCCTCAACACCTATATCAAATATGACCAATATGACGTGAAGGCCGCCGACGATTATTGGGCCGCGACCAAGGATTATTGGGCCGCGGTGCGCGCCGAATGGGACCGTGTCGCCGCAGCCAAGGGCGGCATCGCGATCGATGAGGAAGCACAGACGGGCACCGTGATCAGCGGCCGCCTGCTCGAAATGGCCGACGATATTCAGGAAAAGAAGCTGACCACCGCGAAAGCCATCGCCGAGGCGAAAAAGCTGATCGAGACCAACACGCGCAAGCTTTGAAGACCTTCACCATGTGAAGCCCGAAACTGGGGGCGGCTCGCAAGGGCCGCCCCCTATTTTGTGGTGCGGGCGAATGGCGGCAACGGGGTGGTGAGCTGCCCTTTGTGCACCCCGGCGCAAGCCGGGGCCTAGTGCGGAAAGGCAGCGTGGAATTCTGGGCCCCGGCTTTCGCCGGGGTGCACATCACTATCGTCCGCTTCCGTTCGTTACCCCACTTCCGTCATCCCGGGCCTGACCCGGGATCCCGCTTTTTTTCGCATCTACCGGCCTTCGAGATCAAGCGGGACCCCGGATCAAGTCCGGGGTGACGAAGATGGAGAGGGCAGCTTCCGGTCGACTCCTGCCCATCCGTGTACCCCGGCGAAAGCCGGGGCCCAGTTCGGAAAAGCGCAAGGTTAGTGTTGGAATTTTGGACCCCGGCCTTCGCTAGGGTACACACCTACAACGGCAGCTCCCGACCAAAATCAGCCAGAACCTCGCACAGAAAAAACCGCTTTCCTAATATATCCGGCGATGATCTACCCTTGTGGATGACCGCATCGATCACCCTGCAGAACACTCCTTCGACACTCCGCGCCCGTCATCGCCTTAAGGCGACAAAGGAGACATTCTGGACGCGTACGTCCGTATCTTTTGTCGCCTTAAGGCCGCGAGCGGCCACTTCTCCGGAGGCCGGCGTTCGCCCGACGTTCATCTCCCTTATCCCTGCCACAAGATAGAGTTGGAATGCCTATTTCTTAGCGCCTTCGACGCTCCAGATGCCGGCACCGCGCGTCGCGATGAACAGGAAGATGAAGCAGTAGAGGATGATCGTCTCGCCGCCGTTGACGATCGGGAAGGGCCCCTGGCTGCCGTGCGCGACCCAGTAACCGACCGCCGACATGCCGCTCGCGATGAAGGCGGCGGGACGGGTGAACAGGCCGATGATGATCAGCGCGCCCGCGACCAGTTCGATCGTCCCCGCAGCATATAGCATCGGGTTGAGCGGCATTGGAAAGGCGACAGGGAAGTTGAGGAATTTCTGCACCCCGTGCGCGAGGAACAGTACACCCGCAACGATGCGCAGCAATGCATAGGCCTGTTCGCCGAAACCATCGAGAAATTTCATGATTGGACCCCCTCGTTCTGATTATCGAGGTGGGCAAGCTAACCGATTTTTCGGCCCGCGCGAATTTTTTTCGCGATCCATGTCACATCCGCCGATCCTGTCTCGTCAAGTCTGCACAACCCCCATGAAGGAGATATGACATGACCAAGGTAACCGACCCCTACGCCGCCGCCCCGCACCTGATGAAGCAATGGATGGCTGTCAGCCTCGGCGCCGAAAAGAGCCTCGAGCCGAGCCTGATCGAACTGGTGAAGATCCGCTCGTCGATCCTCAACGGCTGCGCCAACTGCATCAACATGCACACTGTCGAAGCCCGCGCGAAGGGCGAGACTGAACAGCGCATCTATCTGCTCTCGGCCTGGCACGAAGCCCCGGTCTATACCGACCGCGAACGCGCGGCACTCGCCTGGACCGACGCCTTGACCAAGCTGTCCGCAGGGCACACACAGAAGGCTGCGAAGGATGCGCTCGAAGCGCATTTCACGCCGGAGGAACAGGTGAATCTGACCGTGATGATCAACGTCATCAATGGCTGGAATCGTATCGCGGTCGGTTTCGACCTTTGGTACGAAAACGGCGCGTTGAAGGCTGCCTGATGACCCCTGAGGGCATCCGCGGCGAAATCGATGCGGCAGCGGACGCAGCGGGGAGTTTCGACCCGCTGCGCCCGCTCCTCACGCGCGTAGCCTACCGCATGCTCGGTTCGGTCGCGGATGCCGAGGATGTGGTGCAGGATGCCTTCATTCGCTGGCTCGGCACCGACCGCAGCGCCGTGCGCGAGCCCGCGGCCTTCCTGCGGCGGACCGTGACGCGTCTCTGCCTCGACCAGATAAAGTCGGCGCGCAGTCAGCGCGAGACCTATGTCGGCCCCTGGCTCCCCGATCCGCTGGTCGAGGAGGAGGAAGAGGACGACGTCACGCTGCCGCTGATGATCGCGCTCGAACGGCTGTCGCCGCTCGAACGTGCCGCCTTCCTGCTCCACGACGTCTTCGGTGTGGAGTTCGAAGAGGTCGCCAAGACGATAGACCGCGACCCCGCCGCGACGCGCCAGCTTGCGGCGCGCGCGCGAACCCACGTCCGCGACGCGCGCCCGCGCTACAAGCTTGAAAAAGAGCAGGGGCTTCAGATCGCCAACGCCTTTTTCGCGGCATCGCGCAGCGGCGACATGGGCGCGCTCGGCGCGCTGCTTGCCGCCGATGTCGGCATGTGGGCCGACGGTGGCGGCAAACGCCCCGCCGCGATGGGCCCCATCCTCGGCCACGACATCGTGCTGAAACTGCATCGCAGCCTGGCGGTGCTGTTCGGCAAATACGGCTCGACGCTCGTCCACGCCGGCACGATCAACGGGTTGCCGGGCTTCGTCACGCGCGAAGCCGACGGTGAACTGCAGACGACTGCGCTGGAAATCGAGGACGGCAAGATCACCGCCATTTATGTCATGCGCAACCCCGACAAGCTGAAGCATATGCACTGAACCGGATGGCGGCTTTCGGCCGATTGCGGACGGTCGAGATGTGTACCCCCGGCTTTCGCCGGGGTGCGCAAAGGGCAGCTCCCCAGCAAAACAGACATCGCGTTCAAATAGGCCTTTCCTACATTGTCCGGCTGTGTCAGCCTTCATCCGGCTCTTTCATTCGGTGAACAAAAAGGCGGTCGCTGCCGGGCTTACGGGTGCGATCATGATGGGACGTGCCGCGTACATCCAGCACCCCGCGACTTCTCAATCGGGGCGCACATAAGGCTGAACTTTCCTGAACTTTGAAATATCGCCCGGTCCCCGCACATCGATCGGGCACGACTTTTCGCTGTCCTACACCGCATCCCCGCTATAGCGTCGATCCATGAATCGCTTCGAAAGAACCACCGCTTCGCTTGCGACGCGAAAACCGCGAATTGCGAGTGAAGTTGCGCAGTTTTCCGCTGATTTCTTCGCGGGAGCAATTCGGTGCTGAGCGTCGAAACCTATGCCGCGACGCCTTGGCCCGATCCGCTGGATTGGGAGGTGCGGGCGGGGCAGGCGGTCGCCGCGGCGCTTGCGCTGACGCCCTATGCCTCGCTCGCCGACGCCGCGCCGCTCGTCGAGGTATCGGTGCGGCTGACCGACGACGCCGAGGTCCACACGCTCAACCGCGATTTTCGCGGCAAGGACAAGCCGACCAACGTCCTCTCCTTTCCGCAGGTACAGGCCGATCTCCTCATCGCCATGTCGTACAGCGACGACGGCGAAATCCTGCTCGGCGACATCGTGTTGGCGCGCGAAACCTGCGCGCGCGAAGCGGAGGAAAAGGGGATTTCGATCCCCGATCACGCGACGCATCTGATCGTCCACGGCACGCTGCATCTTGTCGGGTACGACCATATGGACGACGGGTCGGCGGCCGCCATGGAGGCGCTTGAGGTGAAAGCGCTTGCATCGCTGGGCATCGCCAATCCATATGCGGATCAGGATTAACAGGGAAAAGCCATTATCATGCCCGACGACCAGGGATCTTCGAACCGATCGGAAGAGGACAGTAGTAGACCCGGATTATTCTCCGGGCTGAAAACCCTGTTGTTCGGCGGCGACAAGGAACCGTCGCTGCGCGAACAGATCGAAGAGGTCATCGACGAGGCCGAAGAGGAAGGGCAGGAACGGCGCGGGAGCAGCGTCGTCGGCGACCTGTCGCCGATTGAGCGCAAGATGCTGCGTAACCTACTTCACTTTGGCGAGCAGACCGTCGACGATGTCGCGGTACCGCGCGCCGACATCATCGCGATCCCCGAAAGCGCGAGCTTTGCCGATATCGTAGCGCTGTTCGCCGAGGCGGGGCATAGCCGCCTGCCGGTCTACCGCGAAAATCTGGACGAAGTCGTCGGGATGATCCACGTCAAGGACGTGTTCGCGGTGCTTGCGGAGGGGCGGACGCCGCCGCCGCTGCTCGACCTCATCCGCCAACCGCTTTACGTTCCGCAATCGATGGGCGTGCTCGACCTGCTCGCCGAGATGCGCGCCAAGCGCACCCACCTCGCGATCGTGATCGACGAATATTCGGGCACCGAGGGGCTGCTGACGATCGAGGATCTTGTCGAGGAAATCGTCGGCGAGATCGAGGATGAGCATGACGACGAGCCGACCGCGCTTTTCGCACCCGGCGAGGGCGGCTGCTGGGAAGCCGATGCGCGCGCCGAACTCGACGATATCGGGGAGGCGATCGACCCGCGGCTTGCCGAGGTCGAGGAAGATGTCGATACGCTGGGCGGCCTTGCCGCCGTGCTGGCCGGCCATGTTCCAGAGGTCGGCGAAATCCTGCAGCATCCGAGCGGCTGGCGCATCGAGGTGACCGAGGCCGACGAACGCCGCGTGCACCGTTTGCGCCTTCACCCGCCGGTGGTGGTCGACCTTGAGGCGCCGTCGGAGACCGGGGACTAGCGCGCCGGTTATTCGGGACCGATATTGATCACATTATAGCGCAGCGCTTCGGCCATAGTCAGGCATCGGCGCGTCGAACGGTCGCTTTCGGTCGCCACCGACTTTTGCCGGTACATGATGTCGGACAGCAGGTCGCGTGATACGTCGAGACGGATCAGCAGATCATTGTCCTCAGTCGCCATCAAGGCGGCCTCGCGCTCGACGTCGCTGATCAATTCGGTGGTGGACTCGGCGCCCAGTGCGACGCTCGATTGAATAGCGTTCTTGTCGCCGGTCATCGTGAACATATGGACCATGAAATAACCGCCCGGGTCGATCGTGCGTGCACGGCCGCCCATGAAGACGAAATTGCACGCGCTGAAACAGGTCCAACCCGCTGGAATTCGTGTCACCATTTGCCGCTCTTTGCTGAATTTGCGGATCAGCAATCCTGCGGCATTGCCGGCGCGCGCATCGCCACCCGGCGAACGAATCCAGATTTCGCTGATCGACGGATTGTCGGTCAGAACCTTCTCAAGCCGCGCGGGAAGTTCGCTGTCGACGCGCCCTTCGGCCAGCAGCACGGTTTCGCCGCTGCGCTGGAACGGGGTCAGCACCATCGTCCTATAGTCCGACCAATTGGGCTTGGCGGGGCAAGTGGGGTTGTCGGGATCCATGCCGGGCGGGGTCGCGGCAGTGCATGCGAGCGTCGCGACAAGCGCAGCGATCGATTTGATCCAACGGTTCATACGATCATCCCCAGCAACGTGCAGACCCCCGACCGCACATGCGATCATGCTATGTCATCGCCGCAGCCAAAACAATATCACGACACGCTCGTTTGGCGGTGTGATCCGGGTCATTGACCCGGCTTGTGAGGACGGTCATTCGGTCCTAGCCTTGGAGACAAGGGTGGGAGTTCAATCATGCCGGCAAAGCTGCGATATCGATCGGGGTGGGGCGCCATCTTCTTGGTGCTGCTGTCGAGTAATGTCGCCGCGGCAGCTTGGCAGAGTGTGCCGAGCGAGGGCGACAAGGCTTTCGTCCCGCCACCGGTCACCGAACCCGCGCTGCCGGCTCTCCCCGAGCGGCCTGCGCTAGATACCCGCAGCTATCCGAAGTGCCGCGAGGATTATAAGAAGATCGACGCGCCGTTCGACAAGGCGGCCGCGATCAATCGCTGCACGGTGGCGATCGACGCCTATTATTCGCAGAAAATGCTGCCGTACCGCGAGGAAATGATTGTCTATCAAAATGCGCTGTCGTCGCTTTATACGACCAAGGTCGGCGGCAATATGCGCTATTCCCCGGCGACACAGGACCGTTTCTATAAGGCCGTCATGGCGGAACACGCCGCCTCCGATCCCGAAGGCGCGAACCTCGCTGCATATCGCGGACTTGAGGCGCAATATCAGACCGACCGTGCCTATCTCGCCGACCGCTTCTGCTTCAACACCGGCTGCAACGGTTATCCGGTGCCGGCATCTGGCGTCAAAGTCGTAGCGCCAGAAACCGTCGAGCAGCCCCCAAAAAAGAAGGCCGAGGAAACGAAGCGCGCGGACAGCGACGCTCCCGACCCCAAATGCAAGCGCGCCCGCAAGCGCGGCGGCGCGCTGGGCGGTCTGATCGGCGGTGTGGCGGGTAGCGCCGTGGGCCTCAAGGGCGTCGGTACGCTCGTGTCGGGATTGGTCGGGGCGGTGCTCGTTGCCGAAATCGCGTGCCAGCTCGACGAAAAGGAGCAGAAAGTCGCCGCGGAGGCGACGGTGGCCGTCACGAAAAAGGAAGAGGTCGGTGCGACCGCGAATTGGACGAGCCCGACGCGTGAAGGCGTGGCGGGGTCGTCGACGATCACCGCACTCAACACCGAGCCCAACGGCAGCAAATGTCTGTCGATCACCGACATCGCGATTGTCGAGGGCGAGGAAACGCGCGTATCGAAGCGCATGTGCCGTGCGAAGCCCGGCGAACCTTATAGCATCATGGCCTGACGGCGGCGTTGCGTTTGCACCGCGACGGGACTAGCGGAGGCGTGATGGACGTCTCCGACCTTCGCATCGCCCTGTTCAGCGGCAATTACAACATGACCACCGACGGCGCGAACAAGGCGCTGAACCGTCTTGTGGGCTATCTTCTGGCTCACGGCGCCGCGGTTCGCGTCTATTCGCCGACCGTCGAGCACCCGGCTTTCGAACCGACGGGCGATCTGGTCAGCGTGCCGTCGGTCGCGATTCCGGGGCGGAGCGAATATCGCATTCCCGTGTCCTTTTCGTCGCGCGTCCGCGAGGATATCACCGCTTTTGCACCCAATATCGTCCATATCTCCAGCCCCGACCGCGTCGCGCGGCAGGCGGCGGCGTGGGCGCGGCGTCGGCGGCTTCCGGTCGCCTGTTCGGTGCACACGCGTTTCGAAACCTACGTCCGCTACTACAACCTGTCGTTCCTTGAGCCCGTAATGGTTGCGTGGTTGCGCAAGCTTTACCGCAAATGCGATGCGCTGATCGCACCGTCCGAAAGCTTTGCGCAGGTGTTGCGCGAGCAACGGATGAACTATGATATCGGCATCTGGACCCGCGGCGTCGAACAGGGGATTTTCAATCCGGCGCGCCGCGACATGGCATGGCGCCGCTCGCTCGGTATCGATGACGATGTTCCCGCGATCGCCTTCCTCGGCCGGCTGGTCATGGAAAAGGGGCTCGACGTTTTCGCCGACGCGGTGGAGGTGCTCCAACGGCGCGGCGTCCCGCACAGGGTCGTCGTGATCGGCGAGGGCCCCGCCCGCGAATGGTTTGAGTCGCGGTTGCCCAACGCGAATTTCGTCGGCTTTCAGGGCGGCGAAGATCTCGCCCACGCGCTCGCCTCATGCGATATCTTCTTCAATCCTTCGGTCACCGAAACCTTTGGCAATGTGACACTGGAAGCGATGGCTTGCGGGCTGCCCGTCGTCGCGGCGCGCGCGACCGGCAGCGCCAGCATCGTCAAGCATGGGCAGACCGGCTATCTCGTTACCCCGGGATCGATCACCGGCTTTGCCGATCATCTTGAGCGCTATTGCCGCGATATCCAGCTTCGCGCCGAACATGGTTCTGCTGCGGTGCTCGAAAGCGGTGCCTATCAATGGGATGCGATCAACCAGACGGTCGCCGATACCTATATCCGCCTGATCCGCCAAAAGCAGCGGCGCCGGGGCTGAGGAACGATGGCCGAGGATCTGTTCGGCGAGGATGTGCCGGGGCCGCAGCAGGGCGGGGCGACCGGCCCGGTGCCGCTCGCCGAAAGATTGCGTCCTCGCACGCTTGCCGACGTCGTCGGGCAGGAACATCTGACCGGGCCCGAGGGGGCGATCGGTCGGATGGTTGCGGCGGGGCAATTGTCATCGATCATCCTCTGGGGTCCGCCGGGCACCGGCAAGACGACGATCGCGCGGCTGCTCGCCGAGGCGGTAGGAATGCGTTTCGCGCCGCTGTCGGCTGTCTTCTCGGGCGTTGCAGACCTCCGGCAAGCCTTTGCCGATGCCGAAAAGATGGCTGCGGCCGGTAAGCGGACTCTGCTTTTCGTCGACGAGATCCATCGTTTCAATCGTGCGCAACAGGACGGCTTCCTGCCTTATGTCGAGCGCGGCACTGTGGTGCTCGTCGGTGCGACGACTGAGAATCCGAGCTTCGCGCTTAATGCTGCATTGCTCAGCCGCGCGCAGGTGCTGGTGCTCAACCGGTTGGGCGAGGCGGCGCTTGGTACGCTGATCGAGCGTGCCGAGGCAGAGGTTGGCCAGCGCCTGCCGGTGACCGACGCGGCGCGCTCGGCGTTGATTGCCAGCGCCGACGGCGACGGCCGCTTCCTGCTCAACCAGGTCGAAACGCTCTTCTCGGTGACGATCGAGGCACCACTCGATCCGGCGGAGCTCGCGCAATTCCTGCATCGCCGGATGCCGGTCTACGACAAGGATCGCGACGGCCATTACAATCTGATCTCTGCGCTGCATAAGGCGCTGCGCGGGTCGGACCCGCAGGCGGCTCTCTATTGGCTCGCACGCATGCTCGTGGCGGGCGAGGAGCCGCTCTATGTGTTGCGGCGAATCACCCGCTTCGCGAGCGAGGATATCGGGCTCGCCGATCCGCAGGCGCTGGTGCAGTGCCTTGCGGCAAAAGACGCTTACCAGTTCCTCGGATCGCCCGAAGGCGAACTCGCGATCGTGCAGGCGTGCCTCTATTGCGCTACCGCACCCAAGTCGAATGCGGCCTATGCAGCGCAGAAGGCGGCGTGGGCGGCCGCGCGCGAAACCGGTAGCCTCGCGCCGCCCGCCAACATCCTCAATGCGCCGACCAAGTTAATGAAAGATCTGGGTTATGGCGCGGGCTACAGCTACGACCATGATGCGCCCGACGGCTTTTCGGGCGACAATTACTGGCCCGACAATATGGCGCCGGCGACCTTCTATCGCCCCGTCGATCGCGGGTTTGAAAAGCGCATCGCCGAACGGCTCGCCTGGTGGGATGAGCGTCGGCATGTGAAGGAATGACGTCAGTCTTGCCCCGCACCGCGCATGGGTATAGTTTTGGCGCAATCCGGGTCGCGCCGAAACTGGGGTAGTCATCATGGCATTGGCGCTTGTCCTTGCCGCTGCAGCGACACCGATCCTGTCCTGTCCAAGCGGCACTATCGAAACCACCTGCACCGCTGCGGAGGTAACGGCGAAGATCGCGCTGACGCGCGTACGCGTTGCCAATATTGCGCAGCGATGCCTTTACGACTTCGGCGGCAAGTGCAGCGTCGAAGCCAGCGGACGGATCAACAGCAGCGACCGCGACGCGACCCTGCTCTGGCAAAAGATGTTGCTTGCGCCGCGCGACGGGCCGCAGGCGCGGATGGTCGTGCTCCTGTCGCAGGACAAGGCGGGCAAGATGGCGCTGGCGGGATTTGCCGAAAGCTCGGGGTCGATCGGGACGCCCGATCTGGTCGTCGACAATGACAAACGGCGGCTCGTCCATATCGGCGGCGCACTCGCGGGTAGTGGCGGCGGCAATGCCGACGCGCTTTTCGCGAGCGATACCGACGGACCCAAATGGCGCCGCGTCGATATGTCCGACTGGGCGGAGCAGGGCGGGAAGCTGCTGCCGACAGGTTATTGGCTGCGCGGCCCGGCGCAATTCACCTTTGACGAGATGTTCGCCTCCGCACCTGTTGCGCGTGACGGCGACGGCAATTGCTGTCCTCGCGGCGGCAACGCTTTCTATGACCTCGATATTCAGGGCGACCGGCTGGTGTTGACGCGCCTGCGCTTCCAGCCCATGCAGCCGTTGGGACGGGACGTCGAGGTTATGGCCGGGACGCTCGAAGACTAGTTCGACGGGACGCATGACGCTTGTATTCGACAGTTGGGACGATGTGGTGGCCTTTGCCTGCACGCTCCCAGAGGTTGAAATGCTTTCCTTTTACGGCACGCCTTGTCCCAAGCTCAACGGCAAGGCTCTCGCGTCTCCCGGACGCGAGCCGGGCAGTTTTGCGGTGATGTGCAAGCCCGACGAAAAGGAAATCCTGCTTGAAACCGATCCCGACACCTTCTGGCAAACGCCGCATTACGAAGGCTGGCACGCGCTGCTCGTCCGCTTCGGATCGGACGATCCCGAACGCGTCGCCAATGTCATCCGGCGTGCCTGGTGGGATCGTGCAAAAAAGGCGCAGCGGCAGGCTTTCGGCGACCGCCCCTGACCTTCTGTGCTTTCTCGGCGCCTTCCTCTTCGCCGGCGCCGCTCCCGCAGCCGCGCAGGCGCCCAAACCCAACGCCGAGTTGAACCGCGCATGGGCGGCGGGCTATCGCGCTGCGTTCGTCTGTTCGTCGCTCTGGAACGGCGCAGGCAAGCCGATCGAGGCGATCGAGCGCGACGAACTCACCGGCATCTATCCGGAGATCGAGGCCGACGTCCGGACGTTGAAGGCCGATGTCGATACCGGGGCAAAGCGCGTCAGCGTAAGCTATCGCGACGATATGCCGCCGCGCATCGCCGAATGGAGCGGGCGCGACGGCTGCGTCACGTTGCCGATCGGGGCACAGTCGGCAGCGATACCCGCCGCCGAGCGCCGCGCCGATCTCGACGCCCGGCCTTGGCCGATCGGCGACAAGGTTGCGCGCCGCCCCGTTCCCAAGGGCAAGAGCCCGTTCGAGGAAACGGCAATGGGCATCGACCGTTTCGGCGGGCGCACCAGCTCGCTGCTGATCGTCAAAAACGGCCGGATCGCGTTCGAGCGCTATTGGGGCGGCCACGATATCCATACCGCACAGCGCACCTTTTCGGTCGCGAAATCGATGGCGGCGACGTTGATCGGCCATGCGGTGCAGCAGGGCTCGATCGACGTCACAAAGCCCGCGATGATCGCCGAATGGCAGTCGCCGGGCGATCCGCGCGCGGCGATCACGACCGAACAACTGATGCGAATGGCGAGCGGCCTCACCAGCGATACTGCGGGCAACCGCAGCGACGCCATTTATATGGGTGGGGCGTCGGTGCGGCAATGGACTACGCAATGGCCTCTGCTCAACCCGCCGAACAGCCGTTATCGTTATGCCAACAACGACACGCTGCTCGCGACGCTGTCGCTGAAGGCCGCGCTGAAAAAGGCAGGGGCGCCGCTTGACCCCGCCGCCTTCTTCGATCGGCTAGGCATGACGCGCACTTTCGTCGAGCATGACAAGGACGGCGATTATATCCTGTCGAGCCAGGTGTGGACGACCGCGCGCGACCTGGCGCGGCTGGGGCTGCTCTATCAGAACGACGGGATGTGGAAGGGTGAGCGCCTGCTTCCCGCCGACTGGCGCCGCTTCGTCACGGCGCCGAGCGGGCCGCAACCCGACGGACCGTTCGGCTATGGCGCGGGCTTCTGGCTGCTGAACAAGTCGGACGGTATTCCCGCCGACGCTTTTGGCGCTTTCGGCAATCGCGGCCAATATGTCGTCATCATCCCGTCGCGCGAACTGGTGATCGTCCGTCAGGGTTATGACGACGACAAGGCCAGGCTCGACACCGCCGAACTCGTCAAGGCCATTGTCGCCGCCGACCGCTGATCATTCGAAGGGCGGGTAACGCTCGAACGATGGCATCTCGCCAAGCTTTTCCATCCAGCCGATACGCTCGGCAGTCTGAATCTGCGCCTGCGCGGGGATGAGGTCGGGATCGTCGAGCGTTGCGGTCTGCACATCGATTTGGCCGGGAAAGATCGCATCGTTGGTGTAGAAGAGTCCTGTGCCGCAATCGGCACAGAAATGGCGACGGCCATGTTCGGATGATGCGTAGATCTTGGCGTTACCGTCGATTTCGATCTCGTCATTGCCGACGAGCGCCCAGCCGACGAGCGGCGCGCCCGAATGGCGGCGGCAATCGCTGCAGTGGCAAAGCGCGTGATGCTGCACCGCGGTGCTCATCGAATAGCGGATTGCGCCGCAATGACATTGGCCGCTGGCACGTGGGGCTTGCTCGGTCATCACTCTCTCCTCATGAAATCGATTTGAGAACATAACATAAACATTGTGATGCCACAAAATGTTTCGGCAGCCCGATTTCCGCGGAGTTAACGCAGAATTAGCCATGACATGACATAGGGCCGCGATGACGAAGAAAGAGCTTCTCGATCTAACGGTGCAGCGACCGGCCATTTTTGCGGTCATGGCATTTGCGATCGCGGCGCTACAGGGGCCTTACGGCAATCTGACGTTGCTATTCCTTTACCGGCAGGATCGCTGGTTGCTGCTGGCTGCCGCGTTGCTGCTTGGGCTTTGCGTGTGGCGTGTGTCGCCCCGAGCACGGGCTTTTACCACGGACTGGCGATTGGCGGTCGGCGTCGGTGTCATCATGGCGATCGCAGCATATTGCGGACATTATCTGATCCTGTCCGGTTATGATATGAGCCGCGACGAGCAGATGGCGACCTTCGATGCCGCCGTCTTTGCCCGGGGAGAGCTGGTGGCGCCGCTCGATGGCCTTTGGCGCCATCATGCCGAGGCGCTCAACACCATGTTCATGTATCCGGCCAGTCAGACCGCCGGATGGATATCCTCCTATCTGCCGTTAAACGCGGCGCTACGCGCATTGTTCGATCTGGCGGGCGATGCCGCCTTGACCGGACCTGCGATGCTGGTGCTGGGGGCGATCGCCCTATGGGGATGCGCGCGGCGCATATGGCCCGGCGAACGCGAGGCAGCAGTCGTGGCGATGTTGCTCTATCTCGGGTCGGGGCAGATTCTGTTCAACGGGATGACGGCCTATGCCATGCCGGCGCATCTCACGCTCAACCTGTGCTGGCTCTGGCTTTTCCTCCGCCGCACCGTCTGGGCCGATTTTTCGGCACTCCTGGTCGGCTTTATCGCGGTGGGTCTACATCAGCCGATCATGCACCCGATGTTCGTCGCCCCGATCCTGTTCCTGCTATTGCTTGAACGCGATTGGCGGCGAGCCGGACTCTATTTTGCGGGATATTCCGCGATCGGCATTTTTTGGATGTGCTGGCCGGGCTGGATGTGGCCTCTGGTCGAGGCTGATGCCGGTGCGCAGCAGGCCATGGGAGTCGATTTTCTCAGCCGTATCGCGCTCGCGATGGAAGGAAGTCGGGGCGGTCTGACCAACATGGTGGCGAACCTCCTGCGCTTTGTTGCATGGCAGCATCTTTTGTTATTGCCGCTTCTCATCGTCGGGCTGAAGATTGCGCGTCGCGATCGGATGGCCGGTGCGCTGGCAGGAGGCATAGTCCTGACCCTGACGGTCGTGGCGATCATTCTGCCCTATCAGGGGCATGGTTTTGGATATCGCTATCTTCACGGTCTGATCGGGAACTGCATACTTCTCGCGGTTTATGGCTGGATTTCGCTGGGCGACGCGATCGGTCGATGGCGCACTCTGCTTATGCGATCGACGCTAGCCAGTCTCGCCGTCCTGCTGCCGATGCAGGCATGGATGGCGCACGGCTTTTATGCGGCTCCAGCGGCGGTGTCGGAGCGCCTTTCGGCGATCGACGCCGACTATGTGGTTGTGGGGGCAGCCGATGCTCCCTTCACCGCCGATCTCGTGATCAATCCACCATTTCTCGACACACGTCCGATCCGCTTGCTGCGCGAGACAATGAGCCCTGCGCTGGTGCAGGCTCTTTGCGCGTCGCGATCGCGGGTCGCGCTGGCAGGAACGAATGAATTTGCACCGATCCTTGCCTATTACCGTCCCGATCCCTCGGCAGTAGCTTCAGCCGACAAGGCGATGGCTGATAATCTGCGGCGGGCCGGTTGCCAGATCGTCCAGATCCGCTGACGATGTGCCGCATAATGCGGTTTTTATCGGATGTTAACCACAAGTTCCTAGGCAGAACCGGACGCGGATTTGTGGGGAGTTTTCGATGTACCAACAGCGGGCCGAGGCGTTGGCGCTTGATCGGGCGCGAGCGCTTGGCGTGACCATCGTGATGCCGTGTCTCAACGAAACCATCAGTCTTCCGCATTGTATCGCAAATGCGCAGGATGCGCTCCGAATGATCGAGGACCGTTTCGGGCTGGCGGGCGAAATCGTCATCGCCGACAACGGATCGACGGACGGCAGCCAAGCGCTCGCTGAATCGCTCGGCGCACGCGTGGTCGCTGTTGCGCGGCGCGGCTATGGTGCCGCGCTCATCGGAGGCTGCGAAGCGGCCTATGGTGACTATATCCTGATGGGGGATTGCGACGGCAGCTATAATTTCACCGAAGGCGTCGCCATGATCGGAAAACTGATCGATGGCCACGATCTTTGCATGGGCTCGCGCTTCGATGGCGGGATCGCGCCCGGCGCCATGCCGTGGAAGAACCGGCATATTGGCAATCCGGCGCTGACGGGCATTCTCAACCTATTTTTCCGTTCCGGGATCAATGACGCCCACTGTGGACTGCGCGCGATCAGTCGCGAGGCCTTCGGGACACTCGGTCTTTCTGGCGAGGGCATGGAATTCGCCAGCGAAATGGTCATCAAGGCCTCGCTAAAAAAAATGCGCGTCGTTCAGGTTCCTGCGACGCTGTCGGTCGACTTGCGAGATCGGGCGCCGCATCTGCGCCCCTGGCGCGACGGTTGGCGGCACCTTCGCTACCTGTTGATGCTCAGCCCGACTTGGGTTTTCGGCGTGCCGGCAATGCTGGCCATGGCCGTCTCGGTCGCGACGCTGTTCATTGCGGCACTACATGCGCTGGGGATCCTGCCGGGGACCGGACGGTTCGGTACGAGCTGGACGATCGTGGCCGGCTTCCTCTTCACATTAGGGCATCTGTCGTTGATTATGGCGCTCGCGACGCATCTCTATGGCGTCCGCCAAGGGTATCGACGATTGCGGCCGGCGATCGAGCGATGGTCGAACATATTGACGCTGGAGGTTGCGCTGGGTCTGGGGGCATCCTTGATGGCTATTGCCGCGGTCGCCTTTGTCGGCATCGGCATATATTGGTCGGCAATCGACTACGCAGCGCTCGGCAATACCTTGCCGCTGATTTTGGCGGCGGTCACCGGAGTGGTAGGCGCGCAGACCGCGCTCGGCGGCTTTCTGCTCGCCATCATCGGCGGGCATGAAGCGCGCTTCACGCAATCATTCCCTGATGTCGGCGGCCGGTCGAACGGCGTTGCGAAGATCGTTTGATGGCTGATCCGTGGCTGACTGTAGCGTTGCCCGTACATAATGGGGAAGCCACGCTCGCCGCCACGCTTGAAAGCGCAGCGTCGGAACAACCCGACGGGGTCGAGTTCATTCTGCTCGATAGCAGCGCGGGCGACGGGTGTCGGCGGATCGCGGAGAGCTTTTCGGGCCGCATGAATATCGTGTATCGTTACGTGCCCGATATCCTGCCTTGGACTGCCAAAACGAACGAAGCGATGCGGATGGCCCGCAGCGGCCATGTCGCGATGCTGCATCAGGATGATCTGTGGATCAAAGGACATTTGCGCAGCGTCAGAGCGGCGATTTTGGCTTTCCCCGATGCCGTGATGCAGGCGGGATCGAGTCGGCTTATCGACTTTGCGGGCCGGATCGTCGGCGACTGGCATTGCGGACTTGCCGCAGGGCGGATCGACGGACCCGCTGCGGCGAAGCATTTGATCATCCAGAACGGTGTCGCGATCCCGAGTCCGGTCATCCGGCGTGAAGCCTGGATCAGGGTAGGGGGATTGGACCCCGCGCTATGGTATACGGCGGACTGGGACCTTTATCTTAAACTCGCATTGCTAGGCGATATTGCTGTGCGGCCGGAAAAAACGACGGCGTTTCGTATTCACAGCGGATCGCTAACGATGACGGGGCGCATGGAAAAAGGCGCGTTCAAGGAGCAAATGGACATCGTCCTGTCGCGCTATTCGCACGCAGTCGGCGCCCGTGAACTAGCCCGCGCACAAGCGTCCATTGCCGTAAATGTTTCGCTGGCCGAGGCGTCCACGGGGAAAATTTCGGCACTCTCCGGCGCGATAATTGCGCTGGCGAAACTCGGACCCATCCAGGCCTTTCGCTATGCGCGGGAGGCCCGGCTTGTGGAGCGCATCTGGCCGCGGCTTCGATTGAAGCTGGCGCGCGGACTATGATCGAGGGGCCGAAAGCGGGTGTCGATCGGTGCCGACGCATTGATCCGCTGATTTTCCGATGCTGACCGCTTTGTTCAACCGCACGTCGGCTCGCTACCTCGCCGTCGGCGCAATCTGTGCGGCCGCGAACAATGTCATCATGATCGCCGGCGATGCAGCAGGTATGCATTATTGGGCCGCTGTACTGCTGACCTTCTTGGTCGTCCCACCGAGCTATATGGCGCACGCGCTGTGGGTGTTTGGCGTTCGGATATCATGGGCGGCCTTTGCCCATTATGTTGCGGGGACGATATCAAGCTTCGGCGTGATGGTGCTGACAATCGGATTGCTTCGGGGCGTGCTCTCGCTGCCGATGGTCGCCGCCGCTCCGATCGCGACGGTGGCGATGGTGCTGTACAATTATCTGATGACACGCTGGGCCGTGTATCGTGGCGGTAGTAGCCAGACGTCACCTTTTGTAGAACCTACAGTTTGATCCGGACGATATAGCCAAAGCTGCGGAGCGGGAAAATCCGCTCATAGGCGCGAATTATCGCTTCGACGGCCTTCACCAATATTCGCTTGGGGCCGGTCGACTGTAGCAGCATTTCGGTCGCGTAGAAGCGATAGGGAATGATTTCCCAGTCGCTGAAACCAGCGCGCCGGCACAAGGTGTTCAGCGTCTTGTAGGTCGAGGTCAACAGATGGTCGTGATGTTGCGCTTCGCGGCCGATCGTGCCGAGGAGGGCGTTGGCGAAGGAGACGCCGTTAGGGGTCGAGATCAGCATTTCGCGCCCCGGATAGGACCGCTTCATTCTTGCGAGGAATTGAAGCGGGTTTTCGATATGCTCGATGAACTCGCCAGCCACGATTGTATCGACGAGTTCCGGCGCGATATCCGGATTCGTACCATCGCCTTTCATGATCCTGGAATTCGGCCCGGTAACCAATCCTTCGGCGGGTAACAAGTCGGATAGGTCGATGCCCGTCACCTCCGTTGCGAGCGCGCCGATCCGCCGGTGGAGCCATTCATTGGTACATTGCTTGTCGAGCGCAGTCTCGTCGAGGCAACCAATGTCGAGCACACGCTTGTCGCGGCAGCGATCAGCGATGAAACCGACGCGCTCGACGGGGCGACCGACATGTAAGCGCTCGAGCGTCTCATAGGCGATTGGCGGCACGGTCAACCTTCGCGCCGATGAACATTCGGACTACGCCCAACGCCGCGACGTGCTGCCTGGCATAAGTCCATGCGTCCCGTCTGGCGAAATTCGTAGGTGACTAGCCTGCCTTTGTCGTACAGGCGGGCAGCGATCACATCGGCAATTTGGGTGCAGCTCATATGATGGTCCTCTGTGGCTGGTTGACCATTATATGGTTAAAAAACTGCTAAGTCGGTGATGGGCCGGGGCGCTTCCGTCAATCGCCCAGATCGACCTGATGCTGCTGCGCCCACGCCAGATACTGACCGCGCGGGTCGGCTGACGGCTGGGCTAGGATCGCCGGCATGTCGGCGCGCAACGCTGCGAGGTCGAGCGAGCGGATCATCGCCTTGACGGGGCCAACGCCCGCGGGCGTGATCGACAGGCGTTCGATACCAACGCCGAGCAGCGCCATGGCTTCGAGTGGGCGGCCGCCCATCTCGCCGCACACACCGAGCGCGACCTTCGATCCCGATACCGTGCGGACGACGCGCGCGAGATAACGCATGACGGTCGGCGACAGCCAGTCGTAGCGTTCGGCGAGCCGCGGATGCGCGCGGTCGGCGGCGAACAGGAACTGGGTGAGATCGTTGGTGCCGATCGACAGGAAGTCGAGATGCGGCAGCATCAGGTCGAGCGTTTCGAGAAGGCCCGGAACCTCCAGCATCGCGCCATAGCGGATCGCGACCGGCAGTTTCTTGTTGTGGCTCGCGAGCCATGCGCGCTGGCCGACGAACAGGTCGCGCGCGGCCTCATATTCCCACGGCTCGGATACCATCGGGAACATCACGTTGAGCGTGCGTCCCGCCGCGGCCTCCATCAGCGCGCGCGCCTGAACCTTCAGCAATCCTTCGCGTTCGAGCGCGAGGCGCAGCGCGCGCCAGCCCATCGCGGGGTTTTCCTCGTGCGCGCTGTCGCCGACATTCATATAGGGCAGCGCCTTGTCGCCGCCGATGTCGACGGTGCGAAAAATCACCGGCCGGTCGCCTGCAGCATCGAGCACGTCGCGGTAAAGCCGCTGCTGGCGGTCGCGCGAGGGTAATGTCGCTGACACGAGGAACTGGAATTCAGTGCGGAACAGGCCGATCCCGCGCGCGCCGGTCAGGTCGAGCGCGGCGACATCCTCGCGCAGCCCCGCGTTGATCATCAGCTCGATCGGTACGCCGTCTTTGGTGACAGCGGGCAGATCGCGCAGCGACGCGAGATTGGCGCGGCGCTTTTGCGAAATCTCCAGCTTGGCGTCGAAGGCGTCCTGCACCGCCTGTGTCGGGCGCACGTGGAGCTGGCCTGCCGTGGCGTCGAGCAGCAGCAGGTCGCCTTCGCGGATCGAGGCCCGCACGTCGCTGACGCGGCCGAGCACCGGAACGCCCATCGCACGCGCGACGATGATGACATGCGCGGTCAAGGACCCTTCTTCGAGCACGACGCCTTTCAGGCGGCGGCGATCATATTCGAGCAGTTCGGCCGGCCCAAGGTTGCGCGCGATCAGGATCGAATCCTGGCGGAGCCCCATTTGCGCCGCGGTGCCCATCTGCCCCGACACGATGCGGATCAGCCGGTTCGACAGGTCTTCGAGATCGTGCATGCGGTCGCGCAACAGGGGATCGTCAATCTGACGCATTCGCATGCGGGTGCGTTGCTGGACGCGCTCGATCGCCGCCTCGGCGGTCAGGCCGCTGTCGATCGCCTCGTTGATCCGGCGCGACCATCCCTCGTCATAGGCGAACATCTTATAGGTCTCGATGACCTCCTCATGCTCGCCGCCGACGCCGAAATCAGCCGAGCTCGCCATGCGGTCGATCTGCTCGCGCATCTTGTCGAATGCGGCATAGACGCGGTGCCGTTCGGCCTCGATATCGTCGGCGACCGTATGCTCGATGGTGATGCGCGGCTGGTGAAACACCGCAACGCCCGCGCCCATGCCGTCGACCAGCTTCTGGCCGTTCAGCCGCTGCGCCGACTGATCGGCCGCGGCGGCATCGGTGCGCGCCGCGGTATCGACGAGGTCGGCGTTGGCGATCAGTTCGGACAGCACCATCGCGACGGTCTGCAACGTCTCTATCTCGATATCGTCATAGCGGCGGGGATCGCTGTGCTGGACACACAGCACGCCGACCGCGCGTTCGCGGCGGATGATCGGCACACCGGCGAAGCTGTGGAACAGTTCCTCGCCCGTTTCCGGGCGATAGGAAAAGTCAGGGTGCGCGGCGGCTTCGTCGAGGTTGAGCGTTTCGATCTGGTCGGCGATCGTCCCCACCAGTCCTTCGCCAAGGCCCAGGCGGGTGACGTGCACCGCCTCCTGCTTCAGCCCGCGCGTCGCATAAAGTTCGAGCGCGCCTTCGCGCAGCAGATAGATCGAGCAGACCTCGCTATCGAGGCATTCGCCGATGATCCCGACGACCTGATTGAGCTTGCCCTGCGCATTGGCGCGCGATGCCATGACCTCGTGCAGCCGGGTCAGGATATTGCGCGCGGACTGGGCCGCGGTCGAAGGTGGGGGCGGAGCATTGGTCATCGCTCCGCCCTGCTAACAGATGCTTGGCACCGTTGCTATGACCCCCAGCGAATTTCGCTCAGGGTTTCGCGGCGGCCATCTGAATGCCCGGTTCGGTCCTCGGCTGATGACCGCTTTGGGCGCGATAGGCGGCAAGTTCGACCTGATAGCGCGCATAGGCGTCATAGAAGTCGACGAACGGCTGGTCGACCTGTGCCAGCATTGCGGGCGCCATCGCCATTGCACCCGCGCTGTCCATCCCGCTGACCTGCTGCGCGATCGATCCGGCGACGCGGCAGAAATCCTTCTGCGCGGGCGGCTGTGCGAAATAGTTGAACAATTTTGTCGAGGTGCGGTCGCGGGCCGCGATGCCATTGCTACCCGTTTCGCGTCCCAGCCGGGCGATCACCGCGGTTTCGGCCGAGCGGATCAATCCGCCGTGCCGCGCGATGATGCTGTTATAGTCGGCGATCAACTGCAGCGATCCCGGATGCCGGCAACCGATGGCCGCGACGTTGAGCGCGATGCGCAAGTTCCAGAACGCGTCGTGACCGGTCAAATCACGATTTGGCGTTGCATAGTCCCCCTGCGCATCGCGCGGCGGCAGCCGTAAATTGGCTGCTGCATACCCCGGCGCCTGCGGTTCCTGTGGCATATATTGGGCCGCTGCGGGCGCAGCAGCCAACGCCGCCGCGCACGCCGCGGCGAATCCGATCCCTCTGGTCATGTTCCCAATTCCCCCAATGCTCCCCCGAGCAACACCGGACGATCCCGGCGAGGCTGAAGCTAAGCGGTAGGAGAGAGTCGAAAGGTTTCCGGAAATTCATCATGAACGCCTCGTTGAGCATCCATTGCGAGCATTGCTTAACCATGAGGAAATGGTGCGCAGACCGGCAGAAAAGCGGGGAATATCTGACTTGTTACGACAAGGGCCGTGCCGTCGCAGCGTCGACGGCATGACGTCAACCGGCGCGCTGTGCCGTCGCGGAAAATGCGACGAGCCGATGGAAATTCCATCGCCTCGCGAGGGCGGCGTTGCGCGAATGCAACAGGCCGCCCCGCCTGACGTTCAGGTCAGATGCCGGATGGCGACGTTCCCGGTTGTGCAGGTGTTGCGATCGGCGTGGCGGGAGTATTCATAATCACCGGCTTAGGCGCATATTTGGCGTCCCACGCAACGGCGTCGACCTGATATTGGGCATAGGCCTGATAGAAGTCGTTGAACGGCTCATCGAGCCGGGCGAGATGCGCGGGAGCTTGTTCGACGAGCTGCGCGGTCGGCGTCGACGAGACGATCTGCGCGATTTCGTTGGCGCGCGTGCAGAAACCGCGCTGCGCCGGCGGCTGCGCGAAATAGTTGAACAACTGCGTCGACAGGCGATCGCGCGGCGCGATGCCATTGTTCTTATTCTCTTTGCCAAGCTGGGTGATCACCGATTTCTCGGTGGATTTGATCACCTTGCCGTGCGTCTTGATGATGTTGTTGTACGCGGAGACGAGCGTCGTTTCTTCAAGCCCGCGGCAGCCGATGGCGGCCACATTGAGACCGATCTTAAGCTGCCAGAAGGCCTTGTCGCCGGTCACGCCACTGTTTGCGGTGACAAAACGGCCGTCAAGACCGCGAGCGGGCAGAATCTGGGTCAGCGACGCGTTGCCCGGCGGTAGCGGCCGCGGCGGGATGACCACCGCAACCGGCGGTGGAGGCGGCGGAGGCGGGGGCGGCGGGGCCTTCGGCGCACAGGCCGCAAGGCTCGCAAGCAAACCGGCTACGATGATTTTACGCGACAAATTCATGACCCACTCCCCATCCGCATAAATATGCGGGATCAACCCCGAGCGTGCAACGCCGCTTCGGCCTGTTGCACCAGAGATGCGACGATTGCTGCCGCGCTCTCCTCTTCCGATACCATACCGACAGATTGCCCTGCCATTAACGAACCATTTTCGACGTCACCGTCGATCACTGCGCGGCGTAGTGCGCCTGCCCAATAATGTTCGATTTCGAGCTGCGCTTCCATCATGTCGACCTCGCCCTTGTCGAGCTTGTTCGCGACTTCGCGCTGTTTCGCAGTGAAAGCCTCGGTGCCCGCATTTTTGAGCGCGCGAACCGGGATCACGGGCAGGCGCGGGTCGATCTGGACGCTCGCGATCGCTTCGCGCGCCGATGCACGTAGAAAGGCTTTTTTGAAATTGGGGTGGGCGATGCTTTCGGTCGCGCAGACGAAGCGCGTGCCGAGTTGCACGCCCGACGCGCCCATTTCCAGATAGGCGGCGATTGCCTCGCCGCGACCTATACCGCCTGCGACGAACACCGGGACCTCGTCCGCTAGCGTCGGCAGGATTTCCTGCGCCAGGACGCTCGTCGAAACCGGACCAATATGGCCGCCGGCCTCCATCCCTTCGATCACCAGCGCGTCTACGCCCGAACGAACCAGCTTTTTCGCCAGCGCCAGCGTCGGGGCGAAGCAGATGACCTTGGCGCCCGATGCCTTGATCGCCTCCAGGCTGCCCTTGGGCGGAAGCCCGCCCGCGAGCACGACATGACCGACAGCATGCTTCGCGCACACCTCGATCAATTCGAACAACTGCGGGTGCATCGTGATCAGGTTCACGCCGAAATTGCGTTTTGCGAGCGCTTTTGTCGCCGCGATTTCGGTGTCGAGAAGCTCCGGGGTCATCGCGCCGCACGCAATCACGCCGAAACCACCGGCATTGCTGATCGCGCTGACCAGGTGGCGTTCGGAAACCCAGCTCATCGCACCGCAGAGAATGGCATAGTCGCTGCCGAGAAGCTCGGTTCCGCGGGCCATCAGATCGTTAATTTTGCTCATTGAGCCAGCCTTTGCCAGCACTGGGACTCGCGCGCAATCCCTAGCGTCGCTCGGCCAGTCGGCCCGTCGCACGTGTGATTCCGTTCGGCGCGGTCCGTTGGGCGCGACAACCCAACCTTTCGGCGCAGAAAGCAAATCAATCATTGTCTACTAAATCACTTGGCATATGCTTGTCCGGCGAATCCACGAGGGAAAGGAATTATCATGAGCGCTATCAACGAAGTCGCCAAAGGCGGCTCCGAAGAGGTGCCGCGCGCCATTCAGACTGTGCTCGAAGCACTCGACAAGCTGAAGTTCGGTGCGATCCAGCTGACCGTGCACGAGGGGCGTCTTGTGCAGGTCGATGTGACCGAGCGGCACCGCTACCCCAACTGAATTTTGAGCTCCCAAAGGGACTTATGTCCCACTTGCCGCAGACCGGACCGCCGGATGTGGTGATTTCTATTGCAACAGGAATTGACCCATGACTGCGAAATATCCTTCGGTCCGCCGCCGCGTGCAGGCCTCCTCGCTTACACTGTCCTTTTTGCTCGCGTGCGCCGCGACGCCCGCTTCGGCCGCTGAAACCGCCGCCGACGAAGCCGCTGCCGCCGCTGCGACCGCTGCCGATGCCGCCGTTGATACCGACGATCAGGCCAGCCGCGGCGACATCATCATCGTCACCGCCCGCCGCCGTCAGGAAACCGCGCAGGAAGTACCGGTCGCCATCTCGGTGATCCGCGGCGATTCGATCGAGGCGACAGGCAATTTCAACGTCGTGAAGCTCCAGCAGCTCGCCCCGACGCTGCAGGTCTACACCTCGAACCCCCGCAACACCTCGGTCAATATTCGCGGCCTCGGCGTGCCGTTCGGTCTGACCAGCGACGGTTTCGAGCAAGGCGTCGGCATCTATGTCGACGATGTTTACAATTCGCGCGTTGCCGCCGCGACTTTCGACTTCCTCGATGTCGCGCAGGTCGAAGTTCTGCGCGGGCCACAGGGCACGCTGTACGGCAAGAATACGACCGCCGGCGCAATCAACATTACGACGAACCAGCCGACCTTCGATTTCGAGGGCAGGGCGGAAGTGAGCGTCGGCAATCTCAATTATCGTCAGGCGAAGGCGGCAATTTCCGGCCCGCTGACGGACAAGATTGCAGCGCGCATCGCCATCGCGGCTACCAGCCGACGTGGCACGCTTTATAACACGGTCAGCGATCGCTGGATCAACGAGCAGGACAATCTGGGTCTGCGCGGCCAGTTGCTGTTCCAGCCCAACGAAGATCTCAGCATCACGCTCGCGGGCGACTATAGCAAACAGGACCCCGAAGGTTACGGCACGACCTATGTCCGCGTGGGCCGGACGCAGCGCGCGCTCGCCCGTCAGTATGACGCGCTGGTTGCGGCGGTGAATGCCGCCAATCCGGGGCGCAACTATGCCGTGCCAAGCACCAATCCCTATGACCGCCTGACCGACCTGGATGCCAGCCTGAACGCCGGTAACAAGATCGGCGGCGCTTCGGTGCGCGTTAAATGGGACGTCGGCCCCGGTTCCTTGACGTCGATCAGCGCCTGGCGCTTCTGGGACTGGAAGCCCGAGAATGACCGCGACTTCACCGGTCTCTCGATCGTCTCGAAATCGCAGAACCCGTCGCAGCAGGACCAATATAGCCAAGAATTCCGCTACAATTACGAGGGCGACAAGGTCGATTTCGTCGTCGGCCTGTTCGGCTTCAAGCAGCGGATTGACACGCAGGGGACCGAGCAGCAGGGTGCCGATGCCAGCAAATGGAGCCTGACCGGCGCACTGGCGGATAATCCCGCCGTCCTCAACGGCCTGACCGCCACCAATACGCAATATCTCAAGAGCACCAGCGCCGCGCTGTTCGGCCAGCTTAGCTGGAAGGTGACCGACGCCCTGACGATCCAGCCGGGCGCGCGCGTCAATTATGACAAGAAATCGGGTTTTTACCGGCGCGTCGTGACGAACGGCGCGGGGCAGGTGATCAATTGCACCCCGGCACCAGGCACCAGCCTTCCCGCAATATTGGCGGCGCAGTGCGGCGTCTATCAGCCGCAGGAAAGCGCGCCGTCGGACAGCGCGTGGAACTTCACCTATGATTTCAACGTGAACTACAAGGTCGCGCCCGATATTCTGGCCTATGCGACCTATGCCAAGAGCTTCAAGACGCTGGGCATCAACCAGAATGGCTTGCCGCTCAATGCCGACAACACGGTCAATTATGATGCGAGCACGGTGAAGCCTGAATCGATCGACCATTTCGAAATCGGCCTCAAGACGCAGTTCCTGGACCGGCGCGCGACGTTCAACCTTTCGGCGTATCGCACCGAAATCAAGGATTTCCAGGCTACGGTGAACGGCGGGCAGTTCGGCACGGTGCGCGGCTATCTCGCCAACGCCGACAAGGTTCGGACGCAGGGCATCGAAGCGGACCTCAAGATCGTCGCGAGCGATCGCTTCACCGCTTATGCCAATGGCGCCTATACCGACGCCAAGTACAAGAAGTTCACCAACGCGCCGTGCCCGCCCGAACTGTCGGGCGGAACGCTTCAGCCGGCAAATGCGACGCCAAACTATTCGCAGCCGGGGGTTCCCGGCGCGCTGAGCCCGCGGCAGTGCGACATCTCTGGCCAGCGCCTGCCCGGCGTGTCGAAATGGGCCTTTTCCTACGGCGCCGAAACCAATGTTCCGGTCACGTTGCTGACGAAGGAAGGGCAGATTTATCTGGGCGTCGACGGCAATTACCGCTCGCATTGGAATTCGAACGCGTCGCCGTCGATCTATACCAATGTGAAGGGCTATGCGCTTACCAACTTCCGCGTCGGTTTCCGCGGCGAGGGGCTCGATGTCTTTGGCTGGGTCCGCAACGCCTTCGATACCGATTATATCGAATTGCTGCAGGTCGCGCCCGGCAACACCGGCCTGATCGCCGGTCAGGTGGGCGACGAGCGCACTTGGGGCGGGACGGTGAAGTTCAGCTTCTGACCTTCATATTCTGGACAAAAGAAAAGGGCCGCCCGCGAGGGCGGCCCTTTCTCTTGCAGGCTGACGGTGTCAGCGCTGCTGCGGGTTCTGGCGGCCCTGATCGGGACGCTGTTCGCTGCCGGGCTGGCGGTTCTCGCCGCCCTGCTGCTGTTGCTGCTGGCGGTCACGATCCGACTGCGGCTTCTTCTCATTCTGCTGGTTGGGGGTGTTAGCCACTTGCCATCTCCTTTTGCCGCGCAAAACATAATCATGCGGCATCCGAAAAACCGACCGCTGCGGCCGATGTTCCGCAACTCGTCGTGCTTTCGCCGAGGCGTGGCCGTTGTACGATGGACGCGCTGGAGCGTGGAGGAAAGCTGCGTCTATGATCGGACCACTCAATCACTGAATTCACCTTATTCGTTTAGGTCGATGGGCGGACGGGGCCTATCGTTGCCGGGTCAGAGCGAAAGGATGACGGCATCGACTCGCGCCATGCCCGCACCGAAAGCCATATGGTGACCCCCAGGTCGCCAACTCGTCATGCGCCGGTCATCGGCCTGCGCCACGCTTTCCAAGAAACCATAAAAGGAGAGACTGCATGAACGACCCCACCCCCATCGACCCAGCGGGCGGTTGCCCGGTCCATCAGCCGGGAGGTGCACGCGCGCTGCTTGGTCGCACCAACAAGGATTGGTGGCCCGAGATGCTGGCGACCGAGATACTGAACCCGAACGGCTCGTCGAATCCCTTGGGCGATGACTTCGATTATGCGGCCGCCTTCAAGTCGATCGACTATCAGGGGCTGAAGGATGATTTGACCGCGCTGATGACCGACAGCCAGCCCTGGTGGCCGGCGGACTATGGTCACTACGGGCCTTTTTTCATCCGCATGGCATGGCACGCCGCCGGCACCTATCGCACCGCCGATGGGCGCGGCGGCGCCAATAGCGGGCAACAGCGCTTCGCGCCGCTCGACAGTTGGCCCGACAACGGAAACCTCGACAAGGCGCGCCGCCTGCTATGGCCGATCAAGCAGAAATACGGCAACAAGATCAGTTGGGCCGACCTGTTCATCCTCGCAGGCAATGTCGCGATCGAAAGCATGGGCGGACCGGTCTTCGGTTTCGGCGGCGGCCGCGCCGACGTGTTCGAGCCGGAACGCGACATTTATTGGGGCAGCGAAGACAAATGGGTCAACCAGGGCGTGCAGACGCGCATCGCCCCCGAACATGGCTTCCACGCGATCGAAGGGCCGCTCGCCGCGATCCAGATGGGCCTGATCTACGTCAATCCGGAGGGGCCCCAGGGCAATTCGCACGACGATGAAGGCATGGCGCGCGACATGAAGGAAACCTTCGCGCGCATGGCGATGAACGACGAGGAAACAGTCGCGCTCACCGCGGGCGGCCATACGTTCGGCAAGGCGCACGGCAATGGCGATGCGTCGCTGCTCGGCAACGCTCCCGCGGGCGGCGACCTCGCTGCGCAGGGCTTTGGCTGGGTCAGCGGGCATGAAAGCGGCGGCATCGGAGAGCATACGGTCACCAGCGGCCTCGAAGGCGCGTGGACGAATACGCCGGACAAATGGACCGACAATTTCTTCCGCCTGCTGTTCGATTATGATTATGAGCTGGTGAAGTCGCCGGCGGGGGCCAACCAGTGGCAGCCGATCGACCAGAAGGAAGAGGATATGGCCCCCGCGGCCTGGGATCCGAACCTGAAGGTCCCGACGATGATGACAACCGCCGACATGGCGCTGAAGCGCGATCCGGCATACCGCAAGATCAGCGAGAAGTTCCGCGACGATCATGAGGCGTTTCGGGATGCCTTCGCGCGGGCATGGTTCAAGCTGACCCACCGCGATATGGGGCCGAAGATTCGCTATCTCGGCCCCGAAGTCCCGGCCGAAGATCTGATCTGGCAGGACCCGATCCCCGCCGGCTCGAAGCCGTCGGACGTCGACGTCAAGGCGGTAAAGGACAAGATCGCGGCCAGCGGCCTGACCGTCAGCCAGTTGATCAAGACGGCCTGGGCCTCGGCGAGTACCTATCGCAAATCCGACTTCCGCGGCGGGGCCAATGGTGCGCGTGTGCGCCTTGCGCCGCAAAAGGACTGGGAAGTCAACGAACCTGCCGAACTCGCGAAGGTGCTCGGCACGCTCGACGGCCTGCGCGGCAGCCTGTCGATGGCCGACGCGATCGTGCTTGGCGGTGTCGTCGGGCTCGAAAAGGCGATCAAGGATGCGGGTTTCGGCGTTTCGGTGCCCTTCAACGGCGGCCGCGGCGATGCGTCGGCGGAGCAGACCGACGCCGACAGCTTCGCGGTGATGGAGCCCGAGGCTGACGCCTTCCGCAACTATGTCGGCAAGAAGAAGCTCGCGGTGAAGATCGAGGAAATGATGCTCGACCGCGCCTCGCTGCTCGGCCTGTCGGTGCCCGAAATGACGGTGCTGATCGGGGGGCTGCGCGTCCTCGGCGCCAATCACGGCGAGCGCGGGCACGGGCATTTCACAAAACGTTCGGGCCAGTTGACGAACGATTATTTCGTCAACCTGCTCGACATGACCAATGTGTGGAAGTCCGTCGAAGGCTCGGACGACCAGGAATATGTCGCGACCGACCGCGCGAGCGGCGGCGAGACGTGGCGCGCGACACGCGCCGACCTGATCTTCGGCTCGAACGCGGAACTCCGCGCAGTCGCCGAAGTCTATGCCGAGAAGGGCCATGAGGAGAAATTCGTCAAGGACTTCGTCAAGGCGTGGACCAAGGTGATGAACGCCGACCGTTTCGACCTCGCCTGATCCGGCGCCCCGGTCCCGCAATCATGCCGCGGGGCCGGAGGCGGCCAACGGACGACGGGTCGCGACCCGCCCCCGGGGACATGGGCCTGGGGGCGGGTCTTTCTTTGGGCTTAAAGCCACAAAAGCCCCGCATGCGCGCCCTCCAAATATGTCCTTTGTGGCGGCGCAATATTTCAAAGTTCAGTAAAGTTCAGCCCTATGAGCGCCCTGATTTGCAAGTCGCGGGGTGCTGGATGTGCGCGGCACGTCCGATCATGTTCGTACCCGCAAGTCGGGCAGCGACCAGCTTTTTGTTCACCGAATGAAAGAGCTGGATGAGGGCTGGCACAGCTGGATAATGTAGGAAAGACCTATTTGAAGGCGATGTCTGTTTTGGGGTGGGAGCGGACGTTTGCTACTATGTTGTACCCCGGAGAAGGCCGGGGCCCAGGGCTTTAGAAAGCCGAGCTGTGCTCGTTGCGCTCTGGACCCCGGCCTTCGCCGGGGCACATATTACCGTCGTTAGTGTCCGGTCGTTTCTTCGCTCTCGTCATCCCGGGCTTGACCCGGGATCCCGCTTTTCGACGCGCTCACTGATTTCGACCTCAAGCGGGACCCCGGATCAAGTCCGGGGTGACGATATGGGGAGTGTCCGCTCCCGGTCGCTACCGGACCCTGATCAGGCCCTGGCCGTGATCGGGTCTGCGCGGGGTTGCAGATTGCCGACCCGCTGCAGTTCCGACTTCAGGCGCTGTTCGTCGAAGGCATGTT
>Ga0247823_10000596_pt1 | contig 30572 bp, 20 predicted proteins | sample 13C_PalmiticAcid_2_FD_192426 | JGI IMG/M metagenome (GOLD analysis project Ga0247823, IMG submission 192426) | Soil microbial communities from agricultural site in Penn Yan, New York, United States - 13C_PalmiticAcid_Day30 | ecosystem: Environmental > Terrestrial > Soil > Agricultural land...
ATCCAAAGGTCTCGGCATTTGGTTCGACGAGGTGCAAACCATCGGGCGCACCGGTGAGCTCTTTGCCTACCAGCGCTTCGGCCTGGGCGAATACGCCGACGTGGTCTCCTGCGCCAAGCCCATTCAAGCGGGCGCGGTGCTGTGGAGCAAAGACTACGCTCCCAAGGCAGGTCTTATCGGGGGAACCTTTGCAGGATCCTCGGGCACGCTCGCCGTAGGCGCCAAGATCGTAGAACTTCTCTGCGAAGGCTCTTACTTTGGTTCCGAGGGCAGCGTTCAGCGCTTTGAGAACTTTGTGAAACTCGACCTGGCTTCACGTCGCGAGAAGTGGGCCAAGTTTGGCCTCGGCGAAGCGAACGTTACTGGTGGCATGATCGCCTTTGGAATGCTCGATGGCGGCGCGGAATCGATCAAGAACCTTTCGCTGAAGTATTTCGCCAATGGGGTGCTTTCGTTCTGGGCAGGCAAGTCGCCCGTGCGCATGCGCTTTTTGCCACCGATGGGCATCATGACCGAAGAGTACTGGCTCGAGGCCATGGACGTGCTCGACAAAACGCTGGGCGAATAAATCGGAGAAGAGACACATATATGTATTTGATTCGTGAAGTGGAAGCGGGAGACATCGATGATTTGGTGGCGCTCTCGGAGTACGTCACGCTCATCAACTTGCCTCCGGACCGCGGCATTCTGAACAAGAAGGTGACGCTCTCGAAATCGAGCTTTCGCGCCAAGGAATCCAATCCCGAAGACGCCGAGTACTATTTTGTGATCGAAGATCTCAAAGAGAAAAAGGTCGTCGGCACTTCGATGATCTCCGCTAAGAACGGAACGCCTCGAGAGCCGAACATCTCGTTTCAGGTGCTGCAAAAAAAGAAGATGTCCAAGTCTCTGCACATCGGATTCATTCACGAAGTGTTGCGTTTGCGCTTTGACTTTGATGGGCCCACCGAAGTGGGAGGCCTCATTCTCGCTCCCGAGTATCGTCGCGACCCTGGCAAACTTGGCAAACAGCTCTCGTTCATTCGATTCATGTACATCGCTGCGCGCCGTCACCGGTTTCAGTCGCAGCTCTACGCCGAGCTGCTGCCGCCCTTTGACGATCAGGGGCGTTCTCTGATGTGGGAAGAGATCGGCCGCAAGTTCACAAACCTTTCGTACGACGAAGCTGACCGGCTCTCGCGCAAGAACAAAGAATTCATCAACGCGCTTTTTCCCGAAGGCGACATCTACACCTGCATGCTCAGCGCTTCGGCGCGCGAGACCATCGGCGAGGTGAACGAGATGACCGTACCGGTTAAAAAGATGCTTGAGAACATTGGTTTCAAATACACCGACAACATCGATCCTTTCGACGGAGGCCCGCACTATCAGGCCACCACGGATCAGGTGAAGCCGGTGAAATCGACCGCACTGGTGCAGTACCGCCCCGACCCGAAAGGCGATAGCGGAGAGGCCAAATCGGGCCTCTTGATGCATCTGGCGCCCACGGGACTACGGGCGATGCAAGTGAAAGCACGGATCAAAGGGAAGACCCTGGTCGGACTCGGCCAGGACTACGTGGACCATCTGGAAGTGAAAGAAGACTCTGAGTTGTACTTTTTAGAAATGTAGAAGAGGTGTTCTATGTCTGAGCTATCCGTTAAAGACGTCCTTGGTTTTGATCCCCCCAAATTTTTAGGCAACTACCTTGGCGGTCGCTGGGAAATTTCCACGGCCGTGAGCGGCGGTTTTGATGTGAATTCGCCCGCCAACCTCGACTGGAGCCTGCCCAAGGTGAGCTTCTCGTACCGCGACGTAGACTTCGCTGTGGAAGAGGCCGAAAAGGCCCAGCGCGAATGGGCACTGCAGCCTCTTGAGTCGCGCATCGCTGTGGTACTTCGCTTCAAGGCGGAGCTCGAAAAACGCCGCGAGCAGATTGCCAAGCTCATCTCCTTTGAAATCGGCAAGCCCTACAAAGAGGCGTTCGGCGAAGCCGGCGCGCTGCTCGCCAAGATCGATGTCACGGTGGAACATGGGCTCGAGCTCATCAAAACCACGAGTGTGGAGATGCCTGGCGGCGGCAAGGCTGAAATGCATTACCGTCCGATCGGCGCCCTTGCGGTGATTGGGCCCTTCAACTTTCCGGTACACCTCTCAAACGGCCACATCATTCCGGCGCTGCTCGTGGGCAACACGATCATCTTGAAGCCTTCGGAAAAGGCGCCGTACTGCGCGCAGCTCTATATGGAAGCCGCACACGCCGCGGGATTCCCCAAGGGCGTGATCTCGCTCCTGCACGGCGACGGCGAAGTGGCAACGCGGCTGATTCGTCATCAGGGTATTAAGGGTGTGCTCGCCACTTGCTCCTACGAAGTGGGCACAAAGATCCTGCGCACGCTCGCCGACCAAACGCAAAAGATCGTAGCCCTGGAGATGGGCGGCAAAAACGCAGCCATCGTGAACACCGACGTGCAGGACCTGGACAAGGTCGCTGGCGCGCTGATCGAGTCGTCGTTTTTGACCACTGGCCAGCGCTGCACGGCGCTCTCGCGTGTTTACGTGATCGGGAGCAAACTCGACGAGCTCTGCCACAAGGTGCACCTGCGCGCCAAAGAGCTCGTGATTTCGCACCCCTTTGACACCGATCCCGAGCCTTTCATGGGACCCCTCGTGACCGGCGCCTCGCGCGAGAATTTTTTGAAGTACCACAGCATCGCCATGAGTGAAGGCGCCGAGGTCGTGATGCGACCCAAGGCCCTGGAGACCAAGGCGCTGCTCACCGGCAAGAAGCTCGCTAAGGGCTTTTACGTGAGCCCCTCCATTCACAAAGTGCACTCGTGGACGAGCACGTCGACCTACCAGACGCACGAGATCTTCGGACCGGACTTGTTCTTTGCCCCGGTCGCGGACCTCGACGACGCCATTGCGGCCGCCAACTGCACGAACTACGGACTCTCGTTTTCGTACTTCGGTGAGCGCAAAGAGGATTATATCTATGTCGCCGATCGCGTGAAGTCGGGATTGGTGTATTTCAACAAACCCACCGTTGGCGCGAGCGGACGGCTTCCTTTTGGCGGTTGGGGCCAGTCCGGGAACTTCCGTCCGGCCGGGCTCTTTGCGATTTACTCCTCGGCCCAGGCGCAAGCGCGGATTTTATAGGATTTTCACCAGGGCTTCGAGCTGCTCACGTGTTGGCTCGGGGTTCTCACGAAGAAAACCCTCTAGGTTGTCGCCCGTTTTTACGGCGCCAGCTAATCGATTCTGAAGATAGGCGATTCGTTCCGACATGCCTTTTTCGAAATCGGCACGGAATTCATTGGGTAGAGGGCTGAGTCCGGTGGTGCTTGGGGCGCGCCCTTCAATTTCCATAAAGCGTAGGATCCATAAGCTCGGAGGTTCAAGTTCGATGGGAATTTCCACGTCGATCTTTAGCGACGAGGGAATTTGATCGGGGGGGACTTTTAGGTATTTAGACTGGCTTCGGCTAGGGTAAATGCTTGTGACAAGGAAGAGTTTGTCGCCCGAGCGTCGAATGTTGATCACCGAATTGGGCCTTTTGAGCAAAGCGTCCACTTCGTCATAAAGGTAGCGAGCGTCCAGGCTAATGGCACGCAAATGGCGAACGCTATATTTTAATTCGTCTAGAGCACTCGAAATTTCTTTGATGGAAGTGTCAGGGGTTTGGAGACGCTGTTTAAGATTGAAAAGCGCACTTTTCGCGCTAATCCAGAAAGTGTAAATTTCTTCAAAGTTTAATCGGGGAAACTGGCCGCCGCTCCCTTTTAAGTACACCGAATGAAAAACCTCGGAGCTTTGGTTAACGCGTGCTTCACCGAAAACATGGCGAAAGCTTCTTGAGCTTTGGGCAGAGTCGTCGGGCCTCTCCGAAGTTTTCACTTTGTGATGTCCGTGTTCGTGGATAAGGCCTATCGGTACAGTGTCGATCGAAAAGAAATCCGCATCACTGATCAGAATTTTTGATTTGGGAGATCCAGGCATTGGTGAGACATACAACGAAGCGCTCTGCTCAATGAGCAGCAATTGTCTTACGGGATCGTAGGTGACGTTGAGGTTGTTGTGTTTGCCTTTAAAGATGTTGATGAGTTTGGCGCCGATTCGCGTGGAGACGGGCTCCTTGGCAAGCTCTGGAGAATATCGAAAATTTAAGTAGGGGATGCGTACCGTCTTTGCCGAGTTTGGCGTACGGTCGGTGACGGGGCGGCCTCCCAGAGTGACCTCTTGGTAATCGAGGCTGGCCACGAGCCCCGTATCTCTATGCCACTCGTTAAAAGTGTCTCGCTGCATTTCGAGCAATTTACGGGTGTTATCTAACAGCGCGGGAGTTGCGGAGAAGGGGAGGTTGGGAGAAAAGTTATCACGGATATGTGTCTTCCATAGGTTTCGCAAAGAGTTTGTTGATTGCGTACGCTCTGCTTCCAACCGCGCAATTTCGTTTGGGCCGAGACTTTCAAACATCCGTTGGCATCGTTCTTTGAGGGAGAGTGTGGGGCCCTTGCCCTTGGCCGAATGCACCGCAAGCAATCCCGCGAGGAGGGGCAAGGCAAGAACATGCTTCGGGCGTGCTGATCTCCCCATGGGCTTATTATAGCCTAGGGAGAGGGGCCCAAGGCTGCCAGAAAGCCGCCGCCCCAGGGCACGTTAAATTCTTGTGAAGGCCTACATACGCCGACCTGAAACTCCGAAAAACTCTGATGGCAATGAAGCGGTGGATCCATGCGGCGGCGATCTTCGTCGGACTGATTTTAGGGCTGCCGCACGTTCACGCCAAAGAGCTTTCCTGTGCCGAGCTCATCGCGCAATTCGAAGCCGCGCATCCGCTGGTTTTTGCTCCCGGGGAAGGGAGCTTGCGGCCATTGACGAAAAACGTTTTTGTTTCGCAGGCGGAGCGTACCGAAGATCATGAAGTGGTCATGGCCGTAAAGCTGGGCAATGCCTTACCCCAGAAGAAAGTTTTCCTCGTGGCCGAGATGGCGGGCGAAGGGGTCCCCATTTTTGATGCGGTTCTCTCCTCGTCCGATGGTCGTCCCGAAGAGAACCTTAGCTTCAAGTCGATCCAATTGGACGAGATGACAGGCAACAGCTTCGGCACGACGTTCAAAAACATGAACCGCAAAGTACAAAAACAAGTCTCCGATTTTTATTCACGGGATTGGTTCGAGAATCTCGCGACTCCGCCCAAAGAGGGTGAGCGTACGCGTGACCACTTCGTCGAGGGCTCTTCGCCCGAATTTATAGGTGCCTACAAGGACATTTTCGGTGTCCAGGGCAAAGGGGCCGATCGCCAAACTTCGGTGGTGGTGGACTTTTACGCCAAGGATCTTCAGCTGCGGGAGTCGGTAAAAATCGATCTGGTGGAGGCCAGTGCCGAAAGCCCAGGTCGTCACCTCAGAGTGCAGGTCCAGGGCTATCCTGAAAAGATGATCGACGTGGGGAACTTACAAGAGCGACTTAAGAACAACCCCTACATGCGCGCCTACTACATCAGCGATGCCACCCGCGTCTTCGAAGTCACCGAAGACGGGGTCGTTGTTCACTCCACCCGTTAAGCGGGCAATCCAGCGGCCAGCAGCTTGCTTTCGATGTTACCCAGGCGCGCGCTCGCGACCTTCGAGATACCCGGCTTTTCCATCGTAACGCCGAAAAGGGCGTCCGAGGATTCCATGGTTTTCTTATGGTGCGTGATCATGATGATCTGCGAGCTGAGCGCCATGTTGCGAACCTGCTTGTTGAAGCGGCTCACGTTGGTGTCGTCGAGCGGTGCGTCCACTTCGTCCAGAACGCAGAAGGGCGACGGTTTGATGCTGAAGATGCCGAAGATGAGAGAGACGGCCGTGAGGGCCTTCTCGCCACCCGAGAGCAAGGTAACGCTTTGGAGTTTCTTGCCGGGCGGTTGGGCGACGATCTCGACGCCCGTCTCCAGCAAGTTGTCTGGATCGGTGAGTTTGAGTTCCGCATGGCCCCCGCCAAAGAGCACGGGGAAGGTGGTGCGGAAGGCGCCGTTGACGGCCTCGAAGGCCTCGGCAAAGCGCTGCTTCGACTCGCGGTCGATGCGCTCGATGGCGTCTTCGAGCTGCTTGACGCCGTCCCAGACGTCCTGGCGTTGAATAAAGAGATATTCGTGACGGCGGGAGATCTCTTCGAACTCCTCGATCGCCACCATGTTGATCTTGCCCAGCTTGTCGATCTTGTCGCGCAGGGTTTTGGCGTGCTGCTTGCCCGCCTCGACGTCGGCCACCATTTCGATGTTGGTGGGCGTGGACATCTCTTCGATCTGTTCGCGCGAGAGGTCTTCGAGGGCGATTTGGTAGCGTTCCATCAATCGATCGGAAACGTTGCGCAGTTCCACGCGGTTCACCGCGAGGCGCTGGTCGATGTCTTTGAGCTGTACGAGCACGTCAGAGAGATGAGCGGCCTCGAGGTCGAGGTTCTTCTGCTCTTGGCGTACGCGAGCGCGTTCGGCGTCCACGAGGTGGGCCACTTCGACTTCTTTTTCGGCGTGGATCTCGTATTCGGCTTTTTGGGTTTCGAGAGCTTCTCGGGCTTCACCCTGACCGTCTTCGATCTGGGCCACTTCGGCAGACAAACGATCGATTTCGGCAAGGCTGCGCTCGCGGCGGCTCTGTGACATGTGCAGTTCTTGCTTGTGCGTGGCGAGTTCGGAACGCAGATCGCTCACGATCTTCTCCGAGCTGCGCAGCTCGTTTTGGTAACCGATGAGCTGGGCCTCTAAGGATTTTTCTTTTTCGAGCAGGGCCTGAACTTCGAGACTCTGAGTTTCCACGTCGGCGGCGAGGGTCTCGCTGCGCACTTCGATGGACTCCAGGTTCGCGAGGCACTCCTCTAAGCGAGCGTTGTGCTCTTCGGCGCGCCCGCTGAGCTCTTTGAGCTCGAGGCCGAGCATGGTTTGCTTCTCGCTGAGGCGAGCGGCCTTGGCTTCGACTTGACGCAAGAACGAGGAGTGCTTCTCGACGTCCGGGTTCAGAGCGGCCAGTTTGCCGGTGAGGTTGCGGAATTCTTCTTTGGCGGCCTGCAAATCGTGCACGCAGGTGTCGAGGTCGCTCTGCACCTGGGCGAGCTGGGTGTCCAGCTGGGCGCCGCGGGCGGCGAGTTCGGAGATGTGGCGGCGGCGACGCACGAGCGAGCTCGAGGAGACGTCCTGCGAGGCTTCGAGTGGCGCGAGGTCGAGAAAGCCTTCGCGGGTGAGCAGGTCGCCGTCGAGGGAAACCAGGTCCACGGGAAGGAACTCAAAGAGCCCCTGTACGCGCAAGAGAGCTTCGCGGTCGCGAACAACCCACACGCCCTCGACAAGTTTCGACCAGTCGGCGTTTTCGCTGCCTTCGCCGTTCACGAGCTGAGACAAAGGGCCCATCACATCGGCGTCTTCGAGCAGGGTGGTCTCCACGCTGCGCAGACGCTCGATGGCGGCTACTTTGAAGGTTTCTTGGGCTTCGGCAGCGTCGATGATGACGTTGCCTTCGGGGTCAAAGCTGTAGCGGGTTTCGCCGCCGTCAGTGCCGTTCTCTGCCGCACCTTCGAGCGCCACATGAGTGGCCAGGTCGATGCCGCTATCGTTCGTGGTGGTGGCAGGAGCGAGGAAGAGGCCCGAGAGCGGGGTCTCGGTGCTGCGGTACGCGGAGCCGAGGTTTTGAATCCACATCGAAGCGCGACCCTGTCGGGCTTCGCTCTGAGCGACTTGCGCGAGGCGCATGCGCAGGTTTTCTGCGCCGTCCATGTCGGAAACGCAGATGCGCTGCAAGTGCTTGCCGAGGGCGGTCTCGACCGCGCGCTCGAGCAGCTCGGGCACTTTGATTTGAGCTGCGAGCATGGGGTTTTCGAAACCTTGATCGCGCATTTCTTTAACGAGTGATTTGTTGGTGGCCTCAACGCCTTCGAGCTCGCGCTCCAGGGCTTCGAGCTGTTCTCTTTTTGCAGACAGGGCAGCGAGCTCTTCGCGCGATTCGTTGCGCTGCTCGAGCAGCTCCGTGCGGCGCACGTCGAGGTCGTGGATCTTTTGATCGACGACTTCTTTGGCGGCTTCCAGGTCACCGCGAGTGCTGAAGGCTTCCTCAAGGTACTGCATGGTGGTGCTGCGCTCGGCCTCGTTGGTTTCGAGGTCGGCACGCAGGCTCTCGATCAGCTCTTCGATAGCGCTGCGGCGGTTCGCGGTTTGGGCAAGGCTGCTCTGTAGGCTTTGGATCTCTTGCACGACACGCGTTTTGGCGAGCTCTTCTTGGTGAGCTTCGCTGCGCTTCTTTTGGAGCGAGTCGCGGGCCGACTCGGAAGCCTGCTTGGAGGCCTCGAGCTCTTCGCGCAGGGCATCGGTGCGACCGATTTGGGTTTCAACGCCTTCGAGGGCTTCAAAAATCTTGAGATTGAGCTCTTCGATGAGCTTTTCGAGCTCAGAGGCGCGAGCTTCGAGGTCTTCGACTTGCGAGCGGTCGTTTTCAACGCGCTCTTGAATGGTGTGCTTGCGGGTTTCGAGTGAAGAGATCTTCGACTCAGTATCTTTGACGAGCAGTTCGGCGGAGCGGGTGGCTTCGCGCGAGGAGATCAGCTGGGGCTCGAGCTCGGAGAGGCGAGCGTGGGCTTCCTCTAAAGCGATGCGCAGGGCTTCGGCTTTGGCCTGCAGGCTTTCGCGCTTGGTTTGCAGGTCTTCGGTGAGGAGCTCATCGTTGTCGTTGGCGCCCGAGCGGCGCAGCCACTCTTGACCGGCGAGGCAGATCTCGAGCTCACGGAGCTCGTCCATGAGGATTTTGTACTTTTCGGCCTTGTCGGCTTGGCGCTTCAAGGAGGTCAGCTGCTTTTGCAGGTCCTTGAGGATGTCGTCGATGCGGCGCAGGTTGGTGCGCGAGTTTTCGAGTTTGCGCTCGGTCTCGGCCTTGCGGGCTTTGAACTTGAGAATGCCTGCGACGTCTTCGATCACGCGGCGGCGCTCTTCGGGTTTTTGGGCCACCATGCGGGTGATCGCACCCTGCTCGATGATCGAGTAGCTCTTGGCGCCGCAACCGGTGTCCATAAAGAACTCCTGCACGTCGCGCAGACGGCAGGGAATTTTGTTGATGAAATATTCGGACTCGCCGCTGCGGTAGTAGCGGCGGGTGATGCCAACTTCGTTGCTGCTCTTGAACTGCGCGGGCAGCTCGGGATCTTTTTCGGGTTCGAGCTCGAGCACGAGGGTGACCTCGGCCATGTCGAGGGCAGGGTGATCTTTGGAGCCCGAGAAGATGACGTCGGTCATCTGCGTGCCGCGAAGGTGTTTGGGCGACATGTCGCCCATAACCCAATACAGGGCGTCGACGATGTTAGATTTGCCGCAACCGTTGGAACCCACGATAGCGGTGATGGGCTGATCGAAGGAGACCACGGTTTTTTCGACGAAGGATTTAAAACCAAACAACTCAAGTCGGATAATTTTCAAAGCAAAGGCCTCCCACTGGCGCTTCTTTTGGAACAGATTCTAGTACCCCTACAGGTTTAGGCGAGAAAGCCCCAAAAGTAAATTAATCGCCACCTAAAAGCCGGTTTTTATTGGCGCCAAAGACCCCCTTTTTGGGACCCAAGACGAGTCTGAGACAGCTTGTGGAAACGAGGCTTTTAGTCTTATTCCGTGGCCCCGAAAGCGCCTTCAGGGTGAGACGGATTTCACCTGAAGGAGGCCTCGGAGCTTCGCTATTTTGCGGAATTCAGCGCGGCGTGGGCGGCTGCAAGCCGGGCGGCCGGCACGCGGTACGGCGAGCAGCTGACATAATCGAGTCCGACTTTGTGAAAGAAGTAGACCGACTTGGGATCTCCGCCGTGCTCTCCGCAAACGCCGATCTTGAGGCCCGGGCGCGCGGCGCGACCGCGCTGCGTGGCGATCTCCACGAGCTGGCCTACGCCGCTCTGGTCGATCGACACGAAAGGGTCTTGTTCAAAGATCTTGCGCTCCACGTAATCGCCGAGGAATTTGCCTGAGTCGTCACGCGAAAGGCCCATGCACATCTGCGTGAGGTCGTTGGTACCGAAAGAGAAAAACTCCGCCACGCCGGCGATCTCGTCCGCCAGGAGTGCGGCGCGCGGGATCTCGATCATGGTGCCGATCTTGATGGCGCGGCGCTGCTCTTCGCCGAGTTTGGCGCGGTCGAGCACCACTTCGCTTTTTTCGCGCAGGTCGAGGAGTTCTTTTTTGTCGAGAACAAGAGGGATCATGATCTCCGCGGTGACGATCTCACCGGGCTTGCTCGTTTGCACTTCGATCAGGGCTTCGGCGATGGCCTGCACCTGCATCTCGTAAATCTCAGGGTAGGTGATTCCCAGGCGGCAGCCGCGGTGGCCGAGCATGGGGTTGAATTCATGGAGGCCGTCGGCGATCTCTTTGAGCTCTTCGCCCGAGCGGCCCGAGAGTTTGCTCAGGCGCTCGTAATCGGCTGCGGTTTTGGGCAGGAATTCATGCAGAGGCGGGTCGAGCAGGCGAATCGTTACCGGCAAGCCGCGCATTTCTTTGAAGAGCCCGACAAAGTCTTCGCGCTGCATGGGTAGGAGTTTGGCGAGCGCTTTTTGTCGCTCACGCAAATCGCTGGCCACGATCATCAGGCGCACCTGATCGATGCGATCTTCGTCGAAGAACATGTGTTCTGTGCGGCAGAGGCCGATGCCCTGGGCGCCAAATCGACGCGCGATGCGCGCATCGTGAGGGGTGTCGGCGTTGGCGCGCACTTGGAGTTTGCGCTCGCGGTCGGCCCAAACCATGAGCTTCATAAAGTCTTCGTTGAGCTCCGAGGAGAGCGTGGGGATTTCGCCCAGGAAAACGTCGCCCGTATTGGCGTCAAGCGTGATCGTGTCGCCCTCTTTGACGGTGATGCGCTCGCCGTTTTTAGAAACCGAGAAGGTGCCCGAGGAGTAGTCGATCTTGAGCTCGGCGCAGCCTGCAACACAGGATTTGCCCATGCCGCGTGCCACTACGGCCGCGTGTGAGGTCATGCCTCCCAGAGCGGTGAGAATGCCCACGGAAGCGTCCATGCCCACGATGTCCTCCGGAGAGGTTTCGTGGCGCACGAGGATCACGCGTTTGCCTTGTGCTGCGAGGTCGGCCGCCTTTTGCGAGGAGAAAACGACTTCGCCGTTCACGGCGCCGGGCGAGGCCGGTAGGCCTTTCGCGAGCGGGGTGCCTTTTTGGTCGGGGTCAAGGCGCGGGTGCAGCAGCTGATCGAGCGAGTAGGGGTCTACGCGCAGAATCGCTTCGTGCTCAGAGATGAGTTTTTCGTCGACCATGTCGACAGCGGTGCGCACGGCCGCTTGGGCGGTGCGCTTGCCGCGACGAGTTTGCAGCAGGAAGAGTCGTCCCTCTTGAATGGTGAACTCGATGTCTTGCATCTCGCGATAGTGTTTTTCGAGCTTCAGACGAAGGCCGTCGAGTTCTTTGAATACGGCGGGCATCTCTTCTTCGAGCGAAAGCAGGCCGGCTTTTTTGCCGTCGACTTTGGTGATGGGGTGCGGGGTGCGGATGCCCGCAACCACGTCTTCGCCCTGAGCGTTGGTGAGGTACTCACCGTAAAAGTGGTTCTCGCCGGTGGAGGGGTTGCGCGTGAAGCAAACGCCCGTGCCGGATTTGTCGCTGAGGTTGCCGAAGACCATGGCCTGGATGTTGACGGCTGTGCCCCATTCGCCGGGGATCTGTTCCATCTTGCGGTAATGGATCGCGCGCGGGGCGTTCCAAGATTCGAATACGGCACCTACCGCGCCCCACAACTGGTCGGAGGGGTTTTGTGGAAAGGATTTGCCACTCGATTCGAAAACGAGGTCTTTGTAAATTTCGCAGAGCTTTTTGAGATCTTCGGCGACGATGTCGGAGTCGCGTTTGAGCTGACGTTTTTCTTTGAGCGACTCGAGCACGGATTCAAATTGTGAAGCGTGCACGTTCATCACCACGTCGGCGTACATCTGAATGAAGCGACGGTAGCAATCGTAGGCGAAGCGTTCGTTGCCCGAGGATTTGGCAAGGCCCACGACGCTCTCGTCGTTGAGTCCGAGGTTGAGGATCGTGTCCATCATGCCGGGCATCGAAGCGCGCGCGCCCGAGCGCACGGAGACGAGCAGAGGGTTATCGCTGGAGCCGAATTTGAGGCCCATGCACTCTTCGAGGGTCTTGATGGCGGCCTCGACCTGAGTTTTGAGCTCGGTCGGATAGGTTTTGCCGCTCGCATAGTAGTGCGTGCAGACTTCGGTGGTGATGGTGAAGCCGGGGGGCACGGGAAATCCGAGCTTTGCCATTTCGGCGAGGTTTGCCCCCTTGCCGCCGAGCAGGTTTTTCATGCTCGCATCGCCGGCGGTGAGGTTTTTATGTTGCTGATTTTGACCGAAGAAATACGTGAAAGGTCCGCTCGACATATGGCCGTAGAGCCTATCCGAAGAGTGTGGGGCTATCCATAGAGAAAGATTCTGGACGCGGTGCACAAATGCCGGCCGATCAAAGTTTTGACCTCAAGGGGTTTCATTTTGCGTAGAAAAAACGAAGGTCCGCCATTAGGCTGAATGCACGGAGATAAAAATGAAGAAAATGAGTTTTCGTCCGGTGAGCAAACCCCTTTCGATCCTTATCTTGACCACTAGCCTCGTGGCGACCAGTGCCCGCGCGGAGTCGCTCGTGGCGCGCTGCCTGCGCATTACCGGTGATCTCTTCGGATGGGGATCGGAACCCGCCGCCACTAGGACTGAGGCTCCACGCAAACGGGTGCCCGAGGCGGAGCCTGAAAATCGCTATACGGCCCTTCACGCTTATGACGTTTCCTTCAAACCCGGAACGACGCCTCCCGCCGGAGCTCGCGAGTATCGTCAGTCGGAAGTAGAACTCGCCAAGTTCACAGATGAAGTCGAGGCTCAAGTTCGTAAGATTGCGGCGAAGAGCGCTCCCGGCAAGATTTATGCGAATCAGCCCGGTAAGCCCCCGGCTAAGGAAGGCTACTTCAGAAAACGACACGGATTCTTTGTCATTCAGCACACGAGCGGCGAGCAAGTCATCCGGCCGATCCTTTCCGGCAAAAGCGAGCTCCGCAGCGATTATGCGGATAAGGCGGAGTATATGGCCGATCTAGATCGTCAGGCTCTAGAGGGGAATGATCCGCGATTGGATTATCTCCGGGTGCCTAAAGAGGTCATAGACAAGGAACTTGAGTTCATCGAGGACCTGGCAGGTAATGGCGTGCCCATCGCGCGCATCCAGTATTTTGTAACGAGCCCCAAATATTTCGGCAACAACGCCACCGCCTCGGGCGACATCAAAGGGGCCCAAGCCTGGTCGGAGCGTCTCAAAGAAAAAGGCATCGAGGTTCCTATCGATGTGCACACCATTCCACTCGAGATGATGGAACCGGGAACTCCCATCCACGCCCGAATGATGGGTCTTTACCGTGAAGACGGCGTGCAGAGCCCCGTGCTCGAAGAAGCGACCCTTTTGCGGGTCACCGTTCCTTAGGGGCACATTTCCAAATCACTCGAGTCCCGTGAGCCGCTTCCACCACGGAAGCTTGCCGGCGGCTGGAGCCGCTGGTTTTGTTTCGCGTGCGGAGTTTTGCGATCGCGAAGCGGAACGCGGCCCTTGCTGGCCCGTGCGCGGCGATTGCTCGTTGTTACCTTTACGGTGTCCGCGCCCGCGGTTACCCCGGCTACGGCCTTCTGGGCGGCGGGTGGAATCTCCTTCGCTGCGCGGTTTGGCGCTTCGATTCTCTTGGCGAGGCTGGGCGGCTGGGCGCCGCTGGTTTGGCTCGCCCGTAGGGCGCGGAGTGCGGGCAGAACTTTGGGCCGGTTGGGCCGCTCTAGCTGGGCGCTCGCCCCGCGATCCACCGCTGCGCTGGCTAGTCTCTCCGCCACGACGACTCTCTCCTCCACGTCGACCACTTCCCCCACGTCCGCCGTGTCCGCGGCGTGCGGAGTCACGGCGCGAGTCTTCGCTTTCGGGATCACGTGGTTTGGGGGCGAGGCCGGCGTAAGGGTGCGCGTCTACCACGGGCACTTTCATGCGAATCGTGCGCTCGATGTCGCGCAGGTAGGCGCGCTCCTCGGTGTCGCAAAACGAGATGCTGACGCCCTCGGCGCCGGCCCGGGCCGTGCGTCCGATGCGGTGCACGTAGCTCTCGGGAATGTTGGGCAGGTCGTAATTGATCACGTGGCTGACGCCATCGATGTCGATGCCGCGCGCGGCGATGTCGGTAGCGACCAGAATGCGCGTTTGGCCTTGTTTAAAATTCTCTAGCGCGCGCACGCGGTTATTTTGCGATTTGTTGCCGTGAATGGCTTCGGCCTTGACGCCCGCCTGGTTGAGCGTTCGGGCCACCTTGTCGGCCCCGTGCTTGGTGCGCGTAAACACCAGCGCGCGCGAAATGGACGCGTCCTGTAGCAGGTGTTTTAGCAAATCACGTTTGTAATCTTTTTCGACAAAGTAAATCGACTGGTCGATCTTTTCGGCGGTGGTGGCCACGGGCGTGACCTCTACCTTGACCGGTTTGATCAAGATGTCGTGCGCAAGGCGCTGAATGTCGGGCGGCATGGTGGCCGAAAAAAAGAGGCTCTGACGCTGGGCCGGCAGGTGCTTGAGCACGCGGCGTACGTCGTGGATGAAACCCATGTCGAGCATGCGGTCGGCTTCATCGAGCACAAAGATCTCGAGGTTGCCCAGCGACACGTGACGCTGCTCGATGAGGTCGAGCAGGCGGCCCGGCGTGGCCACCAGGATTTCGGGAGAGCGTCGCAGCGCCGCGACTTGCGGTGCTTGGCCGACTCCGCCAAAGACGTAAATGGTGCGCAGGCCGAGTTTTGCGCCGTAGCGATCAAAGCTCTCGACAATTTGTGCCGCGAGCTCTCGGGTGGGGGTGAGCACCAGCGTGCGTATCGCGCCGGGGGATTTGGGTTTTTGATTGTGCAGGTTTTGCAAGATGGGCAGCGCAAAGGCCGCCGTCTTGCCGGTACCCGTTTGTGCGCAGCCCAGCAGATCGCGGCCCTCGAGCACATGCGGGATGGCCTGGGATTGGATAGGGGTGGCGGTGTGGTAGCCCTCATGTTCGAGTGCGGCGAGCAGCTCGGGGAGGAGTTTTAGGGATTCGAAGGAGGTGGTTTGGGGACTTGTCATAAATTCTTTCGTTTAGAGTGTGGGTGGAGATCCCAGAAGGAAATCTCCATAGACGATAAAACCGCGTCTTGGCGCTTGCGGGCCAAGATGCGAGCGTTTTTTCGGGGCGGTAGGGGACAATTTAGCGCGACCAGTTCTTAAAGCCTTGGGCGATGAACTCATCGACCTTGTCGAGCGGCACGCGGGTTTGTTCCATCGTGTCGCGGTGGCGAATCGTGACGGCTTTGTCATTGATCGAATCAAAATCCACCGTGATGCAATACGGCGTGCCGATCTCTTCTTGGCGGCGGTAGCGCTTGCCGATGGAGCCGGAGCTGTCGTACTGGGCGCGCATCTTGGTCGCCAGGCTGTCGAAGAGGGGTTTGGAGATCTCTTCGAGCTCGGGCTTCTTAGAGAGCGGTAGCACCGCCACTTTGACCGGAGCCAGGGCCGGTACAAAGCGCAGCACGATGCGCTCGTTGGCAGCGTCTTCGTGGTAGGCGTCGCAGAGTGCGGCGAGTAAGAAACGATCCGCACCCACCGAAGTTTCGATGATGTAGGGAAGGTACTTGTCGGTCGGGTTCTGCGGGTCGACGTATTGCAGGTTCTTTTTGGAGTATTCCTGGTGACGACCGAGGTCAAAGTCCGTGCGGTTGTGCACGCCTTCGATTTCCGACCAGCCGAAGGGGAACTCGTATTCTACGTCGAAGGCGGATTTGGCGTAGTGGGCGAGCTCACCAGGACCGTGTGGGTGGAAACGCAGCTTTTGAGGGTTGATGCCCATGCGGATGTGCCAATCCCAGCGTTTTTCTTTCCAGTACTCCATCCACTTGTCATCTTCGCCGGGTTTGACGAAGAACTGCATTTCCATTTGCTCGAACTCACGCGTTCGGAAAATGAAATTCCCCGGGGTGATCTCGTTGCGGAAGGCCTTGCCGATTTGCGCGATGCCGAAGGGCACCTGTTTACGCATCGAAGTGGCCACGTTGTGGAAGTTCACATAAATGCCCTGGGCGGTTTCGGGACGCAGATAAACCACAGAGGCCGAATCTTCGAGCGGGCCCATGAAGGTTTTGAACATGAGGTTAAAGGAGCGCGCCTCGGTGAGGTCCGTGCTGCCGCAAGAGGAGCAAACTTTTTTGCCGTCTTTGCCGATCTCGAGTTTGTCTTCGCGCAAACGGGCGCGGCACTTTTTGCAGTCGACGAGTGGGTCGGTGAAGTTTTCTACGTGACCGCTGGCTTCCCACACGCGGGGAGCCATGAGGATCGACGAATCGAGGCCTTCGACATCCGAGCGCAAGGTCATCTCGTTCCACCAAGAGTCTTTGATGTTGCGTTTGAGTTCAATTCCGAGCGGGCCGTAATCCCAGCAAGAGTTCAGGCCGCCGTAGATTTCGGAGCTCTGAAAAATAAAACCGCGTCGCTTGCACAGCGAATGTATAGGTTGCAGCACATCTTCTTGTTTGGCCATGGATCGAACTTTTATAAATCTACCCCCGGAGCGCGTCCAGCTTTAACGGCTTTTGGGGCAAATAATTTGCTCACTTTTCAAAAAATCATTCCCCGGTATAGTGAAATAGATGTCAGATCGGCTCAAAATTTCGGGTCTTCTACGGGGTTTTCTGGAATTCGCGCCCAAAGTGCCAGGCGCCATCTGGAAAATCAAATCTTACCTCGCCCTCAAAGACGATAGCCACCACACTTTGGGCTGGCAGCTTGAGCAAAATGCCGAAAAATATCCCGATTCTCCCGCGCTCTTTTACGAGGACCGCGTGTGGAGCCACCGTGAGCTCAACGAAATCACCAACCGCTACGGTCGCTTTTTTCTGGCGAGCGGAATCACCAAGGGCGACATCGTCGCTGTTTACGTTGAAAACAAACCCGAGCTGATCTTTTTGGTGGGCGCACTGGCCAAGATCGGCGCTGTCGCCGCGCTGGTGAATCCCAAGCTCAGCGGCGCGAGCCTGAAGCATTCCTTTCAAGTAGAAAAGTACCGCTCCCTGGTGGTCGATGCCGAGCTTGCCGAGCCCTTTGCCGAGATCGCCTCGGGCCTCGAGCTGCCCTCGGGCCGCAGCTTTTGGCTGGGCGCAGGCGCCATGCCCGCTGCTTTCCGCGCTTTCGACAAGCTCGAAGCCCTGGACGCCGCCAATTTGCCCGAAAGGGAGCGGGTCACCATCAAGGATCCCTATGCGCTGGTCTTCACCTCGGGCACCACGGGCCTTCCCAAAGCCTCGGTGCAAAGCAACCGGCGCTGGTTCGGGGCCATGACCTGGTTTGGCAAGATCGTGCTGAGGCTCGGGCCCGCGGATCGCGTTTACATTCCGCTACCCTTTTGCCACACCAATGCCTTGCAGGTGGGTTGGGCGCCCACAGCTGGGGCGGGGGCCGCGATTGTGATGCGCAAAAAGTTTTCGGCCTCGAAATTTTGGGACGACATCTCCCGCTACAACGTCACGCACTTTGTGTACATCGGCGAGCTCTGCCGCTACCTCGTAAAGCAAGTCGATCACCCTCTGCAAAAAAAGCACTCGGTGCGCGCGATTTTCGGCAACGGGCTGCGCCCTGAAATCTGGGACGAGTTCAAGCGTCGATTTGCCATCCCGCGCGTTTACGAGTTTTACGGCGCGGCCGAGGCGCCGCTGCTGTTTACCAACGTGCTAAACCTCGACAAGACGGTGGGCATTTGCATGACGCCCTACGCGATCGTTGCTTACGACTTTGACAAACAAGAAATTGAGCGAGGCGCGGAGGGTTTTTGTCGATCGGTTGGCGTTGGCGAGAGCGGCATTTTGCTGGCACGCATCGACCCGCAGACGCCGTTTTCGGGCTACACCAACAAGGCTGAGACCGAAAAAAAGCTCCTGCGCGACGTCTTCCGCAAGGGAGATTTGTTTTTCAACTCGGGTGATCTGGTTAAGAAGCTAGGCTTCGGTCATGTGGCCTTTGCCGATCGCCTGGGCGACACCTTTCGCTGGAAGGGCGAGAACGTGGCGACCACCGAAGTTGAGAAGGTTGCCAACGCCTATGCCGGCGTCAAGGAGTCTTGCTGCTACGGCGTTGCGGTGCCAGGGCACGACGGCAAAGTGGGGATGATCGCGATTGTTCCTCAGAGCACGAGCTTTGATGCCGAAGCGTTTTTTGCTCACTTGGCGTCGGAGCTTCCCGAATATGCGGTGCCCCGCTTTCTGCGTTCGTGCGAAGTCTTTGAAACCACCGCGACCCACAAAATCAAAAAAACCACTCTGCAGCAGCAGGGACTCAGCTTTGCGAGCCATGCAGAGCCTCTGCATTGGTACACACCGCGCACGACCAAGGTGGACGTGCACACAGCCGCGCCGAGCGAAGCCGACTTGAAGCGTCTGAGTTAATCCACGCTGATGTCAGGATAGTGTTTGGAGAGAAAGTCTTTGAGTTTGTTTTTGATGCGCTCTTCGAGCTGACGGGCGCGTTCTTTGGAGAATCCGTAGCGCTCGCCGATGGCGACCAGAGTCTCGGGGTTCTCGGACATCAAGCGGTTGTCGAAGATGTCGCGTTCGCGCTCGTCGAGTTCGAGCACGAATTCGGAGAGAGCTTTTTTAAAGAGTTCGGCCTGCTCGCTTTTTTCTAGCTCGGCGGAGGCGAGTGGCTGCCCATCAGAGATTTGCGAGGCCCAGCTGCGGCTCTCCTCGCCGCTGCCGCGGGGCTGATCGATGGAGGCGTCTTTGCCGGACATGCGGTTTTGCATCATCTTGACGTCGTCTTCGTGGACACCGAGATTCATGGCAATCGCTGCCGGGATAGGAGAGATGCCTTCGCGTTCGAGGCGCTCTTGTTCTTTTTTCAAACGATAAAAAAGTTTCTTCTGAGCCTTGGTGGTGCCGATGCGCACGATCGACCAATTGCGCAGCAAAAAATCTTGCATGTAGGAGCGTATCCACCACACGGCATAGGTCGAAAGTCGGGTGTCTTTGTAGGGGTCAAACTCACGTACAGCGCGCAGGAGTCCCAGATTGCCTTCTTGGATAAGGTCGAGCACCTTGGCGCCGTACTTGACGTACTGGAAGGCGATCTTCACGACAAAGCGCAAATTTGCCCGCACCAGATCCTGCGCGGCCGTCACGTCTTGGTGATCGTGGACCCGAATGGCGAGCTCACGCTCGGTTTCGCGGTTGATGAGCGGGTAACGGCTGATTTGCTTGAGATAGACGGCCAGGGGGTCGGAGGCGGCCGGCAAATGACGATCCGCAGCCGGGGTCGTGCCCGGTGGGGGTGAGGTCTTTTTGCGCGTCGCCATGAGCCCCAGGACTAGTCCAAATCCGGCCGTCGAACAAACCTCTTTAAGGTCGGTGTTTGAGCAGCGTGGTGATGAGCTGATTGCGGTCTACGGGCTTGGTGATGAAGTCCGAGAAGCCCGAAACCAGCGATCGCTCACGCTCTTCTTTCATGGCGTGGGCGGTGAGGGCAATGATCGGTCGCGGGTAGCCCTGCGCACGCAATCGTGAGGTGGCTTCGTGGCCGTCCATGACGGGCATCTGCACGTCCATCAGAATGATGTCGTAGACCTCCGTAAGGGCTTCCTGCAGACCGCGTTTGCCGTCGTGGCGAATCGTGACGTCGGCGCCGGCCTTGGTCAGCAGAATGTTCAGCAGGGTTTGGTTGTCGGGCGAATCTTCCACCAGCAGGATCTTGAGGCCCTCGAGTTCGGTGGACTCTTCGGGGATGTTTTCGCTGTCGAAATTCAGCGCCGAAAGCTTGTTGATGTACTTGGCGTATTTGGGCACTTGCACCTTGAGGTAGGCCACAAAGGTGCTGCCTTTGCCCACATGGGAGTCTTCGAGCCAGAAATCGCCGCCGAGCGCCGATGCGAGGCGTTTGGTGAGCACTAGGCCGAGGCCCGTGCCGCCGAATTTGCGCGTGGTCGAGGCATCGGCTTGGGCGAAGGGCTGAAAGAGGTGACGAACTTGTTCGGCACTGATGCCGCGGCCCGTGTCGATGACTTTGATCTCAAGGTAGGGCTCGCGGTACGCGACGTTGAGCTCGACTCTTCCCTTTTCGGTGAACTTGATCGCATTGCCCACGATGTTCGTCAGAATTTGGCGAATGCGGATCGGGTCAGAAGTGATGAAGTCCGGAATCTCTCCGCTCACAGTGAGCGAGAAACCAATGGAGCTCTCCTCGGCTCGCGGAGCCATGAGCTGCGAGAAGTCGGTGAGCAGATGCGGCAGCGAAAAGTCTTCGTGCTCGATGGTCATCTTTCCGGCTTCGACCTTGGAAAGATCGAGGATGTCATCGATGATGCGCAAGAGCTGCTGCGAGTTGCGGCTGATGATGTTGGTAAAACGCTCGATGTCGGGAGTGAGGCTTTTGGATTGTTTCATAAGGTCCACGAAGCCCATGATCGCGCCGAGGGGCGTACGGATCTCGTGCGACATGTTCGCGAGGAAAGAACTCTTGGTGGCGCTGGCGGCCTCGGCAAGGTCGCGTGCGCGCTCGAGATCTTTTTGGGAATTTTTACGTTCGATCACCAAGGCTGCGGTTTTGGTAACCACGTCGACCATCTGAACTTCTGTGGCGGTCGGTTCGCGCGAGCGGCGGAAATAATAGGCAAAGGTGCCGAGCGTCTTGCCCTGCGAAGAGATGATCGGCGTCGACCAGCAGGCGCGAATCTCATGCTTCTCGTAGAAGTCTTTGATGGACTCCCAGTTGGGGTCTTTGGAGGTGTCCGTGGTGAGCACGGGTTCTTGGGTATAAGCGGCAACCCCGCTGGTGGTTGAGGTGGGCGAGATCTCCACCGGATCGCCGGGCGAGAAGTATTCGGGCGGTAGGTTGGGGGCAGCCACGCAGTTGAGAACGTTTTTGGTCTCGTCCACGAGGTAGATCGAGCCGCGCACGTAGCGACCAGCTTGCATCTCCGCAGTTTTCACTAGGGCGCTGAGGATGGTGTCGAGAGGGGCGCCATCGAGGGTAAGTTCCAGGGCGTGCTTTTGGATGGCCAGCGATTCACGGGCCAAAACTTCGTCCGTCACCTCGCGGGCAAGGATGAGAATGCCGCTGACGTCGCCGTCGGGCGAGTGGCGGGGGGCGTAGGTGCCGCTGAAGTAGCGACCACGGTCGGTAACCGTGATGCGCAATTCATGGAAGGTGTAGGCTTTGCCGCTTTGGTATACCTGATCGAGGATCTCGTGCGCTTTGAGCGACTCGGGTTGCGCTTCGCGCACCGAAAGGCCTGTGGCGTTGAAACCGAGAGCCTTGATGTGGGCGTCGTTCACGAATTCGAAAATGTGCTCGGGCCCCGAAAGCATACAAAACATTTCGGGAGAGTCTTTGAAGAGCTCGCGCAGGTTTTCACGTTCGTTCTCGACGGCGATCTTGATGGTTTCGGCGGCCTTGCGAGCGCGTTCGGCGGCTTCGCGTTCGCGCTGGTTTTGTTCGGAGAGGATGCTTGGAGTGGTTTCGTAACCCACCACGAGAACGCCCCCCACGCAGCCGTCGGAATTCACGATGGGCGAGTAGCTATAGGTCCAATACACATCCTGCAGCTTGCCTTGGCGCATGAAGGGGAGGGGCACATTTTCGTGATGGCAGCCCACGCCAGTTTTCATGACGTCTTGAATTTGGGGATAAACAAAGTTCCAGGACTCAGGCCAGCAATCAGCGCCCCTTTGGCCCATGGCCTTGGGGTGCTTGTCATTGCCGAAGCTCGGCAAGTAGTGATCGTTGTAAAACTGAAAGTTCTCGGGGCCCCAGAAAATGAACATCGGAAACTTGGAGCTGAAGAGGATGTTCAGGGAAATTTTGAGAGCTTCGGGCCAGAAGCGGGTGGGGCCGAGGGGGTGGTGCTCCCAGTCGATCGAGCGAAAGAGCGCGCCCGTCATCCCGCCGTTGGGAATGTTCAGCGGCGAAGGGGTGAGCGAGGGGGAGGATCGGCCACTCGCTGAGCCACTTCCACGATCGAGATTAGAGGGAAATTTCATAGGGTATCAAAAGCCTAACGAATCTGACACTCGCGAGTCTAATTAAGTTGTCTTGATAACGGCTTAGTCTTCTTGAAAACACGAAGGCCCGGTACTAGCTGGCTAGTACCGGGCCTTCGTCAAAAGCATGAACGAATTCGTGGGTTAGAACGGAATGTCGTTCGAATTACCGCCGTCGAAAGACGGAGGAGGGCCGAAAGGATCGAAGCCCGAGGAACCGCTATCCTGACCAGAGGAGCGCTCGGCGCTCGCGGAGTCGAGGAACTGAACCGTGGTGGCCACGATTTCGGTGGTGTAACGTTTTTGCCCGTCTTTGTCGTCCCAAGCGCGGGTTTGCAGACGGCCTTCAACATAAGCCTTGCGACCCTTGCTGAGGTACTTAGCGCAAAGCTCGGCGAGCTTGCCCCAGACCACGATGCGGTGCCATTCGGTGCGCTCCTGCTTGGAACCGTCTTTGTCGTTCCAGCTTTCGGAGGTGGCGACGGGGAAGTTTGCGACCGCGTTGCCTTGGGGGGTGTGGCGAAGCTCGGGATCTTTGCCGAGGTTGCCGACGATGATAACTTTGTTAACTCCTGCCATATGTATGGATTCCTTCTTACCGTATTAAAAATTAAAGGGACTATAGGTTCCTACCAGATCTGAGGACGATTCTCATCCGACCCCTCGCAAGTTGCGTGCCCGAATTAACGCGCCCGAACCTAAGCCTCAAGGCTTGCGGTCAAGTGTCGGAAATTGCGTAAGAATTAAGCGCGTAACTATCTATTTTTGGCTGGTCTTCAGTACTAAACTTTAGGGATGCCTATCGTGGATGCTCGCAAGTATCTCAGAGTGTATTCGGTACGCAACTATTTGCAAAAAAGCCTCAAGCTCGAGACCACCCAGGCGCGCATCTCGCGCATGGTGCTCTGCGGACTCGCCACGAGCGTGCCGCTCTTTGTGGGACTCGCACTGGGCTATCCGACCTCAGGCATTTACGGTGCGCTGATCGGATACTTTCTAACGCTGAACGATCACTTCGGTCCCATCAAGCATCGTGTGATTGTGCTCACACTTACCTTTTTGATGATTCTCTCAGGCGCCTCTCTGGGGATCCTCTTAGGTGGCCAACCCATCACCTACTCTCTAGTGCTTGCGGTCTTGGTTTATTGGATCGGACTCATGGGAGGCGAGGGGGCCGAGCTCGAGCGCGCGATACTCTTTGCAACGATTGAGATGATCGTGACCTACTACAGTCCGAGTTTTTCGGTAAGTCGTCTGCCACCGATTCTCGGTTTCAGTCTCATGGGCTATGTGTTTGTGACCGGAGCGGCGGTGGTGCACTCGCGGCTCTCCAAAAAACCACCCGAGTCCTTTGCCCGTTTGACCGATTCGCTCAAGGGGCCACTCGCGTCCCCAGAGGAGCGTCACTTACACGCGCTGAGCTACATGATCATCACAATGCTCTCGCTCTGCCTGGTGGATTATTACGAGATCCAGCGCGGCTATTGGGCGGTGATCACCGTGCTGCTGGTGATGAAGCCCGGACGCCGCAACAGCCTCAACCGCAGCTTTCAGCGGTTTTTCGGCACGGGGCTGGGCGTGATCGCCACAGAGCCGCTGATCTATGTGATCAAAACACCGGCGCCCATCATGCTACTCATCGGCCTCTGCAGCGCGCTGGTGCCTTGGGCGTCGAAGAAAAATTACTGGCTCACCTCGGTGTTGACCTCGATGGTGGTGATCTTGCTTCTGGATTTGGCTGCTGTGGAGCGCGGTGACTTTCTCACACCGCTTTTGCGACTCGAAAACACGATCATCGGGTGCCTCTTGGGCGCCGGAGGCGTACTCATCTCCAAACTTCTCTCTGAGGCGCTGCTCGCCTGGCGCCGGCGGAGACAAAGTCTAAATGTTCACGCCGAAAAGTAGCGAGACGTTCCATCCCGTGGGGGCATAGCCCATAAAGAATTGGGCCAAGAAGGTTTTCGAAAAGGCGAGGTAGGCACCCGCGGAAGTCGACCATGCGCTGGTGTCGCCCAGGCGGCCCAAGTTCAGCGCAATGGGCACGAAAATCAAATCCGGTTTGAGCCCGAAGAGCCAAGTGCGGCCCGAGTTGTAACGCCATTCGAGCGACTCCACGATTTTAAAAGACTCGTGAAAGCGGCCGCGGAAATAGGTGCGCATCAGATCTGAGGAGGCGATGTCGGAGACGGACTGAATGCCTGCCACACGTTTGAATTCCCAGAAGGGCACATCGCCCGAAAGGATGTCGAAGCTGAGACGGTGGGCGAGCGTAGAGCGTTTGTACGAAAAATAACGGCGGTCGTTGATGAAGAAGCGGTTGAACTTGTAATTGCCCACGGGCCTGCCGCCCACACTGATGCCGCCTTCGAGCAGCCAACCTTCGCGCGCGAGGAATTCTGAGTCGCGCGAGTCCGAGACGATGCCCAGGGTCCAGGCGCCGCTGACGCCCCCTTCGTAGCCGCGCGGACGGCTGCGAAAGAGCTCGGTGTTGGCACCGACCGGAGCAAAGGGGCCAGTGTTGCTCGCGATCGAGTGTACGCCGCCGTAAATTGAATAGGTTTGACCGCGGATCACCGCCACGCGGAAGGCGAGGAGCGTTTCGAATTGGTACTGCTCCAGGTTGTAGCGGGTTCGGTCGATGAGGCTCGGATGCTTTTCAAAGTATTGTCCGCGCTCGCCCTGACCGAAGTAGCGCACTTCGTTGGTGTTGAGTGAGCTGAATTCGATTTTAAAGCGCGGCTGGAAGGGCAGCATCATGAGGCGCGGCACGTCGAGCGAGGCGCCCAGTTCGTATTGCTGGGAATCCGAACGCTGAAAGCTGAGGTCGAGGCCGTAGAGGTAGGGATCCGAACGCACTTCGTTGGTGAACTTGATGCGCGCGCCACCCCAGAAGCCCGAATATCGGCGAGTGTACATCAGAGGGAAGGCCTTGATGTTGCAGGGAGCGCCCAGGCACGAGAAGCCGCGCTTGGCGGTGACGTACTTTACGGTGGATTTGATCTGATGGCCGATGAACTTGATCTCGGAGTTGAGTCCCTGATCCTTGGCGTCTCCATCGCCGATCACCGAATCGATGTGCGGGTGCACGCCGATGGGCAGACCGAAGCGATCGGCGTCAATGCTTTGACCTTGCGCAAGGCCCGCGGCGAGGCCCAAAGCGAACGAAAGAGGGCGCAGAATTGTTGACGCTCGTCGGCTCATGGTTTGGAGAAACCCCGACGATAAATGATTCGTATGAATGTCGCAAATTCTTGGGCCATGGTGTCTTACTTTCGAGCAGTGGCACGCGCCTGGGTGGTCGATCGCCCACTCGGCAATCGCGACATCCAAAAAATCGTGCTCCGCCAGATCTACTTTACCGGTTCTCAAGCGTTCCGACTAGTCGCTTTGGCCGCGGTGGTGCTGGGAATTCTCGTGATCGCGCAGTCTTCGGCTCAGCTGCAGCGTCTCGGCGGTACTGAGGAGATCGGCTCGATCGTGGCGGGATTGCTCTTTCGGGAGTCGGCGCCCTTCATCACGCTCATGGTGGTCGTGTCGCGTTCGGTATCTGCAATGGCCTCCGAGCTCGCCACAATGAAAGCTAATGGCGAAATCGATTCGCTGCGAGCCTCGGGCGTTTCGGTGCTCTCGTACCTCGTTATTCCTCGCGTGGTGGGCGGAGCGCTCTCGACCGTCTTCCTCGCGATGCACTTTGCGTGGGTCTCCATCATGGTGGGTTTCTTTAGCGCGCGTATCTTCGTCGACCTCTCATGGTCGTCCTATTTTGAATATCTGCTGGTCTCGCTCAGCGCGATGGATGTGACGCTCTTTTTTGCCAAATCCCTCGTCCTCTCGGCCGCGGCGTTTTTCATCGCCACTTACTGCGGGCTGCGCACGACTGGCGCAGCTTTTGAAGTGCCGCAGGCAACTACCAAGGCGGTCGTGTGGTCGCTGATGTTCTGTTTGGTGGCGCAGGCCCTGGTGTCGCTCGCGTACTTTTTGCATGCCGTGGAAGCCAGCGGCTTTGGGGGGCTCCTATGACGATCTGGAAGACGAGTCACCTCAGTGCCGGCTATAACCCCACCGAGGGACGCATTCAGAATTTGAACTTTGAACTCGCACGCGGCGAACGCGTGGCGATCTTGGGCGGAGAGCGTTCGGGCTCGTACATGCTCCTGCGCGTGCTCTGCGGACTGCGTCCTCGCCGTGAGGGTGAGCTGCGGGTTTTTGGAGAAGAAGCACCGCGCTTGGAGTTTTTTGACGACTGGGAACACATCTTTCCGCGTTCGCTGCGCACTCGCATGGGTGTGGCGCTTGAGCGCGACGGTCTGCTTGCGAACGTTGCGATCCGAGAGGGCTTTGAGACCGTGATTCGCTTTGGCGGGGGCCGACTCTGGGACGTGGCGCAGGTGCGCACACGCGTGCAAGCGGTGTTGGAGCTTTTCGGCATCGCAGCTCTTTCGCGATTTCGCCCACACCAACTTTCGCTCGCCGAGCGGCGTTTTGCTGCGCTGGCGCGTGCGGCGCTGCTCGAGCCCGAGGTCTACCTTTTTGAAGGTCCTTCCAAGGGCCTCGACGACCGCGATCGCGAACGCCTTGTCTACGCTTTTGACAAACTCGTTGTGGGACGTTCGGATCAATCGCTTATCATGGCTACCGAAGATTGGGCGCTCGCCATGCGCTATTGCCCGCGAGTGGTGGTGATGGAAGAGGGCAGAATCATTTTTGACGGCATCTGGGCGGACATGGCCAAGGGGTGTCCGCAGTATTGGGAAAGCATTACAAATTCGTTGAAGCGAAGGTGGGAGCTCGATGCTCCCTTGAGGGCGGTTGTATGATGGATATGAAAAAATCACTCTATGCATTTGCGAGCATCGCAGTACTAGCGTTCTGCGTGCTCATCGGCGGCGCGGCTTATCGGCAGGGCTGGTTCGCTTCGCACGTGGAATACCGCTTGGTATTCCCCAGTGGTGAGGGCATTCGCGTGGGCACGCCGGTTTCGATCTCGGGCTTCAAGGCAGGGCAGATCTCGCAAATCGAGCTCGACAATGAGGGCAAGGTGCAAGCCACGATTCGCGTGCAAGAAAAGTTCGCGAAGTACTTTAACCAGGAGACCAAGGTGGTGCTCGGTCGCCCTTTCATCATCGGTGAGCGCTCGGTGATGGTTACTCCCGGACGCGGCGAGATTGCCGCGCTCTCTCCTGGCTCTCTCATTGTGGGCGACGAATCGCTCGAACTCACAGACCTCTTGAGCGGCGGCCGCCTTTCGCCCTACTTCACCACATTCTCGCGTCTCTTGGAGCAGCTTCAGCTCGTGATTGAGGGCGATGGCCGTGACACCGTGAACCTCGTCACGCTCTACCGGCAGGCGAACACCACGCTCAAGGCGGTCGAGGGTCTCGCCAAAGACGTTTCCGTCATGCGCCACGATGTGATCGCATCTAAGGAAACCCTCGCCGTGATCAAGGCGCTATCTAAGTCGACGGACCATATGCAGCTCGCGCTCCAGCAGAGCACGCAAACGATGCCGGCCGTAACCCAGATGTCGCAAGACGTGGCGGCGATCATGCCCAAGCTCAAGAAAACGCTCGACGAAACGGCCTTCACGTTGCAGGCCATGCAGAGATCATTCATCTTGCGCGGCGCTTCGAAAGACCTGAAAGAAGAATTGCAGCAAAATAACGAACGTCTGCCCGCCAGCGAATAACCCGACCCCTGTGGGGACGGGTTAAAGTACCGGGTTAAGGTAACGGATACCTTTTTATGTTAGTACTGTAGGCATGTATCGCCTCTTGGTACGTCGTCATCTCTTTTCGAGAGTTTCTAAACCTGCTGTGCGCTGGATGACTCGCTTTGCCTTTGCGGGCTTTGCGGTGGCGATGTTTTCGTGGGTGACGGTGCATTCGGTGATGAGCGGCCTGCAGAAAGATCGCATTCAGGTGCTGCTCGACGAACAGCCCCACGTGCTGTGGGAATCCACGCCGCGACTTTTCGACGATGATCTCAAATCCCGCATCGACGCCGTCGCCAAACGACACGGCGCGAGTGAGATTCACTACGTGTTGCAAACTGAGGGACTCGTGGAACTTATCAGGCCTGACGAGCGCGGTCGCGCACAGGGCGCTGGCATCGTGATGCGTGCCGACCCAGAACTCGCCCCAGGTGAAGTGGCCATCGGTGGTGAGCTTGCGATGATGACGGATCTCACCAAAGGCACGGAGCTGCGACTGCGCAGCATTTGGAACCTCGAGGGGGTGCCCCTCGTGGCTCGGGTTTCGGACTTTCACTATCCGCGCAACTTTCAGGACGCCAAGCAGCTCGTCTCCGTGTCGCCTGCAGACTTAGAATCGCTCATCGAGCAGCGCGGGGCGAGCTCGCGCATCGAGATCCGCTTGCCGGATCCCGAACGCGCCGAAGCTCTGCGCGCCGATCTCAATAAACTATTTCCCGAGCACTGGCATACCTGGCGCGATCTCAACCGATCTCTGCTTGTGTCGCTGGCGCTGGAGCGCAACATGATGGCGCTGGCGATGTTCTTTTTGGTGGTGCTCGCCTCGCTGGCGCTCTACCTGTCGCTTTCGGTACGCGTTGTGGAGCGCACGCGCCAGTCGGCGCTGCTCCTGGCTTTGGGCGCGCGCATGAAGGTTGTGCGCAACGTCTTTTTGTTTGAAGGATTTGTGATCGGCGCCATCGGCACCACGCTGGGCGTGGTCCTATCTCTGGGCTTTTGCTGGTTTTTGAAGAATCACTTTCAGCTGCCCGAGATGTATTACTCGCGCAGCATTCCCGTGGACGTGAGCGGAGGCTCGGTACTGGGGCTCACGCTGCTCGCGATGACCCTCGCGCTCGTGGCTTCGTACTTTCCCGCTCAGCAGGTATCAAAGATCGAGATCGCCGAAGCCCTGAAGTGATTTCGATCACTCGAGAACGGTGAGCTTCGAGACGCTGTAGTTGCCGACTGTCGCTTGCGGAAAGCTTTTGTTCTTTTGGAGGATGACCATCCCCTGCTTGCTCACGGCTTCGACGTCGCGGATTTGACCCTGGAAGTGAACTTTGTCACCCTTTTTTAAGTCGCCAGCGGTGTCCACGATGGGGTCCGCCTGAGTGATGTAGGTAAAATCTTGGGTGCGGTGAACTTTGGTGCTCGCCAGCACGAGCGTGCCGTCTTCGCCGATCGCTTGGATGGTGCGCAGAGAGCCGCGGTAGATCACGTTTTTGCCCGTGACGAAGCCATTGAGTTCGGGAACCACCAAGATGACGTGGTTTCGGTATGTGACGTCTTGGCTGTATTTGCCTTTGACGGCCTTGAGGATGATTTCACCGTGCTGTCCATAAGCTAGCACTTCGCGCAGGGCGCCGCGGCTGATCACTCGGACCACTTTGGGTTTGGCCGGAGCCGCTTTAGGGGCGGCCTTGGCGGGCGCCTTGGGCGCCGGTTTGGCGTGTTGTGCGAAGGCCGAGGCGCTCACAACGAGCAGGCCCGTGGCGAAGGTTTTGAAGGCAGTGTTGATGATGTGCTTGATCCCCATATAGATAAGAGTGAGCAAGATGTGGGCCAGCCCTAAAATCAAGGGATTAGCGTCTTTTGGAGTGTCGAAGCTTTGGACGTATGAAAAGGGCGGTTGCGCGGGCCGGTAAGCCGGGTTTTGTCTTCTTGTGCCCACTGACCACACAGCAGCATTAGCACTAGGAGGACGCTATTTCTCTAAGCGATCTACCCGGAAGCTCTAGGTGCGGACCACACCGAACATGCTTCCCTATTTGATCTTGCTCCCCGTAGAAGTTTACCTGTTTTCACTCCGGCAGCTCCCCCAAAGCCTCACGTTCTCGGCTCTGAGCTCAATGCCCCGGACATTCTCTCTGTTGCACTGGTCCTCTGGTTCGCGTCGCCACTTGGATCTAGCGATCCAACCTTTGACGATCCCAGGGTGGCCGTTAGCCACTACGGTGTCCTTTGGAGCCCGGACTTTCCTCAGGAGTTTCCTCCCGCAGCGTCCTGGCCCGCGCGGGCGGGAATATAGGGATTCTGGCGTCCGAGCGCAAGCTCATTTTTGGGCCTTGTGTTATCCTGAAATAGAAATGAAGCGTCCAGTCCCGACGAGCCAAGAGAGTCCCTTTAATTTTGACGAGTTCTTTTTTTCGACCACCGACGAACGGGGGGTGATCCGCTACGGAAACGACGTTTTCGTGCGGGTTTCGGCCTATTCCAAGGAGCAGATCCTGGGGGTCGCCCACAGCATCGTACGCCACCCGGACATGCCGCGCGCGGTGTTCCGGCTCTTCTGGGACACCCTCAAAAGCGGCGAGCCCATCGCGGCCTACGTGAAAAACTTATCGGCCGATGGCAGCTTTTATTGGGTCTTCGCCTTCGCCTTTCCGGTGGAGGGCGGCTACCTTTCGATTCGTTTCAAACCTTCGAGTCCGGTCTTCGCGGCCGCGCAAAAAATTTACCAAGATGTGCTCGCCTTCGAGCGACGCGGCGATGATCTCGAGGCCGCCGTGGCCCAGCTCGTGGGCCAGGTCAAGGAACTCGGGTTTCTTGATTACAAAGACTTCATGGT
>Ga0247823_10000597_pt1 | contig 30564 bp, 34 predicted proteins | sample 13C_PalmiticAcid_2_FD_192426 | JGI IMG/M metagenome (GOLD analysis project Ga0247823, IMG submission 192426) | Soil microbial communities from agricultural site in Penn Yan, New York, United States - 13C_PalmiticAcid_Day30 | ecosystem: Environmental > Terrestrial > Soil > Agricultural land...
GATTGGGATGGTGGTGCGGTGGTGGAGGAGGTGGTGATGGTGGGGAGTTTGTGGCTGATGGCGGCGGCGGTTGGCCGGAGGGGAGGGTAGCGGCAGCGACCGCTGAGTCGGTAGCCGGGAGGTGTGGGATGTGCATCAGGCACGGTTCATCAGGGGGACTCGGTGTGGCGCGGCTGTCATGGGACGAGGTCGGCGTTGGGCAGCGTGCCGGGGTGGGGGAGCAGCTCGCCTGGTCATCGGGACACCCCAACTTGAGGAACCTGACGGACAGAGGGTGGAGGAGGATGGAAAACTCTCAACACGGACTCACCGAGCATGGGAGGGTGTGAGATTCTTAAACGGCGTAAACGGGCAGTCGCATGCATGTTTCTCGCCTGCAAAGCGGATGATTGCAGGGCGAAACTCGATGACAGGCATCGCGCGTGCCGACAGGAGTTCTCTGATTGACCAATTTGGGGTTGCATGAGGTGCTTGACAGGAGCAGGGCTGCACAGAGCCAGAGCTGCAGCGGCGTGGGATGGTTCGTCGGCGCCGCAGAGCCTATCGCAGCAGGCGAGCACTGCATCGAAGCGCAGAGAAGGTCACATCCCCCGGCTTGAGTATGGGCAGCTGCAGCAATAGAAACCGTTGGCTACGACTGGCTGCCCCGGACCAATGACTGCCCCAAACGCATCCGGGCCGCGATGAAGCAGACCAGTTGACGAACAGTCTGCCGGTCAGGTGCTGGAGAGACGGCAAGCCAGCAGCCGGTCCGCGTTCCGCTCCGGGGAGAGACTTGTGTGCAGTACGGGCTAGAGGTTAAACCCCGAGGCAACCTCTCGTAAGTTGAGGGGTGGTGGCATGCGGGGAAGGCATCTGATGTTGCCAGCTCAGCACTCCCATTTCCATCTCCGCCTTGCTACATCCGGAAGTGAGGCACTCAGTTGAGCGTTTATCGCCAAGACCAACAAGCTTGTGGAAAAGAGAATGACTGGCAGGCGTGGCCAAAGATAAGCCTCGATTCGGTCGTTTGCGCGATTCAGGGGTTGGGCCGTGGTTTGAGTTGATGTCGGCTTCGATTTTGGCTAACTTCTAGGTATGGAGTGAGACGCCCGGGCACAGGCTGAGCTCACACAATTAAACACTTCTCCCGCATGCTCTGCATCTCGAGCAGCCAGTTCCCCTTCACCGGGCCCGCGGGCGCCCGATCCCTGGCTTCCCAGAGCTGCTGCATCATCTGCACGGCGGTCCGGATATACCCCCACGGACAGATCCACGGGTTCCTCGTCCACACAGCCTCCATGCGTTCGATGCACCAGGCTCGCTGCGCCAGGTCGTTTGTTTGGGCACCGACCACAAAGGTTGGCCAGATGGTCCCCTTCAGGTGGATATGATCGACGGGCACGTCGGCCAGGTTGCTGAGCACTTCTTGGACGAGCATATCCACCGACTCGGGAAACGGAGCGGCTTCTGGGACGGCGAGGAGGGTGTACAGACAGGCGGCGGCGCGGTGGGCGAGGGCAACGCTGACGCGGATGGAGAGGTCGTCCTGGTCAGAGAGTCCGCGGATACTGTACACCCACTCGACGACGTCTACAGACCTGGCTTGATGAAGCAGGGCGAGGGCTTCGTCGACTCGGCTCTGGCCAGAGGCGGCAGTGCGGCACAAGCGGGTTGCCGAGAGCAGGATGTGCATGATCTCGGGCGGACAGCAGTGGTAGCTGTGGGCCTCGGCGCGCTTCAGAACGGACAAGACGGCAGCCAGTTCGCGCTCGGACCAGGAAGCCTGGGCGACGCCCCCGATGGCCGAGCCCAGGACGCGGTATGTCAGGCAGTCGGCGGCGATGGCGTCGACACAGGCCATGAGCGATGGGTCCAGATCGAGCAGGGGGCCGTGCAGCGACGACAGCAGAGAGCTCGCGGCTTCGATGTGGGCCTGCCACCCGCCCTTGCCCGAGTCGATCAGGTCGATGTTGACGAGGAAGACGGTGGCGGCGAGCACCATAGCCTGGTTTGCGGGCGTCACCTGGTCGATGGCGGACCGCAGCAGCCTAATGGCTCTATCCTTGGCGACGAGTGCGTCCAGCAGTTCGGACCTGCCTGGCTGGTCTTGGTAGCCATGGAGGGCAGCCATGTGCATGGCTCCTGTGGCAACGACAATGGCCTCGAGAAAGTCAAACTTGGCAGCCAGGGGGATGATGACACGGAAGGGATTGCGATCAAGCTGGTCGAAGGAGACGAGGTCCCGGCACACGGCCGCGGCAACTGCGGCTTGTGAGTGAGACTGGTGGGTATAAGAGGGGCTGGAAGGGGCATGCGTACAGTGGTGGACATAGTGTCTTGCTCTGTGATGGAGAGAGTTGAGCAGTGGATCGAGAAGGGAAGGTTGGATGGTGAGAGTTTCGCTTGGCTCTTGGTCCGATTCCAATTTGACCAAAGCAGGCTTTGGCTGTGGGCTCCTCACGGACAGCTGCCCGACGAGCTTACCACGGATGGCCGGGGCGTTGGCCCAGCGCAGGACGGTGCCATAGCCAAGACAGTCCTCGCCGGCCGCCGAGCATTTGCGACAGGCGGGCCGAGATCGGTCGCAGCGGAGGCGGCGGCGGCGGCAGTTGTAGCAGGCACGGGAGGGTGCTGGGTCGGCGGCGGCTACCGGTGCGCGGCCGAGCCGGGGCATAGGGATGGCGGACACGGAAACTCGGACGGCGTCTTCATCCCAGGCGGGTGTGGGTGTGGGTGCGGGTGCGGGTGCAGCGTGGTGGTGCCGGAGTCGGAAGCCAGGGGTTGTGAGTCGGGGGCTCGGGGCGCATTCATGGCCAGCAGCGGGCAGTAGCGGACCCGTGGCCGAGAATTCGAACAAAGGGAAAGCCCGAAAGCGAAGACATGAAAGTGTGGGGAAGCGAGTCTTGACGTTTTTCGACGCCACCCGGCAAACGCCGGCACCGGCGCTTGCTACACCTGGCGGGACATCCACTAACTAAGCCGAAAGGCGGAACCAAAACAGCACAGGTCCGGCCTGAACCAGCTTGGATTCCAGGCCGCTGCTCCAGCTCTGACAAATGCAGTATCTTTGCAAAACTGCATCTCATCAGCAGCCTCGATGACAACGACGACGGAATTTCATCGAATCTTCTCTACGGAGTAATCAAGCCGTGTCTCGGGATCCCGGCCTTTATCGGGCGACGACTCAAGAATCTGGGTTGGTGTCCCCATGCACGATTCCAAATGGTGCCTCTTTCGTCTTTTATCAGATCGGACCACTGAGCTGGATTGTGGGTCCCGCTGGGTTGGGGCTGTCGGCAGGTGGCACGCTAGGCCCAGAATGGCACCAAACTGTCAACCTCTGCAGCAGCCTTGCAGGGGATTTTGCAGGCGGTTTGCAGCGCAGGCTCATCCACGCGTTTCGATGCCAAAACTGTGACTAATGGTTTCGATGCACCATCCACCGCCAACTCGACCGCGTCCTGTATAAAAAACAAAATGGCCCATCTCCGCCCCGTGTCTGGCGCCGCCCTCTGCCGTGCACCACCATTGACTGGCATGGCGACAGCACACGACCACACAACAATCTCCGAGTCCCACCATCGCCATGACCCGACTCGACATGGAGAGCCCCTCGGGGCCGGACGCCAATGGCAGGGTCGCGAACCCTGGGGTTGACGCCAGCGACGCCAATGAAGCCTCCGACACCTCCGATAGTTCCCTTGATGCCGCCGCCCTCGACCAGCTCGCCCGCAAGAGGCCCGACGTCTTCCCCAACGCCGTCTACGAGGTGCTGTTCTGCAGCTCCTTGCTGGTGTCCATGTTCATGGCCGTAAGCCTCACTCTCTCTTTTGGCCCGGAGACGAGGAAAAAGACATACACTGACAAATCCCCAGGAGTTTTTCATCTCGGGCTTCAACATCATCCTGCCCAACGTCTCCAAGGCCCTCGACATCCCCAAGGGCTCCCAGACCTGGCCCGCGAGCGTCTTCTCGCTCGTCACGGGCTCCTTCCTCCTTCCCTTTGGCCGCCTCGCCGACATCCACGGCGCCTACATCGTCTTCAACGCCGGTCTCGTCTGGTTCTCCATCTGGGCCCTCATCTCGGGCTTCAGCACCAACTACCAGATGCTCATCGTCGCCCGCGCCCTGGGCGGCCTCGGCCCCGCCGCCTTCCTGCCCACGAGCATCATGCTGCTCGGCAAGACGTACCGCCCCGGCCCGCGCAAGAACCTCGTCTTCAGCCTGTGGAGCGCCTTCGCCCCGATCGGCTTCTTCCTCGGCATCATCACCGGCGGCGCCACCACCCAGTACATGTCGTGGCGCTGGTACTTTTGGTTGGGCTGCATCGTCACCTTCGTCGTCTGCGTCGCCTCCTTCATCACCATCCCCCGCGACTGGGTCCAGACCCGCGCCGAGAACGCCCACATCAAGATGGACTACTGGGGTGTCGTGACCATCGTGCCGGGCCTGGTCCTGACCACCTTTGCCATCACCGACGGCGCCCACGCCCCCCACGGTTGGCAGACGCCCTACATCATTGTCACCTTTGTGCTGGGCGTGCTGCTGCTGGCCGCCGCCGTCTACGTCGAGGGCTGGGTCGCCGAGCAGCCGCTGTTGCCGTTCGACTTGTTCAAGCCAAAGTACATGGGTCGTTTGTCAATAGCTCTGTTTTTCGCCTACGGCGTCTTTGGCATCTTTTTGTTCTATGCCAGTTTCCAGTACGTTTTTCTTGCATTCCAACATCGTCATTGCAGTTACTGATTCTCGCAGCATCGGCGACTACATGGGCGAGTCCGCCCTCAAAACGGCCGTGTGGTTTGCCCCCATGGCTGCCGGCGGCATCATCCTCGCCACGGTCGGCGGCTTCACGCTGCACCTGCTCCCCGGTCGGCTCTTGCTTATCATCTCTGCGGCCGGCTTTCTCGCCTGTACTCTCCTCTTTGCCCTTGTGCCTGTCGACGCGAACTACTGGGCCTTCATCTTCCCCGCCATGTTGGGTGCCACCATCGGCGTCGACATCACCTTCATCGTCAGCAACGTCTTCATCACCACCAACGTCGCCCGTGAGAGGCAGGGCATCGCTGGTGCTCTCATCAACAGCCTTTTGTTTGTTGGCATCAGCTTTTTCCTCGGCCTCGCCGATCTGGCCGTGTCCGAGGACGAGAAGCGGGGCGGCCCCGAGGGCCACAAGGTTGCCTTCTGGTTTGCCACGGCCTGCTCGGCAGTGGTGATGCTCATCTTTGCGACCATCGATCTCGGTAAGGCCGAGGCCGAGCTGACCGTGGAGGAGCGGATGCAGAAGGAACAGGGAGTAGTAGAGCCCAAGGAGTCGGGGCAAACGCCTCGGGGTGAAATCATGTCCGCTTAATGACCAGACATAGACGGGTGCTTTGGGTTACAAGATAGATAGATGGCTTCTGTATTTTGGATAGGCGTTTTCTCAATGCATAATTAATCAACCTACAACTAGGTAATCACAGCTTCGTTTGGTACGGCACTTGACCTACAACTCGTCCCTCACCGTCCCTCCCCGCATCTCGTTCTTGGCCTTCTCCCGCTCCTCGCGCTGCTGCCTCCGCTCGTTTCTCTTGATGGCCCGGTGCATCTTCTCCCACATCAGCCGCGACCGCTTGCCGTCTTCTGTTTCCACCACCGACATGGCCTCGATCTTGAAGGTGATGTCGCGCTTGCCCAGGTCGCGGTGTGGTTTGGTGTGGTCGACGGGCCAGGCGAGGATCGAGTGGTCGGTGGCATGGAGCTTGTATTTGGCCAGGTTGTTGAAGTCGCCTGGGGTTGCCATTGTCAGCACCAATACCGAGATGAATCACGAGCAGAGGGTTTGAAGGGGAAGGAGTCCTACGCTCACAACCGCTCCCTTTAGCCACCCACAGCGGCAGAATCTCATAAATCGCCCCAGCCGGAAACACCACAATCTTGTCCTTATCCGCCACCTCGGGCACTTTGTCCACCTCCTCCTGCCCCTGCTCCACAGGGACCGCCGTCGCCTTGGGCCTCACCGTCCCCAGCACTCTCTCCCCTTCCTCCTTGGGCTTCTCAAACACCCCAAAGAGCCACCGCTCCTCGTTCGTCCCGCCCACGTCTCTCTGCTGCTCCTCGATCCACGCCCTCACTTCCGCGGGCACGTCGGTCCACTCCATAACCACCAGCTCCCGGTCCAGCCCCTTGTGGTCCACCCCGTCCCAGCTGCCGACGTACTCGCGGTTGCGCAGGAACCCCTCGATGGCGTCCCGCCACGGCGCGAGCCCCGCGGGCGGCGCGTCGGGCAGGTCCGCCAGCTTGTACATCTTGGCGCGGAAGCTGGCGGCGTGCCGGCAGTTGACGTGGACGTTGCTCGGGTCGGTGCCGTCGTCGGGGAAGGGGCGCGACCATTTGAAGGTCGGGGCGACGCCGTGCTCGTAGATGTCCCAGTTGATGGCGCCGAGGGCGGTGCCCGCGAGGTGGGCGAGGGCGAGCGGGAGGAGGAGGGGGGCCCGCATCATGCTTGGTTGAGATTCAGTCAACTTCTGCAAGTATGAGGCGGCTTCGTTTCTTCAGGGTAGGTGAAAGGGGCTATCGTCACGTCAGGGGTCGGGACGGCCGAGCCGCGTTCGTCGAGGACGGCGAGCGCGAGGGAGCTGAATGCATCAAGGCGGCCAAAATGCCGGTATTTAAACTCACGACTGCCGTCGGCATTGCGTCTTTGGCATGCATGTGCTCCCCCGGTTCGGCTATTCTTCAGCCAGGGCAGCTTCCGAACCCCAGATCTGGGAAGCATGACGTACAGGCTAATTGCCGAGCTTCAACCATGCTTCCATTGCCCCGCGGGATGCTGGCTCAATAACACTCTTTATTAACTCGATGAAAACACGTGTCCAGAGGGCTGAGTCGGAGATGGAGAGCAGACGGTCGGATAGCTGAACCGTTCACATTGGCGGTGGTGGGCAGCGTGGTCTTGAATCAAGAGCTCAGACCGGCTCACAAACTCGCCAGAACTTGCCGACCCTGTTTTCTTATCGTAGCTGAGTAGTGACAGTATACAGTAAAACGTGAAACAGCTGCTGGAAACCCCGTTTGTCCTGCTCTCTTTACCAAACCCCCCAGTTTCAACCCATACAAAACGAGTGAATTTTCCTCCTCTCTCACCCACTCGTCTCACCACGGCCTCGACCTTCATGCCCCCCAAATATGAACTGTGACCGTGTTTAAGATTCCTTCTCCCCGTCGTTCTTGTCATTCTTGGGCTTCAGACGCGACGCCTTCCGGCCTGCGGCCGCCGTCCTTCTGTTACTCTTCATCACCTTGGCGGGTGCTCTGGGAGACCGAATCCGCAGTTTGTACCGTGGTTCCGACTGCGAATCCGGTGATTGTTCCGGTTGTTGTTCCTGTTTCTGCTTTGCCAGAAAGGCAGGGAGCTCCGTCATGGGGATTGCTCTGGAAAACTCGTCGAGATTCTCAGACACCACGACTCGCATGGGCATCACGTCGTTGAACTTGTCGTAATCGAGCCCCTCCTCGGTCCCACGTCGGCGCAGCAGAGGGGACACGACGAGGTCCACAGTTTTGCCGGCATCCGCAGGGCTTTGGAAAATGTCGAGGAGCATACTGAAGGAGCCCTCCTCGGGCTCAGAGGGGAAGTCGTGCTGGTCGAACGTTTCTGGGTGGCAGAAGAGGACGCAGAAGTGCGCTTTTTCGGTCTGCATCCGGATGTCGAGCATCACGGCCAGGCTCGCTATCTCTTCCAGCTCCGTGTCGATGACGGCTTGATCCCCATCCATGTCGCGAAAGAAGGGGCCGAGCTCGCGCTTGAGACGCTCGATGATGGGCGCCGGACTCATCTGCTCCGGCTCTATCCTCCGGATCATGGTGGCGCCGAGGTGACGCCAGAGATGGAACTTGACGGTATTCTGCAAGTTCTTGCCCATGGCTTGGTCTGTTTGGGGAGGAACAATCGAACGATGGTCAGAAGCAGCGACGGGGTTTGAAGCAGCGAGGAAAACAAGAGAATGCGCTTACTTCTCAGCACGTTGCGAAGGGTCCCAAACTCAGCCCACAGGGGCGAGCCCCAATACTTGTGTGCGCTCCACTCGGTGAACACCTCGTCGTCAAGAATACGCCAAATCCATGCGCGGAGCAAGCTCCTGGACTACAAGGTGCTGCTGTCGAGATAGCGCTCGGCATTCAGTCACCTGGGCCCGCATGTCGGGGTTTAGGCCGTTCCACACAGCTCGCTTGTCGGCGTGCCAGAGGTTGGAGCCCCCCGTGAGATAGGCCGTGGCAACTTCGAGTCTCTCCCACATGTTCCTGATTTGCTCTTCTTCGTTGGACGACCCCAAGTACTGAGCGAGATGGCGGTGTTTTTTTCGCGCTCTCCTCGCGGAGCGCTTTGAGCTGTCTTTCACGTTGGAGCTCTAGGTTAGCCTTGAGATACTTAGTCCGCTGTTCTCGCTTCTCTTCTTTCTTGAGCTGCTGCAACCTCTTTCTTGAGCTGCCGGACTTTCGCTAGCAGCTTGGTGCAGTCCAAGGCATCGGCGATAGTGGAAGGGTCCTGGATTTCGGGTTGTACATCCATGGCTGGCACGTGCTGGGCTGTTTGGGAAATTGGCATCCGTCTGTTGCTGGTTTTCTGGCTTGATGGATCTGATTTTGCTTTGAAGTGTGGCCTTCTCTGAACGGCACAACATAGGTAAGAACGATTCTCCTCGCATGGGTCCAGCAGCACTGGGGTGGAAAAGCCGGGCTTGACGCCGGCGGTGTCGCCAACAAAGAAACGGCGGATGCAGGTGTGTGATCGATTGGATGCCTGCTTTTGTTTGTCAAGAGTCAAACGTGGTTCAGGAGAGACGGGAAAAGAAGACAAGCCACAAACCGAAAGCGGACGCTGGGAGAAGGAGTCAAACACAAAGCAGCTGGGAAATGTAGAGAGTCATCAGGAGAGGTGAGAGCTGGGAGGTGACTTCGAGCTGCGCCTGCTTGTATCTGACCCCGACTTGCAAGGGATTTGAGGCTGGAAGACTTGCAACCATGCAGCTCGATTCCTCGTTGTGTAGGAGCCACATAACTCCGGTCAATTCAAAACAATCTATTTTGCGAACAGCCCAAAGAATCTTCCGCGTACTGCATTTATCTCAGCTTCACACTAAGAGGCCTTGCCAGCTTCATCTTGTCCTCTAATTACCACCTAGATCACGGTAATGATCCCCTGCCAAGTCCTCAGGTCTTCGCTGCACTCGATCACACGTCAAGACGATGGACCAATAGCATCACATGCTAAGCAGCCATTTCTCCTGGGCCCTGGGATCAAGGCTGCGAATCCACTGCACCGTCTTTCGGGCCGTGTAGTCAGACAGCTCCTCGTACTCAGAGGTGTCCTGCGCCATCAGGCTGGCAACAGCGTCCACCCAAGGCGCCATGTCTTGTTCCGGAACGATGTAGTCGCCGGTCTTGGGATCCACCTCGCCGGTGACAGCGTTTACCGGGATAACGTACGGCAGGTCGATCTTGGCCTCGGGGATGCCTCCAGCGTTGGACGCAATGACGGGAATGCCGCGCAGCTGGGCTTCGGTGACGACGGCGCCCCATGCCTCGTTACAGACGGACGGCACAAGGAGGACCTTGACTCTGTCCCAGATATCACGCTCCGTGTCTGTGGTGGAAGGCTCAATTCTATTCAACAATGATTAGCAGGTATTCTTTGGTGTTGGTGTCTGTGACAAGCGGAGAGACTGACTTGACGTTTGGGAGGCCGCGGAGCTGGTCGAGGTGCACTTGCTTGGTTCCCCAGCTAATCCAGGTAACAAACTGAATGTCTGGTAGTCGCTTGGCCAACTCGACAAAGATCGGGAGACCCTTCAGGGCACAGGCATTGATCAGACCGACCTCGGTCTTTCCAGCGTTGTTCCGGCGCATTGGGATCTTGCCCCCCTCGAGGTATGTCCAAGTACTGTGGACGAAAAAGGTTGTCTGCAGGTTGCCCTGCGTCATTGCGTATTTCTGGATACCTCGTGACACGCTCCAGATACCGTCAAGTTTCCGGAGCATCTCGTTTTCGCTCGCAGCAGACAGGCAATGGCCCGAGAGACCACCACAAAACGGCCCAAAAGGAAGCTGCTCCGTAGAGTGAACCACACACACTCTCTTGAACCTCAAGTGGGATTCGGGGCCGGTAGATTGCGACATCTGCTGCGTGATCTTCATGGTCAGACCGTCGTTGAAGACAACGTGTGTCGGATGGAAATCTGCAATCTGGGTCGACCAGAGGTTGACGAGTGTTGCCATGCGGTCGCTCAGGGTGTCGCGCTACAAGATAGCAGACGACGTCAGTAAACATGAAAACCATGCGACTTTTTTCTCTCAGAGAGGGCCCAGCTGACAATAACAAGCACAGGAGTAGTGAGTCCATACCTCGAGGTATGCCTTCTGATCCACACTTTGCTCGTTGGAAGGATACAGCTTCCACAGTGTCCGAGAAATGGCAATGTTGAGGATCCCGTCCTCGTCGAAGAATTTGGTGACGCGAAGGTGCCGCTCCAACCCCGTCTTGGAGTCGATACCAAGGTCGAGGTCGGGGAGGCGCTGGACCTCCGGTTTGACTCCTGTCGCGTCGGCCTTTGCAACAGCCTCCTGAACTTCGTCATCGAAAGCGTAACATGTCTGGGCAACAGCATGGCCATAGCTGCGGAGTTGGCGCAGGAAACCCATGTTGGATCTGTACCCCCCGGAAGCCGCGTTCAGGCCATGAGCCGTTTGAACAAGAAAGACGCGCATCTTTTTTGGGAGAGATGTTTTTGTGATGATACCAGGAAGGTTGGCAGGCCTGCGATTGGAAACGAGACAGGGCAACAAGACAGCTGATGGGGTCACAAGAGACAAGGCGAATCCATGATATGGACCGCCTGGCCATAGATATTGCCAACACCAGTCTTACATGTCTTCATTCATGTCAGTTGCGAGGCTTGCTCGGAATGGTTTCAGGAGTTGGCGGCACGGGTGCCATGTCTGGTGGAGGAATATGGTGAAACCTGGGGGCCCGGATCTGGGCTGGGCCACCCAAGTAATGCGGTCATGCTCTTGACCAAAACTTAAGGCCATGTTTCGTTTTCTTCTTGAGAAAGGAATGTGGCTTCTTATTTTTCCAAAATTAAATTAAACAAAACTCGAGTGGCCAGAAAGGCGCCGCGGCGTTGGCTAAGTCCCAACCTGATTCCCAACCTCGTCCCAGAATTGCCACAGGGAACTTTCTAGGCAGTCGCAAGAAAATCCTTTTTGTATTTCAAGTTCTGCGTACTTGAACTGCCATGTAATAATCCTAGATCAGCGCCTCCGAGAGGTTCATGGAAAAGCGAGTGGCTATCGTTTCTGAATTCAACTGTAATTATGGAAGCCATAAAGGTTTATCAGCCACAGCAGCTGATATATTCCAGGCGCAAAGTTTTTGCATCAACAATGTGTGTTGCCGGCCACAACTCCGAGCTCCAAGTCATGGGAGAATCTCCTCAGCAAGGGAAACTGAGGTTACCGCAAGTTTCCATCCAAGGTCGTGTCTTCGGGCACCGACGACTGGTAATTACCTAACTGAACGCGCCCTTTTTTTGGCCTTTCTTTTCTTTTTTTCTCCTTTTTTTTTTTTGTTCGCTTCGGGTCACAAACACCCTTAAGGGTGGGGTGACGCGTTGACACTACTCCTCAGCACATGTGCAGTCAACCCCTTGTTTCCTTGGATTGTGAGGGGAACCGAGGCACATACTTCCATCTTGGGGTATGGCCCACCGAGAAAGCTCGAGACTCCAACACTTGTGAATATCTCAACAACGTGGTGCCGAAAAGATTGGAATCGTGTTTCTATGCCCACCGGCTTCTTGATCTGTGCAGCCACGACACCTGAGAGCATGTGTGGTTGTTTTCGGCCATTGTTCCTGTTTCGCCACCGAGTACGACTGGGCAGCAGGGTGCCCCTAAATGCCCCCAGGTCTCATTACCACAACGCTGGGCACGTGTTGGGATTGCCGAATCAAAAGCGGAAGGTCGGTTTCTGCACTGCTAGTGGCACCCGAGTCGGTTTCAAGCGCCAGATGCAGGCTGCTGCAACCGGAGGTGATTGGTCAAAACTGTTAATGGACACACCCAATGGAGCCGAGTACAACCTCTCAAAAGATGATCCCTCTCTTCAGGCATAGAACACAGTATAAAGATGATAGCGACGGCTTGCCATGGCCCATGGAAGGCCGGGGAAAACGAAGTTGCAGGTCTCAACACCCAAGCTGAAACGGACAACGCCCGTAACAATGCATCTCCAGACACTCGTCGTCGCCCTCTTGCCGGTGCTCGGCGCCCATGGCATCCGCATCATCCAGTCAAACGACGATGGTTGGGCGGAGCAATATGCCCGGTCCTTCCACAATGCCTTGATTGCCTCGGGGCACGACGCTGTCCTTTCTGCGCCCGCAGAGAACAAGTCGGGAACGAGTAAGTTGTCGACCATGTGAAGAAGCCTACATGTCAGACGCTGATACAACTCAGGCTCGCTCGACATTGAGCCCAGCCCGAGGACGTCCGCGTGCCAGTATGATAGCTGCGCCGCTCACAGCGGCCCTATCGGCAGGAACGAGAGCTCTCCTCGGCTCAACTGGGTGAACTCGTTTCCGGTGACCTCTATGCGGTACGGCATCGATACCATCGGCCCGCAGTTCTGGAACGGCCAGGCCCCGGAACTGGCCGTCTCAGGGCCCAACGTCGGCAGCAACTTGTATCTCGCGGTGCACTTCTCTGGCACCGTCGGTGCCGCCGTGTACGCTGCCAAGACCGAGAAGATCCCCGCCATCGCCTTCTCCGGGGCTTCCGAGGGCACCTTGGCCTGGAACACAAGCCCCGAGGCTCAGCGCAGTAAGGTGTATGCCGAACTGGCTGCCACTCTCACCAACGCCGTGATCGCGAGCGGCAAGCCCTATCTCCCCGAGGATGTCTTCCTCAACGTCAACTTTCCAAAAGTCAGCACTCAGTGCACCCAAGCCAGCCAGTTCAAGTGGGTGCTGAGCCGAATCAACATTGGCGTGTTTTCGGCCGACGACGTCCAGCAGTGCGGAAAGACACGGTTGCCCACCGAGACCTCGGTCGTCGGCACGGATGGCTGCTACATCTCGGTTAGTGTGGGAGATGCAACCGACAAGACCACGGCGCCGGCCGCGAAGCAGGCCGTGGTGCTGAAGAAGCTGCAGAGCATGTTGACATGCCTGCCATAAAGGGGGCTTAAGTAATGGGTTGTAAATGAAATCTGTTGTAGTACTAAGTACCTGACTGATGGGCCCGATTAGTATGCAAGTCTGACTTGTCTAAGCCTCTTCCCCGTGACAAGAGCGTGTTACTGGCAACGCCAACCTCAGAGCTGATGCTACACCCCTTTGGCCTGCCTCGCCAAAACCAGTCAAAGTTTCGCATCAGCTATGGCAATGTGTCAGATCAGGTCCTCGCAGAAGCAACTCCCCTTGAGCCAAGCTGCGTATCTCGAGTAGAGGGATATCTCTACATACTACAGATGCCGTTTCGCGCCCTTTTGAACGTGTATCTTCTCGTCTGTGTCGCTGAAGAGATTGTTCTGCCCTGGTCGCAACCGAGTAGACATTGCAAACTAACGCGTCTGCGTGTATGAAGACCAGACGGTGCTTATGCGCTGAGAAGTTCTGAAGAGTTAGTCATGAGGTCCGTTGCCACTATCCCGGCGATGACTCCCAAGGGCATGGTCATACCCAGGGTTCAATGCTCTCTTGCCTCAACTCAGCCAGAGGTCCAATACTATCACCGACATAGAGACTGAACAACCAAATGGGCACAATGAGCCAATGGCAAGACTAGGTAGTATGTCGAATGGTGTAAATTTACTGTCTCATAGGCTTCACACTAAAACAGGAAACACCACATGGGCTACTCTGAGTGGCAGTGTGTCGGCCAGTCTTCCCCGTGAAGATCCCCAAACAATCTCAGCTACAGTGGCTGTCTTTTCCCGTTGGAGCGCATCAAGGAGGGTTTTGGAGACCAGCCCAGTACCCACAATGTCCATGTCCGCGCAGCGGTCGCGGGCGTCATGACACTGTGGTTGCGTGAATCCCGAGCAAGTTTGGACGTCGGACTTCCCGGCTCTGCTTGCGTAGACCCCAGTGCCGAGGACCTGAGCGGTGACAGTCGGGGGATGAAGAGAAGCTGCGGGGAAACAGTTTGTCAATTCTGATGTCAAGGCGGTCAACTTCCCCTGCGGTGGCGTCCAACCAAGGCCAGCTCGAAGCGATTCTCCAACGTAGGTGAGGGCTAGGCATACACACCAATGCAGGCATCTCTTGATACGATGCGTGACACGCTGTCCTCGTCACATGAACCCTGGGGGCTGCAGCTGACTCGGAGGCTAGCCGGCCTAATGGCACAACTGCCCGCGTTCCTCTTGGGCTCCGGGGAAGCGGCTCCGATCCCGTCCGTCATTATCTCCCCGAGAACAAAGAAGGAGGGGATCGGGACCGAGGCACCAGACCCAAACCGTGGCCCTTTATGCTGAGGATGTAGCCTTGCTTGGCTTTGGATCACGTTGGTGAAGCAGTCTCTAATGCATGCCTGAAGACCTTTGTCGCCGGCGAATGGGGGCGCTTCGGTCCCCGTCGCGCCAACCTGGCGGAGCAAGCCTCTGGCCGTGTGCCGACAGGGAGAATCCCTCTCTCTGCTGTCTGGAAGGCCGCCACCCTGTGAATGCGAGGTGCCAACAAGCCGCTGGTGGCTTTCGCCTCTGCCCATGGCAGATGTGACGTGTCGGCGCCGAACAGCTTGACCGCTTCCGGAGCAGGATCCGGCACCAGCACCAACAAACTCCAAAGTCATTGACCACAGGAAAGCCGTCATGCCATTGGTGGAACTGGATCCGATGCAGCCGCGGCAGGCAGGGTTTCCAGATGCTGAGCAGGGCAGGCAGGATTCCCAGATGCTGGGCAGGGCATCTGGAATGCAGAAAGCTGAGTGGATGGCCGGATGTGGCATTCCTGACAGTCTTTCCCACAGTACGAACAACTGGTTGCCCTTTGTAGATTTCATGATCAAGCTCTCTCGGAACTGGATCCTGGCATGCTGATTTGCCAGGCTGCATTCCGGGGAGCTGGTCGGCCAAGGGAAAAAGCAAGACGGTATCTGCCCTCGAGCCTTCCTCACCTGGACGATCACCGCCCTCTGGCTCACCGTTTTTGCCCTTAAAGGGTATGCCTTGGCAGCCTGCGGCATTTCAGCGTCCTGAACTCTGTACGACACAATCTGTTTCACAGCCACCAAATGCAGCCATGCAAAACAATCGACCCCAGCCCCAACCCACAACTTCGGTGCTGTCCATCGCACCGTCAACACGCCAGCTCCTGCCCGCTGGCCCTCCTCAGAGCTTTCTTCCTGGCCCCTTGTCAAACGGGACCACTTTGCTTCCCCGAAGAAAGGCGCACTCCACGGCGGCGTGCGAGACGTGTCGCAAGCGGAAAGTAAAGGTGAATGGCTGGCCGAGTTGTCCCATGTCTCAGGTTTAGCAGCATGCTAACTGGGCGCTTCCCAGTGCAATGCGGCCAGGCCTGCGTGCGGCTATTGCGTCTCAGCCGCCATCAGCTGCGTGTACACCACCAGCTCCGCAACCGAGACTCATGCGCAGGCACTCAAGAGAAAACTTTTGGAGACGGACAGCCAAAACACGACCTATAGCGAGATCTTCCACCATTTGCGTGCGCGGCCCGAGTCCGAAGTGGGCGAGATTGTGAAACGCATCAAGAACGGGACTGAGCCCGAGGCCATCCTCCGCTACATCCGGGAAGGAGATTTGCTTTTGCAGTTGGCCCTGACGCCCGAGACTCGGTATCGCTATGTGTTCCCCCTGGTCCAGGAGATGCCCGCCTGCCTTCTTCGCCCTGACAATCCTTACCTGAGCGCTCGAGTGTACGAATGGGTTGCGAATGGGGTCCAGACGCCCTCAGACTTTGTCCCGCCGAACCGCCCTCGCAGCCCCGAGATGCAGAGCACATATTCCAAGCCGTACCATGCTGCCGAGCTTGTCGACCCTTTGCTCGACACGGTGAAACCGTCCGAGTGGACAACGGTCTCAACGGACAATGCGCTGATGCGGAAAATGCTCGCCAACTACTTTCTCCACGATTACCACTCTGCACCTCCCTTCCAGAAGGACTATTTTCTGCAGGACATGACTGCTGGGCGCCACTCCTGCTGCTCGTCTCTTCTGGTGAACACTGTCCTGGCAATAGGCAGCGTGAGTGTTCCGAACCCGCAATGTCGAATGGCGCGTCCTTACATGGGCCTTCCAGATAACCACCAAGGAACTGCCGAACCGGTACGAGTATTGGAGTCCTCGGAACATGACCTATCAGTTCCTTGCGGAAGCAAAGAGACTCTGGGAGATTGAGTCAACGGGCAGTCGGGTGCGGTTGACGACCATCCAAGCGGCCATCCTTCTGCACCTCATCAATGTCATCAACGCGATGGACGCTGTCGGCTCCTCTTACACGCAACACGCCGTGACCCTTGCGCAGCGGATCGGATTATTTACTTTCAATCCGGCCGGACAGAGCACCAAGAGGAGCAACGCCAAGTTGTTCACAGCTTGGGCCTTGTACAACTGGCAAATGTATGATGGTTGTTCCCTCCTCTCCAGTGCTGTATTAACTTTCTGACTGGATGTTCCCTAGCCGCCTTTCCCTGGCTCACCTTGAACCACCGTGCGTCACAACGCCCCCAATCTGCCCACTCCCTGATCCATCCTTGGACCCTGAGTGGTACGGGCAAATCTGGCTCCGGTATCCCATGGATCCGATGCTCTACACAACCCACTTTCCTCATCAGTTCAAGGCACAGTCGGGATTTTCGGTGCTTATTGTCGAGGGCTGGTCATCGATGTCCCGTGCGGGAGTGACTGTGGATACTCCTCTCTCGGCCTTGATGCCATCGCCACGGATGGAATTCTTTCACAGCTCCCACATGAAAAGGTGGTACCGCAATCTCCCTGAACCACTCAGGCCGGCGAATATCACACTGCCGAGTCAATTGTCTCTACAGTAGGTCTTCCCACACCCCATGCTCTTGTCGGACACATTGGCCTAATTTTGGTATGTCTTTAGCATATCCTACCACAACATGGTTTACAATCTCTTCGAGGCCGTCTGCAAAAGTCGAGGCCTTCCCACACCGGACTCGCAGCCCCAAGCCAGGGAGGAGACACTCATCGAATCCCCCATCGAAATCCGCGACGCTTCTCTCCGTGACTTTGAGTCCCTCCTCCGGGTTTACTACCTCCGGCACGGCTACGAACACGGTGACATCCAACTCAGCCACGCCCTCGCCCAGCTTGGCTTCATAACTCTCCACCGGATGGATCCCGGTCCCCTCGGGGCCAGCGCGAACGGGGCCATAAGCAAGACAAGCGCGACCCCAAACATCATCGAGCTCCGTGCAACGCTCTTGCTCGCGTGCAAGGGTCTCCACGAGCAAGGCCAGAGCTACTTTGTCAACAAGGCCATCCTGCGCGCGCTCAAGGCCAAGATGGGCCCCGTGGAGCAGCAGCTCATGGCACAAATCATTGTGAATACGGACGAGGTGGAGCCCGGGGTTGCTCCCCAGATGAGGTATGTGCGTAGCAAGGTGTTGCCGAGCGCGATTGCCTATACGGGTGATACCGAAGGACACAGGTTAGGGCATTTGATGGAGCAGTTGACCTTGGGGGATGAGGAAGGGAGTGGAGACGAGAAGGACGCAGACCAGCCGCAGATGAGGGAGGAGTCTGTGTCGACTGAAGGAATTCCGTGATAGATTCGCTCAAGGGGTCAGATTGAACATTGCTGCGGAAGGTTGCAAAGGAGTTGGGGGCTGGCATCTTGCTTGGAGCTTCAGAGTGTGATGAAACAACCAAAGGGAGTATGGGTGGGAGCTCACTGAGTAAATTTCAGATGGCATGACCATTCTCAGATGTTGCCAGGCTCCGATTATCCGGGAAGATGCAGAGACTCCTAAGTGTCGAGCTCGGGTTTCCCTGCAGGCCAAGTCCTGGGTCCAATCTATCGTGACCAGACATCTGCATGTCATTGAGTGCCAGCTGTAAGTGGCCCATAATGCAAAACACCTATGCGGTGGCAAGAACTTAATCTTGAGCAGCTTTGGCCAGTGACATAGAGAAAGTATCGATACATCTTCAGTACATCCATCAACAAGAGAGCTTGACTCGGTTCTGCTGGGCTTGGATCCCCCTCCACGCGGCAAAGACGGGCCGGCTGAGCGGATAAGGCACTGTGAGCTGAGGAGTTGGCCTGCAGCGTGGGAGGATGACTGGTTCGCCTCCAGTCAGATGAGAACTCGGCCCGCGATGGTGGCGCTGTCACCGTTTAGGTCCAGGTGCATGGCAGTGGGCCTGTCAACCCAAGCATTGGGTCGGGTTGGTACCAAGACAGTCGGTGAGTCCGGCTCGTAGCCAGTCATCTTGGAGAGTACACCGGGCCGATGTGATGACAGGATATCGGGACCGCAGGCACTCACCGAGACATGCACCTCATATTGGACTGGTTGTTGGCGGGGAGGGGTTGATGTATCGCGCATGTTGTTGGCGATGGAGACACCCAATCTCTCTTGTGTGGCAACTGCCGACGTTGGGATAAAGTGACAGCTCAAGTTCCTGCAGATACGATGTTCCGGATTGCAACGGTTCATCGCCTGGGGTGGGCGCGAACCTGGTTGAGGATGCCTCCCAAAGGATGATGATATCACACCCTGGCTGGACTCGGACTCACCGGCTGCAACCTGCACCGGGTTCTCAGTCAGTTCAACTGTCTTGGTGTCTTGGCTGCAGGCGTCCCGTTGCCGCCACGAGGGAAGGTGGTAGGCACCTTGGTTGGACCCCTTGCGCGAGAAAGCGGTTGGTGGGTATACCGGATCACTTGCAGCTCTAGATGATGAGCTGAATGGTTGGACCACAAAGGCATCGTCGTTGGTGCCGACGCCATGTTGTCTGCATTTTGACAATCGCCTAGATTGCCCTGCAGTGGCCAATGAGGGCCGAATCAATGTTAACGTGCCGAATCACTCATCCGACAACGCGGCAAGCAGACCGCTTCTCTTGCCGTCGTTTCCCGCTGCCATTCCTTCTCGCGTGCATGTCGATACCGGGTTTGGCGTAGATTGAGTGACCCTCTTTCAGCCCCATTGGCCTGCCACCGTTACATCGGCCGAATCCATGACAGAAGCTTAAGGCTGGGAAGCGGCTCGTAAATTGCCCGTGGTGTGACATCGCGGCGCGGGAAGCGTACCGGAAATGCAAGAGAAATTACCCCTATCAGCCGCGATCAACCGCCACCCATCACGGCCATGATATGGTCATTCTCCACGTCAGGCGCTGGCAGGCGATTGCATACATCGGTATGATCACGACTCACTACAGGCTGCAAGTTTGGGATGTGACAGGATGGGTCAAGGAGAACTCCGCGCGGGTCGAAAATGGTGATCGGAGACTCTCAATGGTCCGATCCTGGCCCCTGGATGGGCGGGTTGAGCTCAACCAAACTGAGGTTTCCATTACTACTAATTAGTGGCCAATAAAGGTGCTGGAGGACATCTTTGGCGTTGAGTACGAAGCTCCTTGCCAAGTTGACAACATCAACGAAGCAATCTTGGCGCAGGAAAGCAGCACTGAGCTCCTGATGCGGGTGTAAAAAGAGAAAACAATCATCAATCCCACCGTCTCCCTCCCCTAACGTATACCTCACCCACAGCACACAGTGGCTTCTTTTGCGGCGCTGGTTTGCAATGCCCTATTCAATGGTCAGCCGATCATGATTGATTGTGTGGGTGGGAGAAGGGGTACTCACCCCCCAAGCGGCTCCCAGTGGAAGATGAAGCTGCCAATGTAAGCGCCGATGAAGATGCAAATGATGATGTAGCCGTTGTAGTACATGGCAAGTCTTTGAGATTGTCAGCGAAGGGTCTAATCGCGCTCAGACTCCGAGCCGGGGGAAACACACAGCATCACAAAGTAGGCAACGGCAAACTGCAACATATGCAGCAGTGCTCGGATGGCTTGCTCGTATATTTTTGGGCGATAGCCGGTGGCGACGCCAGCAGACGCGGGGACTGGGCTTCCCTCGTCGGTCGCCGCCTTGGAGGAGCCCCGGTTCGCTTGGGACCGGATGTGCTTGTTGATGAGAAACCGGTCGTATTCCTTGACGGCGCGACGGAGCATCTCGAGCGATATGACAAGCAGGACGACGCCGATGCAGGAGCCGGCGAAGACACCTGTTGAAGTGATCTTCCACGACGAAGCAATGAAGCACGAGTCAATCGTATTCCAGTTCCAGAGCATCTACACGGGGTCAGCATCTTTCCAGGTGGATCAGTCCTGCGCAACTCACAGAAATCTTGCAGCCATTCCCGCTGCCCATGCCGCCCATGCCGCCCATGGAGCCCCCGGTGGCAGCAGCACCAGCAGCCGATGCTGTTGTTGTCGCCATGGACATTCCGCCGTGGCCGTGGTCCATGTTGAGATGTCGAGGGAATGAGTGATGTCGTTGAATTGTAGACAGCTTCAACACGCCTGACAGTCGGTCTGTGGTGTCGTAAAAGACCGGCTGAGACAATTGGAGCAAAGCCGGCCTGATGCCAGGGGCGGCGGACCGGAGTTTAAATGTCACCTCTCTTACCTCTTTCTATTACCTGGGATCGACATTGTGCACCGCCCGCCGGGGCGGCACCGGAAAGCTGCAGCGGCCCAGAGGGCAATATCGAATGGCGGATGGGTCACCGCGCAGCTCTGCACCTGCCGTGCCATGCAACTGCGGCGCGGGATGCCTTGGCAAGAGAGCAAGAATGGGAAAGTCGACTCACCATGGGGCATCGTGTTGGCCGGGAATCAGCCAGGTGAGCCAATTGCGGGCATTTGAGCAAATTGTGGCGACGCACAGGATGCTCGACCCAGGCTGCAGCCAGTTAGTGCGCCGCAAGGGGGGTCCCCTTCCCGGACGCCTTTCCCGTCAGGCAGTTGGGCCCAGGCTGACTGTCTTACTTCTGGCGTGCCACGCAAGTGAAACATGGACACAGAGGCAGAATGCGAAATGGCATGTGGCGATCTGTGAGGAGACGCATGGCACATGTATTATCCGGATCAAGGACAGAAAACAAGTTGGGAAGACTGAGCAGGCAATCTTGAGAAGAACAAAACATTCCCAATCCGGCAATCAATGAGTGGCCCTCAAACCACACAAAGCAAAGCCCCACCAACAGTCAACCGCGCCTTCAGAATTTACAAGATAACTCGCTCAAAATACCGCGACCCCCGCGAGCAGTAACATGCGACAGAAGGAAGCACCCAAGACTGGAAGACGCACTATGTCCCATTGAAGTGGACTTCCCATCCCCTCCCCATCTAATCACATGCCCCGGGGCCAGAAAAGCGACAGAATCCAGCGCAGTCGTCCAAGCCAAGAGCCGTGTTTTGCAGGCCATGGCTCCGCGGGAGCCGAGCTGCCCGTGTTCCGCCGGACCACGGCCGTCACCACGGCATCCGCCTTCTCGCAGGTTGTCCGCCTCACGAGATGTGGATGGGCACGGGCGCCCTTCTCCTCAACAATGTGAACGGCGACCGTCACAGTGACCACCGAATCCTTTTCCGTTTCGATCTCGACTGCCCTGGCAGTTCCGAGAGCATCAGGAACAGGAGCAACAGCAAGAATATCATGAGCGGCACCCCTCCCCTGCAGCGAAAAGTACGCCCGCCCCTCTTCGGTCTGCACTAGGCCACCACCCATGCTCCCCGCATCGAGCGCCGCCCTCGCGAGCTTGGCTTTGGTCACGAGGACCGCGTCGCTGCCATCCAGCTGCACGACACTGTTGTGCCACGGCGTCGGGATGTGCAGCAGGTCGAGCGACGTCATGAGCTCGCCGTCGGGGGACAAGGCCGTCACGGCGCGGACCCGAGTGGGGTCGAAGAGCTGGATGCCAAACTTTGGGCCAGCGTTATTGTGTCTTGAAGCAGTGGTAAGTTAGCCAGGGTTCAAGTTGAGACGGTGAAAGCGAGCGGGACGGATGGCTTACGCATGGATGGACAGCCGGACGTGGTTTGGGAAGAGCATCTCAACCAAGTTGGAATATGCTTGGTTCCGCTGGTCTGCTGTCAGCGATGCACTGTCAAATCCGCTGCCAGCGCAGCAACACACATACCAGGATCATCTCAAACGCCACCTTGGCCGACAGCTTCTTCTGCTGCGACCTCGTCATGCTCTGGGTATGTGGGTGGTGCTCCAAGTCTTCGAGCATGAATCGAGAGAAGCCGCGGTAGAGTGCCGTGATGGCCGGGTCCTTGGAGTCGATTGTTGCCCGGACGGCCGACTTTTGCGGGCCACACCCGGCCATCAAGATCCGTCGGCACAGCTCAGCCTCTTCCGTCACTTTCGTATTGACATGATGGTCAATGCTGGGAATGTTGAGCTGGCGCGCGAGGTCGGAGAGGCCCGAGTCCGATCCGACGGCTGCGAGCTGGAATAGGTCCACCAGCGACTTGAAGCCAACCCGGTTGGTATTCCCCCTGCGGAACCCAACGGCGTGGCTCATCGCCTTGAGTTTCTCGCCGTACGCATCGACAGTGGCGTCGTCAACACCAATGCAGTCGCTGAAGACGTGGCCGTCGCTGATGACCCACATCTTGGCGCCCGGTTCGTATATGTGCTCGATGGCCTCGATGAAGCTGTGAAGTCGTTCGAGCGCGAGCTCCTCGCCCATGTCGGGGTCTCGGCCGGTGACCTTGTCGTTATTGGATGACTTGCAGGGGAAAGCTGGGAGGCAGAACTCGATAGGAGCGTCTTGGGAAGTAAAGTGCCGGACACGCTCGGTAAAGTATGCCCTGCCCCCATGAGCCCACCTGTCATCCTTGCCCTGATACCGGAGAAAAGTGTCAAACAGGTCAACGATCCGCTGGGCTGCCGAGTCGTCCTCCACCCTTTGCGAAGACCGAGACGCGCAAAAGTCCGCTTGGTCGAGGATCAGCTGCGCAAAAAACTCTTCGAAAGGCATGTCCCCGGGGTACTGGATATCCCCGTTGGCCACGACGGCACCATCGTTGTGTTGTGTTTTCTGTGAGCCCTGGCCAATCTTGAAATCTGAATGTCCCTGTGCGAGGGTGTTCGACAAGATCGAGTTCCAGTTATCTTGAAGCCACTGCTGGCGCGACCCAGGGCCGTGCAAGAGCTTCCCGTCTCCATCTGAAAGAAGAGAGGAGTGAAAGCGGTGGTAAAATGACTGTCCTTCGTTGGAGAACTCCATGCTACAGTACGAACTGTCGAGTACTTGGGCAGGGGCAAGAAAAGGAGATCGTCCCGTTTAGATACAATGATGGAAAGTATTTTGAATTGGGTATAAAGGTAGTTCAGCGGGTAACCATGAACGTTCTGAGAGAGTCGATGGGATGAATTGGTGCAACCGGAACTGAATGGGACGCTGCCATGCTTCTATATGCTGGTGGATGAAGCCTTGACATCAGCATCAGTTTGCCTCACAGCCCCGCTTAACCCGGCGTGTCTGGATGAAGGAACCGCGGGTAGAGAGAGCTCCGTCCAGGAAAGCGATGGCAAGTACCGCCGGGCAGGCACTCCCACGGCTGTGGCCACAGGTCCAAGAGAAGCAAAGCCGCAACAACAGGGCTGGCGCCTGCCTGTTCTGCTATGTTTGGACGAGCGCCACGAGTGTTGGGATTTCGGGAACTGGGGGATGGTTTCTCGGGACCTCTCAGACCCTGGCAGTGCAAGTGTACCCAAAAAAAGGCCGAAGCTGGGTGTGTAACGGGGCGAAAATCCGGGCCGACAGTGCTGCAATGCTGCAAATGGATATGGCCGTTCCCGAAGCACACATTGATAGAAAGACGTCTGAAGTGTGGGCAGAGAAGGAACGTTGACAGCTCGACCCTGGTCGACTTGCCTGTCAGCACAGCACACGAAGACAAGGGCCGTCCTTGCCGTCCCGATCCATGCTCGGACGCTGCGACGCTATTCTTGGAGTGGAGCCTCCCGTGCCCAGGATGATCCCTCTGATGCCTTGGCTCACTTGGCAGCCCTTGGCGCGGCCGTCAAACACGCAACTGGCGTTTCCAGGGTGGCTGTGGGTCAAACACCCGACTTGCCAGTGGCACCAGGCGACGCGACCTCCAACCGTTGGGCATGTACTGGGTACACTGTGAGACAGCGAGGGCGGTGACGGCACTGGCCCCCCAAATGATCGATGCATCTGTCCGGGTCTGGCATGGCGCAATATGTGCTAATTACAGAGTACAGGGGCTGGATCATGACGGCATCCCAGGCGAACAGCATGTCAGCCAACTCGGGCTCACCAATTTCGCTCCTGTCGCTTTGTATCTTACCACTGGATTTCATGCAGCGACGACAGCGGGTGTAATTACCGTACCTGGTGTGACTCAACTACACACGGAGGATCCAGACAAGAATGGGGATGCGTGAAGATCGCATTGGTACATTGGATTTGTGCTGAGCCCATTTTGACCTCGATGGCAGCAAATGAATGAGCATCCGAGCCTTGGGACTTTGCCCTGATTATGCCCATTGCGAGGAAGTAGGAAGTCGATGGCAAAAAAAAAAACCTGTGATATGAGAGCGCAACCAGCAACTAACCCGCCCCACTGGCCCGTCTAAGGTAACCAAGTCCCAAGATTGCTCGCAGCGACGGTGAGTGACCTCCTTTCTCAATCCTACAAGGGAGATCAGACAGCTGCCCTTTCCACTGTGCTTGGGTCATGGTCAGGTTCCACCCCCCTTTACTTGGAGACCTAGAAGCCCAAAGACACCCCGACCAGTGTCGGCTCACCCAACGTCAGTTCTTCTGCCGACTGGCAAACACAAGTCTCAGTGCGCGGGGGTATAATGGACCAGCCTGCGAAGTGTTGTTAGCGAAGATCGAGGGGCATGCAAAGATCGTGAGGTATGTACCGGCGTCTTCCTGTCCACCCAGCTTGGGTCCGGCAACCAGCTGAATGCTTGGATGAGAGCGACCAATGTAATTCTCATCTGCAAAACTGCAAACTTCTCTCCCAGACAAGCGCGGCGCCCTCCGTGGAAGCTGATAAACTCAGCCCGGGCCCTTCTCAGACGATAATGTTTTTGAATGGCTACCGTCGAGTCTCCCCACCGACCGGGCTCAAAAGAGTCAGCTGCTGGACCCCACGCAGCCGGGTCTCGGTTAGTCGAGTAGCAGTTGTAGCCCAGGTAAGTTCCCTTGGAAATGGGAATGCTCCCACCCAGCAGGGCATCCTCGCTTGTCTTCCGATTGACCAATTGCCCGATGGGTGGGAAAAGTCGCAGGCTTTCGTAAATAACTGCGGTCAGAAAGGGCATGTCCTGAAGGGCGTCTGGGTCCGGACATGTCCCGCGGTCCAGGCCCTTGTTCTGGATTTCGGCATAAAGCTTGTCTTGCGCATCCTGTGCCACTCGTTAGCCAATGCTGAGGTCGGATTCTCACATCTTGGACCGACTTACCGGGTGCATCGCCAAGAGATAGAGCGTGGAGATCATGCATAGCTGTGGGTTCTCCTGGCCGGCCACAAAGGCGACTGTCAGGTTGTCTAGGAGTTGCTTTTCGCTCCACAACCCAGAGTCCTTGGCATCCAACATTCTGCGTCCAAGGCCGTCTGAAGGCGTGACCACACCGGATAGTTGGCAGTGCTTTTGGCTGTTTACCAGAGCGCGTCTCAACTCGTTCTTGAATTGGTTAACCATCTGCCGAGCCCTGATGCGGCTTGGAAACGGGAAACGGTCGAGCAAGGGGAAATTCATGAAGATGGGTTTGAAGATCTCGCGCTTCACTGCGCTTTGAAGCACATTGATGGGCGCGTTGGAGGAGTTTAGGGCCTACTTTGTCAGCCTTGCTGTCATGTCTGTAGTGTGGCATGCCATGGGCTTTGGTGACTTACATCAAAGTTGGTCTGCAGGAGACCCTCGGAGCAGTTGGCCACCGAGTATCGCTGCAGCAGCTCTTGCACCGAAACCCCTTTTGTTCCCGCTCGTAGCTGTGCAACCTTCAGGAGCTCACAAAGCCGCAGTGCATTGTGCGCAATCTTCTCCGTATCAAAATTGCCCTGCAAACCAGGTTTGACGACGGACTGGTAGTTCCTCCACACATCTCCGTGGCTGGAGATGATGTTGTCGCCCAGAAACTCGGCGAGCACGCTGTGCGGAATCTTCTTCTGGTTGCCGCTCTTCTGGTAAACATCCTCGTTCTTGAAGATTTCGGCGAGATAAGAGGGCTTGTGCACCAAGATGTTCCACTGGGCTCCGAAGAAGAGCTTCACTGCGCCGTGTGTCCGGAGAGGCTGTTCGATGTACTTGCGGAAAATGTCGGACTGGTCAACATCCTTGAAAAATGGTATGAGAGCAACCCAGAACGGGACGGCGGGAATGTTGGTTGGGTATTTTGGAGGCAATAAAAAGACGTAGTAGAGGGTGACGAGCAACACGACTCCAAGAAGAAGCAACTCGAGAACGACCACAAACATCGTGTTCCGTCTTGCGTGGTACTTTGATGCGAATCGTCCCGTGGCAGACACAGCTTGAAGAGCACCAGGTTTCGAGCCTGTCTTAAAATTCCAAGTTGAATCCAACGAGAACGGCAAAATCCCTGACGCTTAGGCGTGCATTTGGGTTGTGAGAGGAACGCAGAGTTCCGATTATGTGTGTGTCTGGCTGAGCGGGTTGGTTCGGGGCGCCAAAAGTTGGGAGTACCAGGGGTGCTTAGCGCCCCTCTTTTTTCCTGACCACAAACGGCACACCAAGTACTGTAATTACCGTGCGTATTCTGTACGTATCCGTGCAAACTGGAATCCCTTGGGGTTTTTACAGGGGACTTTAGCGCGCTCTGACCCAGCGCCGTGGCTCGGGGGGGCAAACAGGGGCTCAGGCCGCCGGTCCCAGCAAGCGCCAAGGCGCAACCATGGCTTGCCTGCCGTGCCTGGTGGCCGAGCCATGGGCTGTTCTGGGAAGGGACGATGGATGCGGCTGGGTCTTGCTGTGCCGCGCACTTCAAGGGCGTGGCCATTGCGTTCTAGTTCATGCAGTGGCGGTTTGAGCTGGGATCTGCAACGTGCTGTTGGACACTGCCTCGCCGGCATCAAGGAGGCTGCTGGAAACGTTTATAGGTACTTTGACATCATGTCTCGTTTTCCAAGGCAAGCATCCCTCGTGTTTTTTGGACAAGTTTTGTTTGAGGGAGTATGAGCGTTTTTTTTTGGTCTTGTTTATTTCAGCATCGCTTAATCAGCCCAGCCATTCACATCCACACCGCTGTAAGCCCGGCCCGGCATTGGTTGGCCACTGCACTGCACTGCCAACGGGCGTTACTGTCCTTCTGGAACGTTGATTTCCGCGCACAGTCAGGTACCACTGAACTGAGAAAACCAACAGGGCCCGCACCGCCCTCTTAGACCACCCAGCATGCCCGACTCGGACCGAACTCCCCTAGTCGCGAATGCAGAACCACCAGCGCAACACGTCCCAGAGCAACCACGATTTCTCAGGTTTGCGGATAACAACAGAAGGGAACAACGAGGTAGCCTAGAAGGAGCTAGACAGCCAATGCCTCCCGCCCCGATACCATCAGGGCAACCTGACCCTGAGAAGGACCTGGTCCCCACCCCACCTCCATACACGGCTTTCTCGCCATGGCGACGGCGCTTCATTCTTGCTGTTATTACGGTTGCGGGATTCTTCGGTCCCCTGGCCGGCGGCATCTACCTCCCCGCGCTGCCGGTGTTGGAGCGCGAGTTTCAAGCGAGCGCAACAGCCATTAACATCACCGTTTCGGTGTTTATGTTGACCTTTGCCTTTGGGGTGAGAATCTGAACGTCGCATACTCTGGCCAGCTGGAAACTCTGACACGCCGTGCTCTATAGCCCCTCTTTTGGTCAAGTTTTGCGGACTGGAAAGGCCGCCGGCCTCTGTATCTGATCTCAATCGCCATCTACATCGGCTCCAACATCCTCCTGGCTGCTGTGCCAGCCAACTATGGTGCCTTGGTCTTCCTGAGGATTGTACAAGCCTTTGGGAGCTCTGCTGTGGTGTCCATGGGTGCGGGGTCGGTTGCTGATGTATGTGCTCACCTCTCGCTGCTCTGCGTAATGCTGCAACCCCTGAAGTGCTAACCTTGACCACGACTTTTAGACCACCGAGCCCAAGCGACGAGCATTTGCCATGTCTATCTTCCTCACCGGTCCTCAATGTGGCCCTGTACTCGGCCCCGTCCTAGGCGGTGCGCTAGCGGAAGCCAACTGGAGGTGGATCTTTGGTTTCCTCGGTCCGCTACCCCTGAGCCCCTTGTGATGATGCGTAGGCACTGACACCGCACCTACCAGCCATCTCCGGTTTTGCCCTTTGGTGCCTCGTCTTGTTTGCGTTGCCCGAGACCCTCCGCGCACGCGTTGGGAGCGGCAAAATCTCGCAGGATCGCGGCATCGTCATCTGGCCGCCCAGGCTCTCCTCCCCCTTGGCCCCGTCCTGGGAGCGGGGCCCTCCGCCGCCTGTGCCAACACTCAAGGGCTATTGGCGCCTGTTCTGTTACCCCCCCATTGGGATCGTGACATTCAACACCGCCATGCTCTACTCGACATACTTTGCCATTGCCGTGCAGCTACCCACTGAACTCGCGTTCCGGTACCACTGGTCGCCTGCCGCAGTCGGCGCAGGCTTTCTTGCTGTAGGGATCGCCATGGTTGTTGGCTCGCTTTGCGGTGGCCGGTTTTCAGACTGGCGCCGTGCGAGAGCGGCTAAAGCTTCGGAAGATGGCAAGGTCGACCCCGAGTTTCGGCTTGTCGACCAGATTTGGGGTGTCTTGGTATGCGTGGCCGGGTGTGTCATGTACGGCTGGCTTGTTGATGTTTCGGCCCACCCAGCAGCCGTGCTGTTTGCGACCTTTCTCAGTGAGTTCTACAGTTCCCTCGCTTCCTCGATGGTATGCTGACTTTGATACCTCAGCCGGCTTTGGCATGAATTGGGTCTTTGTCACCACGACCGCTTTCCTCACAGAGTGTGTGGCCCAACAAGCTGCTGGTGCTTTCGCGCTCGGTAACATGCTACGCAACCCTGGTGCTGCCGTGGCCGCCGTCATTATTCCCTCTCTGGTCTCAAGAATGGGAAGCGGATGGTGTTTTACAGGTTTGGCCCTCTTGGATCTTGTCCTCGTCGGGTCTGCTGTTATCGGTGAGTCCTTGTCCCAGGAAAGCGCCTGAGATAAAGTCGGTGCTAATTAGAGATCAAGTTCTGCAAATAAAATGCCCCGGGTGGAGGGCCACTCGGGCTACAAGAGCAAAGGAAGCTTGCAGACCTAAATGACAAACTTTGAAGCGTTCAGGTGCCCAACGCGAGCAACACACCGTGGTTGCCCCGTGACAGCTCATCTCAGTAGAGTGGCCCCATCTACCTAAGTTTGACGTGTCGCGAGTAAGCTGGCGAGAATACCCAGGTCTTAGACTAGATAATATCAACCGATCTTGGAATCGGCACCATTGCGATCGCGAAACTCTTCAATCCCTTTTAGCAATAGATACTCACATTCAAGGATTTGTGGTGATGATTAGGTACAGAACGCGTTAGGCATTGACACCGACAAACCGACGATAAAGACAGCCTACACATGTGTTCATGCCATCGCGTCGTCATATGGGTTAGCACACTTGGCTTGGCCTCGGTCGTGTGGTACCATGTCGGCCTGTAAGTTTTTGATGTGCTTGAACTGGAATAGTCGCCGGCAACAACGCCCAAACCGACCCCAAACGCACAGGGTGGCTCTGTAAGGTAGGTACCGAGGAGTCTTCTCGTCATCCAATGCCAGCCATGTATCTCATTGATATTAGTAGATTAGCACATGATATTGACCGGGTCCCTGTGAGATATGATACATCCACAGTCCACCCTGCTTCAGTTGCTTCCCAACGATGCCTCAGTCCTCGAGTGAGGTAGTCTCCCAAACCGGTGGTCATATTTTGTGTGCCACAGAGTGTTGAGTGGGCGAAACACCAGGTCAGCTCGAGGGCGAAACTGGCTTGGACAGTCTGCTCCGAGACAGTTCCCATGTTCGCTTGACGACGCCCAGGGTCAGCATCTTTTATACCCCAAATGATGACAGGTGCTGGTTTGATGCTAGCAATTGCAAGACGGATCATCTTCTCTTCTGGAAGTGGTAGTTGACCTGTTCCGATTGCACCCAAATGAGACTTAGTTAGAAGATCGGGATAGTCGGTGGTCAAAGTTGGGGCAACGTGGTAATTGCCCTTGTTCACCGCAAGAGGGTTTGCGCCCCAACGCAAAAGCTTAGATAATCAGTCCTGCTGCGTTTACGGTTTAATGGAGAGCACAGTTCAGGTCAAGTTGTTTTCGGCATCGGCGTTGTAGATGTCAGAAAAGTGATGGCACCAAGAACAGCAGAAGCCAAATCCCCCTGTGAAAAACGCGGACTGCGACGATGGGCTGTGCTGCGGCTACGGGGCCCGAACGAGGCGTCGGTAGAAGTAAGGCAGTTGAGGGACAACATTGAAGGTTGTCGGCTGCAAATGGCCCAACGGGAGGGG
>Ga0247823_10000598_pt1 | contig 30508 bp, 50 predicted proteins | sample 13C_PalmiticAcid_2_FD_192426 | JGI IMG/M metagenome (GOLD analysis project Ga0247823, IMG submission 192426) | Soil microbial communities from agricultural site in Penn Yan, New York, United States - 13C_PalmiticAcid_Day30 | ecosystem: Environmental > Terrestrial > Soil > Agricultural land...
CGCATTGCCGACGTTGCCGGAGACCGTGTGGGCGTGGTTGCCAGCGGAGTTGGCTGAAATGTAGGTGGCGGGGTTGGCGGAACCACTGCTGCCGCCCGAGGTGGAAATGCGGCTGTCACCGCCACCGGGGTTATCGTCGCCCGACGTTTCCATCGCGATAGTGTGCCCGTGAGCGCCGGTAGTGTTGGTGGACAGGGAAGAGCCGTCGTGCGTGTGGACGGGCATTTCTGCGGAAGACAACGTGTGAGTTGCAGAGCCACCCGCTGCGCCGAAAGTGTCGTCCAAGGGAGCCGTAAGGCGAGCGACGTTCGCGAGGTTGTCCCAGCCTGCAACGACGCGGCCCCGGATATCCGGAAGCGGCATGCGCTTGTTGGCGGCGTAGTCAACAGCGGCGCTTGCGCCGCGCGTGGAAGCTGCGCCCGTGCTCGTCTGGATCGGAAGCTCTGTCTGGGCGTAGTTGTCCCAGAGAATAGCGAAAAGGACAGCAGTGTCCGCGTTGGCGCGAGCCGTGCCGCCCGACGCCGCGTTGCCGATGGAGTTGCCGTTGAGGATAAGCCAGCCAGAAGGAGCCGCCTTGACGCACGAGTACTTAATGTCGCCGGGGGCGTAGAGCCACTGGTCGAAGTAGGACTTGAGCGCTGCCTTGATCGTAGCGAAGGTGATACGCTTGTCGGCAAACGTTGCCGCGCTGTCCGTCAGATGAAACTCGTCGGCGTCGACCACCGACGTTTTTTCGGTCAGGGCATGCAGGAAGCCAGCCTGGAACTTGTCGTCGTCCAGCCCCTTGATGAGGCCGTCGACTTCATCCCAATTCTCGTTGGTCTTGTCGCCCCAAGTGGTACCGGAGCCACCGACTTCCGGCTTGACGAGGTTGTAGTTGGCTGTAAGTGAGTCGGCCATTTCGGCGTTACCTCATTTTCGCTTGAAGCGCGGCCAAGAATTCAGCCATCGTATAGAAGGGAACGCCCTGCTGCGCCGAAAGGGCGGCTTTGAACTGCGCGACGGTGTAAGCCGGGAGGGACGCCTTGGTCCGAAGCTCGTTCACCGCGTTCATCGTTACGATGTTCTGGGCATTCATAGTGTTGAGGAGTACCAAACCGAGGGCGCGGACAACCGACCCCTCTTCCACAAGCGCCGCGTTTAGCCTAGCTTGATCCTCGGCAGTTATGACGGCAGGTACAACGGGCTGCCATGCCCCGTTGCTGTAGACCTGCCGTGAATCACTTGGCGGTGAGGCTACCTCAATCGCACCAACCGGGACTTCTGGGAAAACCCACCGTTGAGGCGGCAAATCCCCCTGCTCGTCTGCGGGGTCCTGAACCCAAACGCCGTCAAACGACCCGACATACTTTCCCGTCACGTCTGTGTAATATTTAGCCATCAAGCGAACGCCTTTAGAACGAACTTCCAATTGGCGGCTGTGGGGGTCACAACAGCGCCGGTGGACTTATTTCGAACACGCGGGACCACATTAGAAAGAAAGTACAGTGTTGTGCTGTTGGCGGCATTTGATATTGAAGACGAGCCAGCGTCATCGACATAGGGAACCGGGACTTCGTCGCCGATAGCGTAGCCGAACTCAGCAGTAATACACTTCATCACTACTTGCTGTAGTTTGGGCACAACGCCGAGCGAGTGAGCCACTGTGATCAAATTGGTGCCAGCAGTGACAGTCTGATCAGCGCTTATAAACCCCACAGTTAGTGGAAGTGCCACGCCATTCTTACTGTAATCAACGGCATTAATCTTGCCGACACCGGGGTCAACCGTGCCGGCCATGAACAAACCCTGCCCAACGTCCAAGCGGCTGCTTAACGTTCCGGCATTAACTGTGGCCAATCTTATCGTAACGTCTTCACTACCGTTGACCGGGTCCAGGATTATCGGGTAAAGTTGGGCGTAATCCGTTACATTGCCCGCGCTGTCCTCACCGGTCCAAAGAATCGCCCCTAATACGTCGTTAACGGCCGGTGAGGCAGAGTTTCGATAGAGGTTTATGCTAGGCCCTGACACGTTGGTGCTCTCAGTGCTCACCAATGTAAGCAAAGCACCACCAGCGGCGTTTGTGATGGTTACCGGGCTGCCGAAAAGTGCGGCCTTTATGTTAGCCCACGTGATCTTTTTGAGGATGTTGGATGCTGCGCTGTCGCGCAGACCGAGTGTGTCGGCGTCCGCCAGCGTAGTTTTCGCTACAGCCTTGTCGATGTCTTGGTTTTTAATCTGGGCGTCAATGTCCGAGATCGTAGTGTTGATCTTCGGGCCCCAAGTGTTATTGTTCGCCCCGACTTCGGGCTGGACGAAATTGTAGTTGGTGGTTGTGCTGTCAGCCATTAGTTCCACCCGACCGGGGTAATGGGCGTCCAGATGCCCTGTTCAGGAGTTACGGGCGACCACCCGTCGTCTTCCGGCGTTTGCGGATTCCACAACGGCCCCGTCGAAAGGTCGCCCAGGAAATCGACGCGGACAGACATCGCCCCCTCGAGCGCAAAGATGCCCAGGAAAGGTTCAGCGGAGAAGTTAACCTCGACGGACATCGCCCCTTCAAATTTGTGAAAGGTGGTGAAATCATTGTTGGTGGCGAACGATACTGACACGGTCATCGTGCCCGCCATGGGCTTCCATAGCTGGATGCTCGTCGCGGAGTACGCCACGAGGACAGACACAGAACCGGAAAGGCCGGTATACTCGATACCGAACAATCCTGATCCGTATGTGTTGGCCCCGTAGAGGTAACCCATTAGTCCACCGACACCGCAAGAGTTCCGATTTCCCACCGGGCGATGTCGCCTGTGGTGACGACTTTCGACGCAGTCACTGCATCACCGCCGAGGAAATTGCCGCCTGACACAGCGTCCCAAGTGGCGAAATGGGTGATAGTTCCCCACGGCGCAGATGCTTGGGGGAATTGGATCGCCGCCGTGTTGGTGGACACTGTCGGGTTGGTTCCAGCCTGCGCAAAGGTCACTGGTCCCTGCCTAGCGTAGGACCCACCGGCTACCTCGGAAGCCCCCGTGTTGCCAGGAGCGCCAGTGTGGAGCGACACGTATCGCCCTGCGAGCAGGGCGGTGAGGATCAGCGCTTCGGCTGTTGGTCCAAGCTGAGACATCAGCCAAATCCCTTCTTTTTCGTCTTGCCGGGCAGTATCAACAGACCGCCGCTCGTTTTCGACTTGATGTGCTCTTCATTGATGCTGTCGATGAACGTTTGCATGGCAGCCTGCCACGTCGCCGCCCGGTCATCTTCGATCGAATACATCGTCGCCACCGAAAGGGTGGCAGTAACGTAGAGGCGGGAGTAATACTGCATCAACCAGTTGATGTCGTCGCCCAACGGCGGGATCGCCTGATAATAGGTGAGCTCGATGTTGCGCCCGTCAGTCTCTTCAACGGGATTGGTCATCAGGAAGTTGCCCGACAGGGTGTACCTTCCGATGTTGTAATTGGCGTCGAGCGGATCGGGGTTCGAGTAGAACTGCGTGCGCTCGCGATAAGTAAGCGGGCGGTTGAAGTCAAGGTCCCGCACGAAGTCCAGTTCGAGCCAGTCAGTCGGTAGCAGCACGCGACCGTTACGGACGACGCCCGTATCGATCTGGATCATGTGCTTGCAACGCAGGACGGTGGAAATAAGTTCCTCCGCCATCCGCGTCCAAGACGTGATCAGGGCATCATCGTATTCGAAGTTAACCCAGCCCCGGATGACGCTGCAGTGATCGCCAATGGCGGTCATACCCGACCCTTCCACACCCTAAAAACGGAGTTGTCGGGGTCGTTGAGCCACTTCGTCCAGTCGGCTTCGTCCCACTGCTCTAGGAGCGATTGCTCGTAGATTGTAAGAGGCACCCTGGCCAACAACTTGTTGGTGGAGCGCTCTTTGTGATTATCACGATCGCGCTCGATGCTCTTGAGAATGTCGTCCATCTGGACTTCGGTGAAGACCCGGAGGGTTTCCGGGTCCGCGTCGTCGACGATGGAGGTCCTGCGAACTCCGTCAGAGTTCCGGTATACTAATCTCGATTCCATAGTAGCACGCCCATGCTGCCTGTGTCAATTACTGCCGGAACCCGGTTGGCTTCGGCTTGGAGTCCATTCGGTCCACCTTGTCGGTGAGGTTGTCAATTTTCGTCGACTGGACCTCGACCTTAGTGGAGAGGCCGCTAATGTCGTTCCTTATTGCCTCGACCGCGTTAATGACGGTTTCGGAAATCTGGTCGACACGGCGGCTCAGCTGCGCGATAGCCCCCTCGTTGTTGAGTACCCGAAAAGGGATGGCGGTAAGGGGCTCGATCTGCCCCTTCATCTCCGCCATCGCAATCTCAGTTCGAGCGGACCTGTCGTCAACATCGTCGATGTATTTAATGATGCCGATGGCTGCCCCTACGACAGCCAGGATAGTCGGCACATTGATGTTGAACCAATTCACGTTGATCTGCCTGTTCTGGTTCACGGTCGTCACCTCCCGTTTTACCTCCCCAAGGGTTTCCTTGTAGCCAAGCGCCCGTAAATAGCGAACAGGATCGGGACCATGACTGCGATCTGCCCCCAATAGTCTTCCATCGAGTTGGGGACATCGTCCGTGAGCATGACAACGATGTTGCCAGTCTGCACCATCAGCGCACCGAAACCGCCGATGAGGACCCGCGAACGATACCACGGCTCGTTATTGGTGGCGTTTTCAGTATATTCCTTGACCTCCTGGGTCACCACCTCCCGTACCTTAGGCGCGTCCCTGCGGGTGACCGGAATGTTCTTGTGGGCCACGAGGCGGTCTACGATACCGTCGATAACCTTGCCCGCTACTTTTCCGGCGATAAGACCGCCGATGAAGGGCTGCTGGTTGCTCATCGTGCTCTCCTGAAAACGAGGCTGAGAAGCCATCTGAGGAAGCTGGGCTCAGGCTCAAGGTTGTTGGATTCCGATGGCACCTTCACGATGATGGGGCCGTTGCCCTTGCCGCCGCGCTTGTAGCCGGCAACTTCGAGGGCGCGCTTGAAAACGAGGGCATGTCCGGCGATCTTGGCAGCCTTGTCGGTGCCGTTCACCACTCCACGCGAATTGATGAACTCGCGGAGGTCTTCCTCGTCGCTCTCGTCAATACCGTCGACGTAATCCCGGAGCTCCTTGCCGGTCCACCAGCCCTCGCGATTACCCAGAAACAGCGACATGGCGCTGATGAACGGGTCTCCCCGCTTTTCAGGGTTTTTTTCGAGGTCGATGCCGAGATGAAAAAGCTCGTTAAGGCGCTTGGTGGCTTTGATAGCATTGGCGCGACCAGTATTCTGAACGTCGCCTTCGCCCCGGAAACGGTATCCGTCGCCCTTCTGGGTATTCCCGAGGATTTTGCCGATCCGAGTGCCGGGCTCATACTTGTTGAAGTACTCGCGCGAACCCCTTTCGGTGATCGGCTGCATCGTGTAAGCAGTCTCGTGGTAGGACGTAGCCAGATCGTAAGCCAACTCATCCACGAAACCGTCTGAGAAATACTCCTCCCAGACGTCGAGCAATCGCGTAAAGCCATTGACCTGACTTTGCGAGAGCGCTCCAGCGAAAAGGGGGCCGCGAATTGCCGAGTAAAACTTAGCGCGATCCATTGCGGCCTCCTTGGTTGTTAGGCAGACACGGACACGAACAGGTTGGTGTCGCGGGTAACGCCCTCGTTGGTTTCACGGACAGTGAAGTTGTGCGTGCCAGCCGCCGAAGGGGTCGGACCAACTAGCAAGCTGTTTCCGGACAGCTTAACCCTATCCCCAGCGTCATCGGTCAGTGAAAGGGTGGACCCCACAGAAACGCCGATGAAATCACCGATTGGGGTGTCCTCCGCGCTGTTCTCGGAGAACTCGTTGTTGTCCAGCGTAAGGGCGACAAGATCAGCGCCATCGTACACCGACATGTAGACAGGAGCGTATTTAGCCACTTTGCTCTCCTACGGGTTGAGCCCCCGCGCCGAAAAGCGCGGGGGCGGGTGCCTTGGGAGGCTTAGCTGCCGATGACGTCGCCCTGCTTCACACCGTTGAACAGGATGTGAGCGAGGGGGTTGCGCATCTCGATGCCCCACTCGGTGAGGATCATGCGGGTTTCGGCGTCACCGATCTTCGCCAGAGGAATCTGACGGAAGTTACGGAAGAAGCCAACCGCGATGAACGCCGGGTCGAGCAGGAGCGAGGTGTCGGTCGGAATCCAGCGCGACGGCATCACCTTGATGCGGCCGAAATCGGTCGCGATGACGTCGACGGTGGCGACAACCTCGGTGCGCCCGACGATGACCTGCGTCGTGTTGCGACCCTGGAAGGTCGAAACCGTGCGCTTGATCGACGGGGGGACAACCATGATCGAAGGCGAGGCGCCGTTGTTGTAGGCTGCCTGCATTGCGTCACCGACCATGACTTCGGTCAGCGGAACCTGATTGGCTCCGGCGACAGCAGCGAAAGCGTCGGTAGCAACTGCCGGAAGGCCGGTCTTGTAGCCGACGACAGCAGCGCCTGCAACGGCGGCGCGGTCGACAGCCCTGGCGATCCAGTGGCAGATAGCTTCGGTCTTGCGGGCAGTCGGGGTGGTGTCGTCGCCGTTGACGCGAGCCTGACGACCCGACAGAATCTTCTCCATGTCCGACTTGAGGACCTTGGACTGGAGAGCCATCTGGTGAGCCATTTCCGAGCCCTTGCCGGCAGCGTCCGAGCTCTCCTGCGAACCGGAAACGGTCGCATCGCGCTTGGAAATCTGCGTGACGTTGGACAGACGGACGGTCGGGGTCGAAGCCGAGCGAGCGAGCTCGAAACCTTCAACCTGCGCGTTGTTCTCGTCGACGTCCGGCAGGTGTTCGGTCTGCCAGTCGAACTGACGGTTCTTGACGTTGCGGCGGCGCGACATGGACATGATCGGCGTGTCGAACGGATCGATGTTGTAGATCGCGTTCGACAGGTCTTCGCGGTTGGCCTGCGCCTGATAGGTGGTGAAAGCGTTTGTGACTTTTGCCACGGGAAGCTCCTACTGGTTGATTATCTGGGCAAAGACGCTTGCGGCGTCCTCAACTGAGCCAGTCTTGCTCAGCTTCTTCTGTGCCCCGACAATCCCTTTGTGAGCCGTGCGCTTCGCAGCGCGTCCCGCTCCGGGGGTCATCGGCGAGCCACCAGCCTTCTTGACTGGCTTCGGCCTTGATGCCATAATGCGGTCATATTTCGAGGCTTTCAACAGCACCACAAGCATGCGGTGATCGAGGACCTCACTGACCTCTTTCTCGGAAAACCCAACAGAAAGCGCCGTGCGACGCATGCTCTTGGTATCCTTGATCATGTCCGCCTTGTCACGCCACTTGGCGTAATTGGCGAACTTGGGGAATTCGGCCTTGGCGAAAGCAACGAGCTCCGCCGCGTCGTCTTCCTGTGCCTTCCGGATAGCCTCTTCCCGCTTCTTGCGGATATCGGCCACCTTAGCCTTGTAGCTGTCGTACTGCTTCTGCAGCGAACGAGCCTCGGCTGGGTTTGCCTCGAACATCTTGTCCCAGTCGGGCTCCGTCGGCATGATGCTCGACAGAATTTCTTCAGCCTCCTCAAGGGAAGCAAAAACCTTGTTGCGGTCCGCGATGATCTTCTCAGCCGCCGCTTGAACCGTCTTGCCGGCCTCGGAAACCTCGTTCATCCGCTTGTGGAACGTCTGAACGCGGATATACCCATTCAGCGCCTCGCGGACAGGAACTTCTTTTTCCTCGCCGTCGATCATCACCTTGACGGGGGTGTCAAGGAACTCCTTGTCTTCTTCTTCGTCGTCGGCGTCCTCGTCGGCGTCCTCGTCGGCGTCCTCGTCGTCATCGGCGTTCTCGTCGACGTCGTCGCCCTCTTCCTCGGGGTCGCCGTTGTAGAAGTTCTCGTCGCCATTTTCGAGGGCAGCGATCTCTTCGTCGGTCAGCCCCTCATTGTCGGCCTTCTTGGCGGGGCGCTTCTTAAATTCGCGGTGAACCTGATTGTCGCCGCCAGCGGCTTCCTCCTCATTTTCGAGGACGCCCATGTTGTCGAAGACCGGCTCCGGACGCGCCTTCACCTCGGAGCCGCCCGATGGAACGCTCTTGGGGGCTGTGTTGCCGATTGCCAGATCGAAGGCAGCTGCGGCTTGTTCAATACCGTCGGACATTCTGAACTCCTATGTGCACTGTAGCACGGTTAGTGTGGGAAGTCAAGTATACTCGGAACGCTAGTGGGTTCTAACCCTTTTCCGCATCCTTTCTGGCCATTGCGCCATCGTTTTGAATGGCCTTAATACTGCCCTTGATCTTCTCCAACGCCGAAAGGATAGCGTGGGCTTGGATACCGGCTTCGGAGCCGGGCGTCGAACCCATCAGAGCGACGATCTGTTCTTTGACGATCGAGTTGACGATCCCGTTGAACATGGAAGCCTCGGCCAGCATCCTCCCGGCTTCCTCCCCGAGAGCGATGCGGTCGTTGATACTCATTTTCGACATGGTCAGACGCCTTCGTCTTGCTGGTTAGCTGAAAGGATGCCCTCGGGCACCTGCGGATTGGCGGCCTTCTCGCCGAAGATTTTGGCGAGCTCCAGCATGGCGTTGACGTTGAGCTTGTCGCGCTCGAAGTCCGCATCGTTCTTGGCAACGGCGGTGTCCAGCTGGAGGCGGGCGTTGTCGTTTTCCTGCTTGCCGGTGGCGACGAGAACGTCCTTCTTGACTTTTTCGAGCTCCGCCTGAGCCAGAACAGTAGCCGGATCGGGTTCTTTGGGAGCCTCGGTGATCGCCTTCATGATCTCCGGCGTAAGCGAACCGAAATAACGGCCAAAGTTTTTGATGTTGGCGAGTGCCAGCTGATCCTGCTTGGTGTTCAGGTACATCTGAGGCGTCACAATGGGATTCGCGATGCCAAACTTCTCGATGATCATCAGCTGGGCGTTTTCGATACTGCCAAGGGCCTGCAGGCGAATAACGTCGGAGCCCTTACCGAGGGTCGGGTTGATCTCTACCCTCATCGTCGGGTCAAACTTCGAAGGGTTGATGGTGACGTACTTGCCCCGGATGGGGATCGTGCGCTCCGGGGAAGGGTTGTTGACGATTTCGCGCGCCAGACCCTGCAGCATCGGCTTGAGACCGGTTTCAGCGAGGATGCGAGCAATCAGTTCGATGCGCTCCTGAGCCCCCGAAATGATAGCGTCGATGCCGGTTAGAGCCGTCGACTGCATCGCCTTCGGGTCGAGGCCCTTGGAGGCTTCCGTGATACCGGTGCGGCTTGCGCGGACCTTGTCCAGATAGTCGATGCTCACCTGGACTTCTGCGCCCGCGTACGGGGTCTTCGAGAACGCCACAGCGGCGTTGGGGTCGCCCCTCGTGCGGATGACTGCACCCACTTCGTCGGACAGAACGTCATCGATGTTGGTGACGAGTTCATTGACGACAGTACGCGGGTTCATGCTTTCAGCCAGATTGTCCAGCTGGCCGCGCATCATGTTTGTCTTGAACTTCTGAATGTCCTTCGTAATGTCAGCGAGGCAATCACCGATAGCCGTATGTGGGCGGGGGTCGGAACCCCACAGGGCGAAATTGACGTGTGAAACGATCCTGTCGTGAATGATGGTGTAGTTGCTGCCCATCGTGCAGATGTAGTGAAGTTCGTCGATACCGTCGCCGTCGCCGTCGATGCGGATGAAGAATTCGCCGTATTGAACACCCTCGATGACGCGCTCGTCAACCAGTCCGGGATTGCGCAGGAATCGCTCGTCGGAGTAGTAAAGCTGCTGCGTCATATTGGCGCGAATGTCATCCGGGTCGACGCCCTTCTGGATGAGAAACGACACCGGGACAAGCCTCTCGTGGCCGACGAGACCCGCCGACTTCACCGATTTAGCGTCGCGCGAGATGCGGAATTCATCCGGGGGAACTGCGTCCGCCTTCGTAACAGGCTTAGTAACGACGCTGCGGATCGTAACCAGATCGATTACATCTTCGCTGGTCTGCTCAAGTTCGGTGACCTCACCATCTTCGCCCATCTCGTAGATGAGGGACTGGTATTGCTCCGGCGAAAGGTTCTGGTAGGTGTTTTCCTCGATTTCCGTGTCGGTGTCGGTCCACCATTTGGTGATGCCGCCCTTGACGGTCAGCGCGTCCTTGAACACCGAGTGGAGCATCAAGAACCCCTCGTTGTCGTTGTAGAACACGTAGTTGAGATAGTCGTAAAGCTGGTCGGCCATCTCCTGATCGGCTTCCCGGCGCGGCACAAAATTGGCGATTTTTTCGCTGCCCGCCGTGAAGATGCGGATAAGCGACGGGATCACCGCCAGAATGGTGTCGCGGACATCAGTGGAGATGAAGGACGACTTGTTGGTGCTGTCGAACTCTTCATCGGGGTCTGGACCGCCCAGAGCCGGAGCAATGCCGTTGTAGTACGCCTGATTTTCCTCGCGATAAGGCGCGAGATAGCTCTGCTCGAAGTCCACGGCGTCTTCGATGAGCGCGCGAACGCGGGACTCGTAGCTTTCCGGATCGCCGGGCTCACCCGTGAGGATGACGTTGCCGGTCCCGCCGACGCCTGAGTTGGTGAAGATTGTTTCCATTACCGGGCTCTCCTGATGTTCTTGCGAAGCGCCTTCGCAGAGCGAATTGAGACGACATTGTTGGAAGTCAAGTAGCCCATGACTTGCGAGATAGAGACCGAGCCATACCGGAAACTATCGGAAGCATGCGAAGCCCAGTTGTGGACCGGCTTACCCGCCTTGGAGCGGTGATAGTTGCGAAGACCGGATCGGCCCTGCTCTGTCTTAACCTTGTCGAACCACACGAGCGGCAGCGTCGACCGAACAGCCTGAATGCCATCCTCCGGCGAAAGGGAGGGGGCGATGAAGATCGGTTCGCTCTCGGGCAGAAGACCGACCATAACCTCGTAGCGGCTCTTACCGGTCCCAAGCTCCCTAGCTCTGATGTCGTGCGGCGGGACATGAGAGCCGAAGGTGTACTTCTGGCGGTGTCTGATGCGTTCCGGCACTTCGCCCTTGATCGGATCGACCCAAGTGCCTTTAACCATTTTCAGGGCATCTTCTAGGCCTTTTCCGGTGAATTCTTCGTAGTCGATGGCGTGAAGCTCGCCGCCTGCCTTCTGGACAAACCAGATGGCCATGTAATCGTCGATACCCAAGTCCCACCAAGTGACGACGGGCTGCGTTGGATCGTACGGAACCCCCGTGATCCTGCCCGCCGCCTCGGCTTGGTTCATGAGGTCCGCGTAATATGCGCCCTCGACCGGAGCGTCGAAGCTGCAGAGCATTTCGCGGGCGTACTCTTCCGCCGTCATATCCTTCGTCATTTCGACGACTTCGTCTGGATGCAGCGCATCGGTTTCGGTCACCGGGATAACGAAGAAGTCCCAGGAGGGATCGAGGAAGTTCTTTTTCTTAAGCTCGTGGAAGTGATCGTCGCCGTTGGACGTGCCGCTTATGATCGCCCAACCGCGATAATCAGCCAGACAAGGACGAACGACAGTGGAAAATACGGACGGATTGAGGAGAGGAAACTCATCCAGCATAATTCCGTCAAAATAGAGACCGCGCATACGCTCGTAAGCGGCTGCGCCTCCGTAAAGACTGATGGTGGCACCATTGGGTAGAGTGCAAGTGAGATCGCTTTCAGAGTACTTGACATCTGGCAGGACACTCGTATAATGCTTAAGATATCCCCAGATAAGGTCTTTCGTCTGGGCGAAGGAGGGGCCAACATAGGCGTAGCGGGGATGCGGGAATTTGCGCTTGTTTTGAAGCGCCGACTTAATCATCTCGTTGATGGCGGCGACTGACTTGCCAGCGCGGCGATGCGCTACAACGAACTTCCAACGCTTTTCGGAGGCGTGCAGAGGCTTAAAATGCTCACGCGGGGTATACGGAATAATGATCCGCGTTGCCAGCGCCTCTGGCTTCGGCGCTTCCGCGTAATTGTTCATGCCGGGTCTTTCTCTTGGAGATGAAAAGTCATCGTGGAGAATACCCGGTCAGGCACGAACATGACGACACCAGTATCGAACGTTACCTTCCACTTATCTTTGACCCCAGATGTCTTGGGGGATAGGAATGCCAGGGCAAGCCCTAGGTCTGCAGTGTCGATTTCAGATTTGTCACTCATGCTCGATTACCTTCGCGTCACTCTCTTCCGGCTGGAAGGAGGTCCCATCGGCCCAAGAGATGTTAATGGTGCCCTTCGGGGCATTAATGGTGACACCACCCTTCGCGGCTCCATACCCCCGATCGCCGCCAAGATTGGTCATGATGAACCGAGCCATGGTGTCTTGCCGACCCTTGTCCTCGTCATCCATCAGCGCATCGTAGGCGATATCCTCTGAGATATCCAGAAGCTGCTGTTGCGCCTCTTTGACCTCCGCCGAAAGGAAGGGGGAAGTCTTGATGAATGCGCGGAGCCGGGAAGAGGGCACCTTGAGCATTTCAGCCGCTTTGGTGACATTGCCGCGCTGCTTCCACAAGGCGGTGCGACATTCTTCGACGTCCAGAGGCAGCGAAGCAGGCCTCTCGTCGTAGGGCATTGTGGGCAAGGGGATCAGGTCTTGAGGTAGCATTGTGTCCACATACAGAAGCGCCGCTGCAGTATATTACCACAGCGGCGCGGTGCCGTCAAGAGTGCCTGGAACCCGGTTACGGTTTCGGTAGCATGAACAGATCGCGCAAGTCGCCCAGCACGAAACGGTGTCCGCCGAACCCGAAGATGGTGTGCTCATTAGGCGTGGTCATCGGGTATGCGATTGCGATGAGGCGCAGCTTCTTGGCTGCTTCTTCGCCGCGTTGCATCTTGGCGACACGGTCATCTTCGTTGCGGCTGGCTTCGGCGGCGAATACCTCCGCAGCAGCGTCGATGCCGGAACCCGTGCCCGACGAAAGGGCAGCGGCGTCCTGCTCGGCATCGCCCGGTTCATTTTCGAGCGCCTTAACAGCGTCATCCGACGCCTTGGCGATCTTGGCTGCGGTTTCCGCCTTGAGCTTGTCGGCGGGGCTCAGTTCTTCCTGCTTACCAGCCATCTTGGCTATCTCCGGTTTCGGTTAAAAAGACGCCCCGGAGAGGGGATAACTACTCCGGGGCGTAGAGGTTAGGCCAGTTCCTTGAACGACAGCTTGTCGCCGGGGGCAACCGGAATGATCAGCGGAACGTTCGGCGCCGTCTGATAGCCCAAGGCGGGCGCATCGGCGGCGGTCGGGTCAGCGCCGACAGCAACCCAGCAGGCTTCGTCGTGCACGATGCGCGCGTGAAGCTTGGTGTAAGCCGGGGTGGTAGCGACCTGGATGCGGGAACCGGCGACCGTGGCGGTCGTGGAGGTTGTCTCCTTGGCCGTCTGGAAGATTTCCTTGATGACGCCGGGGAACTGATCGTAGCGATCGCCCAGTCGGACGATTTCGACTCTTGCGGTACCCATTTAGTCCATCCTATTTCAGTATCGGGGTGCCCTATGCCCGGAAAGAATAGCACGCGCGCGTAGGGCCGTCAAGTACCTAGTCGAATGCTGCGCCGCAGACAGTTCTATTTGGCCACGAAAGCGCGGACGTTGGCGTCCTTAGCTTCCAGGAGTTTGCGCAGCGCAACAGTGCGCTCCGGGTTACGCGGAGTAGTGTCGACTATTTCTCGCGCCAGAACGCAGAATGGGCGAGATCGCCCCCGTAGAGCTTCCGGCAGATGTGCGTAATGGAAGAACTGCAGAATGTGGTCCTGCTTGATTTCTTCATCGGTGAACTCCTGAGGGCTTGGATGCAGCGCATCTCTTTCGGCGCGCTCCGCCGCGAGGGTCGTCATGCCCAGTGTATTCAGACCAAGCATATGGCGAATCATGGTTTCCGCCTGAACGGCTGTCAGCAAATTGGTGCCGACAGGGGTGCGACCTTTTTCGAAGCTTACGCCGCCATCCGGATCGAAGTCCTGCGGCAGTTTCCACGTCAGGAACCGGTTTACCATTAGTTTGATTTGTTCGTTTGTCATCGTATTTCCAATCTTAAGTGCCGCCGCAAGACCTCTATCTCTAGCCGTTTCCTGACCCAGTATTCCGCGTTAGCGGGGTCGCCCATTTCTTCGGGGTTGCGCACCTTAAACCCGCCGACGATGCAGTCGTGCAGGTCCTCGTGGCTCATCTGGGCAACTGGCGTTCCGCGAAAAGGGTGGTCTAGCATGGTATTCAGGCCTCGACACCGAAAGGGTGGCCGGAGAGCCGCCAGCAACGACAACTCTCCGACCTGGGCTTGGGCTGTCCCCGGCCTCCGTTGTGGCGACCTCTTAGGGACCACTTATTAAAACACGCGCGCGTACGGGGGTCAAGTAGGGGGTAAATACAGAGAACCCCGCCGAGAGGGTATCGCAGCGGGGTTCTCGGGTAACAGTGCCCAAGGACGGTGGAATGGTGAGCTGCCCGCTATCCACTTCGCGTCAGCAGCGCCCTCATCCTTGGGGCTTGTAGGGATACTATACCACGGGGGACACTGGGCTGTCAAGTAGGGGGTAGTGTTCCGGGCATGCGCGCCGAAAGGTCGACCCACGGGATGGCGAAATCGAGCGCCTCATGCTTGTGGAAAATTGGTTGGACGTCCGTTAACTCAACGCCCTCGACAATGTCATGCCACTCAATTTCGCCGGCATTCACAGTGGCGTATTGCGGTTGACCGTGCCCGTAATCGCGGAACAGGTAGTAGTTGTCTCCGTGAAGATATAGACGCATGGCTCTAGGCTCCGTTGGGGATAGGTCAGTGTAGCACGGGGGAGTGAGGGTGTCAAGTAGGTGGGGGTTGAGGCGGCTTAGCTGGTGTGGTATGTGGGTTCTAGGAAGCGGCGCTCCGGGGGAAATGTGGCATTATGATTCGAGGAAGCGCCGAGGCCCAGAAGGGTCCCCCTCGCCTCCGTCTTGGGTCCCTTCTTGCAAGGGGGGATAGCGAAGCACAAGCGCCCCACACAACCGGGAAGCGCAGCATCGGCGCATCGCAACCAACGCGTGTCCACAACTCGCAGACGCAGCGAAGCGGCTCAGCACAACCGCGCCGCAGCCTGCAACCAACGCGTGCGATGAAGCGGCTCGGCACAACCAGCGCAGACGCCTCGCCGCTTCCTCGTGTTCCACGTGAAGCGCCTCGCACACGACGACGCGCAGAGACAGCGCAGCAGCGCTTCGCCACACGCCGCAGCCGGGCAGGCGTGGAACACGAGGAAGCGGCGAGGCGGAGGCGAGGCGGAGGCGCTTCGCACGACGCGGCGGCGAAGCAGGGATGCCACGTGCTACGAACCGATGCCACAGGGGCGGCGGCGAGGCGACGAAGCAGCGAAAGCGAGGCGAATCGCCTGCCCCGTACGCCGCATGCGTGGTCCCACTGGCTGCGGTACGCTACGACGCTACGACTCCCGTACCTGCGGGCCGGGGCGGCCCCCGCTACGGCACTAAGCCGAAAGGGGCCCATAGCCCCGGTACCCGTAGCCCAGCCCCTAGGTACGAGAGAGAAAGGGACGCAGCGTAGCGCAGCCTATGGGCTGCCACACTAGGCGTAGCCAACCCGGAAGCCGCGCATCGTCGCCTCTCCGCCTGCACGCTGGTGCCACATGCCCAGCCGCCGCGCTTCTACAACTCGAAGCCCCTGCTTACAACTCCCGATACTGCGACACCCTGTCACATCCCCCCTATCTTGCGTCGCCTCTCCGCTCGTGGTAAGATGGGGCAGATAAGAGAGACACAGGAGACACCAATGCCCATCACCCACATCGTCGCCGTCCTCCGCCGTGATGGCAAGATCGCCCGCATCCCCGCAGACGCCCCCGCCGCTGCGCATCTGGCCGGTCTGGGCGAGGAAGACGTCGCCGCCGCGATCGCAGAGGCAGGCTGGTGCGGCAGCCATGGCCGGGACCTCCTAGGCGGCACGCGTCCCGTCGTGGTGTTTCCCTGCGACACAAAGCGCATCCCGGCAGCCGCCGCCGCCTATCTCCGCCAGTAACCCAAGCACACAAGGAACCAAGACCATGGAAGACGGCTATCACGTGAACGTCGCCCGCAACACCGAGCGCAAGGCATGGGACAGCACCCCACAGAAGCCGCGCTACGACAGCCACCACTACTGCGCGATCTTCCTAGGCCGCGTCAGCCGCGAAGAGGCGATCGACATGACGCGCGATCTGCAGCAGCGATTCCCCGAGGGCGACGAGCCGGGTCAGTTTCACCTTTCGCTGACGTTCTGGCAGGCGACTGGCCACGGCATCAAGCTCTAGACCCCAAACACACAAGGAACCAAGACCATGCGCATCGTCTACAGCATCGGCACAAGCGGCGGGCCTGAATACCCGACCATGGAGGAAGCAAAGACGCACGTAGAGGCGCTAGGCGAGGGCTATGTCGTAACGTGGGTCGTCCACCCGAACATGCCGCGCTGCCTTCCAGCGGAGGTCTACAAGTCCAGCGCCATGACGAGCTATGTCGACGGCGCATGGCGCGAACACAACATACACGGCTAGGAGACACAACCATGACGATCGCCGAAGCAGTACGAGCCGCGCTGGACGAATGGGCGCAATCCCCGGAGTTCGACCTCGACGACGCAACGGGCCTAATCGAGGGGCACGTAGACGACGCCGTGATCGAGTGGGCAATAGCGCACGGCTACCAACAAGACGATGGCGGCTACTGGCACCGGGCATCTTGACACCCGCCTTTCGGCGTGCTACGATACCCGGATCGACAACAAGGAACACCCCGATGCTCTGGATTTCCTGCCGCTCCGCCCTCGTCGCTCGTGCTTCGTATCGGCCTCGCCGTCTCGTGGATGCCGCTTCGCTCTGGCCTTGGGGCGGGCAGCCGCGCGTTGTGCGTCCCGATGCGTTGCGCTCGGCCCCGCGTCCCGGCGCTGGCTTGCGTTCGCGCGGCCTTCTCGCCTGCGCCCGCTTCTCGATCCCGGCTGTTCCGGCGATCCCCCGGCCCCGCCGCTAGGCGGGGCATCGTCCACCCCAAACACACAAGGAACCCGCACATGCGCAACTTCCTCGACGACTACTGGAACACGCCTGAACCCCAAAGGCGCAATCCCCCGCCCCGCCTTTCGGCGTGGCTTACTGTCTGCACCGAATGCGTCGGCTATCTAGGCTTGGCTGTCGCTATTCTCGCCTGCCTAGCAATCGTGAGGGACACGCTATGAGGTCCCTCAAAAACCGGACGGAGGTCTTCATGACACCGAAAGAACACGTAAAGTACCAGCGCGAAATGGCGAAGCAGCTGAAGAAGGCGATCCCGCTTCGCGACACCCAGATGCGCCTAGTAGGTCAAGTGAGCAGCAACGGAGCGTGTTTCGGCATTACGGCGATGCGCGACCCGCTTGCTCTGATGCCTCTATGGAACGAACGCAAGCACGACGGACTACCCTATCGCACTCACCTGCAAGCGGTGGCGACACTGCGCGGGCTGAGGGTAGTCCACAGACTGCGACACTCTGTCGCACCCTCGGAGTCGAAGGGCACTTGACACAGCCCTCAAGGCATGGTACACTGTTTTTACGGATCGAGACCGATCCGGCGCAACGAAACCAACGGAGCAACGACCATGACCACCGCAACCGAAACCCGCAATGCCGAAGCCCTCGCAATCCTCGCGCAGGCTGAACTCGACGCCGCGCTGCCTAAGAGCGTCGTGTCCGCCAACTACAAGAAGCGCTACGCAGAGCGCGCCCTGACTGCCCGCAAGCCCAAGGACGTCAGCCGCAAGGTCGTCGCCCGCTCGTGTGGCGACTGGCTGGCTCTGGAGCTCGCCAAGCACTGCATCGGCGAAAAGAACAAGCTGAACGTCGACGCATTCACCGCGATCCTCGATGCCAATGGCGTGGATCACAGCCACTGGAACCGCACGAGCAAGGGCTGGCAGGGCCGGTTCCGCATGACGGGCAGGCTCGCCCTGCAGCGGGTCGTCGCCGAGGCTGGCGAAATGGAGCTCGCCGATGGCTCGACCGTTGCTGCACCCAAGACATGGATCGCCAAGCACCAGCACTAACGAGGAAGGCCGCATGCCTTTCGGTGTCCCGCCTCTTGCCCCCATGGGGCGGGCATCCCAAGGGCAATCACGCCCCGAACAAGGAGAGAACTATGGTTAAGGACAAGTACGCCGAGGCGATGCCCGCACCTGACTATCGCGACGATCTGGAACACGCTGTCGCGTATCTGACTATCACCAAGGTCGTGCGCGAAAACCAGCCCATCGTGAGGGGCGCAGCCGAACACAACACGCTCGGCAAGGTGATCGACGACATGCTGGCTGACGTCGCAATGCAGGGCGGCGAAGTCCAGTCGTTCGAGCTCGAAGTCACGTCCGATTACTGGCGCGAGTTCGCCGAAAAAGTGCGGGGCAAAGCAAATGGCCGATAAGAGAGCAACGCCGCTCCGTATCGCTCCAAACGGCAGCATCGAAACTGGAAAACAGGCACCGGCGCAGCGTCCTTTCGGCACCCACCCCGGCCTAACTAACCTCAAATACGCAATCGAGGTGATCGAAGGTCTGCGCTTCATCGGCATGGACCAGAACCCCAAGGGTGTTCGCGACATGCTGTCCACCGGCTGCTTCCAAGTGGAGATGGAGATTCACGACAAGGACGTCGAGATTGCTCGTCTCAGGATGCAGATCGAGAAACTGATAAGCGATGCGGCGTGGGAAGCAAGTGCTCGTCACGCCGAAAGAAGCGGAGGGACGCTATGACCGACGACGCCTACCACATCCATTACATGTCTGTTGAGGAATTGTCAGAGTTCCTATGTGAGAACCCGAACGTGGTTAGCCACAACAAGGACGTCCAGATCTTAGTCCGCAACCGGATAACCGTCCTGCAGCAACGCATCCAGCGGGCGGGTGCTCTTTTCAAGGCGTTGACCGATGGTTGAGAAAACCGGCAACGAAACAGAAATGGACAAAGTCATGGCGATGGACGCGTGGCAGCTGCTAACCTACGCCTTAGAGAATCCCGAGTACCTGTCCGACCCCTATTACAGCCTTATCGGGAACGCAATCAACGCCCGATACGAACAATTGGAGAATGAACGTGGCTGATTTTTTCGCCTTGGGCTTCTACGATTTCGTTGTGATCGGCGTAATGCTGTCGATTGCGGTGGTGGCCCTCGGAACGATGAAGGGTAGTTGACATGGGGTACGCCCTGTGCTACACTACCAGTATCGACAACACAGGAGCGCAGACCATGAGTGTGGAACAGGAAGAGGCTGGCAGGACCATCAGTGAGCCCGTTTACTTGGGCGATGGGCTCTACGCCGAGTTCGACGGCTACCAGATCGAGGTTTACGCCTCCAACGGCGTGGGCAAGAGCGATCGTGTTTACTTTGAACGCGCCGTCGCCGCTGCTTTCATCGCCTACGTTAAGCAGGTGATGCCCGATGACTGACCTTACCGCCATTCTGCCCGCAGGGGCTTTCCAGACCAAGCGGACCGACGAGTTCGCGCCGAAGCTGGGCTTCGAGGAACGCTGCGCTATCTTGGCGCTGTTGCGCGCTGGGGTTCGCCGCCCGATTCTAGCCGCAGCCTTTGGCATCGACAAGCGCACGATCGGCCATATCGGCAACAACGCTTCGCAGCATTACCGCAACGTGCGGCAGGAATACGAAAAGCTGGGCGCGGTCGACTTCAAGGAAAAGTACCTGACCGAGGCAATCCTAGCCAAGCTCAAGGCGGCGGCTGACGAGTTCAAGCCCCCAGAGCCGCGCCTCAATCCCAAGATCAACCCCGCGCAGGCGAGCCCCCGCGCGCGCGGAAAAAGTGGCATCCAGACGGTCAAGCCCGACCAGTGCCGCTTTTCGCACCGCCTCGACATTCAATGGAAAGAGCCACCGGACACCCCTACGACCGGCTGGCATTTCCGCGATCTGGACAGTGACAGCCCAGATGCGTGGTACCACAACGGCGTCGAAAGCCTGAAAACGAGTCAGGCCTGCTTCGCCGAGGCTGTCGCAAACCTCACCGACGACTAAGTTTCTACACCCCGCAACAAAGGAGACGGGAAATGACGACCGAAGTAAATCGTGTCTGCGATTGTGCGACCTGCAAAGAGCAGGCTATTCTGGCCGCAGAGTTTCTGTGCCAGCTGATGGACAAGGGCCACTGCGCCATTTCGGTGGCTGCGGTGGGTTCCGCCATGCAGACCATGATTGCCAGCCTCATGTTTGCCGCAAAAGCGGGCAAGGCTGGTGTCGACACCAGCCACCCGTTGGCCGAACTACTGTTCGTGCCCGAGGTCCACGGCGTGATGAAGGAACTGGACGACGTTATGCTGGCGTTCCTCGAAGAACGGAGCGACGGCGGCACGAGCAAGGCGGCTGGCGACATCGTGCAGGACATGCTGAACGGTGCAGTTGAGCGCGCCAACGAAAAGCGAGTGGGCGACAAGCGCAAGGCGGACTGGGACAAGAAAACCAGCCGCAAACCAACGGCGGACTACGTTGAAGAGCACAAAATCAAAGGAACCGATGACGTCGCTGGTCCGCGCGTCTACGCGTTCACCGGCACGCTTGAGGAACTGATGGAACACCTCAGCGACCCGCGCAACGCGCCGAAGCACTAGGCTCAACACGGGCGGCGCAAATGCCGCCCAACAAGGAGGCATGGGCAAATGCTTGCGATAATACACATAGAATTCGAAAACAACGACCTGATCAACAATCGGTTGACCAAGGATCAGTATACCCAACTTCGCGACCAAGTAGTCGGCCTCCGCCTTTCGGAGTGGGACGACGAAACAAACAAACCCAAAAGCTCTTGGTACGGTTGGGGCGAAGACGTTTGTGTCGACCTCACCGACGACGTTAGGCTGCTGGAAAAGCTCGGCATCAAATACAGCGTCCAGCGTGTCAAGAACACCTACACTCACCTTGCCCCGGCGCAAGACCCTGGCCAGACGCACGTCACCTACAACTTCGCGCTTCCTAACATCGGGCTTCTGGTTATCGATGAAGTTACGTGGCTGGACGATGCGTGCACCGAAGAACTGCAGCGGCACCTCAATGAGAAATGGCGCATCATAGCCGTTTGTCCCCCGAATGGTGCCCGAAGGCCGGACTACATACTAGGACGAACGAAGACCACTTGACACGGCAACATCGCCGTGGTAAAATACACGGGTAGCTAGGGGATTGGCTACCCGTTTTGCGTTTTCAATCCACACACATTGTCAAACGAGGAACCACCACAATGACGATCCATCATTCACAGGTAAAGAAAGCCGAGAAGCTGGGCATCGAGCTCACCGAGGACGGCGATGCGGTGCGGGCGTTCTGGCCCAAGCGCGCGCTGGCCATCGTCGGCGCATCGGCAAGTGACGTAATGGCGCAGATGCAGGCAGCCATCGCCGTGTGCGATGGCGACGAGTACCGGATGCGGGGCGAGGGACGCCTCGTAACGGTAACCCGCATCGAGGATGGCGCATTCTTGGTTGGCTCGCCCATGGCGGCAGTGTCGGCCCACAAGCAGATCAAGCTGGACAAGAACGCGGTCTGGCAGGACACCGACCCGCGCAACACCGAGCTCCCCGATGTCGACCTCACTTCTTTCGATGATACCCCCGGCAACACGGGGGGCTATGACGGCCCTTTTGGTGCAAGCGCCACGGACACTATTGCTTCGGGGACAAAGAGTACTGTTGAGCGCAGCGAAAAGGGCGTGGCCCTTAACGGCGCTATCGCCTACGCCGAGGGCACCCCGGCTGGCGACTGCCCGTACAACAGCGAGGGCGGCGATGACGAATACGAATTGTTCGTAAAGTGGAACGACGACTGGGACGCGGCGGCGGACCTTGCAGCCGAGGAAGAAGGCGAAAAGGGCGGCTCGGTGGTTGCGCAGAAGTACCGCGCCAAATACGCCGAGCTAGGCCACCCCACCCATTGCGGCGACTGGCTGGCAAGCTTGCTCAACAACCTGTGCCTGACCAAGAAAGACACCGATCTGGGCCGATTCGAGACGATCTGCGCCGCCAATGGCGTGGACACCTCCAAGTACAAGCGCGACGGCGTCGGCTGGCAGGGCCGCATCCGAATGACAGGCCGCAACTTGCTGGCCAAGCAGGTCTATCTGGCAGGCGGCGTGATCAAAACCCCGGTGGAGGGGGCGGAGCCCGAATACCGCGCTCCTGCCGACTGGATGCAGATGCAGCGGTTCAAGATGCCGCAGGCTCAGCAGGCCGCGCCCATTCCGGCACCTGCCGCTGCAGCCTGACCCCTCACCAACGTCCGTCCTGCTGCTGGCCCGGAATGCGCCAGCAGCCGCCCTAGGAGGCAAACATGACCGAACTCACGCCGCGTCAGATCGAAGTGAACAGCAAGATCGACGCTATTATCGCCGGGGCTCTGGCCAATAACCTACCCCCTTTCGCTGTGCACTTGCTCGACAAGGTGATGCGGCCTTATGCCCACGCGCTGGATTTTGCCGAGGAACACAAAGTGATGCCGCCCGAAGCGTCGTTCGAAATCGCCAACCTGATGGGGTCGATGGTCGTTGAATTCCTCGTGCGTGCAGTTGACAGGAGGGATGGCCCGCTGGCGGCGGACCAAGCACAGGCGTTCATCAACAACATGACGGACGCCACCAATCAATCCCTCCATGCCAACTTCCAGATGGGGGCAACACAATGAGCAAGACCCGTGACAAGCCCATGACATCGCAGACCAAGGCGGCGCTGATGGACGAGGTGATCGAAAAGTTGATCACCCGGTGGCCCAACGACCCCAAGGCGGCGATGGAGTTCTCGCTCAACTTCTTCACCAGCAACGACCTTGTCGGCATCAAGGCGGAGCTCGACGCATTGGGGACAAGGAGATGATCAGTCACCGCAAACCGAAAAGCGACGACCACATCGAAGTCGGCGACATCGTCATGTGCGTTACTGACGAATACACAAGTGTTCGTTACGGCGACGTCCGCCCTGTGTTGGGCATCAATGAGTACGGCAACCTCAAGCTACCCAACAAGCGATCGCCCTACGACACTTCAGACTACAACCGGGCCAACTTCCGGCTCAAACACAAGAAAATTCACCAACCACAGGAGACGAAAATGGCCGGAGTTATGTTCATCGCAATCCGCATCCACTTTGGCGACAGCGAATTTCGCTACGGCGATTCGATCGAGATGCTAGTAAACACCGTAAACTCCACGAGCACGGGTATCGACAACGACGACATGTTAGCCAGCAAGTCGTACGAAGAGGTAAAGCGATACGTCGAAAGGCGCATCAAGACAAACCCCACCGAAAAGTGGCTGCTGTTCTCGGGCACGACACTGGCCGAGACCCCCACCCCGCCCATCACTTTTCGGAGTGCTTGACCATGGCTGACCGGTACGAACTCGTGCCTAACACGACCAAGTCCAAGTTGCCGGGCATCGACTGCCCGGCTAAGCCCCGCAACCCGATCCGCACGGCTATCCCCATCGTGCGGGAACTAATGGAGTACCTCGATAAGCGGCGCTTCCGCCTGCGGGGTGTCATCGGACAGGACCGCATCTACAAGTGGCGAAGCGGCAAGAGTGGGCCGCAGTTGCAGGCGTTCATCGATCTCGCTGCCCGATACAACTTCGAGGTCATGTTGGTGCCGAAGAACAGGGTGGCCGCAGTGCGGGCGCTGCTGGCCCCCGCCAGCCCCGGTACGCCTGCTACGCCACAGGCTAGCGCGGATACGTCCCGTGGCGCGGGCACCGGGGCCGCTACCGCCGCCCGCACGGGCCAGCAGCGGGCGGCGTGACATGGTCGACGACAACGGCAATGAAAACCTAGGCCGGACGAAGGTCGAAGTCTCATATGTCAATCAGGAGCAAGATTACGAGCTACTCCTGAGGCTCCCGCCGAATGTGCGGGAGTTTGTCCTCTATGACGCTGGTACGCCGTTCAACGTGCAGGACATCTTCGACGGGTACAAGATACTTAGCGACGCCATGCGGGAGCGCAGTATTTACTCCTTCTTTGGTGGCGGCAACCCCGAAAGGGTAAGCGACCGCGAGATTTGGAGTGCTGTCCTTTCGCATCTTAAGAAGGTGTCACGAGAGGACCACATGTTTGTGTACGATGGCACCTATCCGGGTGACATTAGGCATTACCGCCACTCCCTTTCGACGGCAGTTCCAAAACTTCGCCGCATAAGTTGACACGCCTGCCGGGGCGTGGTATAGTGTATCGTCTGTGGTGGACGAAATCCCGGTGGGGCGAAAGGGCGACGGTCCTCCCACCGGGGAAACCACAGAATTGGACACCACAGGCGGAGCAACTCCATGGCATTCGAATCCATCGCTGGCGGCTTTAAGGTCAGCGCCCAAGACCAGCAGCTGGTCAACGCGCAGCGCGCTATCACCAAGGTCATTAACGACCGGTTCATCCAGGTCGGCGCGGTCTTCCTCAAGACCAGCAGCAAGAACCCCCACGAGGATGACTGGTACAAGCGCGGGCATCGCGACACCGATCTTCAAGCGTGGATTGACAATCCCGATCTGAACTACCACAACGCAGGGTTCAACCTGCAGATGGGCTGGCTCGATATCGACATCGACGCAGAGGACCCCGAGTACAACGAATGCATCCTCGCGGCGCTTAATCACCTCAAGATTGACACGCGGTTCAAGTTCGGCCGCCTTTCGGTGGGTGTGGCAAGCCACGTCATGGTTCAGCTGGGGGAGGACGAGGCCACCAACTTCGACAAGCTCACCCGCTTCGAGCCCAAGGAATTCCGGATCGAAGGCAAGCGCTACCACGTTCAGCTGCGCGGCTTCTCCACCAATACGAGCGCCGCCAACGTAGCTAAGTCGGCCAAGCAGACCGTGATGCCGGGTTCCATCTACACCCACAAGACCGAAAGGGACAGGTACGACATCTCTGTCTGGTACGGGCCAGCAGGCGTTGCGACTGAGGTCAAGAACATCACCTCGACGACGCCCCGGCGCGTCAACTTCAACGAGATCGTCCGCGCCATCTGCTTCGGCACATTCCTGTACTGCCTCAAGGAAGAGTGGGTCGAGGGCAGCCGCCAGATGACGGCGCAGAAGGTGACCGGCTGGCTCGCGCGCGTCATGAAGGACAGCGCCGCGATGAATAACCACGAGGTGGTGTCGTCCGACGTGTTTTGCCCCGTCGACGACGAGGGCATCGCCGAATCGCTGCTGTATTTCATCTGCGACTACATGCACGACGACGAAAAGCACATGCGGGTGCGCGCTTTCCATGACGCCGTGGCCAAGCTGGAGCGCAACCCCGACGCCAAGGTTCCCGGCTGGCCCGCAATGGAGCAGCTTATCGGCGGCGCTAAGACGCTGGCGTTGCGTACTGTGTTCATGCCGGGCTCAGACGTGTCGCAGTTGACCAAGATGGCTGAAAGGTACGTGTATGACGAAACTGACAACCAGTACATTGACCGCACTCGCTTCTTCACTACTGGCGGGTTCGTCCATGCCGGTGAAGAACTCGAACGGAGACATCGTGGCGATGTCGTCCGAATTGGCGGGAAACCTAAGCAGGCCTTTTCGGTGTACGAGTCCAGCGACATGCGAAAGCGAGTCGGGTTCAGAGACCTTTATCCAGACCTTAATCCGGGAGGCATTTACCGCATCTCAGGACTGGGGGAAGTCCTCTCTGATGATGACGACGGGGACAATACCGCTCTATCGGTATTTAATACGTGGCGAGGATGGCCTGTGGGTGTTCCGGACAAAGTTGATGAGCGACTACTTTCTGACCTCGTTGGACGTCTCGATACCGTATTGGGATATCTCACCCAGGATAAGGTCGAGCAAATAGACTGGATCAAGCGCTGGATGGCGTGGACGTTCCAGCGCCCCGGCGACAAGCAGCAGATCGCTTGGGTGGTAGTGGGCGAGCAGGGCATCGGCAAATCGTGGATTGGCAACATCTTTATGCGGGCTCTCATGGGCACGCTCTGGGGATCGGCGTCACCGAAAGTGATGGAGGGCGACTTCGTCATTGGGCCGTTCCTCAACAAGATGTTCGTGTTCATCGACGAGGCCAAGTTCCACTCCGAGGTGGGCGTCGACGAAATCAAGAAGCTGATCCGTGGCGTGGACGTTCCCGGAGCGGAGAAGTTCCAGGATGCGCGCAACTATAGACTGTTTGCCCGACTAATGTTTGCGTCCAACCGCATGAACATGAATATCGGTCAAGCCAACGTGCGCGACCGTGCTTTGTTCTATACCCGCGCGTATGACCGCGACTACAAGCGTATGACCGAGGCCGATTTTCGCACTTGGGCGGAGACGCTCAAGCCATGGTTTCAGGAGTACACCGATCTGCTCCAGCAACGAACGGTGCGTGAACACTACATGCACTATTTCCTCAACGTGGTAAAGACCGACAAGTTCGAGGTCGAGAGCATCAAGCATTCCAGCAGCGCCGACGCGCAGATCGTTATCGGCAACATGTCGTGGTCGCGCCGCATCGCCAAGTACATCATCGAAGATGGGCGCATCCACGAGGACCTCGACATCTCGTACCCATTCACGGTGCCCGAGCTCAACCGGCGTGTGGTCGACGTGTGCAGGGAGCTAGGCATGTCGAATGTGCAGGGCAGCCACATCTTGGCGGAGTTCGAGAGCGCTGGTGTCCTTGAGAAGATCGTAGTCGCCGGTCAGAAGAAGCTGCGCTTCACCCACAAGATCGGCTCCCTCACCCAGTTTTTCGGCGTGGCGATCGGTGTCGACCTCGAACCCCGCTACGAGTTCACCGAAAAGGACATGGGGCCCAACGACTGCGACGGTTCCACCCGCCCCTCATGGCGTGGGTCCAAGCTGGGCGTAGTGGCTCAGAGTAGGGTGTAGGAAGGCAACAGCATTCCTAAGGGGACTTGACGGGCACGTCGCGGCGTGTTAAAGTGAGGGTACATCGCGACGACGATGCCCAATCAAAGGAGAAGACAATGAGCCGCAAGAATAACGCCGCCGAGGAAACCCAGATGGAAGACCAGATGGAAGACCAGACCGAAACCGTCGAACAGCCCGTCGCCGAAGCTGCGCCGGTCGCCGCCGAGAAGACGACCAAGTCGATCGTTCCTGCCAAGTACGCCGGCAAGTACAAGGGCGGCGGCTCCGATCCGCTGGCCGAGTTCATCAAGAGCCAGTCGACCGGCAAGGACGGTTTCGAGTTCACCGCTTTCTTCACGCTCTGCCGTAAGAACGGTCTGCCCGAAGACAAGGTCGCTCACTACGAATCGCAGGTCGCCGAAAAGCTCCAGGGCGCCAATGGTCGCGCTCGCATGACGCTCCGCAACATGCTGGCGACGATAGCCCGCAAGAACGGCAAGCTGATTGCGCTCAACGGCGAGGAAGTCGAAGTGGCGGTCGCCAAGCCCGCAGTTTCCGGCGCCGCTGCTGCCGCTCAGGCATCGGCTGCAACGGAAGAGCAGACGTCGGCCGAATAAGGTCGCCGTCACTCTGGTGCCCGTCGCGTAGAGTTCGACGGGCACCACTATCCCGGTGCATCGTGCAAAGTCCTAGCCGACTGAACAGGGGTTCAAGTCCCCGACCGGGGCTCTACTTTTCCAAGGGGTGTCTAGGTTCCGCTGTCACGGGGCCGAAAAGTCGGGGGTTGACAGACCCTAAAGCTTCGTCTCATAAACGGGCTGAAACGATCTGGCCCCCTTTGAAAAGTAGAGTAGCCGCCTAAGTGGTCACGCACTCTGGCGCTCGAACGCCCCGAAGGTTTGGCACGCACCTTCGGGGCGTTCTCGTATTTCCCGGACCCCTTGACTGGCCCCCTGCGCCGTGGTATACTCTAACTACGGTCCGAGAGCGGCCCGGTACAACGGAGATAACGGTGAAAGATTCCACGCTAGAACTAATGGGCAAGATTTGTCGCGGGATGGTCGGACTGGCCGAGATGATCCGCGACGACACGGCAGAGGTCACCAAGACCCGTGACCATATCGCCGTCATCAAGCACTACAATCACATACGCATCGCTAATGAAACCATCAAGGAAGCCCGAAAGGCGCTGGACCAGATGGAAGAGGAACTGTCCCGCGAGACGGTACCCGAGGTGATGCGTGAAAACAGCGTCAAGACCACCACGGTCGAAGGCGTCGGCAGGGTCACCATTTCGGCGCGGACGTCCTGTTCCATGATCGACAAAGAGCTCGGCATGGAGTGGCTCACTGCCAACGGCCACGGGGGCATGATTCAGCCCACCGTCAACGCCTCTACGCTCGGCGCTTTCGCCAAGTCGCAGATGGAAGAAGGTCGCGAGCTCCCGGTGGACAGGTTCAAGACGAGCCTGATGACCTACACGAGCATCACCAAGGTCAAGTAGATGGAACACGATCAGTCCAGCAATTTAAGGGCTGTCGCGCCGCTGCGCAGGTTTCGCGTGCGAGTGTTCGAGAATGACTGCCACTACGACGTGTTCGTAACAGCGCACCTCGTGTTCAATAACAAGGATCGCGGCGAGGGCTTAGTTTTTCGCCGCTATTATGAGGACAGCGTCCGCACCGAAAAGGTCGCTGAATTTGAGCCCGGAACCTTCACCTTCTATGAGGAAGTCGACCAATGACTGAACTTGTCAAGACCAACACCCAGTTGCCCGCTCACTTGCAGGGCGTCCAGAAATCCGCCAAGCTCGGCAACGTCGACAGCAGCGACCTGATTCTTCCCCGCGTCAAGCTTCTGCAGGCCGTATCGCCGGAGCTTGACGCTTTCAACAACGCCAAGAAGGGCGAGTTCTGGCACACTATCGCTGGCGAATCGCTCGGCACGGTTCTGCGCGGCATCCCGATTGTGGTCCGCAAGTCTTATGTCCTGTGGTCGCCGCGCGGCGATGATCGCGGCGTTCTGGCCCGCGCCAACGACGGGCTCAACTGGGACGCCCCTGCAGGCACCGAGTTCACGGTCAAGCCGAAAAAGAGCCCCCACAACGTCACCTACAAGCTCGGCGACACCGTTCATGACCGCGTCGACGGCCTGCCCGCCCTTTCGGAGTTTGGCTCGTCCATTCCGGGCGACACCAATTCGCCCCCGGCAGCGGCGCTCACCTACCAAATCCTCTGGTACTTTCCCGACCTTCCAGGCATGTCGCCCGCGATCATGCTCAACACCCGCTCGTCGGTGAAGCCCGGCAAGGACCTTATCTCCAAGATCGACATGCGGCCCGTCGACCATTACGCCGGGGCGTACCAGATCAGCATCGCCAAGGAAGTCGGCGATGATGGCGACTTCTACAACTACCGCTACGCGATGGACGGCTACGCGACCGAGGACGAGTTCACCTTCGCTAAGCAGCTGTTCGAGCGGTTCGGCGGCGCTGACTGGAAAGCCAACGACGAAGACACCAGCGACGACGACGCCAAGGCAGGCGGCGGCGGCAAGTCGTCGGGCGGCGCAAAAGACAGCAAGAAGTTCTAGCAGCAGAGCCGGGTCGACAAAGCGACCGTAAAGCTGCCCTACTCGGTTGGTGCGCCGTCGATGGCCACCTTGAACCAGATCAGACGGAGCCGGTAGGGCGGCAGGTGGACAGGCAAGGCAGGCGTTTACGCCACAGCTAGACGGGGCAGGAATTGGCGCTAGTCGCATCTCTTTCCTGCCCCACTCCTTTCGGAGGTAATCATGGCAATGTACCCCATAAACACGCCGCTCGAAAAGTGGCTCACCATCTGGGTTTTCCACGAGGTGGAACGCATCGTAGACGCGAAGTCTAAGGCGAAAGAACGCTTCAAGTTCTCTGGTATGTCTCCTGAGCAGCGGCGGGCAGCTGGGCTTCCCACCAATCGCGAGGCGGCAATCGCCTACATCAAGCAACAGATGGCTGAGGTAGGCGGTGCCAATGTCCTCAAAAGCGTGAAGCTAGCCAACGCCAAGTTGCGCAGGCTCCGCGATCAGTTTCGCACATACAGGGGCCTCGAAAACAACTACAGTAAGAAAGCTTCAAGGAAGCTCCAGGAGATAGCGATGACCCGCCATCTGATGAAAGAGAATGGGATACCAGAAGATGAGTGACTATCTCGACGCAATTGACCCCGAACTAGCGCTGATGATCGTGCGGGAAAGTAAGGTGATCGCCTATGACACCGAAACTTCCGGCCTTGTCCACGGCGTTGCCTTCATCTGCGGGTATGTCATCACCGATCACTCGCACTCCCTTTACATTCCGGTCCGCCACGAGGGCGGCGGCAACATTCCGTTCGTCGAGGAATTCGAGCAGGAGCTCAACGCGGCGTTTCAAGAGCGCGGGCGTCTCGGCCTTCGCACGGTCGGTCACAACCTTGGCTTCGATCTGCGCATGTCGGCGTGGCACAACGTCTGGCCCCAAAGCCCCCTCGAAGACACGTTGATCAATGAAGGTCTGATCGACGACCGGACCATCGGTTACGGCCTCGACGACTGTTGCCGCAGACACCAAGTCACCGCCAAGAAGGGCGACGAGCTCTACCGCGCTATCGCTGAGAGGTTCGGCGGAATCCCCGATCGCAAACAGATGGCTAACTTCTGGCGGATGCCGGGGGACCAATTCGAAGTGGTGGACTACGCCACGGGTGACGGCGTGTCGACGTTGGAGT
>Ga0247823_10000599_pt1 | contig 30441 bp, 25 predicted proteins | sample 13C_PalmiticAcid_2_FD_192426 | JGI IMG/M metagenome (GOLD analysis project Ga0247823, IMG submission 192426) | Soil microbial communities from agricultural site in Penn Yan, New York, United States - 13C_PalmiticAcid_Day30 | ecosystem: Environmental > Terrestrial > Soil > Agricultural land...
GGTGCGCCCGCGCACACACCGATGTTCCAGGATCTCTCGGAGGTCGTGCACCGGTACCATCTACCGTTGCAGCCGCTGCACGATCTGCTGTCGGCCTTCGAACAGGACGTACGCTTTGTCCGCATGACGGACAAAGCCATGCTGCTCGACTACTGCACGCGGTCCGCCAATCCGGTGGGCCACCTGATGCTGCATCTGTATGGCGCGGCGACACCCGAGCGCCTCGTTCTGTCGGATGCAATCTGCACGGGTTTGCAACTGGTGAACTTCTGTCAGGATGTGGCCATTGACTGGAACAAGCAGCGCCTTTACCTACCAGCGGACGCATGCGTCCGGCATGGTGTGACGGAGGCCCATTTCGCCGAAGGTCGGTGCGATGCGCAGTGGCAGGCGCTGATGGCGGAGTGGGTCGACAGCACACGCGCAATGCTACAATCCGGCGCGCCGCTGGCGCTCGGCATGCCGCCCGGCACAGCGCGGCGGATCGGTTGGGAATTGCGGCTGATTGTCCAGGGCGGATTGCGGATCCTGGAACGCATTGAAGCGGCACGGTACGATGTGTTCAGGCAACGGCCCGTGCTCGGTGCGGCGGACTGGGGCATCATGCTCGCGCGTGCAGCTGCCATGCGCGCACCAGCAACCGCTTGAGCCCCCGATGTGCCCGGGCCGGAGGCTACGCCATGCCTACGCCATGCTTATCGCGCTCTTCGGAGCGGGCCGACTGACTTCATTTCGATGGAACCGTTTTGACGCCAGACCAGTACTGTGAGCAGAAAGTCGCGCAAAGCGGCAGTAGCTTCTATTACAGCTTTCTGTTCCTTCCCGCCCCGCGTCGCCGCGCCATCGTCGCACTGTATGCGTTTTGTCGCGAAGTGGACGATATTGTCGACGGCGACCCCATGCAGCACGCCACGGCCGATGCCCCGGACGGCGAGTTGGCCCATGTGCGGCTGGCCTGGTGGCGGCAGGAATTGACGCGACTGTATGCAGGCCAGCCCACGCATCCGGTCACGCAGGCACTGGCACCGCATGTGCCAGAATACGGCTTGCCGCAGGAAGACCTGCAAGCGATCCTGGATGGCATGGAAATGGATCTGCAGCAGAGCCGCTATCTGGATTTCGCCGGCCTCCGCCAGTACTGTCATCGCGTGGCTGGTGTGGTGGGACTCTTGTCCGCGCGCATTTTCGGTTGCACGCAGCCCAGGACACTGGATTACGCCGCCCGCCTGGGCCTTGCCCTGCAACTGATCAATATCATCCGCGATGTTGGCGAGGATGCGCGCAACGGCCGCATCTACCTGCCGATGGAAGACCTGCAGCGCTTCGAAGTACCGGCGGCCGATCTGATGCAGGCGCACTACTCTGATCGCTACCGCGCCCTGATGCAGTTCCAGGCGGAACGCGCCCGCACCACCTACCGCGAAGCGCTTGCCCTGCTGCCGGAAGAGGATCGACGCGCACAGCGGGCCGGCTTGATCATGGGTGCCATCTATGCAACGTTGCTGGACGAAATCGAAGCGACCGGCTTCGAAGTCTTGCACCAACGCATCGCGCTCACCCCGGTCCGCAAACTGTGGATCGCCAGCAAGACCAGCTTCCAGGCGCGCTGACCGTGGCGCACGCGCATCCGGCGCCGCAGCCATCGGACCAGGCGTCGCTACATGTTGCCGTCCCTCATGTCATCGTTGTCGGCGGGGGCTGGTCAGGTCTGGCCGCCGCGCTGGAACTGACCACGCTCGGCGCTGCTGTTACGTTACTGGAGCGGGCCCGTGCACTCGGTGGCCGCGCTCGCGCGTTGGCCGAGGAAGACAGCGATGCTTCCGGGCGGTTCCGCCTCGACAATGGCCAGCACATCCTGCTCGGTGCATATCGCACCTGCCTCGATCTGATGCGGCGAGTCGGCATCTCGCCCGAGACGGCGCTGCTGCGGCTACCGCTGCAAATCCGCTATGCCGACGGTTTTGCACTGGCCGCGATACCAGGCGGACGACCATGGCATCTGTTCGCGGGCCTGTGGCAGGCTAGCGGCATCCCCCTGGGTGAACGTCTGCGGCTAGTGCGCAAGCTGGCCGTTACCGCCATGGGTGGTTGGCACTGCCACCACGATCTCACCGTTGCGCAGTGGCTGGCGAGAGAATCCACGCTGGCTGTGGAGAGAATCTGGCAACCGCTGTGTGTCTCGGCGCTCAATACGCCCATCGAGGAGGCGAGTGCCCAGGTCTTCGTCAATGTCCTGCGCGATGCCTTGCTGTCCGGCCCCGGTAGCAGCGACATGCTGGTGCCGCGTGTAGATTTCGGCACGCTATTCGCGGAGCCTGCAGCCCGTTGGCTTGACCGGCATCACAGCCACGTTCTCACTGCCAAGCCAGTGCGCGAGCTGATTCCCGATGCATCGGGCTGGACCGCGGTGACTTCGGCCGGGGCCTATCGTGGCGACGGGGTTGTCCTTGCTACATCACCACGTGCCGCCAACCGGCTGCTCCACGAGATTCCGCTAAGTGACCCCGACTCGCTGGGGGTACGCGATGCACTCTGCAGCCAGCTCGCAGCCCTCGCCTACGCCCCGATCACGACCGTGTATCTGCCGGATCCCGGCATACGCCTGCCGCATCCGATGCTGGCGCTGCGCTGCAATCCTTCTGCTGGCGCTTTCGGCCAGTTTCTGTTCGATCGCGGCCAGTTGTCAGGACCGGCTACAGCGGCAGACGACGGATACTGGGCCGTCGTCATCAGCGTCGCAGACGACGCGGCACAGCTTCCACGGGCCGATCTTGCCGCGGCGGTGTGTCGTCAAGTGGCGCAGGAATTGGGAGACATGATGCCCGCTGGCGAGCTGGCGACGCGCCTGCAGGCAGGCAAAGCACTGGTGATCACAGAGAAGCAGGCGACGTTCCGCAGTCGCCCCAGCGTATGCCGCCCGGGCACCGCCACCGGTATACCGGGCCTGGTACTGGCAGGCGACTACATTGCAGGCCCTTATCCAGCCACGCTCGAGGGTGCCGTGCAGAGCGGCCTTCAAGCGGCTCGTACCTTATGGGCACAGCTGGCCGGCCGGTAGTACATCACGTCCGCTTGGGATATCGTCGCTTCGACTTGAAGGCGTGATCGATGACAGGGAAGCGGTTCTGGTCAGACGCCAGCGTTACGTTAAGCGACCTTAGCCACCGTGATAGATGTCACGCATGGCGTCGTATACGCTCTGGCGCAAGTTCTGCCGCTCGTTCGGGGCTAGCACATGCCCGTGTCCGCGGCGCCCATGCGCTGGTGTCACCCGACCATCCTGTTCGCGGCGCGGCATCTGTGCATGCTCCTTGCCGCCCCGCTCCTTCTCCTTGCGCATCTTGGTCTTACGGTCTCCGGCCGCATGGGCGACGCCATGCGGCAACGTCAACGCGGACGCCGCAAACAGGAAAGCAACAGAAACAAGCAGCCGCGATAAAGGCATGGGAAAATGGCGCGTCAGTCTGCGGGAATGATTAGGTCAGTTGGTGGTCCGATGGATTTCGGTAGCTGCCCGAAAGTTTACCGTGCAGGCACGGGCGTAGGGTACACAGGGCCTTCCGAGGTCAAGTAAAGTATGTAACCAGTTGTTTCTCTTTCGCTGATTTCCCGCGATTGTCTGTTTAACCGGCTTGTTTTTATCGCTAAGATACCGCCATGGAAAATACCAGCTATAAGATTCTTGTCGTAGACGATGACCCCCGTTTGCGCGATCTGCTGCGTCGCTATCTGGGCGATCAGGGATTCACGGTACTGGTGGCAGAAAACGCCACCGCGATGAACAAGCTCTGGCTGCGCGAGCGTTTCGACCTGCTCGTGCTCGATCTGATGATGCCGGGTGAGGACGGCCTGTCGATCTGCCGCAGGTTGCGCGGCGCCAACGACCAGACACCAATCATCATGCTCACGGCCAAGGGTGAGGATGTGGACCGCATCGTCGGCCTGGAGATGGGCGCGGACGATTACCTGCCCAAACCATTTAACCCGCGCGAACTGATTGCACGGATTCATGCGGTGCTGCGTCGCAAAGGCCCCGCAGAAGTGCCTGGTGCGCCATCGGAGGCACCGGAAAGCTTTGCTTTCGGTGATTTCGTGCTCAATCTTGCCACTCGCACCCTCACCAAGGGCGAGGATGAAATTACCCTGACCACCGGCGAATTTTCGGTACTCAAGGTTTTTGCCCGCCATCCGCGCCAGCCGCTGTCGCGCGAGAAGCTCATGGAAATGGCCCGGGGCCGAGAGTATGAGGTTTTCGACCGCAGCCTGGACGTGCAGATCTCGCGCCTGCGCAAACTGATCGAAACCGATCCGGGCAATCCGCGCTTCATCCAGACGGTGTGGGGACTCGGCTATGTCTTTATCCCGGATGGCATGAAATAACGACCGCCGCAGGCAACGTGTTCAGGCGCGTCTTTTCTGACTTCTTCGGTTCGCTATTCTGGCGGACCTTCATGCTCATCGCCCTGCTGATCGTGCTGTCGCTCGGCATGTGGTTTCAGAGCTTCCGTATCTTCGAGCGCGCGCCGCGCGCCCAGCAGATTGCCTTGCAGGTCGTTAGCGTGGTCAAGCTGACACGCGCCGCCCTCCTTTATTCCGATCCGGTGCGGCGGCGCTTCCTGCTGCTCGATCTCGTGCAGAACGAAGGTATCAAGGTCTATCCGCGCGAGGAGGAAGACAATTACAAGGCACCCACCGCCAGTCCTTTCCTGACCCAATTGGTACAGCACGAGATCCGGACACGGCTCGGTGACGATACCGTGATCGCTACTGCCGTGAACGACATCCCCGGTGTGTGGATCAGCTTTCAGATCGAAGGCGACGATTATTGGGTCGCCATCAGCCAGGACCGCTTCGAGCATGTCCCCGGCCTGCAATGGCTATGGTGGAGTATTGCGGCGCTGGTCCTGTCGATTCTGGGCGCGGCGTTCATTACCTCTCGCGTCAATCATCCGCTCAAGGTGCTGGCCAACGCGGCTCGCGAGCTCGGCACTGGCAAGGAACCTCCGCCGTTGCCTGAGCGTGGTGCCAGCGAGGTAGCGCTGGCCAACCACAGTTTCAACCAGATGGTGAAGGATCTCCGCCAGCTCGAGCATGACCGGGTAGTGATGCTCGCAGGCATTTCGCATGATTTACGCACACCGCTGACGCGGCTGCGGCTTGAAACGGAAATGAGCCCGGCCGACCAGGCCACGCGCGATGCCATGATCGGTGATATCGAACAAATGGACCAGATCATCGGGCAGTTCCTCGAATATGCCCGCCCGTCGGACGCAGTGGCGAGTCCGGTCGATCTCTCGGAACTCGTGCAGGAAGCCGTACCGCGCTACGCCACGCTGGCCGATGTCACGCTAACGCTGCAATTGGCGCCTTCCGTCGCGGCCCTGTCGAATCGCATGGATGTGTTGCGTGTGCTCGACAACCTCGTGGAGAACGCGCGCCGCTACGGCAAGACACCGGGCAAGGACTGTGCGGAAATCATCATCGGCACGCGCATGGAGCACAACACGGCGGTGCTGGAAGTCATGGACCACGGCCAGGGCGTACCGGCCGAACAGTTGCCGCTGCTGACGCGCCCGTTCTACCGGCTCGATTCGGCGCGTACCGAGGCCAAGGGTGCGGGACTTGGCATGTCGATCGTCAGCCGCATCGTGCAGCGTTCCGGCGGCCAGCTCACGATGCTGAACCGCAAGCCGCCTGGCAGCGGCCTGATCGTGCGCGCGAGCTTTCCGATCGCTTGAGCGGCGTGCTGCATGGCATCGATCTTCGAGCGCCTCAGTCCTTCGCCTCACCCTCGCAGCGTAGCAGCAGGGCCACGGCCTGCGCCTCGATCGCTTCCTGGCGACCCAGGTAGCCCAGCTTTTCATTGGTCTTGGCCTTGACGTTGACGCGCTCGATAGCGATGCCAAGGTCGTGCGCGATATTTTCCACCATCCCGCTGACATGCGGTGCCAGTTTAGGCGCCTGGGCAATCACGGTTGCATCGACGTTGCCGATGGCGTAGCCAGCGGCACGTACCCGAGCTGCGGCTTCTCGCAACAGCACACGGCTGTCCGCGCCCGCAAACGCCGGATCGGTATCGGGAAAATGGCGACCGATATCGCCGAGCCCAGCCGCGCCGAACAGCGCGTCGGTCAATGCATGCAGTAAAGCATCGGCATCGGAATGGCCGAGCAGTCCCTTGTCATGGGGAATCGTTACGCCACCGAGGATCAGCGGACGGCCCGCCACCAGCGCGTGCACGTCATAGCCCTGCCCAACCCTGACATCAAATGGGATCATGGTTCCTGCCTGGAAGAGTGGGAATTGCCAGCGAGAAAACACTCGGCCAGCGCGAAATCTTCGGGATACGTTACCTTGAAGTTGCGCAGCGACCCACGCACCAGTGTCGGGCGGTCACCCAACCGTTCGATCGCGCTGGCCTCGTCGGTGACGATGGCGCCACTGGCCTCGGCGTGATCGAGTGCGTCCATCAGGCGGCCGATACGGAACATTTGGGGGGTCTGCGCTTGCCACAGGCTGTCGCGTAGAACAGTGCCAGCGCTACAGCCCATGTCATCCGCCCGCTTCAGAGTGTCCGCCACCGGCAAAGCGAGCAATGCACCATCGCCGTCCGCGTGCTGGATCAGGTTTTCGATCATGCCAGCCTGCAGTCCCGGACGGGCTGCATCATGCACCAGCACCCAATCGTCCGCCCGCGCCCCTTGCGCGACGAGTGCATCGAGCCCGTTGCGTACCGACGCATGCCGTGTCAAGCCGCCACAATAGGCGACTTCGAAACGCAGGCCGGCGAACAAAGCCTCGTCAAAGCGGCGATGCAGTGACTGATCACCGGGTGCCAATACCAGCACCGTGCGTGCGACCGAGGGGCTCTGGGAGAATGCCGCCAATGCGTAACGCAACATTGGCACCCCAGCCAGTGGCTCATACTGCTTGGGCTGAGAGGTACCAGCACGTGCGCCGACGCCGGCGCACGGAATCAAGCCATAGAAGCGCGTAGCGCGGGTTGAATCCGACGCCGCGGCGTCATCGAGAGGGTGAGTGGATCCAGCTGGATTGGAAGGCAGGGTCATCAGGCACGCCACACTGGCGCCGGTAGGACAGCACTGCCCCAACGGACAGTGCCATCAAAAATACGTAGATTGGCATCGCTATTGCTGCAGCAATGCCCTCCGCGATTTTATAATAACGGTTGACTGCAGTCTGCGCACCCCGGCATTTTGCCGGCCTAACGCTGCTGCCATACACAGGAACTACCCCCGCCCGCGCGTCCGGCGGGGTTTTGCCGTTTTATGTCCGATCTCCGCCTTGATGCTCTTCCGCTGGTCAAAACCGGTCAGCGCTTTGTGTTTGCCGGCCTGCACGGCTCCGCCGACGCTCTGCTGCTGGCCCGGTATTTCCTGCGCCATCGCGCGGCAGTGCCCATGCTCGCGGTGGTATGTGCCAGCGCCGTCGATGCGCAGCGTCTGGCAGATGAGATCGGTTGGTGCGCACCGGAACTGAAGATTCGGCTGCTGCCGGACTGGGAGACGCTGCCATACGATAGCTTTTCGCCTCATCAGGACCTGGTCTCCGAACGACTGGCGACCTTGCATGACATCCAGACCGGTCAGTGCGATATCGTCATCGTCCCCGCAACGACCGCACTTTACCGACTTGCCCCGCCTGCTTTTCTCGCCGCCTATACGTTCTTCTTCAAGCGCGGTGCGAAACTCGACGAAGCCGCGCTGAAGGCCCAGTTGACATTGGCTGGCTATGAGCATGTGAGTGCCGTGATGCGCCCCGGTGAGTACAGTGTGCGCGGCGGTCTGATCGACCTGTTCCCCATGGGCTCAAGCCTGCCCTACCGTCTCGACCTGTTCGATGACGAAATCGACAGCATCCGGGCCTTCGATCCAGACAGCCAGCGCAGCCTCTACCCCGTCGACGAGGTCAGGCTCCTGCCAGGTCGCGAATTTCCCATGGACGAGGCAGCACGCACCGCCTTTCGCGGCCGCTGGCGCGAGGTCTTCGAAGGCGACCCCAGCCGCTCGACGATCTACAAGGACATCGGCAATGGCGTGCCCAGTGCCGGTATCGAGTATTACCTGCCACTGTTCTTCGACAACACCGCGACGCTGTTCGATTATCTGCCGCCGACCACGCAGATCGCCTATGTCGGCAATCTCGAAGATGCCATTCACCGCTTCTGGCAAGATACTCAACAACGCTACAGCTTCATGCGGCATAACCGTGAGCGGCCGCTGATGCCGCCAGAGGCGCTGTTCCTGCAGGAGGATGCTTTTCATATTGCCGCAGGCGTGCATGCACGCCTCGTGCTCAAGACAGGCCCGTCTCCGGATGCCCTAACGACACCGATTGCCGATGTCGCGGTCAATCGTCGTGCCGAGGACCCGCTGGTCAACCTCGAATCATTCTTGATGCGCAGCGATGCACGCGTCCTCATCTGCGCCGACTCGGCCGGCCGGCGTGAAACGCTGGCACAGCTGTTTGGCGAAAGCGGACTGCACCCGGTTCAGGTCGAAGGTTTACAAGCATTTCTCGTCTCAGATGCCCGTTTTGCGCTAGGCGTCGCGCCACTTCACACAGGTTTTGCGATTCCGGCCGAAATGCTGGCCTTTGTGACCGAGGCTGAACTGTTCGCGGCAACCATGCGCCGCACGGGTCGCCGCAAGCAGGAGCAGGCGAGCGCTGTCGATGCCATGGTGCGCGATCTCGCTGAACTGAAGATCGGCGATCCGGTCGTGCACAGCGAGCATGGCATCGGCCGCTACCAAGGGCTGGTCACGCTGGATCTCGGCCAGGGTGAAGAGGAATTCCTGCATCTCGACTATGCCAGTGGCAGCAAGCTATATGTTCCGGTGCATCAACTGCATGTCATTTCGCGCTACTCCGGTGCCGACCCGGACAGTGCGCCAATCCACCAGCTGGGTTCTGGCCAGTGGGAACGCGCACGCCGCCGTGCTGCCGAGCAGATCCGCGATACAGCAGCCGAACTGCTGAATCTCTATGCGCGGCGTGCCGCCCGGGAAGGCTATGCATTCACGTTGTCACACAAAGACTATGAAACCTTTGCCGACAGCTTCGGCTTCGAGGAAACGCCAGATCAGGCCGCCGCCATCCATGCGGTGATTGGCGACATGACCTCGGGCAAACCGATGGACCGGCTGGTCTGCGGCGATGTCGGTTTCGGCAAGACCGAGGTGGCGCTGCGTGCCGCCTTCGTTGCTGTCATGGGCGGCAAGCAGGTGGCTATCCTGGCGCCAACCACACTGCTGGCGGAACAGCATTTCCAGACACTGACCGACCGCTTTGCCGAGTGGCCGGTGCGGATTGCCGAGATCTCGCGCTTCAAGAGCAAGAAGGAAATCGACGCCGCAGTGAAAGCCATCAATGATGGCACGGTAGACATCGTTATCGGCACGCATAAGCTGCTGTCGCCGGACGTGCAATTCAAGCGCCTCGGCCTGGTGATCATCGACGAGGAACACCGTTTCGGCGTTCGCCAGAAGGAAGCACTCAAGACCCTCCGTGCGGAGGTCGATATTCTGACACTCACCGCGACACCGATTCCGCGGACGCTCGGCATGGCACTCGAAGGCTTGCGCGATTTCTCTGTCATCGCCACGGCCCCGCAGAAACGACTGGCGATCAAGACCTTCGTGCGCCGCGAGGAAGACGGCGTGTTGCGCGAGGCCATCCTGCGTGAACTTAAACGCGGTGGGCAGGTGTACTTCCTGCATAACGAAGTCGAGACCATTGAGAACAAGCGTGCTGCGCTGGAGGCCCTGGTACCGGAGGCGCGCGTGGTCGTGGCGCATGGCCAGATGCACGAGCGCGACCTCGAGCGCGTGATGCGCGATTTCGTGGCGCAGCGCGCCAATATCTTGCTGTGCACGACCATCATCGAAACCGGCATCGACGTGCCGACTGCCAATACCATTCTGATCCACCGGGCGGACAAGTTCGGACTGGCGCAGTTGCACCAATTACGCGGTCGCGTTGGCCGCTCCCACCACCAGGCCTATGCCTACCTGTTGGTACCCGACGTGGACGGCATGACAAAGCAGGCCTATCGCCGGCTGGAAGCCATCCAGCAAATGGAGGAACTCGGCTCCGGCTTTTACCTCGCCATGCACGACCTGGAAATCCGGGGTGCTGGCGAAGTACTTGGCGACAAACAGTCGGGCGAGATCCAGGAAATCGGCTTTCAGCTGTATACGGAAATGCTGAACGAAGCCGTCAAGGCACTCAAGGCTGGCAAGGAGCCTGATCTGATGGCACCGCTGCACGCCACCACCGAAATCAGCCTCGGCTCCCCCGCCCTGTTGCCGAATGACTATTGCGGCGACGTGCACGAACGCCTGTCGCTCTACAAGCGGCTGGCCAACTGCGAGACGGCAGAGCAGATCGATGCGTTGCATGAGGAGCTGATCGACCGCTTCGGCAAGCTGCCGGTACAGGCGCAGGCACTGATCGAGACCCATCGCTTGCGCCTGTCGGCCAAGCCGCTGGGCATTCGTAAGATCGATGCCGGCGACAAGACCATCGTCATGCAGTTCATACCGAACCCACCCGTGGATGCGCTGAAGATCATCGACCTGGTGCAGAAAAATCGCAATATCAAGCTGGCCGGGCAAGACAGGTTGCGGATCGAAGGGGATCTCGCCGATGTGGCCAAGCGTGCACAAGTGATCAAGCAGACACTGAAGCAGTTGCTGCCTGCCTGACACCACCTGACTACGCAATGAAAAAGGGAGCCATTGGCTCCCTTTTTCATGATGCCGGCAATGCGGCAACAGTGTTCAGGATGATTTCTTGTCGTTCTGGTGGTTGAACGGAAACGTGCCGAACATGTTCTGGGTCTGTGACTGCATCTGCTCCTGCATCTGCATGAAGAGATTCTTGCTCTGCTCGATGTAGCTGCTCATCATGCCCTGCATCATTGGACCTTGCATGTTCATGAACTGCGACCACACGTCGGCATTGAGCGTTGGGCTGCCCGGATACAGATCCTTCGAGTTCTCAGCCAGCTTGTTCTGGATATCGATGAAGGCCTGGATGTTTTTCTCGAGATACGTGCCCATCATGCCCTGCATGGCGTGCCCATAGAACCGGATGATCTGCGACAGCATCGGCCCGGAGAACATCGGCGCACCGCCGGTTTCCTCCTCCAGGATGATCTGCAGCAGAATGCTGCGCGTCAGGTCTTCGCCCGATTTGGCGTCGACCACACGGAAATCCTCTGATTCCATCACCAGCTGCTTCACGTCGGCGAGGGTGATATAGGTACTGGTCTGCGTGTCGTACAGGCGTCGGTTGGGATACTTCTTGATCAGTCGTTCCGCGCTCTTTTTGCTCGTGGCCATTGATCCTGTCCTGTTGTTTCGCTTGGTGGCTGCTGCACCGCATTCGATGCAGTGCGGCAATGCGCATCGCGCTGGTGATCGGAAACACGGGTACCGGCCCACGGGTAGGGGCCGCCCTCTTGATCCGATTCTAAGCCCATCAAGGCGCAAAGGAAAGATCACACGAATCGGGAAAACCCGAGCCAATGCAATCGGACAACCCGGCGGGCCGATATTGCATCGCGGCAAACATGGCTTACCGCGACGCAAAGGTGGCCGTCAGCCCATGTGCAGGCCGCCGTTCAACGAGAAATCTGCTCCGGTCGCGAAACCGGCCTCCTCGGAAGCCAGCCAGGCGCAGATCGAGGCAATCTCGGCCGGCGTACCCAGGCGCTTCACAGGGATAGTCTGGATGATCTTGTCCAGCACATCCTCACGGATCGACTTGACCATATCGGTGGCGATATAACCCGGCGAAACGGTATTCACTGTCACGCCCTTGGTCGCCACTTCCTGCGCCAGGGCCATGGTGAAGCCATGGATACCGGCCTTGGCGGTCGAGTAGTTGGTTTGCCCGAACTGTCCTTTCTGACCATTGACCGACGAGATATTGACGATCCGGCCAAAACCGCGATCGCACATACCGTCGATCACTTGTTTGGTGACATTGAACAGCGAGGTCAAATTGGTGTCGATCACCGCATCCCAATCGGCGCGCGTCATCTTCCGGAATACGACGTCGCGCGTGATGCCGGCGTTGTTGATGAGGATATCGATCTCGCCGACATCCGCCTTGACCTTATCAAAGGCCGCCTTGGTGGAGTCCCAGTCCGCCACGTTGCCTTCAGAGGCAATGAAGTCATAACCGAGTTCCTTCTGCTGTTCGAGCCACTTGGCGCGGCGCGGCGAATTTGGTCCGCAACCTGCGACCACCGTATAGCCTTCCTTGGCCAGGCGTTGGCAGATCACTGTGCCGATGCCACCCATGCCGCCCGTGACGTACGCTACCTTTTTGCTCATGTCTGCTCCGCTTGCGTTCTATTCGAGTGCCGGACTGCTCCACCTTGGTGCAGCCCGGGATGATCCATTCTCATTGAGTCCGGAAAGTTCAGGGACGCTCGACTGCCAGTGCAACGCCCATGCCACCACCGATACACAACGATGCCAGGCCCTTGCGTGCACCACGGCGCTGCATTTCATGCAACAGGGTCACCAGAATGCGGCAGCCGGATGCGCCAATCGGATGGCCAATGGCGATGGCGCCGCCGTTGACATTGACCTTGGACGTGTCCCATTTCATCTGCTGATGCACTGCCAGCGCCTGCGCAGCGAATGCCTCGTTGATTTCCATGAGATCGAGATCGTCCACCGACCAGCCGGCCCTCGACAGGCAGCGTTGCGATGCTGGTACCGGTCCCATGCCCATCACTTTCGGATCCACGCCAGCGGTCGCGTAGGCCTTGATGCGCGCCAGCGGCGTGAGGCCGAGCTGTTCGGCACGCTTGGCCGACATCACGAGCACGGCGGCTGCACCGTCGTTCAGGCCCGAGGCATTGCCGGCGGTGACTGAACCCGCCTTGTCGAAAGCCGGCTTCAGGCCGGCAATGGAATCCAGCGTAGCGCCCTGGCGCACATATTCGTCCGTAGCAAAGGCCAAAGGATCGCCCTTGCGCTGCGGAATCATCACCGGCACGATTTCATCCGCAAAGCGGCCAGCCTTCTGCGCCGCCTCGGCCTTGTTCTGCGACTCTACCGCGAAGGCATCCTGGGCCTCGCGGCTGATGCCATATTCCTTGGCAACGTTCTCGGCGGTGATGCCCATGTGATACTGGTTGTACACATCCCAGAGGCCATCGACGATCATCGAATCGACCATTTTGGCATCGCCCATGCGGAAGCCGTCCCGCGAACCCAGCAGCACGTGTGGCGAGGCACTCATGTTTTCCTGCCCTCCTGCCACAACGATATCGGCATCGCCCGCCATGATGGCGTTCGCGGCGAGCATCACGGCCTTCAGGCCAGAGCCGCAGACCTTGTTGATGGTCATAGCTGGCACCATCACCGGCAGGCCGCCTTTGAGCGAAGCCTGGCGCGCGGGATTCTGCCCGGAACCGGCTGCCAGCACCTGGCCCATGATGACTTCACTGATCAAATCGGGAGCCACGTTGGCGCGCTCCAGGAGAGCGCGAATCACGGTGGCGCCCAACTCCGGCGCAGCCACGCGTGCCAGGGAGCCACCAAATTTACCGACCGCGGTCCGTGCGGCGGAAACAATCACAACGTCTGTCATGTCCAGTCCTCGTTTTATGTAATGCTATTTCCAATGCTGCGAAACGTGTGCTGCAAAGCCTGTTTCGCCATGTTGCCATCGTGGCAAGCTGGTCCTGCCAAACGATATATCACACCTGTGTGTCGGGTCTGCTGACCCGCACTCGCCGCTATTCGATGCATCCCATCCCACGTTATGCGCGTGCCTTCACATACCGCCCTGGCGCGGGCTCGATCGGCCGGTACTGCGCGTTACCCGTAGTACGCGGCGCAGCCTTACGTGCACCACCATGGCGTGCCAGCCATGCCGACCAGTCAGTCCACCAACTGCCGGGATGCTCTTGGGCAGACGTGAGCCAGGCCTCTGGATTGGCCGGCAACGACTCGGCGGTCCAATAGGACCGTTTCTTCTTCGCCGGCGGATTGATGACGCCGGCGATATGTCCCGATGCGCCAAGTACGAAACGCTTCTGGCCTGGCAACAGTGCCACCGATCCATATGCCGTGGTCCACGGCACGATGTGGTCTTCGCGCGATCCGTAAACGTATACCGGCATGTCGAGCCTGCCGAAATCAACTGGCGCGCCGCACACCGTCATCCGCCCCGGGTGCTTGAGATCGTTCTGCAGATAGGTATGACGCAGATACCAGCAGTACCAGGGGCCTGGCAGGTTGGTGGAGTCGCCATTCCAGTACAGGATATCGAATGGCGTGGGTGCCTTGCCTTTAAGATAATTGTCGACCACATAGTTCCATACCAAATCATTCGGACGCAGGAATGAAAAGGTATTAGCCAGTTCCGTGCCATGCAGCAGGCCGGCCGGGGCACCGCCTTGCCCGCCGATCGTATGTTCGCGCAAGGCGACATGGGCCTCATCCACGAATACGTCGAGCACCCCGGTGTCGGCAAAATCCAGCATGGCCGTCAGCAAGGTCAGGCTGGCTGCAGGATGCTCGCCACGCGCAGCCAGTACGGCCAGCGCGGTCGACAGGATCGTACCGCCCACGCAGAAACCAAGGACGTTGATCTGCTTCTGGCGGCTCACCGCTTGCGCCACATGAATGGCCTGGATGGCACCATGCTCGATATAGTCATCCCAGGTACGATCGGCCATGTCATTGCCGGGGTTGCGCCAGGACACCAGCATGACGGTATGCCCCTGCTCCACGGCATAGCGCACCAGCGAGTTCTCCGGTTGCAGATCGAGCACGTAGAACTTGTTGATGCACGGTGGCACGATCAGCAGCGGTCGCGCAAATACCTTGTCCGTCAGGGGACGGTACTGGATCAACTGGAAGTATTCGTTCTCATAAATGACGTCGCCTGGCGTGATGGCGACATTGCGTCCGACCTCGAAGGCGCCGTCGTCTGTATGCGAGATCTTGCCCTTGCCGAGATCCTCGAGCATGTGCTGGATACCATGCTGCAGCGATTCCCCATGTGACTCGATCAGCGCCTGCTGGGCCTCCGGATTGGTCGCCAGGAAGTTGGCCGGCGACATCGCGTCGACCCACTGGGAGACGGCAAAACGGATACGCTGCTGGACCTTGGGTTCGCCCTCGATGGCGTCCGCCATCTGCAGCATGGTCCGCGCGTTGAGCAGATAGAAGGCTGCGGTAAAGGCATAAGGTGTGTGGCCGGTCCATGCCGCACCGGCAAAGCGGCGATCGGGCAATTCCGGCGTCGCGCCTTGGTTGAGCATTTCTTGCCAGAGCTGACGCACACCGTTGGTGTAATCGCGCTGAATCGCAAGCATGCGATCCGAATCGACGCGCGTGCCGGGCGGCAGACCTGCCAGCGCAGCACCTGCGCCCGTATGGCCTTGCCATTGCTGCATGGCCTCGAGCCATTTGGTTGGATCGGTCATCTGGGAAAACATGGAAAAAAGCATGGACTTGTCTTCAGTCGCTTGCGCTGAAGAGGAAGATCTGGAAACCATGTTGCCCTCGTCGGCTGAACTGCGCAATGCGTGTCTGCGATATACGGCCCGGCGATAGTCTGGCGGGCTCGCGGCCATCAGGGTCTGGCCCGGTCGGCCGGGTGCCATGGATGGCACCGGGTACACGCAGCCGCATGCGGTATGCTTCCGCCTGCTGCTGTTTCTGGTGATTCATATCGTTGGATCATGTTGCACGGCGGGCGCGGACATGTCAATGCGTCCAGCCCCTACGACATCGAATCTACGCATGGATCCACGCATTGTTAGATCTTAATCAAATTGCCCCATGTATATCGTAGCGATCGCCTGGCTGTATGTCGTCCTGATGATGTCCCTGACCGAACGGACGGTGGTCGCAGGCGTCGCCACGTTCCTGCTATATGGCCTGGCACCTCTGGCATTGTTTCTCTGGCTCGTGGGTACGCCGGCGCGTCGTCGCCGACAAGCGCTCGAACAGGATGCGTCGCCTGCGGCACAGGAAGATGGCACTGCCCCGACCACGGACGAACCCTCGGCACCCAGGCGAAGCGATGAGTCGCCAGTGTTGCCGTCAGTCCGCCAGCCAGACGAGTGACGCCATCCGCCCGGTGCGGTGGTCGCGGCGATACGAATAGAACACATCGGCTTCCGTGTAGGTGCAGCGCGTGCCGCCGCTGACCGCGGTGCAGCCTCCACGCGCCAGCCGGATGCGCGCCAGCGCGTACAGGTCAGCAAGATACTTGCCGGCCCGCCGCGCCGCTGAATCGCTGTGCGGCACGAAGGCCGCGCTGGTGGCGTCGCGTTCCATGTCCAGCGCCGCTGCGAGAAAGGCCCCGCGCACATCGCTGCCGACTTCGAATGCCGTGGGGCCAATGGCCGGACCGAGCCACGCCAGCCACTCGGTTGCGTCGCCGCAACGGGCATGGCTGCGCATTTGTTCGAGCGTCTGCTCGAGCACGCCAGCGCAGAGACCGCGCCAGCCAGCATGCGCGGCACCGACCACGGAGCCGGTCCGGTCGCACAGCAAGACCGGCAGACAGTCGGCTGTCATGATGGCGCATACCACCCTCGGCCGGGTGGCGATACTTGCATCAGCCGACGGTGCGCTGCCCTCTACCGGCGCAGTGACCACGCTGCAGCCATGCACCTGATCAAGCCACAGCGGCGCATGCGGCAAGTGTGTCTGCAGGCGCAGACGGTTCTCCGCCACGTGACCGGGCAAATCGCCAACATGCGTGCCCAGATTCAGGCCGCCTGGTAGCTTCGCGGTTGCGCCATAGGGCGGCAGGCTGATGCCGCCGCGGCGTGTGGTGGATAGCGCGCGCACATTGGGTGGCGCTGGCCACTCGGGGATGAGCAGATCATCAGTCGTCAGCATCGGTTTCGAATCCCAGGGCGTCCATGAGCGCCAGCATATCCGCTGGCGGCGGCGCGTGCCATTCGAGCATTCGACCGTCAACCGGGTGGCGCAGTCCGAGACGAAACGCGTGCAAGGCCTGCCGCTCGAAGGGCAACGGCAACGGTGCGCGCATGACCTGAGCCCGTCCGCGCGTGACGGCACGCGCATAGACCGGATCGCCAACCAGTGGATAACCGAACGCCTGGAAATGGACGCGAATCTGATGGGTCCGTCCGGTTTCAAGCTGGCAGCGCACCAGGGAAATCGCGCTGCGTCCGAGATCAACAGTCTGTAGAGTCTCGAAATGCGTGCGCGCGGGTTTGCCGCTGGCCGACTCGATGATTGCCATGCGCGTACGCTCGCGCGGATCGCGGCCGATCGGCGCATCGATGGTACCGCTTTCCGGCGGTACGCCCCACACCAGCGCGAGATAGGTCCGCTTGACCGTGCGCGCCTGCAGCTGACGCACCAGATCGGTCTGCGCCGTCAGGGTCCTGGCGATCACCATCAGGCCTGACGTTTCCTTGTCGAGCCGGTGTACGATGCCAGCGCGCGGCAAACGGCTGGCGTGCGGATACCGATACAGCACGCCGTTAAGTACCGTACCGCTCCAGTTACCAGCGGCAGGATGCACTACCAGCCCTGCCGGCTTGTTGATCACCAGCAGGCTGTCGTCCTCGTACACGATATCGAGCGGCACATCTGCCGGCGCGAATGCCAGATCTTCTGGCGCAGGCTCCGGCGTGACATCGATGCGGTCGCCGAGCATGAGGGTTGCCTTCGTCTTGCAGGCCTTGCCATTGACCAGCACCGCACCGTGCTCGATCCACTGCTGGATGCGGCTGCGTGAAAATGCTGGCATCCATGCTGCCAGCGTTTTATCAAGGCGTTGCCCATGCTGCGCCGTGCCCGCTTCGAACGCAACCGGAACGAACTCGCCGCGTCCTGCTGCAATATCGCCGGACATCTCCGGCCCATCAAATTCATTGTCGTCGAAATCCTCGCCTTCCGGCGCAGCAGCGCGGCCAGCGCCGCCCACCACATCGGAAAAGTCAGCCGACGGGCGGCTTTTGGCCGCCGGGGTTCGGCTATAATGGAACGCGCTAATTTTCACCATTCTGGAAACCTGCACATGGAACGCTTGAGCACGAAACGCACCGGTTGGCGCGCATATGTCGGCGCAACGCTGGTCGCCTGCAGCTGTGTTCTGATCTCCGCCTGCGGACTGCTGCCCGACGAGGTAGACGAAACCGCTGGCTGGTCAGCCAACAAGCTGTATGTCGAAGCCAAGGATGCTCTCGATACCGGGGATTTTACGCGAGCCGTCAAGCTCTACGAAAAACTCGAAGCGCGCTATCCGTTCGGCCGGTACGCCCAGCAAGCGCAGATCGATACCGCATATGCGAACTACAAGGATGGTGAAACCGCGGCGGCCATCGCGGCTGTCGACCGCTTCATTCAGCTGCATCCGAATCATCCCAACATCGATTACGCCTACTATCTGAAAGGCTTGATTAACTTCAACGACAACCTCGGCTTTCTCGGCCGCTTCTCGGGCCAGGACCTGAGCGAGCGCGATCCCAAGGCCGCCCGCGCCGCTTATGACGCATTCAACGTGCTCACCACGCGCTATCCGGACAGCAAGTACACCCCGGACGCGGCGCTGCGCATGCAGTACATCGTCAATGCGCTGGCCCAGCATGAAGTCCATGCAGCCCGCTACTACTACCGGCGTGGTGCATACGTAGCCGCGGCCAACCGTGCCCAGCAGGCACTGCGCGACTATGACAAGGCGCCGGCGCTGGAGGAAGCGCTGTACCTGATGGTGAAATCCTACGACGCCCTCGGTATGACCGATCTGCGTGACGATGCACGCCGCGTGCTCGACAAGAATTTTCCGGACAGCGACTTCATTCGCTATGGCGCGCGGCAGGTGGACCGGCCGTGGTGGAAATTCTGGGGCCCAAGCAATCCCTGAATGAAGCAACGGTTCGCGGAATCGCGACTGCCCAGGTCCAGGGCAACATGCCCTGGACTCCAGACGAACAACGGCGCCCAAGGCGCCGTTTTTCATGCTGTCAGCAAAGCCAGATCAGGATGCAGGTACGGCCCGCCCGCAGGACGGTTCTCGCACGCCCCGCTCCTGTGACCCGCTCCAGCATTACTCGGCCACGCTGTCAGACAACGCATCCGACGGTGATGCTGCTGATCCAGTGTCGCCCGACTGGCGGACACGGCGCAGGAACTCCACGGCCGTCGTGCGTTCCCGGCTGCGGCGAAATGGCGGCAGGCTTTGCCAGATCTGCTTGCCGTACGCCTTTTCGACCAGGCGCACATCGCAGATCATCAGTACGCCACGATCGCTTTCCGAACGGATCAGGCGCCCTGCTCCCTGCTTCAAGGCAATGATGGCATGCGGCAACTGATGCACCGCAAACGGGCTGAGCCCCTTCTTCTGCAGCACTTCCATGCGGGCCGCCAAGACGGGATCGTCCGGCGGCGCGAACGGCAGCTTGTCGATGATCACAAGCGACAGCGCATCGCCGCGCACGTCGACACCTTCCCAGAAGCTCTGGCTACCAACCAGCACGGCATTGCCCAACTCGCGGAACCGGTCGAGCAGTTCCGTACGGCTGGCCTGCCCCTGTACCAGCAGCGGCATCTCCCAGCCACGCGCTTCGAACTCATCGCGCAGGCGGTCGGCTGCGCGTTCCACGGCCCGCAGTGTGGTACAGAGCAGGAAGGCACGTCCGCCGCTGGCCTCGATCAACGGCAAGGCGGCATCGACCACGGCGTCAGTAAACTGCGGCGACTGCGGCTGCGGCAGGTCGCGCGGCACATACAGCAACCCCTGGCGGCCATAGTCGAACGGGCTCGCTAGTGTCATCGATGCCTCGCGGTCCAGCCCAAGTTGTGCGGCGTAGTGTGTGAAGTTGCCCTTGACGGACAGGGTCGCAGAAGTAAACACCCAGGCGCGGGGCACCCCCGCGCGCTGCTTGCTGAAGATGCCGGCAATTGATAGCGGCGTCAAATGCAGTTGTACGGCGGAAGCAAATACCTCCACCCATCGCACCGATTCCGCCTCGGCCGGCGCCTTGTCCGGCGCGATCCACGCTTCCAGTTGGGTACAGATCTCAACGGCACGGCGATGGCATTGCTCAAGCGTCTCGGCACGTTCCGCCTGCGTTTCTAACACCGCGGCGAAATCCGACAGCGCACCGCGCAAGGTTTCAAGCGTCTCGCTGAACTGGCGCCCCATATCGGCATCGGCTTCGATCTGCGTGACCGACAGGCGCGCCCCATCCTTCGGAAACACGAGGCGCAGGTCGCGCGCAGCCCGTTCTACCGGTGCAGCGACTGCCGCCCAGTCCGCGGCATCGCGCGCCTGTGACAATCCTTCCGCCACGGTATCGCGCGCCAGTTCGAGAACCTGGTTGGTCGAAAGGGTCTGGCCGAAGAACAACGTCGCCGTATCTGGCAGTTGATGCGCTTCGTCGAAAACGACGGTGTTGGCGGCCGGCAGCAGCTCGGCCATGCCAGTGTCCTTGAGCATGACGTCTGCGAAAAACAGATGGTGATTGACCACCACCACATCCGCCTGCTGCGCCTCCTTGCGGGCCTGCATGACAAAGCAGTCCTTGTAGTACGCGCAATCGGACCCCAGGCAGTTGTCACGCGTCGAGGTCACGAGCTGCCATATCGCGGCATTCTCGGGCACAGACGATAACTCCGCCTTGTCGCCGCTACGCGTGGTCTTCAGGAAGCGATTGATCTCGCGCAGGTGTGCTGCATCCTGCCGTGATGCGAGACGACCGTTCTGGCTGGCGCGCTCGAGATGATAATGGCACACATAGTTGCCCCGCCCTTTCAGCAGCGCCACGGTGACCGGCACGTTGAGCGCCTTGCGCACGGCCGGGATATCGCGCAGGAACAGTTGATCCTGCAAATTCTTCGTGCCGGTGGACACAATCACCTTGCCGCCCCACAGCATCGCCGGCACGAGGTAGGCATAGGTCTTGCCGGTACCAGTGCCGGCCTCGACGATCAGCGAACTGTTAGCTTCGATAGCGCCGGCAACCGCGCATGCCATGTCGCGTTGCGACTGGCGTGGCCGATAGCCGGGAATGGCCGTGGCGAAGGCGCCATCCTCGGCAAACATCGACTGTAGTTCGGCTTCATGCGCAGAGGACGCGCGCGCTGACGCTTCGGCGGGGACAGGGGAATCGGAAGAGGTGGTGTCGGACAAAATCGTTCTGCATGGGCGACAAGGTCGTTGTCGCCAACATCGTTTCAGGCAAGGTGGTCAGGCTCAAGCTGCAACTGCAGCAGCATGATCGTATCCTTGAGCTTGAGACGGCGCTTCTTCAGCCGCCTCAGGTGCAACTCGTCGCAATCCGGCGCAGCAGCCATCCGGTCGATCAGATAGTCGAGATCGCGGTGTTCGATCTGCAGTTCGATCAGTTGCCGCGAAATGGTATTCAGATCCTGATCCATTTTCTGTTCTCCCGGCACCCCGCAGACAAGGTGCGCATGCTGCAGTCATCCTGGCCCGCTCAGTTGCCCAAAGGGCTGCGGGGCGGCCCTTTCTCGGCACGCTCTTTTGCCTTCGCGCGCCGCTCTTCGAGCTGTTGCTGGCGGATCTGCGCATCGCGCTGTTTCTGCTCAAATGCCTCGACGTTCTGCGCCCGTTCCTGCGCCTTTCGTGCGCCTTCCTCGTGTGCCTGCCGAATCTTGGCGTCGAATTCTGCCTGCTTGCGGGCATGGTCGGCCATATTCTCGGCACGCTGTGGCGCCTCTGCGGCGCGCTCGGCTTCACGCAAGGCATGGGCACGCTGCTTGTCCTCGAAAGCGGCACGGTTACGGCGCGCCTCGGCATCGCGCTGACCCTGCTCGGCCTCATACTGGGCCTTGCGGATGGCAGCCTCGCGATCGCGAATGGCAGCTTTCTGCGCACGTTCGGCATCGTTCACTGCGATTTCACGGCGACGGATGTCCTGCAGCGCCTCCCGACGCACATCGTCCGCCTTGTTGAGACAAGCGTTGACGAAAAAGCGCTCGTAGCATGCATGTTCCGCTTCCTTGAAGCGATACTCCGTCCACTGCCGGGCAGCGTCGAGCGTGCTGCGCTCGGCATCGAAATTCCGCCCGTCCTGTGCTGTAGCCGCCTGCACACTCCAGGCAGATGCCGCCAGCAGCATAGCCAGCCATGGCCGCGCGAGGCGGGCCCCAGAAAGTCGGAAATGAAGTTGCATACCCATGGCAGGATTCTATCACTCGGGCTCTCGCGCCGAGCGACTGGCTGACGCATCGCACGCTTGTGGCAAAATGCCCCGCTTTCGGCACGTTTGCGTGCCGACATTGTGATTGCAAGCAAGCGAGACCCACTGAATGTCCGATTCCGTACTGCAGAAAATCGTGTCGCACATCGCGGCTGAACTCTCCGTACAACCCCGTCAGGTCGCCGCCGCGGTTGCCCTGCTCGATGAAGGTGCCACGGTGCCCTTCATCGCGCGCTACCGCAAAGAGGTCACAGGCAACCTTGACGACACCCAACTGCGGCAGCTCGAAGAGCGTCTGCTGTACCTGCGTGAACTGGAAGACCGGCGCGCTGCGATCCTGGCTTCGATCGAAGAGCAAGGCAAGCTAACCGACGAACTGCGGACTGCCGTGGAAGCCGCTGCAACCAAGCAGGCCCTGGAAGACCTCTACCTACCCTACAAGCAGAAAAGACGGACCCGCGCGCCGATCGCCCGCGACGCCGGCCTCGAGCCGCTGGCCCGCGCGCTGCTCGAGAATCCACTGCTCGATCCGCAAACCGAAGCGTCAAAGTATGTCAACGATAAGCCCGCCAACGAAGGTGGTGTGGCCGATACCAAGGCTGCGCTGGATGGCGCGCGCGACATCCTCTCGGAAGAGTTCGGCGAAACCGCCGCCCTGCTCGGCCGCCTGCGCGACATGCTGTGGCAGCAGGGCATCCTGAGTTCGACCGTGGTGGCCGGCAAGGAAACCGCCGAGGAAGAAAAATTTCGCGACTACTATACCTATTCGGAAACCATCCGCACGGTGCCGTCGCACCGGGCGCTGGCGCTGTTCCGCGGGCGCAATGCCGGTGTGCTGATGCTCCGCCTCGGACTGGGCGAAGAGCAGGATGCGCTCGTTCCGCACCCCTGCGAAGGCGTGATCGCAGCGCACGTTGGTATCCGCAACGCAGGCAGGCCGGCCGACAAGTGGCTGTCAGACGTCTGCCGGTGGTGCTGGCGCGTCAAGGTCCAGCCCCATCTGGAAAGCGAGCTGCTGATGCAAGTCCGTGAGGCAGCCGAAGCCGAAGCGATCAGGGTTTTCGGGCGGAATCTGCACGAACTGCTGCTGGCCGCACCGGCGGGTCCGAAAGCTGTGCTGGGCCTTGATCCGGGCCTTCGGACCGGTGTGAAGGTGGCCGTGGTCGATGCCACCGGCAAGCTGCTCGATACCAGCACGATCTACCCGCATGAGCCACGCCGCGACTGGAATGGTTCACTTGCGACACTGGGTGCGCTGTGCAAGAAGCATGGCGTGAAGCTGATTGCCATCGGCAACGGCACCGCGAGCCGTGAAACCGACAAACTGGCGCAGGACCTGATCAAGGGTCTGCCTGACCTTGGTATGACCAAGATCGTGGTCAGTGAAGCCGGCGCATCCGTCTATTCCGCATCGGAGCTTGCGGCCAAGGAATTTCCCGATCTGGATGTGTCACTACGTGGTGCAGTGTCGATTGCCCGTCGCCTGCAGGATCCGCTGGCCGAGCTCGTCAAGATCGAACCCAAATCGATTGGCGTCGGCCAGTACCAGCACGACGTGAACCAGCGTGAGCTGGCGCGCGCGCTCGACGCGGTGGTGGAAGACTGCGTGAACGCGGTTGGCGTGGACGTAAACACTGCCTCGGTCGCATTGCTCGCGCGGGTGTCCGGCCTGAATGGCACGCTGGCGCGCAATATCGTCGAATTCCGCGATGCCAATGGCCCGTTCCCTTCGCGTGCGGCCCTCCTACAGGTCCCGCGTCTGGGCGACAAGACCTTCGAACAGGCAGCGGGTTTCCTGCGCATCAATGATGGCGAGAATCCTCTCGATCGCTCCTCCGTCCACCCGGAAGCCTATCCCGTGGTCCAGCGAATCCTTGAGCGGATCAAGAAAGGCATCCGCGATGTCATGGGTAACTCGGAGACATTGCGCGGGCTGTCGGCTCGCGATTTTACCGATGAGCGTTTTGGCGAGCCAACCGTGCGCGATATCCTCACGGAGCTGGAGAAGCCAGGGCGTGATCCGCGTCCGGAATTCAAAACGGCTACCTTCCAGGACGGCGTGGAGGATATTCGCGATCTGGTACCCGGCATGGTGCTCGAAGGCGTAGTCACGAACGTGGCGGCCTTTGGCGCGTTCGTCGATATCGGCGTTCACCAGGATGGCCTGGTACACATCTCGGCGTTATCGAACAAATTCGTCAAGGACCCATACGAAGTGGTCAAGGCCGGACAGATTGTTCGCGTCAAGGTGATGGAGGTGGATGCCAAACGCAACCGGATCGGACTATCCATGCGCCTTGACGACACGCCGGGCGAGAACACGCGTCCTGGCGCCGATCGTGGCACGCCAGCCGCGCGCGGTCCTCGCCAAAACGGCCCCAGACAAGCCGCCGAATCCGTTGTTGGTGGCGCGATGGCCGCGGCATTCGCCAAGCTGAAGCGCTGATCCTGTCGTAGCGAACGGTGCGTGACAGGACCTGTCCATGATCACGCACCATGCTGCCGGATTACTGTAGCGGCCTCGAGTCGGCTCCCCACCTGCTCGAGAGACACCCGACGGCCAAGCTATGCCCCACCGTGATCGGTTGTGGGATCGCACTGCGGGCGCGTTAGCAAAATGCCCGGAAAATCGTCAGGTACGCCTGGTACACGTCATGCTTCGCCGCATTAAATCTCGACTTTCGTCCCGAGTTCCACCACTCGGTTCGCCGGAATATGGAAGAAGTCGGAAGGCTTTGCGCCATTCTGATGCATCCAGGCGAAGATCCGCTCCCGGAACATCGACATGCCGGGCAGCTTGGACGGCACCACCGATTCGCGCGCAATGAAGAACGAGGTATCCATCAGTTCGAATGGCATGTCGAGCTGGGATTGCGCCAACTGCATCACGTGATTGACGTCCGGCGTTTCCTTAAAGCCGAAATCTGCCTTGAGGATATACACGCCGCTACCCAGTTCGGTCAGACTCAAGCGTTCGAGATCGTTGACATACGGGATGTCGCGCGTCACAAAGCTCATGAAGACCACGCGCTCATGAAGCACACGATTGTGCTTCAGATTATGCAGCAGCGACACCGGAACGGACTCGGTATTACCGGTCAGGAACACAGCAGTACCCTCCACGCGATGCGGAGGATAAGCCAGCAACGCCGCAACGAACGGCTCCAGCGGAATGCCATCTTCCAGGGTGCGTGCACGCAGCAGCGCGCGCCCACGATACCAAGTCATGAGCAAGAAGAATGTCAGAGATCCCAGCAACAAGGGGAACCAGCCGCCATCCTTGAGTTTGATCAGGTTGGCGGTCCAGAACGCGACATCGATTACCAGGAAAGCAACCACCAGCCCGATGATGAGTAGCGGATTCCAGCCCCATTCCCGCCGCATCACGACGGAGACGAGGAGCGTGGTGATCAGCATGGTCGTCGTTACGGCAATGCCGTAGGCGGCAGCCAAGTTCTCGGATTTCTTGAACGACACGACGGTGATCAGCACGAGGATCAACAGCGTCCAGTTGACGATCGGAATATAGATCTGTCCGCGCTCGGCGGCCGACGTATGGCGGATCAGCATGCGCGGCATCAGGCCCAGCTGGATGGCCTGGCTGGTGAGCGAGAAGGCACCGGAAATCACGGCCTGCGAGGCAATCACCGTTGCGCATGTGGCCAGCAGCACCATCGGGAACAGGGCCCATTCCGGCACCATCAGGTAGAAAGGATTGCTGATGGCGCTCGGCGTCGTCACGAGCAACGCACCCTGCCCAAAATAGTTCAGCAACAGGCACGGCAGTACGACGAACAGCCATGCCAGCCTGACCGGTTTGGCACCGAAATGCCCCATGTCGAGGTACAGCGCTTCCACGCCAGTCACGACCAGGACAACCGAACCCATGACGATAAACGCCTGCAAGGTGTGCTCGGTGACGAATTCGTAGGCGTAGAACGGATTGATCGAAACGAGGATCTCGGGCGCCTTGACGATGTTGAGCAGACCCAGCGCACCCAGGGAGACGAACCACAGCAGCGTAATCGGGCCGAACAACCGGCCGACGGCTTCCGTGCCGAACCGTTGAATCAGGAAGATCGCCGTGAGAATCGTCACGGTAATGGGAATGACATAGTGATTCAGGCCCGGCGCTGCCACCTCCAGTCCTTCTACCGCCGATAGCACCGAAATCGCTGGGGTGATGACTGACTCGCCATACAGCATGCAGGCGGCAAACACACCTAGCATCATGAAGATGCGTGCGCGGCCCGAGCCAGGTGCGGCAGAACGCAAGGCCAGCGCCATCAGCGATAGCACACCGCCTTCGCCATTATTGTCGGCGCGCATGACGAAAGCCACATACTTGACCGTCACGACCAGAATCAGCGCCCAGAACAGCATGGATATGATGCCGTAGGTGGCTTCCGGCGAGAACGGAATGCCATGCTCGGGGCTGAAGCATTCCTTGAGGGCATACAAGGGACTGGTACCGATGTCTCCGAAGACCACACCGATGGCACCGAGCATCAGGAGCCGGAGACTCTGGTTTTCGGATGCATGCCCGTTGGCTGACAATGAATGCGAGGCGACGTTGCTCATTCGATTTCCATTGTTCCGTGTCGTCAGTGAAAAACGCCGCGACCGGCTTTATATTGCAGTGCACAAGCGCTGCATTTTACTCTCGGCCCCAGGCTTTTGATAGGCGGGTTATCCGATGTGGCGGGAAGGCATCATTACGTGATCCGTAAATTACTTTTTCGCCACTATTCTCACTCTCCAGAAATAAATTTGCTATAATAATTCCATGGAAAGGAGTTAGCCATGTCCGTTCTGAACCGCCCGCTCTCCGCATCCCGGCCGCTGCCGGACCCAGGTGCGACCTTGACCAAGGCCGTCATGCGCGCCGCCAGCCATCTTGGACTCAGTCAGTCACTCGTCGCCACTGTGCTGGGCGTGAGCGCGGCCTCGGTCTCGCGCATGGCAGGTGGACAATATGTGCTGGACAGCCATCGCAAGGAATGGGAGTTCGGCGTGCTATTCGTGCGCATGTTCCGCTCGCTGGATGCCATTCTGGGACATGGCGAGCAGGCGCGGACCTGGCTGCATGAAGACAATCTGGCGCTCGGCGGCAAGCCGGTGGAATTGATGCGCTCAACGGAGGGACTGGTCCGTGTCGTTCACTACCTGGACGCCATCCGCGGTCGCGTCTGAGCGCCAGCCGTTCAAGCTGACGCTATGGCGCGCCGTGGAGGCGCAGCACGTGGTATCGACCATGGCGCTGGTCGACAGCCTGGATGAACAGCAGTTGCTGGAGGATATTCTCGATGCCGGCAAGCCGCCGGTTCCGCCTGCGGCGCGGGGGCTGCACTATCTGCTATTCACGCCATTCCGCTATCCGCCCTCCCCCTATGGCTCGCGTTTCCGCGCGCCCCACGACCCCGGGATCTTCTATGGTGCCCCGACGACGCGCACGGCGTGCGCGGAACTGGGTTACTGGCGCTGGCGCTTTCTGATGGACAGCCCTGCACTGCAGGCTATCGATGCGCGCCCGCAGACCGTTTTCGAAGTGTGCGTGAAAGCCAGGGGCATTGCACTCGATGTGCCGCCGTTCGATGCCGACCGGACGCTATGGACCGATCCGCGGGACTATGGCCCCTGCCAGGCCATGGCACGAATCGCCCGGCAGGCCGAAGTCGGCGTCATTCGCTATGCTTCGGTACGCGATCCGGGCGGCCTGTGCCATGCCGTCCTCGAACCGACGGCGTTCTGTGCGCCAGCACCGCTCACGACGACGACATGGATGCTCACGATCCGGCGCGATCGCGTCATCTGGCAACGTGACGACCTGATGCAGCGCGAACAGTACGAGTTCGAGGCGGACAGCTGGGCGGCCTGACCGGACGGTCACGAGCGCTGCGGGATCACGGCGGCGCAGATGGCATCAGGCACCCCAGCCCTCGAGCACGATCTTGCCCCGCATCTGCCCGGCCTCCACGCGGCGATGTGCTTCGCGCAGGTTGGCAGCGTTGATCGGTGTCAGCACCTGCGCCAAGGTCGTGCGCAGGCGGCCGCTGTCGATCAGCTCCGCCACATGCGACAACAGCCGATGCTGCTCGATCATGTCCGGCGTCTGGTGCATGGCACGCGCGAACATGTATTCCCAGTGGAAGCTGGCGGCCTTGACCTTCATGCCAGCCATCGGCGTCGGCACACTCGCATCATCGATCGACACGATGCCGCCCTGCGGCCGGATCAACTCCACGGCTGCATCCCAGTGCCGCATGTCATTGAAGATCGCAATATGGTCCACGTACCGGAATCCTGCGGCACGCATCTGCTCCACGAGTGACTCGCGATGGTTGACGACATGGTCCGCGCCCAGCGTCCGCACCCATTCGATGGTCTCCGGCCGCGACGCGGTGGCAATGACCGTCAGGCCGGCCTGCTTCGCCAGCTGGATCCCGATCGACCCCACGCCGCCAGCACCGCCGATGATCAGGATGGACTGTCCGCGATCGGCTCCATCCCGCGCGATCCGCAGGCGATCGAAAAACGACTCGTAGGCCGTGATCGCCGTCAGCGGCAGCGCAGCCGCTTCGGCAAACGTCAGGCTGCGCGGCTTGTACCCAACGATGCGCTCATCGACCAGATGGAATTGCTGATTGGTCCCAGTCCGAGTGATATCGCCGGCGTAATACACTTCATCGCCCGGCTTGAACAGCGTCACCTCCGGCCCGACGGCCTCGACGATACCGCTGGCATCGTAGCCGATGACGCGACCCTCAGGCTCCGTCTTGTCCTTGGGCGCACGCACCTTGGTGTCGACGGGATTGACCGACACCGCCTTGACTGCCACCAGAATGTCACGCCCGCGCGGGAGAGGCTGTGGCAGCTCAAGATCAACAAAGGCCTCGGGATCTGTGATGGGCAGGTAACGGTAGAAGCCAACGGCTTTCATAAGAGTTCTCCGGAAAAACAGGTGTTGTAACAGCCTAGCCAGATAGTACGGCTCAGTTACCTCACTCTACTTCATGCGATATATTCTTATAATCCTTGAGAAATTTAATTAATATTTCGATTTATCCGAATAATCATGTTGAGTAACCTTGCCTTGTTCCTGCGCATCGTTGAAAAAGGCGGGCTCGCTGCGGCCGGGCGTGATTTCGGACTGTCACCCGCAACGGTCTCCGAGCGTCTGGCAGCACTGGAAACATATTATGGCGCGACGTTACTCATCCGGACGACAAGGGCGATCAGCCTGACCGATGAAGGTCGGGTACTGGTCGAAGGCGCTCGACGGCTGCTGGCCGAGGCGGAAGAGTTGGAACAGCGCATCCGCCTTGGCACCGAGCGTATCTCGGGTCCCATACGCCTGAGTGCCCCGGAGGACTTCGGCCGCCAGCAGGTCGTTCCCATCATCGACGCATTCCTGACGGAACATCCCGATGTCACAATCGATCTGAATCTGACCGACGGGTATGCCGATCTTGTTGGTCAGGGTCTCGATTTTGCGGTCCGGCAAGGAACCCTTGCTGACAGCTCTCTACGCGCCCGTACGCTCGGCACGCATCGACGCATCGTGTGTGCGGCGCCCGCTTACGTCGATGCCCACGGCGCACCGTCACATCCGGCTGAACTCGCAGAGCATCCATGCATCGTGATGCGTTTCGGCCAGAACCTCGACCATACGTGGCCTTTCACAATCGACGGTGAGGTACGTAAGGTCATGGTGAACAGCAGGCGCATCGCCAACGATGGCGCGCTGGTGCGCCACTGGTGCAAGTCCGGGTTTGGCATCGCCCTGAAATCCGAGCGCGATATCGAGGAAGATCTGGCGAATGGCACGCTGGTGGAGCTTCTCAAGGATTTTTCGGCCAGCCGGACAAGCCTGCAGATCGTTTATCCCTCTGCCATCGTACAGCCCCGCCGCGTTCGCATGCTGATTGAACGCATAGCGACAGCGCTCACGTCGACTATTCCATAAGCATAAGCTCGCCCACTTTCGCCCAGCGCGGTCGACATCAGCCGGACTACGCTGCGCGTTACATTTCACATCGCCCGGAACTTGGACTACGCTGACAGCGGGTTATCCGCACCACTTCGCACCCGCTCCGTGACTAGCCGGTCGGCGATGCATCCAGCCTTACTGCGGCTGGGACAGGTAAGCGGAGAAGCGAAAACATCCAGAGACAAGCGCGTTCCTGCTCGATGCGGGTATCCCAGCTGCGCAGACGCGCCCTTCCCAGGGT
>Ga0247823_10000600_pt1 | contig 30429 bp, 44 predicted proteins | sample 13C_PalmiticAcid_2_FD_192426 | JGI IMG/M metagenome (GOLD analysis project Ga0247823, IMG submission 192426) | Soil microbial communities from agricultural site in Penn Yan, New York, United States - 13C_PalmiticAcid_Day30 | ecosystem: Environmental > Terrestrial > Soil > Agricultural land...
TGCGCGGGCTGGTCAGGGTCAGCGCCCGCAACCCCGACGAGCTCAGCGACGCCGACGACCGGCTGTCGGCGATCTCCGACCGGCTGGGCGTCACGCTGACCCCGCTGCGCGGCCTGCAGATCGCCGGGCTGGCCGCGACCTTGCCGCTGGGAGGACAGGCATGAGCGAGCTTGCGAGCGAATCAATGTCACAGGGTGATCGCGAGCGGCGTCACCAAGCCTGCGAGGGGGCGTCGTGAGTAGTTCCTCAAGGCTTCTCGATTCCCAGAGCGGCAACGCGGGCATCGCGCCCGAGTTCATGGTCTCCCCGGAGATGCTGGACGCGGTCAGCCCATCGGGTGACCGCGGCGGCATGGTCCTTGGCTCCGGCCTGCAGGGCGAGCCGCTGACGATCTCCGCGCTGCGACCCGCCCCGACCAGGATCGTGCTGGTCGGCGGGCTCTACCTGGCCCGCCAGGTGGCGCTGCGCGCGATGGCCGTCGGCGCGTGGGTGGTCGTGGCCACCGGACGTCCCGCAGCGTGGCAGGTGCTGCAGAAGGCGGCGGGCAACGGCCCCGACGGGCGCCCGGCGCCGCTGGTGCAGATCCGCAGGCTCAGCCCGGTCGAGCTGCCCCGGCCGTCGGAGGACGGTCCGCTGCTCGTCGTGCACGACGGCGGCCCGACGCCGCAGGAGCTGTTCCCGCCGAGGTCGCCGTGGCAGACCACCGTGTACGTGCTGCCGTACATGCACCCGCAGGCGGGCGCCACGGCCAACGCGGCCGACCTGGTGCTGCTGCAGCGGCTGCCGGTGGGCCAGGCGCAGCTCGCGGCCCGGATCTGGCGGCTGCCGCCGCCGATGGTCCAGCAGCTCACCACGCTGGCCGACGACCAGGTCGTCGCCCTCGGCCGCAACCTGTGGCGGCCACTGCGACTGGTCACCACGGCCAAGGAACAGCAGATCCTCGGCCCGGTCTGCCACGGCGACTGAGTCAGTCAGGTGCCGTCCCTGCCCCAAGGGGCGGCACCTTCGGGCGAAATGTCCATTTTGCGCGGTCCACCATTCCGGTCATCGTCCGCCATTCGGCCTAGCGCCGCTACCCCCTGTGGGCGTAATGGCGTCCGGCTACCGTCGGAATCGCGACCCCAATAGACCAGCGAATAGCGTGAATGAATACGGCGGCACCAATGGGACACCCCAGCCACCCGCTATTCGCCACCCGTCGAAGCTGGTCATTTAGCCTGGTCAGCCCAGTTTGACCTGGGCCGAACGGCCCTTTGCCAACCGCCGTTCGGCCCATCTCATTGCCATCCTGGCCCATCTGTGGAAAAGGGACTGTTTCTAAACATTGCAAGTCCCTTGCGTGGCGGAATCACGTTGACCCAATGTTGTTGGCGTTCGCGCGAACACCAAAAGCACCTCCAAGACACCACCACGCGGCCCTGGCGTGAGGACGGGGCCGCGTGCCCCCTGGCCTAAGGAGATCGTGCACATGGGTATGTCTCGCGCCACGTCGCTCAGGCGACTGGCTGGCGTCGGCCTGGCCACCGTGGCCTGTGTCGCTTCAGCGATCACCCTCGCAACACCGGCAACCGCCGCGGAGGCCCAGATCCTGGGTGCCGACCGGGCGAACGTCGTCAAGGACAGCTACATCGTCGTCTTCAAGGACGGCGCCCAGATCGCCAGTGCCGACGCCCTCGCAGGCAAATATGGCGGCAAGATCAACCACCGCTACTCCGCCGCGCTGCACGGCTACGCCGCGACGATGTCCGAGCAGCAGGCCAAGAAGGTCGCCGCTGACCCCCAGGTCGCCTACGTCGAGGCCGACCAGGTCATGAGCCTTATCGCCGACCAGCTCAACCCGCCGTCGTGGGGGCTGGACCGGGTCGACCAGCGTGACCTGCCGCTCAACCAGAAGTACACGTACGCGACGACGGCGACGAACGTGACCGCGTACATCATCGACACCGGCATAAACCTGACGCACAACGACTTCGGCGGGCGGGCGACCAGCGGCCGCGACACCGTCGACAACGACAACGACGCCACCGACTGCCACGGCCACGGCACCCACGTCGCGGGCACCGTCGGCGGCGCGGCCTACGGCCTTGCCAAGGGCGTCAAGCTGAAGGCGGTCCGGGTGCTCAACTGCTCGGGCTCCGGCACCAACGCGGGCGTCGTCGCGGGCATCGACTGGGTGACCGCCAACCACGTGAAGCCCGCCGTAGCCAACATGAGCCTCGGCGGCGGAGCCTCCACCGCGACCGACGACGCGGTCCGCCGCTCGATCACCGCGGGCGTCACCTACGCGGTGGCCTCCGGCAACTCCAACGCCAACGCCTGCAACTACTCCCCAGCCCGAGTCGCCGAAGCCCTCTCGGTCAACGCCAGCGACAGCGCCGACGCGCGTGCCTCCTTCTCCAACTACGGCACCTGCACCGACCTGTTCGCCCCCGGCGTCGGCATCACGTCGGCGTGGATCGGCGGCAACACCGCCACCAACAACATCAGCGGCACGTCGATGGCCTCCCCGCACGTCGCGGGCGCCGCGGCGCTGTACCTGGCGGCCAACCCGACGGCGTCACCGGCCACGGTGAACGCGGCGATCGTCAACGCGGCCACGGCGAACAAGGTCACCAACCCGGGCACCGGCTCGCCCAACAAGCTGCTCTTCACCGGCAGCGGCACCACCCCGCCGCCGCCCACGGGCTGCGCGGCCGTCACCAACGGCACCGACGTGCAGATCCCGGACCTGGGCACGGCGAACAGCCCGATCACCATCTCCGGCTGCACCAGCGCACCGTCGACGGCGTCCACCGTCGCGGTCAACATCGTCCACACCTGGCGGGGCGACCTGGTCATCGACCTGGTCGCGCCGGACGGCACGGCGTACCGGCTGAAGAACTCCAGCGGGAGCGACTCGGCGGACAACGTGGTCGCGACCTACACGGCGAACCTGTCGTCGGAGGCGTCGAACGGGACGTGGAACCTGCGGGTTCAGGATGTGGCCCGGTACGACACGGGGTACATCAACAGCTGGACGCTTGACCTGTAGGGGGTAATGCACCCGGTCAGCCCTTCCCTGCTGGGGGCTGGCCGGGTGTTCCTCTGTATGAACACGGCGGGTTCAGCCGCACCTGACGTGCGGTCTCCTCCAACACATCGGCAAGTGCGTCTGATTGATCGGCTGTCGCCCAGTCGAGGATGAGCCCACTGGCGTGATGCCGGAGCCGAGTCGGAATCGCCTCGATCTTGCGGGCGAGGGCTACCAGGTTCGCGGCGAGGTCCACCTGTTCAGGCGTAGTCATCGGTCGCGCCTCCATTGCCGACTAGTCGGCCCAGACCGCCCGGAGTAGGCACGCAGCAGCGTGACCACTGTCCGAAGTCGACAGTCTTCGAGCCTTCTCCGACGCCGACGAGCGAACACTGGCGCAACAGCCGCCACGATGGCGATCAGCGCGACCGCACCCAGCATGATCAGGACCGTCATCACTGTCTCCTCCTGTGAGGAGACGAGGATCGATCGTGAATGCCCGAGCGCTTTGCCTCCGTGGCAATGTCGCCCGATCGGGTTATCCGCGGATGCCCGCCCGATACGCCATCGCCCGAATCTCCCGCCCGATCGCGTCATCGCGCGCGTGTGCGAGCAATTCGCCTATGGTCGCGCGCGCGAAAGGATGCCGGTGGATCCGGGCAGGCGAGATCCGCTCAGCAGTGCGGAGCATCATGACGGCGTCAACTCTGCGAGACGGGATGTGCGCCAACGCTCGTCCGTAGTCACGCCAATAGGCGGATTGGCGCGTCGGCGATCGGAGAGCCGTGGGGTCGAGGGACTCCGCTATCCGAACGGCATCAGCAGGACGGCCTGCCTCCAGGGCGACCGACATCCGCCACACTCCGACATTCGCCGGGCCGAAGCCGAACCACAGCGCGTTGCCTTCGCCCGTGCGCCGCGCCAGATCCGCCGCGTACGCCAGTCCCGCGTCACCATCGGTTCCCTGTGCGGTCGACACCAGCGATCCAGCCAGCGCGAGCATTCCGCTGGCCTGCATATCCCCCGACTCAGCGGTGCCGGGGTCGGCGTCGGCGAGAACCCGGGCAGCGAAGTCGAACCCGCCCGCGCCGATCAAGCCGAACGCCGTGCCGAACGCGCTGACCGCGCGATAGAGGGGTTCGTCCAGACGGTCGCTGGCCTGCTTGGCCAGGAGCGACGCCTGCCAAGCCAGGTCGGGGCTGGCACCCATGTCCCCGAGCCATGCCTGCGTCCCCTGGACTTGTGTGAGGATCAGCAGCCGTAGAACTTCCTGATCACCGACACCAGCCGCCAGGGTCGAGTACAGGTCGTTGATCAATGCGGGCAACGTGGCGCCGACGACAGCGAACTCGCAATTCTGCTGGCCGTCGAGTACCAATGCGACTCGGTTCCGCAGTTCGTCGACCGACCGGACTTCACCCATCAACTCCCCGTAGGCGGCAGCCTGAAGCGCCACTCGAATCGGGCCCAGCGCACGTTCTTCTTCCGCGTCACCGGGAGCCGCTAGCGCGACCGCGGTGATCTCAGTGGGGGCTACGTCCAGCGCATTGGCGAGCGCGACGATCAGCGAGCGGCGGTCCAGCGCCCGCTTCCCGGATTCCAGACGGCTCAGGTACGACGGCGAGATGCCCGCGAGTCCTGCGACAACCTCAAGGGACTTGCGTCGGGCATGGCGGATCTCGCGGAGCCGGTATCCGATCTCGTCCACCATGCGCGCCTTTCGCCTGGGTGACTCGGCACCCAGGCTACCGCTCCGTGACCACGGCTCGCATGAAGTCGTCCTTGTCACCAATTGCGTGGTACGCCTCATAAAGCGAGTCACATGACGAAGCGAAGGATCCATCCAAGGCAAACCCGATCGCCGCGACCGCACGCGCCTTCGCGAAAGCCCGGAGATACTCGCTCTCCGCAACCACTCCGGCCTCAAGGCTTTGTTGAATGCCCCACGCAAGGTCGTCTAGTTCCTGAGCCAACAGATCGACCTCACCCCGGAGCACCGCATCGCCGGAGCACCTTCGCCTAATCACATCCAGCGCTTGGAACAGCGTCGGATCACTGACTCCAGCACGTCGAGCGGCCAGCAAGCATGCTCGTTCCACCATCTGCTGCCTCACGTCGGCGGCGCTGCACCTGAGAGTGTCGACAAGGCCAGGCGCTACCTGCATTAGACCGACATGCTTCATCTCGCCCGTCGCCATGAAGCCGACTCTCCGATCAGGCAGTGCCGAGTGCGCGGACGTTGCGGGTAATCGCCGTGCGGGCGGCCAAGTCCTCATCAACTGGATAGTCCACGCCGATTAGCGCCAACCCGTGGGCAGGCGCAACGGTGATCGCGCTGGGGCGTTCCGTGGCGGTGAGCATGGAAGACGGCCAGGAGGCCGGTTTGCGGCCCTCACCAACAGCCAGAAGGGCGCCGACAAGACTGCGGACCATCGAGTGGCAGAAGGCGTCCGCGGAGACGTACGCGGTCAGCAGGCCATCGGACGAGCGCACCCATTCCAACCGCTGCAACTCGCGGATCGTGGTCGCGCCTTCTCGACGTTTGCAGAAGGCCACAAAGTCGTGTTCGCCGACCAGCAGGGCCGAGGCCGCGGTCAAGGCGGACAGATCAAGCGGCCGGGGCCACGTGACGACATGGCCGCGCAGCAGCGGATTCGCCTCTGCCTGGGCGTCGCAGATGCGGTACGCGTAGTGCCTGCGCAGCGCGCCGAAGCGGGCATCGAACGCAGTCGGTACCGCGCGGATCGAAGACACCCGAACGTCCGCGGGCAAGGCTCGGGCCAATCGTGGGACCAGCACCGCCAGGTCCACATCAGACGGTAGATCCATGTGCGCGACCTGCCCAGTCGCGTGCACACCCGCGTCCGTCCTACCGGCCACAGTCAGGCGGATGTCGTGGCGCAGCACCAACGACAGCGTGTCCTCCAGGACCCCACACACCGTCCGGCGAGACGGCTGCCGGGCCCAGCCGGAGAAATCCGTGCCGTCATAAGCGATATCGAGCCGAACGCGGACGAGCCCGCCGCCCCCAGAGGGGACAGCGGGCTCGGCCGGTGCTTCGGTCAGGACTCGTCCTCAGACGACTCCTCGCGCTGCGACGGGGGCAGCTGGAAACCAGCGGCCTCCGCGGCCTCGGCGGTGGCGAACCACACCTCGGCGACCGTGCGGTCGTAGAAGGCGCTGTCCGGCACGTGGTACAGCATCGAGTCGGCGTTGCCCTTGATCGGGAAGCCCTCGGGCTGCGAGCCGTCCTCCAGCGGGAGGTGCGAGCCCTCGCCGTAGGAGACAGCTTCCGTCTCGGTGGCCTCGACCTCGGCGACAGCCTCGGTCTTGGTCTTCTCGACGAACTTGGTCTTGCGGGCGGCCTCGGCCTCCGCGGTGACCGTCTTCTCGCTGATCAGCTCGATCACGGCCATCGAGGCGTTGTCGCCCTTGCGCGGCATCGTCTTGGTGATGCGCGTGTAGCCACCGTTGCGGTCGCTGAAGAACGGGCCGATCTCGGTGCAGAGACGCTGAACGACGTCCTTGTCCCGGATGACCTTCATGATCTCGCGGCGGTTGTGCAGGTCGCCCCGCTTCGCCTTGGTGATCAGCTTCTCCGCGAGCGGACGGAGCCGACGGGCCTTGGCCTCAGTGGTCTTGATGCGGCCGTGCTGGAACAGCGAGGTGGCCAGGTTGGCCAGCAGCAGGCGCTCGTGGGCAGCGCCGCCGCCGAGACGAGCACCCTTGGTTGGGGTGGGCATTTCTAGCTCCTTGTGGAAATCCGCGGCTCAGGCAGTCCGAAGTGGACTAGCTCAGAGCTGCTCCGTCTCTGCGTAGTCCTGGCCATCGTCATTGCCGGTGTCCGCGCTGTCCGACCAGCCGTCGGAGGCGTAGTCCGCCGCGGCAGCCGTCGGGTCGAACCCGGGCGGGCTGTCCTTGAGCGCGAGACCGAGGCCGACGAGCTTCATCTTGACCTCGTCGATCGACTTCGCACCGAAGTTGCGGATGTCCAGCAGGTCCGCCTCGCTGCGCGAGACCAGTTCACCCACGGTGTGGATGCCCTCGCGCTTGAGGCAGTTGTAGGAGCGCACGGTGAGGTCGAGGTCCTCGATCGGCATCGCGTAGGCGGCGATGGTGTCTGCCTCCTGCGGCGACGGGCCGATCTCGATGCCCTCGGCGTCGACGTTCAGCTCGCGGGCGAGACCGAACAGTTCGACCAGCGTCTTGCCCGCGGACGCCACGGCGTCGCGCGGGGTGATCGACGGCTTGGTCTCGACATCGAGAACAAGCTTGTCGAAGTCGGTCCGCTGCTCGACACGGGTGGCCTCGACCTTGTAGGTCACCTTGAGGACCGGCGAGTAGATCGAGTCGACCGGGATCCGGCCGATCTCCGCGCCCGCCTGCTTGTTCTGCACAGCGGGGACGTAGCCGCGACCGCGCTCGACGACGAGCTCGATCTCCAGCTTGCCCTTGCCGTTCAGGGTGGCGATGTGCAGGTCGGGGTTGTGCACCGTGACACCGGCGGGGGGCACGATGTCCCCCGCGGTGACCTCACCGGGGCCCTGCTTGCGCAGGTACATCGTCACCGGCTCGTCCTCCTCCGAGGAGACAACAAGCTCCTTGAGGTTGAGGATGATGTCGGTGACGTCCTCCTTGACGCCCGGCACGGTGGTGAACTCGTGCAGCACACCGTCGATGCGGATGCTGGTCACCGAGGCGCCGGGGATCGAGGACAGCAGCGTGCGCCGGATCGAGTTGCCGAGCGTGTAGCCGAAGCCGGGCTCGAGGGGCTCGATGACGAAACGGGAGCGGGTCTCGTTGACCGGCTCCTCACCCAGGCTGGGTCGCTGTGAGATGAGCACTTCTTGGTTCTTCCTTCCCGAGGGCGCCCGCTATTTGACGCCAACCGAAATGGCGGGGCGGTGTCGATCGGCGACACCGCCCCGAAACGATTTACTTCGAGTAGTACTCGACGATGAGCTGCTCGGTGACCGGAACGTCGATCTGCGCGCGCACCGGGAGCTGGTGGACCAGGATCCGCAGGTTGGACTGCACGACCTGCAGCCAACCCGGGATCGGGCGGTCACCGAAGGACTCCTTGGCGGCCACGAACGGCAGGGTGCCCAGCGACTTCGGCTTGACATCGATGATGTCGAACTTCGAGACGCGGTAGCTGGGGATGTTCACCTTCTTGCCGTTCACCAGGAAGTGAGCGTGGCTCACGAGCTGGCGGGCCTGACGGCGCGTGCGGGCGAGGCCCGCGCGGTAGATCACGTTGTCCAGACGCGACTCCAGGAGCTGGAGCAGGACCTCACCGGTCTTGCCCTCGCGGCGAGCCGCCTCCTGGTAGTACGTGCGGAACTGGCGCTCGAGGATGCCGTAGGTGTAGCGGGCCTTCTGCTTCTCCTGGAGCTGAAGCAGGTACTCGCTCTCCTTGATCCGACCGCGGCCGTGCTGGCCGGGCGGGTAAGGACGGCGTTCGAATGCCTGGTCTCCGCCGACAAGGTCGACCTTGAGTCGACGCGAGATACGGGTCGCGGGCCCGGTGTAGCGTGCCATTTCTTGTTACTCCTCCCCGTTCCTCAGACCCGGCGCCGCTTGGGCGGGCGGCAGCCGTTGTGAGGCTGCGGGGTCACGTCCTGGATGGTGCCGACCTCGAGGCCCGCCGCCTGCAGCGAGCGGATCGCGGTCTCCCGGCCGGAGCCGGGGCCCTTGACGAACACGTCGACCTTCTTGACGCCGTGCTCGGCGGCCTTGCGGGCAGCGTTCTCGGCGGCCATCTGGGCGGCGAACGGCGTCGACTTACGAGAGCCCTTGAAACCGACGTGGCCGGACGAGGCCCACGCGATGACAGCACCGGTCGGGTCCGTGATGGACACGATGGTGTTGTTGAAGGTGCTCTTGATGTGAGCGTGGCCGTGCGTGATGTTCTTCTTTTCCTTGCGCCGGACCTTTTTGACTCCGGCGCCGGTACGCGACTTCGGTGGCATGTCTCTGGGTTTCTCCTAGCTGCTTCGCGAGGTGGTGATGACTGGAGCTGCATTCCGGATACGGGATCCGGCATCCGTGTACAAGTCGCGCAGTGCCGCCGGGCGGGCGCACTTGGGCGCGACAGCGAGGGCGACGAACGCCCTGTTCCGTCGCCGCTGCGGAACAACGGCGACCACGGTCTCGCAGCTCTTGCTCACTTCTTTCCGGCCTTCTTCTTGCCGGCGACCGTCTTCTTCGGGCCCTTGCGGGTACGGGCGTTGGTCTTGGTCCGCTGTCCGCGGACTGGCAGACCGCGGCGCCACCGCAGGCCCTCGTAGCAGCCGATCTCGATCTTCCGGCGGATGTCGGCCTGAACCTCGCGGCGCAGGTCACCCTCGACCTTGTAGTTCTCTTCGATGAACTCCCGGAGCTTGCCCAGGTCCTCGTCAGAGAGGTCCTTGACGCGCAGGTCGGGGCTGATCTCGGTGGCGGCAAGCAGCTCCTTGGAGCGCGTGCGGCCGATCCCGAAGATGTAGGTCAGCGCGATCTCCATCCGCTTTTCGCGGGGGAGGTCTACGCCGGCGAGTCGTGCCATGTCGGCGGTTTCTCCTCTAGTTTCGTCTTCAGGTCTGCTCCCCTACCGCCCTGGGACCGACTCGATGGTCCCAAGACCCGGCCTGAAGTCCGGGCGTGAACCGGGTCCGTATGACCCGGCAGGTTCGGGAAGTTCGTCTGTGTAGCTGTCGTCGTCAGATCCGGCGACGGTGACTGCTCAGCCCTGGCGCTGCTTGTGGCGCAGGTTCTCGCAGATCACCATGACCCGGCCGTGACGGCGGATCACCTTGCACTTGTCGCAGATCTTCTTGACGCTCGGGTTGACCTTCACGTCTGCTTTCTCCTGCTTCGGCCGCGTGCCCCCGACTGTCCGGGAGCACCAGTAGTGGCTTCCCAGTCAGAGCGACTGGGGGGTCACTTGTAGCGGTAGACGATGCGGCCGCGGGACAGGTCGTAGGGCGAAAGCTCTACGACGACCCGGTCCTCGGGCAGGATGCGGATGTAGTGCTGCCGCATCTTGCCGCTGATGTGTGCCAGGACCTTGTGGCCGTTCTCCAACTCGACGCGGAACATCGCGTTGGGGAGTGGCTCGACCACGCGGCCTTCGACCTCGATGGCCCCGTCCTTCTTGCCCATGTCCTCCGCGTTTCGTGACAGTGTCGATTGTTCTGCCGAACACGGCACACGGCGGCGACGACTACACCATCGGGTGACCGGCACGGCGAAACTGGCACTGGAAATAGCACCAGCGGTCAAGTGTACGCGCCGGTCACATTCAGCCAAAATCGGGGTCGTGCTGCCCTGGTCGGGGTCAGACGAACAGCTCGGTTGGGTCAAGTTGGACCGGGACCGGGCCGGGGAGTACACCCGGGTCACTCTTGACCGCGATCTCCCGATACACGCCGCCGACCAGCTTGAACGCGGTCAATTTGCTCTTGTTCAGCTCGACCAACCAGAGAAACGGCACGCCTGCCGAGGCGTAAGCAGCGATCTTGGTTTCCCGCTCATGCGCGGTGTTCCCCGGCGACCACACCTCGACCGCAAGTTCCACCGCCGCCGCCGGAAAGGCAGTCGCGGTCGGCCGAGCGTTGAGCACGGCGACATCCGGGATCAGCGCCGTTCGTAACGCGCTGGTGATCTCCACTCCGACGCCGGTGATCGGGAAAAGATCATTAGCGCGACCCGCGTCCTTGACCGCGGCCCACAGCGCGCGGCAGATCGCGTCGGTGGCGAACTGGTGTGGTCCGCCTGGTGCCGGTGACACGTGGTAGTAGCCCCAGATCAGCTCGATGCGGCTGCCGTCGTCGGGGACGTCGATGGCACGCCACTGCTCAACGGTGTTCGGACCGATCGGGTGCTGGAACTCAGCGACAGCGGACATCCGACCCACCTCCTCGACTCGACCTCTCACAGTGTCCCACGCCCCATCAATCGGGGTCAGAACTCGTCGATGAAGCGGAGGACGCGGTCCCACAGGGTCTCGGGTGGGGCCTGGGTGCGCGGCTGCGGGGCCGGGTCCGGGCGGCTGGCGCAGGTCAGGATGTGGCGGAAGCGGTCGGCCGGGGCGAGCGCCGTGCCGCACCAGGTACAGGTCGACGACCTGGGCGTCGGCCGGGCGATCGGCCCGCCGAACTCGTGCTTGTACTTAGGGTTGACGAACCGGTTGGGCGCCAGATGCTGGAGCTGCGCGAAGGCGGGATTCACGAAGTGCGCGTTCGGGCCAGGGGTCTCGGTCGCGGGCAGGATCAGCCTGCGGGAACGCAGGGACAGCGTGGCCTCGGTGGTGCGGCCCACGCTCAGGTCCGCGCCCGCCATCGCCGTGTACGGGTCGCCCGTGGTGAACAGGGAGTCGCGTTTGCTGCCCAGCGCGCTGACCGTGTAGTCGCCCCTCGGCACCGAGACCGTCAGCGGGGTGCCGATCCGGGCGGGCACGACCAGGCCGCTGCGTCCCTGGACGAACTTGTGTCCGGTGATGACCACGCTGACCGGGTCGCCGTCACGCAGGCCGAGCGATCGGGCCTGCTGGGTCAGCTCCGGATTCAGCGACAGCGTGCCGAGCTGCAGGACCCCGGGTGTGCCCAACGCGGCGAGGCCGAGTGCGGTGCCCTCGGCGGTGTAGGCGCGCAGTGGGGTGCCGGACCGGTTGAAGATCAGGTCCCGGCGGTCGTAGACGTACTCGAAACCCCACGCGACCAGCGGGCCGAACGGGCCCGCGAACGTCGAGGCCGCCTGGACCACCGACATGAACGCCCGACGCCGCTCCGTCCCGGTCGTCCGCCACGAGGTGAAGTCTTCGCCCGTCATGCCGCCCCGCCTCCGGTCCGGTGAGCCACTCTGCACAGTGTCTCGTCCGGGGAGCGATCTTCGATACGGGTTTATTCCGGCGCGGTGAGGACCCAGGGGCCGTCGTCGGTGACGGCGACCGTGTGCTCCCAGTGGGCGGCGCGGGTGCCGTCGGCGGTGACGACGGTCCAACCGTCTTCCAGCTCGACGGTCTCCTCGGTACCCAGGGTCAGCATGGGCTCGATGGCGATCGCCATGCCGACCTTCAGGCGTGGGCCCTTGCCGGGCTTGCCGTAGTTCGGCAGGAACGGGTCCATGTGCATCGAGCTGCCGATGCCGTGGCCGCCGTACTCGCGGACGATGCCGTAGGTGCGGCCGTGGGCGCGCTCCGACTCGCGCACCGAGGTCTCCACGGCGTGGGAGATGTCGGTGAGGCGGTTGCCGGGGCGGATGGCCTGGATGCCCGCGAGCATCGAGGCGCGGGTGGCGTCGGACAGGGCCTGGTCCTCGTCGCGGATGGTGCCCACGAAGAGGGTGACCGCCGAGTCGCCGTGCCAGTCGTCCAGGATGGCGCCGCAGTCGACCGAGATGAGGTCGCCGTCGGCGAGGATCTGGGACTTGCGCGGGATGCCGTGGACGATCTGCTCGTTGACCGACGCGCAGATGCTCGCCGGGAAGCCGTGGTAGCCCTTGAAGGACGGCACGGCCCCGGCGTCGCGGATGGTCTGTTCGGCCAGTTCGTCCAGCTCGCCGGTGCTGACCCCGGCCTTGGCCGCGGCGGAAACCGCGGCCAGGGCCTTCGCCACTACCAAGCCCGCTGCCCGCATGGAGTCGAGCTCACCCGGCGTCTTGATCTCGATCATTCGTGACTTCCAGGTTTGCATGGCCATGCGCAGGCCTGCGAAAACGCCACCGCCGCTCACGTCCGAGTGCGCAGCGAGTCCAGCACGCGGCCGGTGATCTCGTCGACCTCACCCACCGCGTCGACGGTGATGAGCACGTCGGCGTAGTAGTCGAGCAGCGGAGCGGTCTCCGAGCGGTACAGCCGCTGACGGTGCCGGATGACTTCCTCGTTGTCGTCGGCACGGCCGCGGGCGAGCAGGCGCTCGACCACGACGTCCTCTTCGACTCGGAACTCGACCACGGCGTCGATCGCGGTGTCGGACTCGGCCAGGATCTGGCCGAGCACGTCGGCCTGGCCGACATTGCGGGGGAAGCCGTCGAGCAGGAAGCCGTCGCGGGCATCCGCCTCGGCCAGCCGCTCCCGCACCATCTGGTTGGTCACGTCATCGGACACGAGCCCGCCGGAGTCAAGGATCGCCTTGACCTGCTGGCCGAGCTCGGTGTTGTTCGCGATGTGCGCCCGGAACAGGTCACCCGTGGAGATATGCGGTACGCCGAGCTTGTGGCTCAGCGCGGTCGCCTGGGTGCCTTTGCCCGCTCCGGGCGGTCCAACGAGAACAACACGTGTCACTTGAGGAACCCTTCGTAGTTACGCTGCATGAGCTGGCTCTCGATCTGCTTCACCGTGTCGAGACCGACGCCGACCATGATCAGCACCGCGGTGCCACCGAACGGGAAGTTCTGGTTCTGGCCCGTACCGGTCAGGTCGAGGAAGAAGTTCGGCAGAACAGCGATGATGCCGAGGTAGAGCGAACCGGGCAGGGTGATCCGGCTCAGCACGAAGCTCAGGTAGTCGGAGGTCGAACGTCCAGGGCGGATGCCCGGGATGAAGCCACCGAACTTCTTCATCTCATCCGCACGCTCGGTCACGTTGAACGTGATCGTGATGTAGAAGTACGTGAAGAAGATGATCAGCGCGAAGTAGACCGCGATGTGCACCCAGTCCGACTGGTCGGTCAGGTGGTTGGTGATGAAGCGCTGCCACCACGAGTCGCTCTGGCCGACGAGGCGGGTGATCAGGTCCGGCAGGTACAGCAGCGACGAGGCGAAGATGACCGGGATGACGCCTGCCTGGTTGACCTTGAGCGGCAGGTAGGTCGAGGTGCCGCCGTACATGCGGCGCCCGATCATGCGCTTGGCGTACTGCACCGGGATCCGGCGCTGGCCCTGCTCGACGAACACGACGCTGGCGATGATCAGCAGGCCGAAGAGGCAGACGACGGCGAAGGTCAGGCCGCCCTTGTCGAGGATGTTCTTGCCCTCGAACGGGATGCGGGCCGCGATGTTGACGAACATCAGCAGCGACATGCCGTTGCCGATACCACGCTCGGTGATCAGCTCGCCGAACCACATGATCACCGCGGTGCCCGCGGTCATGGTGGTGACGATGACGATCAGCGTGAACGTGCTGCTGTTCGGGATGACGTCGTCGGGGCAGTTGCCGAAGAGCTGGTCGCCGTTGGCCATGGCGACGATGCCGGTGGCCTGCAGGACAGCCAGGGCGATGGTCAGGTAGCGGGTGTACTGCGTGAGCTTGCCCTGACCGGCCTGACCCTCCTTCTTCAGCTGCTCGAATCGGGGGATGACCACGGTCAACAGCTGGATGATGATGCTCGCTGTGATGTAGGGCATGATGCCCAGCGCGAACACGGACAGCTGCAGGAGAGCACCACCGCTGAACAGATTCAGCAGTTGGAAGATGCCCTCAGACTGGACGCCTTCAATGCACTTCTTCACGTTCGGGTACGACACACCCGGTGACGGGAGTGCGGCGCCGACCCGGTAGACGGCGATGATGCCGAGGGTGAAAAGGATCTTGCGGCGCAGGTCCGGCGTCGCGAGAGCCGAGCGGAAGGCGCTGAGCACGCAAGAACCTCCATCGGCGTCACCGGCAGCTCAGTGCCGGTGAACGGCTTAACCGGCTGGTCGCCGGCAGGGAACAACTCCAGTCTCACCAAGTGCTGGCAAGCCAGGAGCGCTTCGGGGACAGGTACCCCGAAGCGTGCCCACGACTCTAACAGCACGGCCAGCGCGGCTATCACCCGTGGGGTGGCCAAACCTGCCACACAACTGGCCCGAAGGGAGTGATGAAGCTAACATCACCGCCCTTCACTCGATCAAGTGAACCGTCTTCGCCAGTCGGACGGTGCCCTCGACGGGGTCGGTAGACACGATCGAGTACCCGTGCCTGGCGTAGAACGCGTGGTTGTCGAGGCTGTGGATCCCGGTGACCAGTTCGATCCCGCTGACCGCGGGCAGCCGGGACTCGGCCAGCCGCAGCATCGCCCCGCCGATCCCGCGCCGGTACAGGTCAGGCACCACGCCGAGCCTGCCGACGAAGGCGGTCCGCTCGTCGAGCAGCGATGTGCGGACCGTGGCGAGCAGCCTGCCGGTCGGGGCGCGGTAGCCCCAGGTCGTGTAGGCGGGGTCGCCCAGCGACGCCTCGACGTCGGCCAGACCCTCGCGCAGCGGCGGGATCTCCAGGGTCCCCGCCGACCACGCCTCGCGCACCCACGCGGCCAGCTGCAGGGTCAGCAGCTCCCCCGCGTCGGCCAGGCCGAGCCGGGTCGTGCCCGCCTCGACCTCCTCGGCGACAGTTCTCGTGACGTTCGCACTCATGCCGTCAGTCTTCACGGGGTCTTCTTCACGCGGTCGTCCGGAGTTCCGCGGTGACGGCTGTCGGGGTCGTGGTGAACACCGCGCCGCAGCGGGCGAGCGCGTGGATGGCGGCGGTGTTGTCGGGGGTCGTCTCGGCCCGGACCGTGTGGAACCCGCGCGCGGCGGCGATCTCCAGCAGCGCCCGCAGCGCGTCGACGCCGAGGCCCTTGCTGCGCATCGCCCGGCCCAGCCACATCCCGGTCTCGGCGGTCCCCGGCCCGGTCTCGGCCAGCCGGATCATCCCGGCGGTCTCGCCCCGCACGTCGATCGCGTACATCACCGGACCTCGCGCGCCGTCGCGGTTGGCCGCGTGGAAGGCGCGGAACGCCGACTTCGCGGCGTCGGTCCAGCCGGTCGGGTCGTCGACCGGCATGACCTCCGCGGGCTCGGCATGGGCGACCGCCACGGCGAGGAGGGCCTCGGTGCCCGCCTCGTCTAGCGGGATCAGTCGAACGATCATCCGAGAAGTGTGGCCCGGCCGTGGGCCGCGGGCCAAACCGATGGCGCTCAGTCGATGACGGCGATGTCGAGGTGGCGCAGGCGTTCCGGGTCGGCGATGACGTCGATGTCGGTGACCAGGTCATCGACGATGGTGAAGGCGAGGACGAGCCGCAGCCTGCCGAGCGGGGCCATGACCAGCCCGACCGCGCCGCCGACCAAGGCGGGCTGGGAGTACCGCACCCGGGCCGCCGCCGCGCCCGCGCCCTTGGCCACGGAGTGCGCGCCGCGGATCGCGATCGGCTTGGGAGTGGGTCCGGCCTGCCGGTCGGCCCGCAGTTCGACGTCCGGGTCGAGCAGGGCGACGAGTGCGTCGAGGTCGCCGCCACGGGAGGCGGCAAGGAAGGCTTCGACGACCTGGCGCTGGCGGGCCACGTCGGCGGGGGCCGGGGTCGCGCCCTTGACCCGGCGGCGGGCGCGGCTGGCCAGTTGGCGGGCCGCGGCGGGGGTCCGGTCGACCAGTGGGCCGATCTCCTCGAACGGCACCGCGAACAGGTCGTGGAGCACGAAGGCGAGGCGCTCGGCCGGGCTCAGGGTGTCCAGGACGACCAACAGGGCGAGTCCGACCTCGTCGGCCAGCATGGCCTCCTGCTCGGGGTGCCCAAGGTCTTCGTCGCCGAGGAATGGGTCGGGGACGTGCTCGCCGAACGGGGCCTCGCGGCGGCGGCCGCGCAGGACGTTGAGGCACACCCTGGCGACGACGGTCGTCAGCCAGCCCGCGAGGTTGTCCACTTCGCCGGTGTCGGCTCGGTCGAGCCGCAGCCAGGTCTCTTGGACGGCGTCGTCGGCCTCGCTGAGGGAGCCGAGCATCCGATAGGCCACCGCGCGCAGGTGGCTCCGATGTTCCTCGAACCGCTCGCCCGGCTTGTCCACCCGGCCAACCCTATGAGGCGCGCGGACCCACACATACGGGCTGGTCCAAGAGTGGCGGCCGCGGACATGTCGCGAAGCAACCAACCGGGCGAGCATTCAGTGATCCGGATCACTCGCCTCACCGTGGAGGTCACGTATGTCCGTCCGCCATCCCCTTGCCGCTCTCCTGGCGGCGCTCACCCTGCTGGTCACGTTCATGATCGCCACCGGCCGCCCGGCTCACGCCGCCGCCATCGAAGAGGTGACCGGGTTCGGGTCCAACCCTGGTGACCTGCGGATGTTCCGCTACGTCCCGGCCGGGCTGCCCGCCGCCCGGCCGCTAGTCGTGGTCCTGCACGGCTGCACCCAGGACGCCGCGGGCTACGGGGTGAACAGCGGCTGGACAAGGCTCGCCGACGCCAACGGGTTCGCGCTGGCGCTGCCGCAGCAGAAGCCCGCCAACAACGCGAACTCGTGCTTCAACTGGTTCGAGCCGGGCGACACCGCGCGCGGGTCCGGCGAGGCGCTGTCGATCAGGCAGATGGTCGACCGGATGCGGACCGACGTCGGGTCGGCGTCGGCCTATGTCACCGGGCTCTCGGCGGGCGGGGCGATGACGGCGGTCATGCTCGCCACGTATCCGGACGTGTTCGCGGGCGGCGGTGTCGTCGCCGGGATCCCCTACCGCTGCGCCACCACCGTGTCGGCCGCGTTCAACTGCATGAGCCCCGGAGTCGGGCTGACGCCTGCGCAGTGGGGCGACAAAGTCCGGGCCGCCTTCTCTCACACGGGACCTAGGCCGAAGGTATCGATCTGGCACGGAACCGCTGACACGACGGTGAAGCCGGTCAACGGGGTCGAGCTGGTCGACCAGTGGACCAACGTGCTCGGCACGGACCAGACGCCCGAGGTCAGCGACACTGTCGGCGGGTATCCCCACCGGGTCTACGGGTCCGTGGTGGAGAGCTTCGACATCACCGGGATGAACCACGGCCAGCCCGTCGACCCTGGGAGCGGGCCCGCGCAGTGCGGCACGGCGGCGGCCTACATCCTCGACGTAAACGTTTGCGCCGCGCACCACATCGCTCGGTTCTGGGGCCTGACCGGCGGCGCGGAACCCACCACGACAACCGCGCCGCCGACCACCACACCGCCGCCCGGGGTGTGCCACACCGACCACAACTACGGCCACGTCGCCGCGGGCCGGGCGCACACCGCGGGCGGGTACGTCTACGCGAACGGGTCGAACCAGGCGATGGGGCTCTACAACACCTTCGCCCGGCACACCCTGAAGGAGACCCCGCCGGGGTACTTCGTCGTCGCCGACACCGGCTGCCCGTGAGGGCCTACAGCGCGCAGGTCGTGGCCTCGTTGACGGACGGGGCGCGCGGGATCGTCGCCGACCGCGGCGCGCCCCGGCCGTCGAGCCAGCCCGCCATCGCGTCGACCGCGGCGTGGAAACACGGGCCGATCGGACGCAACTGCGCCGGGTACGCGTCGTAGAAGCCGTCGACATGGTTGCCGTCCACCACGCGGAAGTAGCGGTGCAGCGCGCCGCGCCCCGCGCCGGTGACCATGTCGGCGTAGACGTCGGAGTCGCGCGAGATCGGCAGGAGCGCGTCGAGGGTGCCGTGCAGGGTGATCAGCGGCTTGCCGACGCGGCCGGTCAGCCCGATCCGCTCGACGGCGGTGTGCACGGCGCGGGGCCGGGCGCGGTAGTCGTAGTCGGTGTCGCAGTTCAGGGAACCGCTGGCGCAGAACGGGATCCCGGCCACGAGGGCGCCGTCGAAGTCGGGGTCGACCTCTTCGCGGTAGAGGCGCTGGGTCAGGTCCCAGTAGACGCGGTAGTGGAAGTCCCACAGGAACTCCGAGCCCGCGGCGAACCCGGCGTCGAGCATCCGCTGGTGCGCGGCCGGATCACCGGCGCGGTACGCGGGGTATGCCCGCAAGGCGGGCGGGAGGAAGGTCAGCAGGTTGGGGCCTTGGTCGGTCCACAGCGTGCCCTCCCAGTCGACACCGCCGTCGTAGAGCCAAGGCCGGTTCTCCAGCTGCCATCGGACCAGGTAGCCGCCGTTGGAGATGCCCGCCATCAGCGTGCGCGCCGGGAGCCGCCCATAGCGCTGCGCGGCGACGACCTTCGCGGCGATGGTCAGCTGGGTCACCCGCGAGTTCCATTCCGCGACGGCGTCACCGGGGCGGCGGCCGTCAGCGTGGAAGTCAAGGCCGGTGTTGCCCTTATCTGTTGCCGCATAGGCGTATCCGGCGGCGAGCACATGATCTGCGATAGCGCGGTCGTTGGCGTACTGACGGCGGTTGCCCGGGGAGCCCGCGACTACAAGCCCACCGTTCCACGCGTCCGGCAGCCGCACGACGAACTGTGCGTCACTGTTCCAGCCGTGGTGGGTGTTCGAGGTCGACGTATCTGGGAAGTGGCCGTCCACCTGGATCCCGGGCACGGCGGCAGACGTCGGCAGCCCCGCCGAGGTGAGGCCCGCCCAGTCGCCGACCACGGTGTGACCGGAAGCGACCGTCCCGGTCGTGGTCGTGTCCTCAAGACAGGCGACGACTTGCCGCGCGGCGCCGGGCACCCGCAGCCAGTCGGCGGCGACACAGTGTCCACTATGGACATCGGCGGTGGCTGGGGTGACCGTCACGGCCACCAGACCGAGCACGGTTAGCGCGATACGGGTCAACACGGCTACCTCCACGGCGTCGGGGTCGAGAGATCAACCTAGGCACCGGCCCCGCGTCCCGACATGACGTGAGACCACACACTGCGGGCATCGGATGTGGTGACAGGCGCCGTCGCGCGGTGACCAGATCGGTCCGCATCAGGGCTTGGACGTGCCTACCGCCGCCACCTCGCACCGGGGAGAGTCATGGCGTGACCAAAGCGCTTATCGTCATCGACGTCCAAGAGTCCTTCCGCCAGCGGCCGAACTGGTCGGAGGTGTCCAACCCCGGCGTCGTCGACCAGGTCAACCGCCTCGTCGACCTCGCGCGGGCCGAGAACGACCTGGTCGTGTGGGTCCTGCACAGCGAGCCGGGCAGCGGCGGGTTGTTCGACCCGGCCAGTGGGTACGTGCGGCTCATCGACGGCCTCGAGCCGCGGGAGGGCGAGCCCATGATTACCAAGACCGCGCACAACGCCTTCACCACGACCAACCTCCAGCAGACCCTGACCGTGCGCGGCGTCCGGGACGTGCTGATCAGCGGCATCCGGACCGAGCAGTGCTGCGAGACCACCGCCCGCGTCGGCTCCGACCTGGGCTTCGGCGTCACCTTCGTCACCGACGCGACCGCGACGACCCCGCTGCCGCACTGGCGCACCGGGAAGGTGCTGTCCACCGACGACATCATCGAACGCACCGAGTACGCGCTCGCGGGCCGGTTCGCCTGGATCGCCACGGTCGACGAACTGACCGGGAGTACGCTGACCGGATCGTGACCAGAGTCGTATTCCTGCTGGTACCGGGCCTGCACCTGCTCGACCTCGCGGGCCCGGCCCAGGTCTTCTCCAGCGCACGGGACCTCGGCTTCCCGTACGACCTGGCGTATGTCGGCGAGGTCGACCAGGTGCCGACGGCGCAGGGCCCGGTGCTGCGGGCGGACACGGCTCTGCCCGAGCTGACCACCGACGACGTGGTCGTGGTTCCTGGCTGGCGCAGCGGCCGCGACCATGGCGGCCTCGCCGCGGCCACCGTCGCCTGGCTGCGCGGCCACCGCGGCACGATCGCCTCGGTCTGCGCGGGCGCCGACGCCCTCGGCCGCGCGGGCCTGCTCGACGGCCGCCGCTGCACCACCCACCACGACCTGCAAGAGGAACTGGCTCGGCGCTACCCGGCGGCGACGGTGGTCCGGGACGTCCTCTACGTCACCGATGGCCGGGTCGTCACGTCAGCGGGGATCGCCAGTGGGATCGACTTGGCCCTGCACCTGGTGGCTTCCTGGCACGGCCCATCGGTCGCCGCCCGCATCGCGCGGACCATGGTCGTCTACGCCCGCCGCAACGGCGACGAAGGCCAGTCGAGCGCGTTGCTGCGGCACCGGTCGCATGTCAACGACACCGTGCACCGGATCCAGGACCTCATCGAGTCCCGGCTCACGGATCCCTTGCCCCTGGCGGAGTTGGCCCGGGCAGGCGGGTGCAGCCCGCGAACGGTGACCCGCCTGTTCAGCCGAGCCACCGGCATGACCCCACTGCGCTACCAGCAAACCCTCCGCCTGGAACGCGCCGAACACCTCATCGGCACGGGCGCGACAGTGGAATCCGCGGCCCGCGCGGTCGGCTTCGAAGACGCAAGAATGCTGCGACGGCTGCGTTCCCGCTGACCCGCCCAGACAGACACGCCGAGCGCGTCGCGCTCAGCGGCGAACGAACTCGGCGTGTTCGGTGGCGCTGCTGCTGGTTACTTGCAGCCTGAGCAGCATCCGCAGCTGGATCCGGTGCACGAGCTACAACAGTTGCACGACATGACCCGACCTCGTTTCACTCGGTGTGCTCGGAGCACTCCCAAGCGTCGCACGCCTGCCGTCGTCGCGCCTGCCCCCGATGGGGTGAACGACCTATCGCTCCCGCCACGAAAGGGGCGACAGAACGACAGCGGCTTCCGCGATTCGGCGCGCGGTCTCGGTCGTGAGCCCCTTTCGCGCCGAGTCGATCCAGCCGTCGACCCGCTGGACGCCGGTATCGCGGTACTCGACGGCTTGGAGAAGCATCTCCAGCTTGTCAGCGTCCTTGGCGCACAGGGCCTCGGCGGACTCTTTCGACTCGAACTCGTCGACGGCGGCACGAATGACGTCGCGGGACCGTTCAGGCAGGTTCGCGGTCTGGTCGGCGGTGATCCGGCGAGGATCGGGCTTCGTCAGATAGGCGTTCGCGGTGTGCGGAAGATCCCCGGTCCGCGTCTCCTGCGTGTCATGCCAGAGCGCGAGGAAGGCCGCCCGCTCGGGATTGGCGCCTTCCTCAGCGGCGATCACGGCGGCCAACTGGGCGACCCGCATGGTGTGCTCGGCGACCGACTCAGGATCACGCACGCCGACATGCCACCAACCGGCACGGCGAACGCGCTTGAGCAGGCCCAGTTCGTAGCCGAAGGCAGCGAGAGCGGCGGCTTCGTCGGACACATCTCCTCCTACGTTCTGTCGCTCCCGACTAAGCCGCACGTTCCGCCAGAGCAGCATCGGGTGGAACCGGCCAGGTCTCACCCGATGGCGCGGACCCGCGATCAAGCTCCCCGAACAGCACTGAGGCCGGACACGAAGATCGTGTCCGGCCTCAGTGAGCAGTGCTGGATCAGACGAGCGCGCTCGCCGAGCCGCCAGCCGCGTTCAGCTTCTCGACCGCGGAGGACGAGAACTTGTCAGCGGTGACGTCGAGCTTGACGCCGTTCAGGTCGCCGTTGCCGAGGACCTTGACGAGGGTGTTCTTGCGGACCAGACCGGCCTTGACGAGGTCGGCGATGCCAACCACGCCACCATCCGGGAACGCCACGGCGACATCGCCGACGTTGACGACCTGGTACTCGACGCGGAAGCGGTTCTTGAAGCCCTTGAGCTTCGGGAGCCGCATCTGGATCGGCATCTGGCCACCCTCGAAGCGCGCGGGGACGTTCTTGCGCGCCTTGGTGCCCTTGGTACCGCGACCAGCGGTCTTGCCCTTGGAACCCTCACCACGACCGACGCGGATCTTGTCGGACTTGGCGCCGGGAGCCGGACGCAGGTGGTGGATCTTGATCGCCATCAGTTGTCGACCTCCTCGACGGAAACGAGGTGGCGGACACGGTGGATCAGGCCACGCACCTCAGGGCTGTCATCGCGCACCGTCGACTGGCGGATCTTGCGCAGGCCGAGGGTCCGCATGGACTCACGAGCCGCGTGCTTCTCGCCGATGGTGCTCTTGACCTGGGTCACCTTGAGCTGTGCCATGTCAGTTCCCCGTTCCCGCGGTCGCGGCGGCCGCACGGGCGCGGAGCATGCCCGCCGGAGCGACGTCCTCGAGCGGCAGGCCACGGCGGGCCGCGACCTCTTCGGGACGCTGCAGGCCCTTGAGGGCAGCCACAGTCGCGTGCACGATGTTGATCGCGTTGTCGGAGCCGAGCGACTTCGACAGCACGTCGTGAACGCCCGCGCACTCCAGAACGGCGCGCACCGGGCCACCGGCGATGACGCCGGTACCGGCGCTGGCCGGACGAAGCAGCACGACGCCCGCGGCCTTCTCACCCTGGATGGGGTGGGGGATGGTGCCACCGATACGCGGGACGCGGAAGAAGTTCTTCTTGGCTTCCTCCACACCCTTCGCGATCGCGGCGGGCACCTCCTTGGCCTTGCCGTAGCCGACACCGACCATGCCGTCGCCGTCACCGACGACCACGAGGGCGGTGAAGCTGAAGCGACGACCACCCTTCACGACCTTGGCGACACGGTTGATCGCCACGACCCGCTCGATGTGCGGGGTCTTCTCCGGCGCGGCACCGCGCCGGCCATCGCCATCACGCCGGTCCCGGCGGTCGCGGCGCTCGCCGCGTTCCCCGCCCTGACCGCCGCCCTGGCCGCCAGGTCCGCCCTGGCCGCCGAACTGCCGCGTACGTCCCGGCATCAGGCGTTCCTTCCCTTATAGATCTTCATGATCAGAACTCCAGCCCCGCGCCGCGGGCCGCGTCGGCCAGCGCCGCGATGCGGCCGGTGTACTTGTTGCCGCCGCGGTCGAAGACCACAGTGGTGATCCCGGCGTCCTTGGCGCGGGCGGCGATCAGCTCGCCGACCTTGGCCGAGTGGGCCTTCTTGTCGCCCTCAACCGCACGCACGTCCGCCTCGATGGAGGACGCGGCCGCGAGGGTGTGGCCCGCGAGGTCGTCGATGATCTGCACGGCGATGTGCCGCGAGGACCGGTGCACGACCAGGCGGGGACGCTCCGGGGTACCGCTGATCTTCTTGCGGAGCCGGAAGTGCCTGCGGGTCTTGGCGACGCGGCGGGCAGTCGAGATGTCCGTGCCCACCGGCTTGCGCTTCGTAGTCGCTTCGCTCATGTCACTTACCCGTCTTTCCGACCTTGCGGCGGATCTTCTCGCCGGAGTACCGGACGCCCTTGCCCTTGTACGGGTCGGGCTTGCGCAGCTTGCGGATGTTGGCGGCGACCTCACCGACCTGCTGCTTGTTGATACCCGAGACGGAGAACTTGGTCGGGCTCTCCACCACGAAGGTGATGCCGTCCGGGGCGACCACCTTGACCGGGTGGCTGAAACCGAGAGCGAACTCCAGGTCAGAGCCCTTCGCCGCGACGCGGTAACCGACGCCGTGGATTTCCATCTTCTTCTCGTAGCCGTCGGTGACGCCCACGACGAGGTTGTTGACCAGCGAGCGGGTCAGGCCGTGCAGCGCACGGTTCTGACGCTCGTCGTTGGGCCGCGTGACCGCGAGCGTGCCGTCCTCGGCGCGCTCGACCACGATCGGCTCGGAGACGGCGATCGTCAGGGTGCCCTTGGGGCCCTTCACACTGACGTTCTGGCCGTCGATGTTGATGTCGACCCCAGCCGGGACGGGGATCGGAAGCCTTCCGATGCGAGACATAAGTTGCTCCCCCTTCCCCTACCAGACGTAGGCGAGAACTTCTCCGCCTACGCCCTGCTTGTTGGCCTGACGGTCGGTCAGCAGGCCACCGGACGTGGAGATGATCGCCACGCCCAGGCCGCCGAGAACCTTCGGCAGGTTGGTCGACTTCGCGTACACCCGCAGACCGGGCTTGGAGACCCGGCGCAGACCGGCGATGCTGCGCTCGCGGTTCGGGCCGTACTTCAGCTCGACGACAAGGTTCTTGCCCTTCTCGCCTTCTTCATCGCGGAAACCCGCGATGTAGCCCTCACGCTGCAGAATCTCAGAGATGTGCGCCTTGAGCTTCGAGTGCGGCAGCACGACCTCGTCGTGGTATGCCGAGTTGGCATTACGCAGACGAGTCAAGAAGTCTGCGATCGGGTCGGTCATCGTCATGGTGACCTGTCAACCTTTCTCGCCGTGGTTCCTACCTCGGGTCCGGGTGTCCCGGACCAACACAGTGGGCCTGCGGCGAACTGGGGGAAATCTGGGGGTTCGACTTACCAGCTGGACTTGCTGACGCCCGGCAGCTCACCGCGGTGAGCCATCTGGCGCAGGCAGATCCGGCAGAGGCCGAACTTGCGGAAAACCGAGTGCGGGCGGCCGCAGCGGTTGCACCGGGTGTAGCCGCGCACCTTGAACTTCGGCTTCCGGGCAGCCTTTTCGACAAGAGCCTTCTTCGCCATCGGCTCAGTTCTCCTTGAACGGGAAGCCCAGGTGCTTCAGCAGCGCCCGGCCCTCTTCGTCGTTGATCGCGGTGGTGACGATGGTGATGTCCATGCCGCGCTGGCGGTCGATCGAGTCAGGGTCGATCTCGTGGAACATCGACTGCTCGTTGAGACCGAAGGTGTAGTTGCCGTTGCCGTCGAACTGCTTGCCCGACAGGCCGCGGAAGTCGCGGATACGCGGCAGCGCGATCGTCAGCAGGCGGTCGAGGAACTCCCACATGCGGTCGCCGCGCAGGGTGACCCGCGCGCCGATCGGCATACCCTCGCGCAGCTTGAACTGCGCGATGGACTTGCGGGCCTTGCGGACCTCGGGCTTCTGGCCGGTGATCGTGGCCAGGTCGCGGACCGCGCCCTCGATCAGCTTGCCGTCGCGGGCGGCGTCGCCGACACCCATGTTGACGACGACCTTCACCACGCCGGGGATCTGCATGACGTTGGCGTACTTGTACTCGTCGCGCAGGGCGACCGTGATCTCTTCGCGGTAGCGGGTCTTCAACCGCGGGATGATCTTCTCAGTGGTAGTCATGATCAGATCTCCTTCCCGTTGCCCTTGCCGCGAGCGATCCGGGTCTTGTTGCCCTCGTCGTCGAACTTGTAGCCGACACGCACGGCCTTGCCCTCGGAAACCAGCATCACGTTGGAGATGTGAATGGGCGCTTCCTGGGTGACGATGCCACCGGACTGCGCGCCACGCTGGGTCTGCGAGATGCGGGTGTGCTTCTTGACGCGGTTCACGCCCTCGACAAGGACCTTGTCGCGGTCAGGGTAGGACTGAATGACCTTGCCCTTCGCGCCCTTGTCCTTACCGGCGATGACGACGACCGTGTCGCCCTTCTTGATCTTCAACTTCGCCTTCATGGTCAGAGCACCTCCGGCGCGAGCGAGATGATCTTCATGAACTTCTTGTCGCGCAGCTCGCGGCCCACCGGGCCGAAGATGCGGGTCCCGCGCGGCTCGCCCTCGTTCTTGATGAGGACGGCGGCGTTCTCGTCGAATCGGATGTACGAGCCGTCCGGACGGCGACGCTCCTTGACGGTGCGGACGATGACAGCCTTGACGACGTCACCCTTCTTCACACCGGCGCCGGGGATCGCGTCCTTGACCGTGGCGACGATGATGTCGCCGATGCCCGCGTAGCGGCGACCGGAGCCACCGAGAACACGGATGCAAAGGATTTCCTTCGCACCGGTGTTGTCGGCGACACGCAGTCGCGACTCCTGCTGGATCACTTCAACTCCTGACCATTCTTGGCCTGCCAGATTTCCGACCTGACAGGCTCGGTCTGACTGGATTGCTTAGTTACTTGGCCTTCTCAAGGATCTCGACCAGCCGCCAGCGCTTCGTCGCCGACAGCGGACGGGTCTCCATGATCTGAACCCGGTCGCCGACGCCCGCGGTGTTGGCCTCGTCGTGCACCTTCACCTTGGTCGTCGAACGCAGGACCTTGGAGTACCGCGGGTGCTTCTTGCGGTCTTCCAGGGCCACGACGATGGTCTTGTCCATCTTCTCGGACACGACCAGGCCCTCGCGGACCTTGCGGTTGTTACGGACCGCATCCGCGCCGACGGCAGCCGTGTTGCTCAAGGCCGCGTTGGTGGACACAGTGTTCTCGCTCTCAGTCATGCGGCACCTTCACCGGTCTCGGGAGCTGTGGAAAGGCCCAGCTCACGCTCGCGCATGACGGTGTAGATCCGGGCGATGTCGTGCTTGACCGTGCGCAGCCGACGGTTGTTGTCGAGCTGTCCGGTGGCCATCTGGAAACGAAGGTTGAAAAGCTCTTCCTTCGCCTCACGCAGACGCAGCACCAGCTCCTCTTCGTTGAGCTCGCGCATGTCTGCCGCGGTGGTACCCGCTGCCATCAGAAGTCACCACCTTCACGCGTGACGATGCGGCACTTCATCGGAAGCTTGTGGATCGCGCGGCGCAGTGCCTCACGCGCCACGGTCTCGTTCGGGAAGCTCATCTCGAACATGACGCGACCCGGCTTGACGTTGGCCACCCAGTACTCGGGTGAACCCTTACCGGAACCCATGCGGGTCTCGGCGGGCTTCTTGGTGAGCGGACGGTCCGGGAAGATGTTGATCCACACCTTGCCACCACGGCGGATGTGCCGGTTGATGGCGATACGAGCGGACTCGATCTGCCGGTTGGTCACGTAGGCAGGCTCCAGAGCCTGGATGCCGTACTCGCCGAAGGTGACCCTCGTTCCGCCCTTTGCCGCACCAGCCCGCTTGGGGTGGTGCTGCTTGCGGTGCTTGACCCTGCGCGGGATAAGCATGTAGCTCAGCTCTCCCCGTTGCTCGAGGCCTCAGCCGCGGGGGCCTCGACCTTCGTCTGTGCCTCGGCGGCAGCGCGTCCCGCCTCGGTGCTGGTAGCGGTGGTGCCGGAGGCACCGGAGCGACGCGCACGGTTCGGACGCTCACGACGGGGCTCGCGACGGTCGGCCGCGGGTGCCGCCGAACGGGCCTCGTGCTCGCGACGGCCGCCGACGACCTCGCCCTTGTAGATCCACACCTTGACGCCGATGCGGCCGAAGGTGGTGCGGGCCTCGAAGAAGCCGTAGTCGATGTCCGCGCGCAGCGTGTGCAGCGGGACCCGACCCTCGCGGTAGTGCTCCGAGCGGGACATCTCGGCGCCGCCGAGACGGCCACCGCACTGCACCCGGATGCCCTTGACCTGCGGCGAACGCATGGCCGACTGGATGGCCTTACGCATCGCGCGCCGGAACGACACACGGTTGGACAGCTGCTCGGCGGTCACCTGGGCGACCAGCTGAGCGTCGGACTCGGGGTTCTTCACCTCGAGGATGTTCAGCTGGACCTGCTTCTTGGTCAGCTTCTCCAGCTCGCCACGGATGCGGTCGGCCTCGGCGCCGCGGCGGCCGATGACGATGCCCGGGCGGGCGGTGTGGATGTCGACGCGGACCCGGTCACGGGTGCGCTCGATCTCCACACGGGAGATACCGGCGCGCTCCATGCCCTTGGACAGCAGGCGGCGGATCTTGACGTCCTCCGCCACGTACTCCGCGTACTGCTTGTCGGCGTACCAACGGGACCGCCAGTCGGTGGTGATCCCAAGCCGGAAGCCGTGTGGGTTGATCTTCTGCCCCATTAGCGGGCACCACCCTTCTTGGCAGCCTTGGCTGCGGGCTTCGGCCGGGACTCGACCTCGACCGTGATGTGGCTCGTGCGCTTGCGGATCCGGTAGGCACGCCCCTGGGCGCGCGGACGGAACCGCTTCAACGTCGGGCCCTCGTCCACGTACACCGTCGACACCCACAGGGTGTCCGGGTCGAGGTTGAGGTTGTTCTCGGCGTTGGCAATGGCACTGGCGAGCACCTTCGCGACCGGCTCACTAGCCGCCTGCGGCGCGAACTGGAGCACGGCCAGGGCCTCGCTGGCGCTACGTCCCCTGATGAGCTCGACGACGCGGCGCACCTTCATGGGCGTGTCGCGAACGTAGCGAGCCCGAGCGACGGCGCGGGGGAACTCCTCCTGCGCCGAGGCTTCGTTACGGGCGTTCATCGCTGCTTCCCTTGCTTTCTCTCTGCTCTGATTAGTTCGAGCCGCCGACTAGCGGCGACGGGCCTTGCGGTCGTCCTTGATGTGGCCCTTGAACGTGCGGGTCGGGGCGAACTCGCCCAGCTTGTGACCCACCATGGCCTCGGAGACGAACACCGGAACGTGCTTGCGACCGTCGTGCACCGCGATCGTGTGCCCGAGCATGTCGGGGATGATCGTCGAGCGACGCGACCAGGTCTTGATCACGGTCTTCTTGCCGGACTCGTTGAGAGCGTCCACCTTCTTGAGCAGGTGGTCGTCCACGAACGGGCCCTTCTTCAGGCTGCGTGGCATTGCTTCTACCTCCCTGCTCAGCGCTTGTTCTTGCCGGTGGTACGGCGGCGGACGATCAGCTTGTCGCTCGGCTTGCTGCGACGGGTGCGGCCTTCCGGCTTACCCGCGGGGTTGACCGGGTGGCGACCACCGGAGGTCTTACCCTCACCACCACCGTGCGGGTGGTCGACCGGGTTCATGGCCACGCCTCGGACGGTCGGGCGCTTGCCCTTCCACCGCATACGACCGGCCTTGCCCCAGTTGATGTTGGAGTGATCGGCGTTGCCGACCTCACCGACGGTGGCGCGGCAGCGCACGTCGACGTTGCGGATCTCGCCGGACGGCATACGCAGCTGGGCGTAGGGGCCGTCCTTCGCGACGAGCCGCACGCTCGTGCCCGCGGATCGGGCGATCTTGGCGCCGCCACCGGGGCGGAGCTCGATCGCGTGGATCACGGTACCGACCGGGATGTTGCGCAGCGGCAGGTTGTTGCCCGGCTTGATGTCGGCGCGGGGGCCGTTCTCAATCGGGTCGCCCTGCGACAGCTTGTTCGGCGCGATGATGTAGCGCTTCTCGCCGTCGGCGTAGTGCAGCAGCGCGATACGGGCGGTGCGGTTGGGGTCGTACTCGATGTGAGCGACCTTGGCAGGCACGCCGTCCTTGTCGTTGCGACGGAAGTCGATGAGGCGGTACGCGCGCTTGTGACCGCCACCCTTGTGCCGGGTGGTGATCTTGCCGTGCGCGTTACGCCCGCCCTTGCCGTGCAGGGGACGGATCAACGACTTTTCCGGCGTCGACCGAGTGATCTCGGCGAAGTCCGCCACGCTGGAGCCACGACGGCCCGGGGTGGTCGGCTTGTATTTGCGGATGCCCATGTTTAGTCAGTCCCTTACGCGGCCGGGCCGCCGAAGATCTCGATCGGCTTGCTCTCCGGGGAGAGCGTGACGATCGCGCGCTTCGTGTCCTTGCGCTTGCCGTAACCCGTGCGGGTCCGCTTGCGCTTTCCGTTGCGGTTGAGCGTGTTGACGCTCACAACCTTCACGCCGAAAACCTTCTCGACCGCGATCTTGATCTGGGTCTTGTTGGCCTCAGGGGCCACCACGAAGGTGTACTTGTTCTCTTCGAGCAGCCCATAGGACTTCTCGGAGATCACCGGCGCGAGCAGGATGTCGCGGTGGTCGGGGATCACTTGTCCTCCTCAGACTTCCGCTGCGACGGCGGCCGCTGGAAGCCAGCGGCCTCCGCGGCCTCCGCGGAGGCGAACCACACCTCGGCGACGGTCCGGTCGTAGAACGCCGAACCCGGAACGTGGAACAGCATCGAGTCGGCGTTGCCCTTGATCGGGAAACCTTCCGGCTGCGAACCGTCTTCCAGCGCGTCGTGGCTGCCGTCGCCGAAGCGCGGGCCGGTGAGCGACTGGATCTCGGTCGAGCTGGCGACCGACTTGGCGGCGCGGACCGGGCGCGAGAGGAAAGCGTCCAGAGCGGCCTTGGTGAACACCACGTCGTCGTTGACGAGCACGTCGTAGGTGTTGAGCTGGTCCGGCGCGATCAGGTGCACCTGATCG
>Ga0247823_10000601_pt1 | contig 30411 bp, 23 predicted proteins | sample 13C_PalmiticAcid_2_FD_192426 | JGI IMG/M metagenome (GOLD analysis project Ga0247823, IMG submission 192426) | Soil microbial communities from agricultural site in Penn Yan, New York, United States - 13C_PalmiticAcid_Day30 | ecosystem: Environmental > Terrestrial > Soil > Agricultural land...
TCTTCCTGCTGACCGGCCGGTGATGCTGCCAGCGGCGCAGATCGTCGATGAGATCGCGCACGCCGGCATAACGCCGCGCGGGTTCCTTGCGCAGCGCCTTCATGACGATCAGATCGAGATCGCCGCGCAGACGCCGCGCGAGCGCCGCCGGCGTCAATCCGCCGACGGGCGCGACGCTCGGCGGCGGCGCCGACGCCGCCGCGGCGCTCGGCAGTGGCGGATCGTCGAGACAGACCGCGCGCTCCAGCGATGCCTGCGTCACGTCGGCCGGCCGCTGCGCGTGCTGGCCCGTGACGAGCTCGTACAACAGCAGACCGAGCTGGTAGATGTCCGACGGCATACCGGCGGAGTGGCCGAGCACCTGTTCGGGCGTGGCGTAGTCCGGCGTGAACAGCCGCGTCGCGGTGCGTTCGCCGCGCTCGGGTGCGCCGTCGGCATCGAGCACCTTGCCGATGCCGAAGTCGAGCAGCTTGACCTGGCCCTCGCTGGTCACGGCGATGTTCGAGGGCTTCAGATCGCGATGCACCACGCGGCGCGCATGCGCGTGATCGACCGCTTCGGCCACCTGCAGGAACAGCGCGAGCCGCGCATCGAGATCGAGCCGGCGCTCGTCGCACCAGGCGTCGATGCGCAGACCGTCGACGTATTCCATGACCAGATACGGATCGCCGGCCGCAGTCTCGCCGCCGTCGAGCAGATGCGCGATGCCGGCGTGGTTCAAGGTCGCGAGAATCTGCCGCTCCTGGCTGAAGCGCACGAGAAAATCCGGCGCCGCATAATCGCCGCGGATCAGCTTGAGCGCGGCCTTCTGCACGAAGGCGCCATCTTCGCGCACGACCTCGTAGACGCTGCCCATGCCGCCGCGGCCGACCTGACGCAGCAGGCGCCAGCTGCCGATGCGCCGGCCGCTGTGCGCGTCATCCGCCGCGCTCTGCTCGCTCAGCACGGCCAGCAGTGCGTCGCGATCCGAACGCGCGGTCTCGAGCAGGGCCAGCGGCCGCTCGGCGAGCTCGATCAGCGCAAGCAACCGGGCGTGGGTGTCGGGCTCGGCCTCACGCAGCTCGGCCAGATAGCGTCCGCGCTCGTCGCCGTCCAGGCGCAACGCCTGCAACAGCAGCGCATCCAGGCGCGCTTCGTCGGCGTCGGCCTCGCTCATGACTCACGGGCTCGCGCGGCGCCGGAGCGCAGGTTTTCGACAGGCCAATCCCGCTCCGCTGCGACCATGCAAGCCTCCGTACCGGATGCGGCGCGATTGTGGCGGGATTGCATGACTGCGGCAATTTGCACCGCGCCACCTGCGCATCGCGCGCCGCTCGATGCCGGATGCATCGGCATCGTCTTCCACATCGCCTGACTTCCCGCAGGACGCCGGAGCTGCCATGGTCGTCGCACGGCTTGTGGTATTCGCAGACAGGTGGCCTGCCGGTGGGACCGTGCAATCAAGCCGACGGCAGGAATCCGACGCCAATCACTTCCGGCGACGGCGGGCACGCGCGCGATTTGTGCCAATCGCCGCGGTTGCAGCCGGAGGCTGCGTCTGGAGCAAACCCAGCTGCGTCGCCTTCAACGTCGCCGCGGCGCGCGTGGAGCATTCGAGTTTGCGGAACGCGTTCTCGACGTGGGTGCGCGCGGTGCTCGGGCTGATGCACAGCTTCTGCGCGGCCACCTTGTTGCTCGCGCCGCGGCTGATCCAGCGCAGCACGTCGCGTTCGCGCTCGCTGAGCAGGCCGGCCGGCGGCGCGACGGGCACGCGCGCCACGCGCGGCGACGCATCGGCCAGCAGTGCCCGCACCACGTCGGCGTCGTAGCGCCCGGCCTGGGCCTCGACCCTGAGCAGCCGGCGCGCGGCGCCGGGCGACAGCGCTTCACGCCAGGGCCGCTCCTGACACAACACGGCGAACGCGGACGCCGCGGCCAGGATACGTCCTTCGATCGGCACGTCGCCGGCCTTGGCCTCGCGGTGATAGCCGGAACCGTCGGCGCGCTCGTAAGCGCAGGACGCGAGTGCGGCCTCGGCCGCGAGCGAGCCGATCTGGCGCGCCGCGCGTCCGGTCCAGCAGGACACCAGCCGCACGCGCTCCCGGGCCGATTCGGCGAGTCTGCCCGGCGTGCTCCAGATCGGGTTCGGCACGGCGGCGCGCCCCATGCCGTGAATCAGCGCGGCGCGATACGCCCGCTGCTGTCCGAGGCATCGAGACCGAGGTGCTGCGCCGCGGCGCCGGCCAGTTGCGCCACCTGCCGCGAATAGCCGGTCATCCAGGGCAGTTTCAGATCGATGACCTGGGCGAGGATGGGAAGCGATCGTCGCGCAGCTGTCGCGCATCGCCGCCTGGGAATACGACGGCTATCGATGATGCCGGCGAGGCAAGACCGAGAACACCAAGTACGAGCCGGCGGCTTCAGACTCGGGAGCCGCAGCATCGAGGCTGCGCCGTAACGCGGAACCCGTCTACGTCGCAACGGAGGCAGTCCTTGCCTGCGCGGGATCGGACGGCTCCCGCAGCAACGGGCCGACGAGACTCCTCGTCGGTGACAGGCGAAGGCCCGACGTGATCGGGCCTTCGCCGTACCGCTGCCGTCGGCGCTCAGACGCCGCGGCAGGTCATCAGAAGCCGCTGCAGTTCAGGCGTCCGCCGGTGGCGACCTTGTTGGTCAGCGAAGCGGTGGCTACCGTCGAGCCGAGAATGGCCGACTTGATCGACGCCGCATTCGCGCCGCCGTGCGAGGACGCGTACAGCGCAGCACAGCCGGTCACGTGCGGCGTGGCCATCGAAGTGCCGTTGTAGCTGGCATAGCCCGAGACGAGGCTGGAGCCCGACTTCTTGGGCACCGTCGACCAGATTCCCACGCCGGGCGCGCCGAGATCGACCGTGACCTTGCCGTACTGCGAGAAGCTCGCAAGGCCACCCGCGCTGTCGATCGCGGCGACCGCAACGACGTTGGCGTTTGGATAGTTCGACGGGTAGCTCGCCGTCGTGTCGTTGTTCGCGCCGCTGTTGCCCGCGGCGGCGATGAACAGGATGTCGGCCTGATTGGCGCGCTCGATCGCGTCCTGCAGCCCTTGCGAGAAACCGCCGCCACCCCAGGAATTGTTGGTCGCGACGAGGTTCAGACCATGCCGGGTCTTGAGATCGGTCAGGTAGTCGACCGCCTTGATCGCATTCGCCGTCGTGCCGCCGCGGCGGCCGAGGAACTTCGCGCTGATCAGCTTGACGCCGCTCCAGCACACGCCGGCGACGCCTTTGCCGTTGCCGCCGACACCGGCAATCGTGCCGGAAACGTGCGTGCCGTGATCGTCGTTGACGCCGCCGGAATTGATGTCGCTGCTGCCGCCGTCGAAGTCCCAGCCGCGCGTGTCGTCCACATAGCCATTGCCGTCGTTGTCCACGCCGTCGACCGGATCGTAAGGATTGCTCCAGACCGCGCCGGTCAGGTCTTCGTGGTTGTAGAAGATGCCTTCGTCGATGATGCCGACGTAGACGCCCGTGCAGGCCGTATGGCCGACGGCCCAGGATTCGGCCGCCTGCGAGCCGTACTGGTTGACCGGCGAGCTCGCGTCGCCATACATGCCCCAGAGCGAGCCGTTGGTGTAGTAGGTGTCGTTGGACTGCGCCGCATGCTGGTAGATCCAGTTCGGTTCCGCGAACGCGATACCGCGAGTGCCGGAAAGGCCGCGCACCGCATCGGCCACCGACAGGCCCAGCGGCAACTTCATCAGCTCGAGATCGCCGCGGCCTTTGTCGGCCCCGCGAATGGTTTCGATTTTCTCCGCGCCCAGGCCACCGAGCACGGCACTGCGATCGGCCGCATTCGCGTCGGCGCTGAACTGCACCAGCAGCTCGCCGGGCGCGTGATTGACGTTCTTGGCCAGAGCCGCAAGAACGAGGTCGGAACGACCGGCGGCCTGCGCTGCCGAAGCGCCTAGTGCGGCAACAATCGCAAGAGACAAAGCGGTGAAAGAATTGCGAGCATTCATGAGACGACTCCCCGAAATGGAAACGATCGGCCCAATGGACCATCGGACCGGCTGCGCTCACAGCCCCGTCTGCCAGCGCAACAGCGGCGCAAGCTAGGCCCGATCGCCCCCGAATACATCTTGCGACGCAGCAAATTCCGCCTAAACACAAGCCTAAAGACGGATATTCACTCAGCCAATTGGCGGGTTTTCATCCAATCGACAGCCGGTCAGCGCCAAACCCCGGAAAGCGGACGGCCACGTGTCACGGGCATGCGGCACCGCGCCACGGTAGTAACTGCCGTCGCAATAAAGTTAAAGTTGATAATTATATAAAAGATTATAAATCGCTCGCCGCACCGGAAACCCGGACTGCAGCGCGAGCGTCGCCCGCTGATGCCGGCAGGCTTCACATCGATCAGGAAGAAACGTGCCGCCGCGAGCAGACCGCTCGCCGACTACCGGCTCCGGATCATGGCGGCGCACGAATCGCCGCCAGCCTGTCGCGAATCGAGCCGCGGACTCGTACGCACGCGGCTGCAGCTGTCGGGGCAGCCGCCATCACCAGCCATCACGCGCGCCGTCACCAGATTAGATCGTCCGGCACCTTGAACTGGGCGTAGTACGCATCGTCTTCGGACGTCGCCGCCGCGGGTTCGGCATCGGCGCTCTGGCCGTGATCGAGCACGATCATGGCGGCATCGCGCTCGCGTACCTTGTCGGCGGCGGCGCGCGGCAGCAGCTCGAAACGCTCGTCCAGCCGCGCGATCACGAGGACGCCGGAAGAGAGCTTCCTGCGCAGATCGTCGTTGACGAGCATGGTGCGGAAGGAACCGTCGACGGTGAAGCGGTACTCGATCTGGCCCGCGCGCGGCACTTTCCGGTCTTCGATGATCTGCCGCGCCTGAGCACGCAGTTCGGCCAGGCGCGCCTGCGCCTTGCTCTCCGCGGAAAGCGCACGATCGCGTTCGACCTTCTCGGCCCGTGCGCGCTCTGCCTCCAGCTGGATTTCGCTGAGCACCGGCGGCCCCTTGGACTGCCGGGCCTTGTTCTGCTCGCGGGCCACCTCGGTCAGCTTGGACTTCTTGACCAGGCCCGCCTTGAGCAGCTGTTCCTGCAGGGGATTCCCCTTTGCCATATCGCGGTTTCGTGCTGAGGATTTCCGGCCCATCATACCCGCCGCCTCCGCCGCCCGCGCCCTCCCGACCGTCATGAACACGCTGAAGTACCTCGCCGGCTATCCGCCACCGCTACTGGCGCGGGTGCACGAACTCATCGCCCAGGGACGGCTCGGCGCGATGCTGGCCGACAAGTACGGCCAGCCGCACGCCGTGCGCACGGACGGCCAGCTCTACGACTACGTGCAGACGCTCAAGGACCGGCACCTCCGAAAATCCGTACCGCTCGGCAAGGTCATCTACGACACCAGGCTGCAGGTCGTGAAGCATGCGCTGGGCACGCACACGAGCATTTCACGGATACAGGGCAGCCGGCTCAAGGCCAGCCGCGAAATCCGCATCGCCAGCGTGTTCCGCGACGCGCCCGCCGAATTCCTCAAGATGATCGTCGTGCACGAACTCGCGCACCTGAAGGAAGCCGAACACGACAAGTCCTTCTACCAGCTCTGCACACACATCGAACCCGACTACCACCAACTGGAATTCGATGCGCGGCTCTATCTGACCCAACTGGAGCTGGCGTCGCGGACTGGATAGCGTCAGCGACGCTCAGGCCTGGTTGCCGCTGCGGCCGGGCAATGCTCGGTCGGGCAAGTGTGTGGGGTAAACCATAGTTTGGCCGACCGAAGAAGGCATAGTTTGGCCGCTCGTGTTGAATCTGCTACGGGGTGGGTTGCAAAGAGCCCAACACCTTTCCAAACTGCTTGCACTGCGGTCAAATTACGATAGCTGCGACAGCGTCGATGCTCATAGGAGCGCGCCATGCTGACGTCGTACGTGCTTCTTCGTCTCGTCGATACTAACGTTGAAGTCGGAATTGGTGCCGTCCGGGTCGGCGAAGTGTTGTCGATCGTTCCGCGCTGCGGTGTCGCTGCTCTCGTACGCGAGCCATCGGAGCCATCGTTTCGGATTCGCTTCTGCGGAATGACCTTAACCGACAATGGGCTTGTACCGGAACCCTCGCACACCAGTGAGCAACACGGCGCGTGGCTGCGAGTTCTTACGATCACGCAGCGGATAACTGCGGCGCTAGGAACGCTGATCCTTTCAGAAGGAGACAGCATTGATGACTGCTGGGCATGGCCGACTGGATCGACGAGCCCGCGCAAGGTATGCCTCGACGATAGGATCCAGATGCTCGACGAACCCACCGGCAAGCCGGGAGACGTCATACTGCTTGTCCGCGGCCCTCGTGTAGCAATCGATAAACTGCTAGCTGCGATCGCACAGGAAGTGAAGTTTGGCAATCACTACAAGCCTACTTTTTTCGAGAACCACTCCCGAATGTGATGCCATAAGCTGCTGTTCTGCGCCGCATCACCCGCGCGTGCAATCGGCGGCGTGTCAGTTCGCGTAAGCGCCGGGTCGCGGCTGTAGTACTCAGCTTTCGCTCGCTTGTCGCGCCGCTGCTCAGCCTCAATCCGTTTGGCGGACCACGGGCTACATTTGATGACGCGATTTCTTTCGATAACGTAGTGTGAACCGCAATCCTGATTCCAGTTGCCCACCGAAGGATTTAGCGTCACCGACTCACCATCGAAGGTAATTCGCCAGTCAGTTGGCGTGAGCGGAGTTACTACGCGCTCCCCGCAACCGCAGCAGCACGAGTGCACTGCGGTCGCGTATTCCATCGAGATGTACAGAACGCCCGGCGTGAGCTCGCGTGGCACGTTCCGGACGAACCGGTGCTCCAAGGTGCGGTGCCGCATCACGATTGGTCTCCGTTGAGCAGCATGCCGCCGTCCGTGGTGTAGGTGCAGTGATGCTCTTGCTCCAGGTCGCGGTAGAAGCCGCGCAGCTTCTTCCACTTCACCACCGCCAGACATGCGTTCAGAGCATTTAGGTCAGCGACCTGGATGTTGGATGCGTAGAGGTCCTGGCCGCCTCCGCCCGCGAAGGAAATGCGGCCCTTGTGCACATGGTCGCGCTTCGCGGGCGTGCTCGTCGTGGCGCGGAGGATGCCGCCGAGGCTGCCGTTGGTGAGTTCCAGCCCCATGCCGACGTCAATGAAGGGCACGCCCAGCGCCTCGAGCTTGGCCACGACGGCGCGCTTCTCCTCGCCGGCGTCCATGCTGAGGAACGCGAAGGTGATGCCGTCCAGCAGGCCCAGCGTCTCCGCCTTCATCTCCACCGGATGCGCCTCAATGAAGCGGTGCATGCGCCCGTAGATGCCTTTCAGGTAGTGCACCTTCATTGGGGCATCCCGCAACTCCTCCAGCGTCGGCGCACCGGGCGCACGGAAGGCGTTGTGCGACAGGAAGACGTCGGGGTCGAACAGGCGAATCTGCTTCACCGGCGTCTTCGCGACGAAATCGAGGACGTAGCCGCCCGTGCCGCCCAGGCCGATGATGGCCACGACCTCCTGCTCCAGCTTGGCGGCCAGCGCGCCTATTCCGACGCGGCTGGAGGCCGTGTCGAGGTAGTTGAAGACGTTGGCCTCCTCTTCCTCGTCGCCGCCGCGGAACACGCGCGGGCTCAGCCCTGGCTGCAGCACCGCGGCCGGGCCAGACAAGATGGTCGCGTAGGTCGACATCTTGTCGTAGTAGTCCGGGTAGCCCAGGTCGCTCGGCTTGCTGGAGAAGGTGAACCGCGCCTTGAGTCCGTGGCCGAGGTCGGTGTTCGGCTCCTGGTGCGAGATGCCGGGCAAGGCCGTTCCGTCAGCGTTGCAAGGGAAGTCGCCGTCCCAGTTGATGACGTGCGTTTCGGGCTTGCGGGTGCGGTCGCCGGCCAGGTCAAGGGCCGACGACAGCGTGCCAACGCGCACCTCGCGCTGCGCGTTGACGTAGGGCACTTCCAGCATCACCAGAAGGTTCCCTTGGATACGCATGAAATAGCCCTCCGAACGGAGCCGGGCCAGGTCGGGATTAAGACTGAACAGTGCGCGTGACATTGAAGATCGTCCCTTGCCTCTTGACTTCGACGGAGCCGCCCTCGCCGAGTTCACCGGCATGGGGGAGAGAGGCCGCATTGCGGTAGGTCATCGAGAACTTCACGTTCGTCTCGCCGGCCGCGTTCGGGTAGTACAGCTTGACCACCTGCTCGAAGGTGACGTGCTTGTCCGGCACGGTCTTCTCTTCAGAATTGACCAAGATGACGTAGCCCGTGTCCGGTTTGGGCGCGGTGATGAAGCGCTCGATGCCGGGCGCTTCGAGGTTGATGCGCTCGGATGGGTCGATCAGGCGGTCTTCGCCGCCGCGAACCTCCAGGAACACGGCCTCGTCCGGCGCCGCGTCGGCGAGGTCGTACAGGACGCTGCCCAGCATGTCGGCGCGGCCCCAGGCCAGCTGGCGGTCGTTCAGCGAGAACTTGAAGTCGCGGTCGGACTTGAACGCGATGAAGCGTTCGGCGCCCTTGCCGCGGAGGTCGAAGGTCTCGTCGAGGCGGACGTCCTCGAAGTCACCCGTGTCCAGGTAGGCGAACAGGATGTAGTCAGCGCGGTGGTCCAGGCCCGCGCTGACGAGGATTTGCCGGCCGGTGGGGACCGGGTCCGGCACATCAATGTTGCGGAAAGTCAGCCCCTCCAGGGCAAACCGGATGCGGTAGGCCGAAGCCTCCCTCAAGGCGCGACCCTCGCGGATCGCATCACCAACGTCGTCGTAGTTCATATAGTCCTTTTGAGGTCTGTAGGAAGCTCTATTGCTGCCCTACACCTATCCAATCGGACCGACCTGACGCCGCCGGTAAACTTTTTTAGTTAGAAGGCCTTCATCAAGGTCCCCTGCGGCACGGCGCCGCACACGAAGAAGCCCGGGCAGTTGGGGCACGTCATGTCAGATGCCTGTGCCCGGAAGTTCCCGCCTCGGATGTCGCTCAGGATGCCGCCTAGCTTGACTTGGCGGTTGCTCAGCTCCTTGGGCGACAGCACGAGTGGCTTAGCTTCGGCGTCCGCCAGGTACACCAGCTCAACCACCGCATCTGGAAAGGCAGCGCGGGCAGCCAGGACGAAGGCCGCAGCACCAACATCCTTGCCTTCATTGCTCGTCGCGTGGCCGGATTTGACCCGGCGCAGCGTCCGAACACCGTGGCGAATCAGGACCTCGTCAGGACTGACCTCGACTTCGTGGTTGTCGAAGGTGATGCGCAGCACCGTGGGCGCTTCTACCAACGCGCCAGCCCGCGACTCCAGGAAGTAGCTCAGCATCGAGGTGGCCATTGCACGGTAGTCCTCGACGTAGCCATGATCGTGAAGCCCATGGGTGACGAACGCCTCGTCGAGAAGCGCCTCGCACTGGCCAGACGAGGCAGCGCCCTGCGCAATGACCGCCCGATAGACATCCCGGATCGCCTCATGCATCAACATGAAGGCGCTTACACGCCGGCGGCCGCCGACCTGCAGCAGATGGGTGTAGAGGAACCGCCGCCCGCACCCCTCATAGAGGGCAACCGCCTCGGCGCTGAAGCGCGGCGTGCCCGTGAAGGCCACCGGAATGTGCGCAACATCTGGGGCTGGGGGCAGAACCGTCGACGGCGTGAGCGGCCGCCGCTTGACGGCACTGATTCGGTCGAGGAACTTCGATAGTGCTCTTGCCGTGCCGTTGGACTTCGCCGTGGCGCCATAGAACGCCAGGCGGTCCCTAGCTCGCGACATTGCTACGTAGAAGAGGCACTCCTGCTCCTCGTTATGCGCAGCCCTGGCAATTTCGTCCGAGCCGCCCTCCCCGCCTGTGACCATGCCGTTCGGCGGCGGGCACTTGGAGGGGCGAATAGCGCCGGGGATGGAGTCCTGGTTCACCCCCACCATGTGGACCACGGGGAACTCCAAGCCTTTGGAACCGTGGATCGTCATCAGGCGAACGGCGTCGATGCCTTGGGCCGCGGCGGGAAGTTGCCGGAGGTCCCTGTCGTCGCGCAAGCGCAGCAGCCGCCGCACGCGGTCGGCAAGTCGCTGGATGGGGAGACCCTGCCCGCTCGGCTGAACCCGAACGAAGTTCATGAATTGCCAGATGGCGATGCCCTGGGCTTGGTCGGGAACGCTGGTCGACGAGGCGATGCGCGCCGCCAACCTGGTTCGGTCGAGCAGGAGAGTCGCTAGCACCGTCCAGGGCTTTGACGTAGCGTCGAAGCCATCGAGCGCGGCGCCGAGGGCGGCCAGGGCGGACTGCCCTGTAGATGTAACCTCAGGAGCGCCCTGTCGCCACGCGCCAGGCTGAACTTCCGTACCGCGCAAGTGCTCAAACACCCGCACAGCGTCCTCAAGCGTCATCGCGAACTCAGGCCAGCAGGCGGTGCGAAGCAGGCCCATGGCGCGCCTGTCCACGAGGAGCGTCAGTAGCGCGACCAAGTCCTTTATCTCGGTGCGCTCGAAAAGGCTGCCCAGGAACAGTACGGGCACACCGGCACGCTCAAGCTCCTGACCGGTGTCGGACAGCCTGTCGTTGCCTCTGCAAAGCACTGCTTGGTCGCGGTATCGAAAGCCTGCGGCGCGGAACTGCTCGATGCTGTCAACCAGCGCAGACGTCACGAGAGAGCCTTCAGCGACAGTGATGACCTCCGGCTCCACGCCGCTGGCGCCACGGTCAGCCTTAAGCCCGGTAGGTCCATCTGCAGCACCCATGCTCGCCGCAAAGGTAGAGAAGGTGCCGACGATTTCCGACGTGGAGCGGTAGTTGATGTCTAGGCTGCCTCGAACCCCTCCAGGGAAGTCCTCGCAGCCGAACCGCGACATGTTGAACGACGAAGCTCCCCTGAAGCGATAGATGGACTGCTTGGAATCTCCGACCATCCAGAGGTTCTCCCCGGTGGGCTTAAGGGCCGTGAGGAGCCGGACGCTGCTTCGATTCACGTCTTGATACTCGTCGACCAAGACGTGGTCGTAGTCGCTCTGCAGCTGGGTCCTGACCGCTTCGTCGCGCTCGATGAGGATGACTGGATGCATGACCAGGTCGCCGAAGTCAACACACCCTGAAGTGGCCTTGAGTTCCTCGTAGCGCGCGTAGACGCGGGCGACCTCTCCAGCTTTCTCCGCGTCTTCCATAGCAGTCGGGTCGGTCGCCGCCGCAAGCATGTCCTGAGCCAGGTCGAGATACCTCTGAGGACCGACAACTTCGTCCTTGGCACGCGAAACCGCGGTCAGGATGTCAGCCACCGTCTGCGACGGGTCATACAGGTTTCGGTAGTGCTTCAGGCCAAGCCGCGGGAACTCGTTTTCTAGCAGCTCGACGGCCTCAGTGCGGTCCATCAGGCGCGGGTCTGCGGGCAATCCGCACCTATCGTTGAACCGCCTGAGGATGTCCAGGCCGAAGCTGTGAAATGTGCCAATGCACAGTGCGGCGGCCTGCTTCGGGCGCTTTTGGGCAAGCCGCTCCGCCATCTCGCCGGCAGCCTTGTTCGAGAAGGTCAGGAGGAGGATGCGCCTTGGGTCAACGCCCTCATCGAGCAGGCTCTCGACGCGAGCCACCAGCGTGCGCGTCTTGCCTGTGCCTGGTCCGGCCTGGAGCAGGAATGCGGCGCCGCGGTGAGCCGCCGCAGTTTCTTGCTTCTTGTTCAGCAGGATTTCGACCGGAGCTCCCGTGGCGATGACCGGGAAGGAGGGGAGCAACAGGGCGTCCAGCATCTGCTGCGCAACGACCTCGAACGGCGCCCCCAGACGCGCGGCGATGTCGAAGCAGGTCTGGCCTTGAGCTACATGTTGGTCGACGACTACGTGTCTTGGGAGGAGGAGCTCCCGCGCGAAGAGGTCCATCTGAACCTCCCGCCGTTGACGTCTGCTGTAGTCGACTACTCGGTCCAACCCGACAGGTGCAGCTTCCGAAGTACGGGCCGGATCGATATTGAATGCTGCCCCGGACTCCGCTTCACCATCGCCCAATCTCGAGTGCCCGATTTCGTGCGCAACTAGAAACGCCTGGTCGAACGTCGTGCCTTTAGTTTCATGAACGATGAGGGGAATGTCTGGGTCAAAGAACGCCCGCCCCCCATCGAGCAGCGCACCCCCAGGAGCGCTGGTTTCGACGTTGATCCCGAGGTCCTCCGCTATGCCAACAGCGAACTCGTACGGTGACCACGGATTGCGCCCGCGCTCGACGGCCTCATCGTGCAACCGCCGGGCGTGCTGTCGACCTAGCTCTAGAGTGTCCATAGCTACTCCTCGTGGAGTAGGCTTGAAATTCTCTGATCGTCGACGCCGGCGTCTCGCAAGACCCTCTCGAACGGCACCTTCTCAGGTGCTGCTGGCTTGACGGCCGACTTCCTCGCACGAGCCACGGTTGCCTCAGTAGGAAGCGCGAGGAACGAAAGAAGCGTGTCTGTCGATGTCTGCAGTGCCTCGGCCAACTTCGCCAACACTTGATGAGGCAGCGACGCTGCCTCTATCCGGCGCTCGCGAAACGCAATACCGACTTGTATCGGCAAGGACAGGACCTTAATGGCGTCGGTGAACACCTTAACGGGCGCGGCACGCAAGGACCGCACGCTCGTCGCGTTTTTCTTGAGCCGTGCTATACCCGCCGACACGAGAGCGAGTTCGTCGAAACCTGGGAGAATTTCGTCGTCGAACTCTCGCATCAGTTCCCTCGAAAGGTCTACGAGGGCTGCGGAATGCTCGGGGTACTCCGCGAGGTATCGTTTCAGGACATCGGCCCCAGAATCGAAGTCCATAGCGAAGGCTCTGAGGACGTCGTCTGCCGAAATTTTGGAATGCTGGGCCATCATATCTTCCCCTTGCGTTCAAGGCGCCGTTTCAGGGATGCAAAGGCCTTGTCACGATGCGTGCGGATGGTCTTCTCCGATTTGCCCAGCACTTTGCTGATGGAGTCGACTGAAGGGTCACTAGACTCGATTGGAATCTCTTGCCGCCACATTACGAGGATCCTCCTTTGTAACTCAGGCAGGCTGTCAATCGCATCGTCAAGGAGGAGCCGGTAAATTTTCTTGTCAAGTTCGTCGGGATCAAAGGGATTGTAGTCGCCGATTTCGATTTCCACTTTGGCAGACAATTCGCCATCCTCGGCATCCAACTCTTCGTTTCGATTCTCATGCGACCAATGACGGACATTCGCGTCATGGCGATCCGCAGCGATTGCGGCGTTGAAGTTGACCTCATAGTAGTCGAGTCGCTCGTCGTACTCTTCCCGGTCGCTGAGCAGAAGATCGACGAAGTGATCAACAACCTCTTCACGAATGTTCATCTTGGTCAATGAAACGGTGTCGCCGCCCGAGTTTGTGACAGGAGGAACCTTGCGGGCTACACGACTGATAAGCATCTCAGCTAGCTTGTCACGGTGAGCACCGACTGCTGAGTTGCGCACGAAGTACAGCAGCGCTTCAGAGGAGACGAAGCCAGGCTCACTGATCGCCCGCAGGCAGACACGAAGTTCCAGTTCGGCTGCCGCAATTCCAGCCAACGCTTGAATCTCGGCTTCAACCTTGTCTCGCCTGAAATACGAACTTCCGTCAGGTTTGAGCTTGCGAAGGTGACGTAACACGAATACTCCTCTGTCTCATGCACTGATTGGTCACATTTGAACTGTCGCCTCGTTGGACCACGGGGGGCATTTATTTGCGGATGATCGAAATCCAGATGCCCAAATTCACAAGATATCAGCCGCGCTTCGAAGGCGCGTTAACAGATCTTCGTGCTCGCCTTAGTTCATCGCGGCTTTTTCTGGGCGCATGCGAGTTCGTCCTGAGAGTGTTGCCGTGGTGGGCATTCTTTCTTTCCGGTTGTCACAAAGGACGGCCTTTATACCCAGCAGGCGGCGACTTTGCTTCTTTCATAACCCTTCCCGCCGATGCCGACTTAAACAATGACGTGTCGACTTCAAAGATGCTTACCGCCACTTGGTTGCCCCCATGTACGTGAGCTATGAGGCGCTCGTGTTTGGGCAGTGGAACTTGGGCTGTTGAACCACCGAACTCACCCGAATTGGCGAGAACCACGGGTTGATACATGTGAAAGTGTAGCGCCGCAATCATGTTGTCAAATGTTTGAACGTCCTGATTCAGCGCTGCTACTAGAAATATGTCAGACCGATCGCGAAGATCTGCCACCAGATCGAGATCGGTCGCGTCATAGCAAATCGCTGCAGCGACCCGTGTCCGGGTCTTTGAGCCGATCGGTAGTTCAATTAGAGCGACATGCGGCCGGTGACCCTTCACTCCCATTTTGGCTTCCAGCTTCATTGGATGACGCTTTCCTTGCCAAATGTACTGAAAACTTCGCCCGTGACCCGAGGACTCAGTGCGAACAAGCCAAAGCCCTTGGTTGACGATGCCGCCAGCCCTGTCCGAATGCAGGAAGGTGAGTCCCGTGAATATGCTGGCTTTCAGTTTGTCCGACAGTCGCCGCAAGAGAGACACATGTTCAGGGTGAACAGCTAGCTCTGGGAACAAAACAATATCCACATTGCTGCAAATCAAATCGCCGTTCTCATTCGAAATGCTTGCGGACGCCCACGCTTTCAACTTCTGGTGCGCCAGCCTGCAGACCTCGGCAAGGTGTCGTCGGTGTTCGGCGAGCGCGCCGGCCGTCCAATGCAACGGATCCTTGCCATTGAATTCGTCGCGTCGAGGCCGCATCGGTTGGACTATAGCCACCCGCAGAGGTCTATCCTCAAGAGGCGCCTGGTCATCGACAGGCACTAGATACATTGGCGTCTGGCTTCTGCTGCCGAACAATGCGCGCTGCACGGCGATGCGCGACTCGATGACAACGAGAAGTTCGGCTGTCGTCCGCACATGACTTACCGCGGTAACATCATTGGTACGAAACTCTACCCCGGGCCATTGCAACAAAGTCGATAGGAGCCCTGACAGCCACGGAGAGATTGGCCCTGGCTCGTCTAGAAGTCCACGCCCAGAGTTGAGCAAACCGAGACGTCGCTTGAACCATGTGCTTCTAAGCCCGGAGTATCGGCCGACATCCTCGGTAACCAGAAATCGACGGCTTGTGAAGTCGAGCTCACCAGTTAATGCGGCTCGCAGAATGCGCCCAAGACCGTAGAGCCAAGCGCGGTCCTCCGAGACCCAAGATGGGTTGGCATAGAGAGGGTTGCCCGACTCAATTGATTCAATTAAGCGCGCTGAGAGGAACTCGTCCGATGTTGGGAGCGTCCGAACGTGCTTCCAATCATCACAGCTCAGAAGTACATCTGCCGCAGACAACCCGCTGGCTAATTGCTCTTTGATGTCAGGTACCCGGAGCAATGCTTTGGCCAGCATCAGAATGCTGTTTTCCTCACCAAACACGTTGTCGGGCTCTTGCATCAGATGCAAGAGAGACACGCCTTCCTTCCGGTTCGGAGCAACCCGGCGGAACATTCCGCTGCGCCGACTGCTTTCGATTACCGAGCGTGGAACGAACTGGCGCCAGGCAGCAGCTTTACGTCCGCTCAACGCCGCCAGAAGCAAATCAGGTCTGTCGAGCGCGAGCGTCTGAAGCACCTCTCGTTGCAGTGTCACGTCAATGGTTCGTCGCAAACCTTCCGCGAGCCAAGCGCCGAACCGACGAGGATTCGGGTGAAGCTGCTGAGCGACCAGTGCTAGTGGGATGGCGGCCTTCAGGTCTTTGCCTTTTGCCGGCGCGTACATGATCGCGCGCTGGAGGGCCACGTACGACTGCAGTTCGGCAGTATCGGTCGACAGTAACGGCACGATCGACATGTCGCCGATGGAGGTTAGATAAAGGCAAGCCTGTTGCTGGAGGTACCACGGAGAATCCGAGCGCTCGATTAAAACTCGGCGGGCCAATCCGCCCAGTTCCTCACGGTAGCCCGCCACATCGACTCCCTCGGAGTACTCTTCCGCGTTGCGGAACCCGGTCTCCGTCGCCCCGGCTCGAAGCAGGTCTGCCAGGACGTACTCGGCGACTCGAACCTCTCTCTGCTGTGCCAGGCTTAGGTTCTGTGGAGCCTCGAAGAGCTTAACTCCGAGAGCCTCAGCCACCGGCGCCAGAAGCCGGGGATGGGGGAAAAGATCCAAGCCGCAGCGCAGTAGGAGTGCCAGCGCAGGATTATCCGCCCAGCACTTGATGAATTTTCGCGCCGTCGACTCGAACTCATGCGCTAACACGCGGCCGTTTGTCAAACGATCGCTCAGAGCATTGCCCGAATCGACGCGCGCATCAGTGTCCGTCATCGCTAGGCGATGCCGCATCAACTGTGCGAGGCGCGTCGCCACAAACCGCTTGACAGTATCGTCGCGCACATCCGTATTGGGCATTGCAACAGTAGCGAGCGCCAGGCGTGACGGCTTGCGTTCGGCGACATCGTCGATTTGATCCGTCATCCAGAGTAGTCCATCCAGCCCGCCGGCCGCCTGAGCCAATGACTCGAGGTCGAAGGTGCCGCTCAACTCCGCGTTGAGCATTTCCATTAGTGCTGACTTGTCGCTTTGCGCAGAGATAGCGCGGTATGCCGCCACGGTGCATTTTTCCGATGAGAGGCTAAGCGGACGTTGAGCGGCAATGAGCTGGCAGTGAGCCTCAAGTGCACGAGTCACGTACGCTTTGACTCGCTCAAGTACGTCTCTTTGATTCGTTCCGCCCTGACCACTTGAGGCCTCGACGACAACGCGCATGTCGTCGACATAGCGACAGTAATCCAGCAGCTTGACGCCTTCGCCAATATCGGTGCCTTGCGCTACCACCTGATGAAGGTTCCGGTCGAATCGGACCAGATATGCGTTGGCCAGGAAGCCCGAGGCTACTAGCCCCTGCGGCAGGCCCAGGTCCAGCGAGGTTTGTCCGGGGCCGACAATTAGTTCCGCGTGCGCATGGTCTTCATCTCGCCAACGCCAATCGAAGATGCGCGCCGCGCGCTCCCAAAACAAGTCGTCGGAACTCTGACGATCTGGAAATCCGTGCAACGTTCGAAACTCCTCTTCAATGCGCTTCAACTCGCCTAGGAGCGCCTTCCTATCCACCGTATCGAAGAAGGACTTGATGTTGAGTGAGATGACGAATAGCTCGCGACGAGGGGCGATTTGAGTTGCAAGTTCGGCACAGACGCGTCGCGGGCGAGCCAAGAACGCGCGGTAATCTTGGAAATATTGGCGATAGGTTCGACTATTGCCCCATGAGAATTTCGCGCGAGAGGGCCGAGTGGCCGATTGTTCCCAGTTGCAATGCAAACGGTTGCCGTAGCTCACCACACCAGCGTTCCTAACAGCCTGAAGGTCAGGGCTTGTTGTATCGCCTTGCGTCGACTCAACCGCCTCAGCCAGACACATCATCACTGCGGTGGCGAGCGTCTGATCGCGAATGGTCAGGTGCGCTAATGGGCGAAGCTTCTGCGCCACCTCGGGCAAGGGCTGGATCCCACCGTTCTCACAATTGGTGGTAGCACTTGGCCCCCAATCACCAAAGTCTGGGGCAGCACTTAGGTTATCGAAATCCAAGTCCAGCAGATTTTCGAGCGAGCTAATTTCGGGAATTGCCCGAAAAATCCATTTGCAATTCTTGGGTGCCGGGACGAGCAGAAGCTCAGTGGGACGGTAGCTCTCCGTGCTTACAGAGGCGCTCCAGTGGGCAAGTTGATCCTCAAGACCAACGGTAGAGGTATCCAACTCCAGCACGTCGGCGTACCAGTTGTGCCGACGGACAAAGGAATGCGATTTCTTCCATGCCTGCGCCAAGACCACGACATCGGCCAAACTCTCTCCGCGCGGAACCAGAGTTGTGTACTGCTCTTTTATCACCGGCACGAGATGCTCACTTGAGGGCTGTAACGGTGACCGATTGTGCATTTTTCCCGCAGCAAGCGTACCCAATGCACATCGAAATCAATCCAGTCCATCTGCTATCACAGCGCCCGAGCTCTCAGGCGCCTGATTTGTGCGGCGCAGCACATTGGTCACAAAGGCAAGCAACGCCGGTGGTAAGTATGGATTTCTAACCCTGCCTTTGAGCGCAGAGATAGAACTTTGTCATCTCCAATTCATCAATATAAACAATAGCTTGTACCGCATTCTGGAAAGGAAGATAGTGCGAGCAGTCAATCCGGAACTACGAGCCCTTCGATGAAGACTCCGGAGTCGCTGCACCAAGAGCTACTGCTCGAGTTCGGGCCATACGTGCCCCTCAGCCGCGTGTGGCGCCAGCTTTCATTCCCATCACTTGATGCAGCCAGAAAGGCTGTTCCGCGGGGCGCTGTGCCAGTCGAGTGCGTAGCGCTACCCGGCCGACGGGGCTGGTTCGTTCGGACTACTGAGTTCGCAAAGTGGTTTGCCGACGCCGTGGGCCAGCATCAGGCCGCGCCGTGAAGCTGGCAGCCTCATCATTCGGGCGCCTGAGGAGAGCTTCCATGAGCTAGCTCTCCCACCCCGATGTCGTCATGCCGAGGCTGAAAATGCGAACGGTCTGGGAGTGGCATCCGCAGACCGTTCTAGAGACGCGGTTTTTGTGGCCCGCGTCAGCATCGTCATCCCTCCTGCTGCAGAAGTCAACGGGCGCGGGCTTTTCGGAGCCTGCGCCGCAGGTGCATTTCGCCCAGAAGCTACTACTCCTGCGCTCGCAAGGTTCGATCGCCAGGTAAGTAGTGGCCAAACAGGAGGTGAGTCGCGATGAATACCTCTACGCACGAAGATTGCCCGGCAGACGCCAGCAACCTGTTTCGCAATGTCCAGCCTTCGGACACAAGGGCGCAAGCTGCGTTCTTGCGTAGCTTGAACTTGCCGGAGCCTGGCGTTGAATACGTCCTCAACGTGCTCTGTGCGCCGCCCGATCGAAAGGTAGGAAAAGTTCGAAAGCGCAACATGATCCTTGACGTAGCCATGCAGCGACATCGCGTGGTGTTGCAAGCGGAGTCACTGTCGGGCGAGTTTCTTTTCCTGCTCGACCTCGACCACCGCACTGATGTGCAGGCAGTGTTGGATCAGCCTATTGCAACTCCGCTGTGGATCGTCGATCGACGAGGGCACGGACGTCCGGTGCTATACACCGCCGACTATCTCGTGATCTACGACAACGAAGTTGTCGCGTACGAAATCAAATCCGACGTCGAACTCCAGCGACTGGTTGCCGAACGGCCTGTTGATTGGTGCGTTAACGGCGATGAGTACACCTATAGACCTGCCGTTGAAGCGTTCGGCCGCTTGGGTATCGCGCATCGCTCAATACCGACCAGCAGCCTAAATTCGATTCGTGGCGACAACTTGAGACTGCTTGCCAGTGTTCGCGCCAACACGCCGACTCGCCCTGGCTCGCGAGTAGAGAAGAAGATCCTGAAGATCGTCGAAGCAGAAGGCTTCATACGTATCGACGAGATACTTGATCGACTCGAGATCGCCGATGCAACGCCAGTTCTCTGCCTCATCGACAAAGGCCTGATTCACGCCGACCTGGATCGCTGCCTCCTCAGCAATCCGACCACCGTCTGGGTTTCATCGACTCCCGACGGCGCCCGGTCTGCTAATACAGCTGGCAGAGACCTCAACGAGGCATTGCAGCAAATGGGCGACGCCATTGACGGCAGTCTACCCGGAGCAAAATACATCGCCGAGCTCGCCTTCAGAATCTCCTACATGACTGGCAACTCCGCCGATGTCGCAACAAGCCAAGTTCTTCCGCGCAAACCCCCTTCAAAGCGAACACTACGCCGATGGAGACGTGCATTCGAAGAGGGCAACGAAGACCCCGCAGCGCTTGAACCGGGCTGGCACCGCTGTGGCAATCGAGACACACGGCGAAGCCAGGTTCACGAAGCCTACATCGCGGCGCATATCGCCTGCGCGTGCAGGAACCCATCATTTCAGTCGATCAAGCAGTGGCACGGGGAGTACCTAAACGACTTCCAGAAAGCAGCGGTTGAACTGGAATTTTTGCATGAGCACCCCGTTTCGTTGCCGACATTCTACGAGCGCTGGCAGGCGCGCGGGCTAGCCGAAGGTGCTGCTGAACGCGGCGGGCGACGGCTACAGAACGCGCTAGCGAATTCATTCGATCCCCGGACAAAAACAATTCTGGCAACTCGTCCGTTTGCTGTCGCTCACATCGATCACTGTCTGTGCAAGATCGCGGTCATTGTCGGCATCATCGATGGCAAAGTCGTAACCCAGCGCCCTTGGCTTTCCGCGATGGTTGACGCGTTCACGGGTGAAATACTTGCGATTTGGATCGGGTTTTCACCGCCGAGCCGGAAAGCCTGCACCCTGGTCATTCGAGACTGCGTGCGTCGCCACGGTCGGCTTCCAGAAATGATCATTACAGATGGGGGCCCTGACTTCCGCAGCGCCCATTTCTCCGTGATGCTGGCAATACTAAATGTCACTCGCGCTGAGCGCCCTCCGGAGGATCCTCGGTTCGGCAAAGAGATCGAACGAGCCTTTGGCGCCTTCAAGGAGCGATTCCTGCGTGGCTTGCCGGGCTTTGGTATTGGCGTCGCGAAATCCAGGAGGCTTTCCGCGGCGTTCCAAGCAGGCGCGCAAGCGAAGTTTTCTCCTGTGGAGCTGCTCGAATGCCTCGAGGCGTTCATTTTCCGAGGCTACAACACTATCCCGCGCGGTGACGCCACAACCGCGCCAATAGATATGCGCATCGGCGGGCTGCGATCGCTACCTTGCTGCGGGCGACCCACTACATGGGACCTCAAGTTCCTTGTTGCCAGCTCTATTGAAGCGCCGGAGTCAGCCTACAAGCTTTGGCCCGGCCGCGGAGTCGAGGTCTACGAGCAATGGTATTGGAGCGATCGATTGCTCGCCTACTGTGGAACCAAGCGCGAGATCGCACTTCGCATCGAGCCTTTCGATGATTCTGTCATCTATGTTTGTGTCGATGGTCGATGGTTTGCTTGCTACTCGACGAAGCGTAAGGTCAATAGCGCGACAATGCGGGAGCTCGTCCTTACCGACACCACCGTCAGGTACGACTTGCGAGCGTTGATTGCTCAGCTAAAGCGCGAAACTGACATGCGCATCGCGGAGCTTATTCGCGCCACTACGAGCAAGGTATTGGCTGCAAATGAGAATGCCTCCGTAGCTTCGGAGGTCAGTGATTCGGCCTCGACTCACCTCCCCATCAGCTTCGACGACTTGCAGGTGCTGAGCGAAGACGCGAGGGTGAAAGCATGAGGATCAACCCTGCGGCCATCGCGCACGCCAAATATGCTGCTACGCGAAAGCTTTTCGGCGAGCTCGTCGCCTCGTCACCAGGTGATCTCGTCATAGTTCTCGTTGGACCAACACAGGTCGGCAAATCTGAGATCTTCCGCGAGACAGTGCAACGCCTCAAGAAAGCAACTGCATCCGCTCGGCCGGGAGCCGTTCCCGTTGTCGAGGCGTGCGTTGCTACAACCCAGACAGGGAGAATCTCGCCGAAGTACGTGGCGATCAAGCTCCTTGAATGCCTTAAGCACCCGATGTACCTACATCTTGCGGCACTCGACGAGGCAGATCGCTATCGGCCACATCGCGGATTGGACGAAACAACGATACGCCTTGCCCTCGACCAAGGACTACATGCTCGGCAGACCATGTTCGCTGGACTGGATGAGTTGCATCACGTCACTCACACTGGGAACGAACGCCTGCGAGCAGACGTGCTGCAGTCCTTGAAGTGTTTAGCGGCGCCAGGAAGAACCTTCTTCGGAGCCGGAGGCTACGAGCTGGCCTATCGAGGCTTCTTTGACTCGGCGCATTTCTGTGGCCGCCTCGTCATTGTCGAATTTCCGCGCTACACAGACTGCGCCAGCGACCTACTGGAATGGGCGCGCATACTCAAGACGATTGGCATGCATTTGCCCCTCGCAACGCCATCACTACTTGTCGATCACTGCAACGAACTCCTGGACGCGACCTGCGGCAGCTTCGGTGTACTAGAGAAACACCTTTGGCAAGCCAGCGTTAGCGCGAGGGTTCTCGGTCAAAAATTGCGATGGCGCGACATTGCCGAAGTGCTTCCTGGCAAGAAGCAGCGGGATACCATCCTTGCGGACATTCTCAAAGGAGAAGCTGCGCTCGACAAAATGCCTCACGCTCACCGCGTCGCAGGATCGCCTGGCGCGCCGGCACGCAAACCAAAAAAGAATCGCCCGTTTGAGACAAGCCCTCAACGTCGGTCCATAGGCGACCTAGAGGTGGTCAATGGGTGACTATCTTCCCATTCTCCCACGGGCGAGCGAGTCGTTCGAGTCGGAAAGCCTTGCCTCGCTCTTCGCGCGCGCTGCGCGGCAACATGCAGTGACGCTAATCCAGTTTCTGCGCCACCTTAGACATTGGTGGGAGCGTCAGCATCAATCACCAAGCGGGCTAGCGGAGGGAAACATTTATGGCGGCGCCTCGCTCTGCGGCATTGGCACCAACATCGACTCGTACATTACTGTCCTTTCGGAGGCGATGGGGGTTCCGAATCTTGATCGACTAACACTACGATCGCTGCGCCCCGCAACTGCCAAGCTTGGGCAACATACACTAAAGTATTCGCGCGCATGGTGCCCCGCTTGCATGCACGAGCGACTCACCAACGACGGCGAACATTTCGACAGCTTACTTTGGCGAATTTCCGTTATGGAGCGCTGCCCAGTCCATCGGCTGCGACTCGTCGAACTCTGCCCTGCTTGTGGCCAAAAGCAGACCTGGCCACATCGCAACGGAGCACTCGATCTATGCTGGCGTTGCGAGTCATCGCTCATCCCAGACTGGCGTCGATGGACACTTCAACTGGAGCCTGGCTTTGGTGAGCGCGATTGCATCGCACTTGTCGAGAGCATTGCTTGCGGCACGCTATCGGAAGCAGCACCCGACGCATTGCAGACGTTCTGCCTTGAGCTTCGTGCAGTGATGTCGACCGTCTACAAGTCTGTTACGGCGTACTCGCCCAAGATTGACCGGGTCCGTGTCCTGGGGCGGACTGCCCGTCCAACGCTTTACACCATGCTTCGGCAAGCAGAAGCTTCAGGTGTTCCATTGGTCCACATCCTCCGCGAGCCTCGAGAGGCTGCTCTCATCGCCGGCGAGTTGGATTGCGTACGCCGGAAGCTACCAGAACAACTCCGGCCGCGACCGCCGAAGGAAGCGAGTAAGCTCGTGCTCGACCGCATGTCGGAAAACTTGGCGCTGCCTGCAAGCACGATTTCAGCATCTCTCCGCACGCTCGCGAAATCTGTCGGAGTCTCGACCGGTTTCCTGCGAAACAGATTGCCAGAGGAGACTGCTGCCTACGTCAAGGATTGGCGCAAGCGGAGGGATCGGCGACGCTCCCATCATGTCGAGCGAATCAACAACCTTCTGCGGGCTGAGCTAATTACGAGGTATAGACGTGGCGAGATCCGCAGCCACGACGAGATCGTCGAAATTCTGGTTGCGCGGCTCGATGTTGGGAAGAGTCTAGCGAGAGCGGTCCTAGCGACCATCCTTCGCGAGGCCAATGGATCCGCCGCAGGGCGATTGGACTGAGTGGACATCTGGTTTGACTTTGCACCAGCGGCGACACAGTCCATCGAGTGCGATCAACGTTGCAGCATAGACTCGCTTGCACTTGCCTGCGGTGGGTTTTGGATCATAGTGAGTAGGTGCCGGCAAGTACAAGTGCACAACAGTTTATCTGGCCGATGTCCTGTATCGACCAAATGGGGACGCTGGATACACTTGCCGAATTTGCGCGGTGTTATCTATCGATGGCGCAAGCGCTGTGCGAGTTCATTTGAAGAATCAAAGAGCTACGCGTGCCGCGCTCTCGGGGTGGACGGCTGATGCGGTGTTGTGCGTCAATCAGTTTTTGACAACACTTGGCTTGGCGACATGGGTAGTCTTGCACATGTATCAGAGCAACCTGCATAAGATCCTTCGCGGAGCTCTTGAGTCCACAAAATGGACTCGCTCCACCAAAGACGAAGACAACTATCGGCAAGTTCTTTGTGCATCTCTGTACGAAAAGATATCTCCAAACAACGTCGAGATTCCTTCTACGCGCTCGGCACATGGAGATATCAAGATTTTTGGTAGGCGAATTGAAATTAAGTATGCGAACAATGAGAAAGTCGAAGAGCTAGTTAAGTTACTCGAAGATTTTGATTTGCTCCTCGAATCCAAGATTGAGTTTTCGTTAGTGCACTCAGGCTGGATGTGACCCACGCCGATGAGTTCGTGCACAACTGCATTCGCATGCCCATGCTACGTGCCGCAGGTGGTGATCCGACGTTTGCGAACCATGCATGCGGGAACATCTCCTATAGCGGCCCAGGAATATTTCTTCCTGCGACATATCCACACGCCCCAAGACCTGTAACCCTTCGCGTAGGACGCGGCAAGAATTCCACTGCATATCTGACATTCGAGCGGTCAAGTGCGATAGAACGGTCCACTATAATTGAGGTTCAAAGCTCACTCATCCATTGCGACGTTATTGGCTCTAGAGAGGACGGCTTCCTGGCTTACCTTTTCAAGCGCATGGATGGCTTCGAATTGATTGCACACCAAGGTACCGAGCGAATCGTTCAGATTGATTACCAGCCAAACCCGATTGTTCTTGCGCGATGCCGTACGGCCGATGTGCACCCGATTGAGAATAAGTACATTGCCGCGCCGGGTACAAATCTTGCGCGTCGTCAAGCTGTTGAGTCTGGCGTGACTGTGTATGCGATCTAAGCATGTATTCAAGTGGACCGCTCATGACTATATTGGTTAGGCCAAACTGGCCTCAGTTGCAGATGTTTCTGGACTGACGCCCTGCGGGAACGGATTTGCGGAAGGCTCACGCACTGCGAAAAAGACAGCGCCCTGAACGGCGTGAAGCAATTCAATTGTCGGCTGAGAAGGGCCACCGACATGGTCGACGTCGTTCTCGCCGGCTTTGCCATGCATCGTCAAGACGCGCCGAAAGGCGCCAATCAACTTCAGGCATTAGAACTCGTCGAAGTTGCAGCTCGCAATGTGGGGATCTCTGTGTTGGTCGCTTCTAGCCCAGCCGAATCAGTACCACGGCAGGCCTGCGCCCGCGATGCCATTGCTGACCTCGGATGCCGCTGGCTCAATACCACCACCCTGCGTGCGACAACAACATAGTTGGACTGCCAGTCTCGCGAAAGCTGACAGCATAGGCTGCGTCGGGCTCGGCATGGTCTAGTTCGGCTAGGTCGGCGTACCTGCCCGGCATGGCCCATCTCCGAGACCGGTTGGCCAGAAATCACGGGGCTACGCCAGCAAACTCAGTTTGATACCAACAAGCGCAGCAGGTCAGCAGCGCCAAACCCTAAGGAAATCGCCGGAACTAAGCTATCCCCAGTGGAACGCCCAATTTGAAGTGATCAGCAGCGGCCAGACTTGCCAGAATTATGATGAAGTTTGGCCAGAGCGGCCAAACTATGCTTGAACGAGCAAGTGAAGCAACCGGAAGGAGTTGGTGGGCCCACACGGATTCGAACCGTGAACCAAAGGATTATGAGTCCTCTGCTCTAACCGTTGAGCTATAGGCCCTGCGAGCGGCATGTCGGCGCGGATGCTCCTGGCTTGCCGTGCGGCATGGCGGCGGAGTGGCGTCGGCGGCGGCGTGTCGTGCGAGCGAGGGCTCGGGCGGACGGGCCTGCCGGAGGCGGGATTGTAGCGGACTGGCCCGGCACAGGGCAGCCAGGGCCGTCGGCGGCGGGAACGGGGTTCTCGGACGGAGGGATCGCATACGAGGCTGCCGGCCGGAACGGAGTGGGTGCCGACGAAGTGCGCGGGCTGGCGAGGCGGCGATATCGAGGCAGTGGCCGAGCGCCATTGCAAGCGATGGGTTCTGGCGTCGGAGCGACGCGCCGCGAATCGGCGACACCCCACTGACAACGTCACCTGCCGCGAACCAGGCTGCATTCGATGTGCACCCGCATCGACGCAACGGCATTGAGGCAACGTCAACGAGGCAACGACGCTGCGGCTTCGGATCTCGATGCGACCGGGATGGCGCGATGTCGCTGCAGGCTCTCGCCATTGCAGATCATGGGACGGATCGCTGCAAGCCGTCGCACGCCAATGTCGACGAAGCAACGCGACGAATCCCTACCGTTGCGTGAGGCCGCGATCCGATTGCAGATCCGCTATCGACGAACCGGTCGATCAGCCTTGAAGCCTGCTCCAACTCGCCGCAGGCCACTGCACCGTCGCTGATGAAGCAAAGCGCCGATGACGAAATCGCGCGCGTTCCGCGTGAATCGCACGTCGATCGCATCGAATCTAAACATTTCTTCATGCTACTGCATCAATGCTCCCGACTATCGTCACATGCGGTGTGACCTAAATTGCGGCCACCATGACTAATGCATGCAGCCAGGACAAACGGGGAGCAGCGAGTGCAGCGATGGCACGGACGCATCGGTGACGCGACGGCCGGCGACGGAGTGATGCTCCGCTATCGCCTGTATCTGCGCGGAACGCCGCTGGACGAGCATGATGCCGCCGCGGTGCAGGCGCGACTCGGCACGCCGGACTGGGCGCTGGAGCGCGTCACGGCTATCGTCGTCTACGGCTTCTGGCCCGGCGACGGCCAGCTCTGGACACCCGAACCGGGCGCACGCGTCTGTGCACTCGATGTGCCGTCGGCTTCGCACGACGGACTGCCGCACTGCATCCTCACTGTCGAGACGACACTGACGCGCGATGCGCTGACGAAACGGCTGCAGCAGGCCTTCGCACGCGAACGTCTTGTCGGGATCGACGTCGACGACGCGTTCGACAGGCTGTCCTGAACCTTCCGCGCTGCGCATCGCTGGTCGACGACCGACAGGTGCAGGCAGATGGCGGCATGGTGTCGACGCACGCGATACCGCCGAAGCCGCTCGTCTGCCAACGGCTGACCTCGACTACCGGACAGGACCCTCGCGCGTCTCAACCCGGCGCGCGTTCTGCACGATCTTCATCCGCCGCCGCACGGCCCGGCTCGGCACCCGTCGCGCTGCCCAGCCGCTCCGCGAGCGCATAGGCGTCGAATGGCGCGCGCACCTTGACGTCGTTGTCGAAGAAGCAGAAGACATCGCGCGGCCGCTTGACCACGCGCGTACGCGTGATGCGGCGCGCGTCGGCCGGCTGCACGCCGCGGCGCCAGGCGCGAATGCGGCGCGCCCAGGCATCGAGTGCTTTTGCGCCGTAGCCGCTCGCATAGAGCTCGCGGTCGCCGTGCAGGCGCAGGTAGACGAAATCCGCGGTGACTTCCTCGATCAATGGCCAGCGCCCGGCCGTGTCGGCGACGACGAGCGCGACGCCGTGTTCGCGCAACTGTTCGACGAAACCGGCCACGCAGAAGCTCGGGTGGCGGATCTCGACCGCATGGCGCACCGGCGCTTCCTCCAGACGCGGCAGCGCCGTACGGCCGCGCAGCCGGGCCATGTCGCGACGGCGCGCCAGGGCCAGCGCCTGCTCCGTCGTCCGCGGCAGCAGGCCGAGGAAATCGGCGAAGCGCTGAGCGTCGTAACGCAGGCTTGGCGGGAACTGCCAGAGTATCGGACCGAGACGCTCACCCAGCGCGAGCACGCCCGAGGCGAAGAAATTGGCCAGCGGCGTTTCGACATCCCGCAGGCGGCGCACATGGGTGATATAGCGCGGCGCCTTGACCGCGAAGACGAAGCCGTCCGGCGTCTGTTGCCGCCAGTCGCGGAAGTTCTGCGGCCGCTGCAGGCTGTAGAAGGTGCCGTTGATCTCGATCGCGGTGAACGTGCGCGCGGCGTAACGGAGCTCGCGCCGCTGGGTCAGTCCGCGCGGATAGAATACGCCGCGCCAGGGCGCGTAGCGCCAGCCCGAAATGCCGATGAACGTGCGGCCGCCGTGTGGCTTCATGGCACTGGCTGCTGCACGAGCCGTGCCGGCGCAGGGCAATACTTGAGCACGACACCGGAAAACGCGACCTTATGCGTCGCGGCCGGTTGCCGCAGATCGGCGGCGACCGGGAAATCAGGGGGAAATCGAAGGATGGCTCTGTCACGCTGGAGCTGGGCGGCGTTCAACGCGCTGCAGCTCGTCTTTACGCTGCTGTGGACGGCCGGCTGGATCACGCTCGCGCTGCTCGTGCTGCTGGTCACGCGCCGGCGGCATCTGCCGCTGCGCATGGCCGCGCGCTGCTGGGCGCCGGGGCTGCTGCGCGGCTCGGGCGCGCGCCTGGTCGTGCGCGGCCTGGAGCGCGTCGACTGGAGCCGGCCGCACGTGCTGGTCGCGAACCACCAGTCCATGATCGACATCTGCGCGCTGTTCCGCGCCGTGCCGGTGCCGCTGCAGTTCCTGCTCAAGCAGGAACTGTCCAAGGTGCCGTTCGTCGGCGCCTATGCGCGCGCGATGGGCATGATCTTCATCGAGCGCACCAGCGCGCGCGAGGCGACGCGACGCATGCAGTCAGCCGCCGCGCTCGTGAAGGCCGGCGCCACGCTCTGCGTGTTCCCCGAAGGCACGCGCAGCCGCGACGGCGAGGTGCTGCCGTTCAAGAGCGGCGCGTTCCAGGTCGCGCTCGATGCGGGCGCCGATGTGGTGCCGGTCGCGATCGAAGGCTCGGGCAAGGTGCTGAGCCTGTCCGGCCTGTTCCGCGTGCGGCCCGGCACGATCACCCTGACCTTCGGCACGCCGCTGCGCAGCGCGCAGATCGACCGTCAGGCGCTCGCGCAGCAGGCGCGCGACTGTGTCGTTGCGTTGAAGCGTGAGGCGGCTTGAGGCGGGGCGGGGCTGACCTCGGCGGCGTACGCTGAGGCAACCCATCCCCACCCATACCCTCCCCTTGAAGGGGAGGGTTTACTACGCCGCGCTTGCGAAGAGCGTGATCAGACTGCTTTCTTCGAGCTGGCCTGATCAAACCCTCCCCTTCAAGGGGAGGGTATGGGTGGGGATGGGGTTCGCCATTCCTGCCACTCCCAACACCCGATCCCAGTTCCCAAGCAGAAAAAAGCCCGCTTTCGCGGGCTTTTTTCGCTCACCTCATTCGAGATCGAGGAACGATCGCAACTGCTCCGAGCGGCTCGGGTGACGCAGCTTGCGCAGCGCCTTGGCTTCGATCTGACGGATGCGCTCGCGCGTGACGTCGAACTGCTTGCCGACCTCTTCGAGGGTGTGGTCGGTATTCATGTCGATGCCGAAGCGCATGCGCAGCACCTTGGCCTCGCGCGGCGTCAGGCCCGCGAGCACGTCGCGCACGGTTTCGGACAGACCCGTGCTCGTCGCCGATTCCACCGGCGAGTCGACGTTGGTGTCTTCGATGAAGTCGCCGAGGTGCGAATCCTCGTCGTCGCCGATCGGCGTCTCCATGGAGATCGGCTCCTTGGCGATCTTCATGACCTTGCGGATCTTGTCTTCCGGCATCTCCATCTTCTTGGCCAGCTCTTCGGGCGTGGGCTCGCGGCCCATTTCCTGGAGCATCTGACGGCTGATGCGGTTGAGCTTGTTGATCGTCTCGATCATGTGCACCGGAATGCGGATCGTGCGCGCCTGATCGGCGATCGAGCGCGTGATGGCCTGGCGGATCCACCAGGTCGCATAGGTCGAGAACTTGTAGCCGCGGCGGTATTCGAACTTGTCCACGGCCTTCATGAGGCCGATGTTGCCTTCCTGGATCAGGTCGAGGAACTGCAGGCCGCGGTTCGTGTACTTCTTCGCGATCGAAATGACGAGACGCAGGTTGGCCTCGACCATTTCCTTCTTCGCGCGGCGGGCCTTGGCTTCGCCGATCGACATCGCGCGGTTGATTTCCTTGATGTCGGGCAGCGACAGGAACAGGCCCTTCTCGGTCGAGACGAGCTTTTCCTGCTCGGCGACGATCTCGTCCTTGTGCGCGCGTATGCCCGAGGACCACTTCTGCTTCTTGCGGATCAGCTCCTCGGTCCATTCGAGATCGATCTCGTGGCCCGGGAACGCGCGCAGGAAGTCCTTGCGCGGCATCTTCGCGGAGCGCACGCAGAGGTCCATGATGATGCGTTCGTGATTGCGGATGTTGCCGACGACATCGCGCAGCTTCTTGACGAAGCTGTCGATCATGATCGCCGGCAGCTTGAGCTTGAGGAAACTTTCGGCCATCTGCTCGCGCAGCTTCTGCGCCTTCTTGTCGACGAGGCCGTATTTCTCGGCGGTCTTCTGGAACTTGGCGTAGAACTGGCGCAGCTCGTCCAGGCGGCGGGCGACTTCGACCGGGTCGGGACCGGTTTCGCCGGGACCGGCTTCCTCGGCGCCCTCGCCGGATTCGTCCTCGTCGTCCTTGCCGTTCGCCGCGGCGCCGCTCTCGTCGGACTCGAGCATTTCCTCGCTGATCGCCGGCTGCGGCTCTTCCACGTCGGCGAAGCCGGAAATGACTTCGGACAGGCGGCGCTTGCCTTCGAGATGCTGGTCGTATTCCTCGATCAGCAGCTGGATCGACCAGGGGAAGCTGGCCAGCGCGGTCTGCACCGCGATGAGACCTTCTACGATTCG
>Ga0247823_10000602_pt1 | contig 30405 bp, 29 predicted proteins | sample 13C_PalmiticAcid_2_FD_192426 | JGI IMG/M metagenome (GOLD analysis project Ga0247823, IMG submission 192426) | Soil microbial communities from agricultural site in Penn Yan, New York, United States - 13C_PalmiticAcid_Day30 | ecosystem: Environmental > Terrestrial > Soil > Agricultural land...
AAGAAAGAGAATCAAGAAAGAAAGAGAAATTAAAGAAAGATTAACAAGGAAGATAATTGACAAAGAGAAATAGAAAGAGAAATAGAAAGAGAGCTAAGGTAGTTTATTTACCTCAAAGTCCATCCTAACATTTGTATTAAGGCAGGACGGACATTTCCGATACCATCATGTCTGGCATTGCAAGCTTTCCATGCTGTTACTACTTAGCTTAGAAATAAGGTTTGGCCACTCCTGCACATATTGGGAATGCGTGGGGTGATGTCGCCCCCTGTCGCATCCCGCTTGACTGATCAGCGCATTCTTCGATTGAAGGCCGAAAACTTTTTCGGCACTAGGGATGGCGACAGATCACGACATTATGATTACTTGCAAAATCTGGAGAATATGACGCCTGATAAGCCGGCACTGGCTCTGAGGCTCCAGTCCAGGCCATGCAAACATCCACAATTCGGACAAGGATGTCGCGAGTCAAGTCTGTGAGGAGCGCCCGCCTGCCTGTTTTGTCCACACCTCCGTGGGGCGTCGGATTGCAACAACCCACATCCCAGCTAAGGACCATGAGGGTCAGATGTCGCCTTTGGAATTATTAAAGCATCCCAGAGGTTGTTTTTCGGATCGTGTTTGGGATCTGTATGCCACAATACCCTGCTCATCAGATAAACACCTGGGCTGCCATGTCTAAGTTCTTCTCATCACAGGTTGGTCCCGTTGAGGGAGCCGACCACAAGGACGGCGACATTGCTGCCTCTGGCCATGACGACGAAGTCGGTGAGTGAGAAGTTGAGAAATTGTGCTGGTTGTTGCTTGGGGATGATGCATGCTGACACTGCGCCTGTTAGGCCACCTCCAGCAGGCACGAGATGCCAAGCGGCAAATTGGCGTCGTGTCAGCGACCTTTCTGATCGTCAATCGTGTCATTGGCACTGGCATCTTTGCAACGCCTGGTTCAATCTTGGCGTTGTCTGGCAGCGTCGGCCTCTCTCTGTTTATGTGGGTTGCTGGCATGCTCATCGCTGGTGCGGGGACGGCCGTGTACTTGGAGTTCGGCACGGCGATTCCACGGAACGGGGGCGAGAAGAACTACCTGGAATACGTTTTCAGGAAGCCAAAATTCCTGACCACCGGCTTGTACACGGGCTACGTGGTGCTGCTTGGGTGGGCGAGCGGAAACTCTGTCATTTTTGGGTGCGCGCTACTTACCCCCTGAACCCCTGAACCCCTGACTCCTTCCACCCACAACCAGACCAACAAACTTTCACCCTCCTACGCTGCCAAGCTAACAACGGACCTTTCCGGGCACACAGGGAATACATTCTTCACGCCGCCCAAGTCGAAGTCAACCGGTGGAACCAGCGTGGCGTCGGTCTTGCCTGCATCACCGCCGCATTCCTCATCCACGGCACTGCACTCAAATGGGGCATCCGACTCCAGAACCTCCTTGGGACGATCAAGGTTGTCATTATTCTCATCATTGTGGTTGCCGGCTGGGTCGCCCTGGCTGGACATCTCAAAGTTCCCGAGGACAAACGGCCACACAACTTCACCAACGCCTTCGAGGGCACAACCGGCAGCGCCTATGGTGTCGTGACCGCCCTTTACAACGTTATCTGGAGCTATATCGGTTATAGCAATGCAAATTATGCATTAAGTGAGACGAAAAACCCCGTCCGGACACTCAAGATTGCGGCGCCGTTGGCCATCGGAACGATTTCGGTCCTCTACATGTTGGTCAACATCGCCTATTTTGCCGCGGTGCCCAAAGAGGAAATCCTGGAAGCCCGGCGCCTGGTTGCAGCTTCCCTCTTTAGGAACGTCTTTGGTGGGACCGCAGAACGGGCCCTCTCGGTCTTCGTCGCCCTCTCGGCGTTCGGCAACGTCCTCAGCGTCATATTCTCCCAGGGCCGGCTTGTTCAAGAGCTGGGCCGTGAGGGTGTCCTCCCCCTTTCCCGCTTTTGGGCCAGCAACCGACCATTCAACGCGCCTCTTGCCGGACTCTTTGAGCATTGGCTTGTGTCTGTGGTCATCATGCTCGCCCCTCCGCCCGGCGATGCGTACGACTTTATCTTGAAGTGAGTTCAGACGCTTAACCTTCTAGTCCTGAAGTTAGCTAACATTGCTTTGCAGCCTTATTTCATATCCTCTTGCCATTGTCAATGCCTTCGTTGCCGCCGGGCTGATCTATCTGTACCTGAACCGCAAGGCATGGAACTGGAACCCACCGATCAGCGCCACCCTTCCCGTTGTCATCTTTTTCTTCCTCAGCAACATTTACCTCGTGGTAGCACCTTTTGTGCCGCCAACGGACGGCCAGAACATCTACAAGTCACTACCATATTGGATCCACTGCGTTGTTGGGTTTGGGATCATCTTTGCTGGAGGTGTGTACTGGCTGGTCTGGGCGATCATTCTGCCCAAGATTGGGGGGTATGAGCTGGTGCGGGAAACTGTTGTGGATGACATTGACGGATGGGAGAGGAATGTGTTTTTCAAGCGTCCGCTTGAACAGACAAGATGACAAAGGCCAGGGGACCGCGAGTGACGTTTGTTGGCAGGTTGGAGTTTGGAGCGTTTTTGTTAGTTGTAATTACTGAAATACCCTTCTGATTTGCACTTAACTAGCTGGGATGCAACAATACTTGATGATAAATGAACTGGAGGAACCCTGTGCTTCCAACCGGTCTTGTGATGGGCAGAAGAGGGCAATCAATGTGCGATACTTTAGGAACAAACCCATGGCGGCCCATCATCAGACACTGTGGAGGATATGGTAGAAAATTGCTCCGCTAAATGCCAGGCATTGCCAACTTCGGTTGATAAATCAGGTGCACCCGGTGACTTCCCAAAGCTGGCAGCCATCGTACAGACGAAAGGGGTAGGGCAAGGAGGACTGGACGAACGTGTAACCGCGGGATTGTCAGACCAATCCCCGTATCAGTGTTTGAGACATATCATAACCAGGGAGGATGAGACTAATGACAAGCAAAATGCCTGACTGCTACCAACCCAAAGCCAAAAGTTCAGGCAGTGCAGTTGGTGGTGGCTTCAATAGCGGTGTGGATTTTTAGGGGTTGTTGATCTGGTGCGGTTGCAGGCCATCTCAGGGAGGTACTGAGGTTGATCGGTGTTTTCCTCTGAAGATTCTGATGGCCACAAAAACAAAACCGGGATGAGGCAATCCGATCTCAAGATCCTGCTTCGCCATGGCTCGCACGCGCATCCCACGCCCAAGCATGCCTTTCAGCCCATCTTGGCGCGTGGCCAAGGGTCTAGAGTTCTCGGCCAGTCTCTCAAGACGCCATGGTTGCTCGCTGGGCATGTTTCGCTGGGCATGTTTTGCTGTCTGGAATGGAAGTCGCCAAGAGATTGCCAAGTCAATGTCGACTCACTTGCCGCCTTGAAACAGAGGGGCGGCTGCCAAGAACGTGTGATCTCCGGCTTGGAATCAAGGAGTTCGCCGCCGTGCCATAGTGACGGGTGCAGCCGGCGATGATTCTACAATGAGCTTTTCAAGGGGTCCGCAAGACCAAACACGATCTCCTGTTCGGAAGTTTTACGCTTTCACTTCCGGCTAACGGGCTTTCCGAACCAGGAGAGAAGACAAAGTTGCCAAGAGAGATGCAGATCATACAACCACCGTAACTTGGACAAGTTCGTCATGAGCATGGCACAAGACGTATGTATATATCTTTCTCATCACCTCTATGATCAATCCTAGCCTGTGGACTCTAGTCTTCCACTTCCCTCGTCTTCTGCCGGAGCGGTTCCTTTAACCCTTTTTCGACTACATTCGCAGATTCGGTGCAGTGCACCTCCCATTCCTAATTAATCTTGATCTGCGTCACAACAACTGGCTTGTCTGTGCTTTCGTCTGCACAATGCTTCGACAAATATGCTTGCCCATTCTCGCCATGGTCTCGGTCGCCATGGCGGATGATCACCTCGCGGCCAGCGTCAGCACGCTGGACTTCAAGAATCGTTTCGTCGAGTCGCGCATTGTCCCCGAGGTCATCGCAGCGCTTGATCCAGCTGTGTCATTTTATGCCAGTTATAAGGCTGGGGAGGACAGTCATGATGAGCTTCTCGTTCCGGGCTCGAGCCTCAGCGCCACAGAAGCGACGATGCCGTTCGAGTTCAGCGTCGAGAACCTCAATAACGCAACCAACATTACCGCTCAGACACGGTTTCTGATTTACTTGGTACGTGCCCCGGGCGATCTCACCTTTCTCGTCCTGACACAATCGGCCTTTAGCTCGACGCAGACGCTCCATCACGCAATGCCCCGACGGCAAGGAATCTTCGACACTACCTTGCAGGCAACTACACACGGATGGGAGGCAACTCCACCGTGCTACCTACGGCTCAGCGCCTCGCAGTTCCAAGCGGACAGTTGCGCCCCTTTACGCCCTTCACCAGCCCCGACCCAGCGCCAAACACCGGCGTCCACCGGTACATCTACGCGCTCTACACACAGCCGGCGCGGTTCAACACGGCGGGATTCGAGTCGGTTGGCATGGAAGCTGCGACTGAGAATTGGAACGTAAGTGCCGTTGTTTGAACGTGCTTGCGCATCTTTCAACTTCAGTTGTCTAACCGCTCGTCTGCAGCTTTCGAGGTGGCGCACACAGCTTGGCCTCGGGCCCGCGATTGGGGCAACGTTCTTTACCATCGACACGGGTGCAAACTCGACTGGCACGTCCGGTGGGGCCTCAGGGGGAACCTCAGCGGGACCGGCTGGCGGAAACGCTGCTCCAGGAATAATAGCACCTCTCGGGATGATTGGCTTGACGTTTTTCACGGTCATCAGCTTTCTTGTCGCCATGTAAATTACCAGGCTGCAAAGCCCTTGATATGCACAACACTTTACAATCGATCCCACTCTTGTTGTGCTCTTTGCTCTGCGTCAGCGGTTTAGTGGTAAAATCCATCGTTGCCATCGATGGGCCCCGCGTTCGATTCGCGGCTGACGCAAAAGGTTTAAGTTTTGCTCAGGGACACGGGAGGTGATGGGAATTTGTCTCGGTTTGAGCAAATTCGTCTGCAGGCGCTGGGGCCATTCTTTTTTTTCTTTTCTTTTTTTTTTCATTTCTTTTTTTTTTCGCCTGTCCGTGGGCGCGCGTGGCTTCGTCCCAGCTGGCAGAAAGCGTGCGGGATGACGTTCTGCGCGGGACGTGCCGCTGAGGAGTGACGTCACAGCCACGACCAGGCGCATGCTGCCTTGGCAGCCGCGCTCTGCCTGCCGATTTGACGCGTTGAGCACCTCAATAACTGTCAGACAGCTGTTTCCACAGTTGAGTGGAGGACGGTTTCTGATGCAAACCATCGAGCAGAACAACACCATTTTCGCAACTTGAGGGTACTTGTCTGCGACAATGGCAAACTCGGAGCGAGTCTCGGAGACGACCCCAGCAACGGACACCGCAGCAACAACAACGACAAACACGGCAATACACCCCACCGCTCAAGACGATGCGTATTTTGGGCCTTACGATGCAGGCAACGCCATCGCCATGCCGGCCGGAGCGGTCTTACAGGACGCAGCGCCGGTTACCCCAATGACAGAGCAACCACCGCCACTCTTGTCAGCGCAGGACACCCGAAGCGTCCGCCCGTTGGACCGTCAGCAATCGGCCATCCGGCTTCGCAGGCTGCGAGGGCCGACTCTACCATCAAGGCTGGCCCCTATTCCAAGCGATGCCGAGCAGGAGCAACTGGGTGGACGCCGGCGGTCAACCTCCGAGCCCCACCGCCCGGCGTTTCCTGCAGAGACAGCCTGGACCGCCATGCCCCCCGTCGCTGAGGACCCGTCACACCGCAGCCGGGGCGCGGTTCCAGCAGTAGCACCGTCGCCGGCACTCGCCGCACTCCCTCAAGGTTCCCCGATGCAGGAGCACCGCCGTCTCCCCGGTCGGCGTCGCCTGACGCTACAAGGCCAGCCTCTTACCCAGATGCAAGACCGAGACTGCTACGATTCGAGAATTGTGGATTTCCTAGATGTTATCGGTGAGTGTCCTTCTCCGTCCACACGGCCCCTCAATCTTCCCACCTCGCTAATGCCGTGGAACGCCAGACCCCGAGGTGGCGACCCTGTCGTCCATCACAAACATCCAAAACTCGCTCTTCGTGCCGTCTCTCGGCAGGTGGGTAAACCGTCGACCGACATACGACCTGTCCCAACTCCCTCCGATTCCCGGTGCGTTCCCGCCGTCAAAGGAGGACGTGACGGTTACAGAACAGCCCGAAGGGGAGCAGCCGCGAGCCGGTGCCCGATCGCCCAGCCTGTCCTCGGTCCTCACAAGCGAGCCACAATACGCGATCCTGCCCAACGACGCCTCGCTGGAAGGCTGGCCAGAGGAAGATATCAAAGCCTTGAACGACTATGTCCGCCACATGCTGCACTCGCGGCGTTCCAAGATCAAACAGCGACTCAAGGCGTTTGGCAAGTATGCCAGCAGGCCCCTGGGCTTTCTGGTGACGCTCTATGCCACCTTGATCACCCTCTTTGGGCTCGCCTGGGTGCTCTTCTTGATCGGTTGGATCTATGTCGGGGATAAGCAGCTGTACGTCATCAACGTTATTGACAACGTCCTGGTCGCACTGTTCGCTGTCGTCGGAGACGGGCTGGCCCCGTTTCGTGCCATCGACACATACCACATGATATTTGTGGCCCATTATCGTAAGTCTGTCTTGCTTCCCGTCGACCCAGCACTTGCTGACTGACGAATCAGACCGGAAGACTTGGAAGCTGCGTAAAAAGCTGCTTCTCCCGAAATTGCGAGACCACAACGACCTTCCGACAAACGACAACCAACCTGAGCGAGATGTCGAGGCCGAGGGCCACCAACACCACGACGAATTCTTTCCTGTGCTGTCGGAAAAACAACAGGCCCGGTTGGTGCATCATCAGACCAAGCTCGCCAAGTCTCACACCTTCTACAAGCCACACGAGACCGAAACGCACCACGCTTTTCCCCTGCGCTTGCTGGTTACGATTGTACTCCTACTCGACCTGCACAGCTGCCTGCAGATTTCCCTCGGCGCCTGTACGTGGGGCATCCCCTACGAGGTCCGGTCGAGCGCCCTCACCACGACCATTCTGTGCTGTTCCATTACCACGAACATCGTCGCCGGCGTCATCATCTCCATCGGCGACCGCCGAACCCGCAAGCGCGACGTTCTCGAGCGGCTGCTGAAGCAGGACTTGACTGGCGAGGTCATGAAGAAGATGCGCAAGAAGAAGAAGAAGGAGGCTCAGAAGGACGAGTCAAAAAGAGAGAGCGAGGACGGCGGTACCAAGACTGGCAGGGCCTCGCTGGCGGCCAATCTGAGTATCCCTGCATGGGTCGGCAAGAACCGGAAGAGCGGCGAGAGGAGCCGTGACAGCCATGAGGCAGAGCCATCCCGGGGCAACGATGACTGGGGTGAGAAGGGAGAGAAAGATGACGCCGCTATGCGGGTGCCAGGAGCGTTGCCACGCTTGGAAGATGACGTGTAAATAGGATTTGGGGCGTTCAGGACGGATAATGGTGGCGGCTTGCGTTCATGATCTGGTTACGACGTACACGCTGGATTTGGTGATGAAGGATACCCTGGGAGCAGCTCACTGCAAGAAGTAATTAATCATGTTGCGGGAAATGATATGACCGTCTGCATTCTGAAAGAATCACCGACGAGCGGCACTAGGATTTGCCTGCATTGCGGCCAGTACTAACGTTCATCCTGTTCAGTTGTGAGTCCAGGCCCGTTGCGAACCCCCCTGCCATCACACCACTTTTCTCAAATCCGACAACAGACCTCTATGTAAGTCAGCGTATGGCACGAGTGTGAGCTGTCCTCGCAGTGCACAAACTGGGTGACTTGTTTCGGGATCTTTCCAGAGAACGCACAGCGGCAAAGATACCAACAGCATCATTTCTACCTAATCTGAGCAATACGGCACAATGGCTACAAGTCTTGCGCACGACAGAAAAGAAAAAGAATCCAGCTCCATAAAGCGAGGGCGTGGTGCTCTGTGCGGGGACAAAGCATCGCCAAAGTAACGCAGTTTTTGGCCTAGACGTTGACAGTCGAGCCGACGGGGCCAAAGCGGATGTTGGACCACACAACCTTGCTGTCAGGCTGTTAGTAATGCGCATTCTCTTAACGAATCGTGTGGAACGGGCTTACGAGTCGGGGTACGTGGCCTCAACCTCAGATGGAACACCAGAGTCCTGAGCGCAGGGACCGCGGTCGCCACCGGGAGTGCCGGCCTTCTCAGGGGGATAGCTGGAGTCGAGCCAAAGCATGTTGGCGTAGTGCTGGGATGGGGTGTAAGCGTCAAGTCAGGCCGGCCGGTGGACGGTGTGCGTGGAAGAAGTTCAGACGACTTACATCATCCCAGATGGACATGACAAGAACCATGGGCACCGCGAGGGCCTTGTTCAGCTGAGCAAAGCCGCCGACCTCCTCGAAGCGGTCGCGGTCACCAAACGCCTTGGGCATGGCGCTGCACAGCTCGGGGGTGAGAGCGGCGCTCCCCGACGGGATGCCGTCCCACTTGGGCCCAGGAATCTCGATCTTCTTGCCATTCTGGACGAAGAACTGGGTGAGCTTGTTCTCCTGGAACTGGGTAACGACACTGCCATGACACGCATCACAGGTCAGCACTGGACTCTAGAGTTGGGGCGGAGAGCCTGTGACCCACGTGAACTTCTTGCTGGTGTCGACCGTCATGCCCTTGCCGTAGAAATCAGTGTTGCCCATGCGGTACGGGTTGTAGTCGCAGCCGTTGGCGTCGCAATCGCCCGCGAAGCGGTCTTCCGAGTACGTGCCGCCGCAGCCCGACGTCTCGCAGACGTGGTACTTGTTGTTCTCGCACGCGTGCGGCGTGAAGGCGAAGGCATGGGCGTTGGATTCCCTGTAAAGGTAGTATGTAAGCCGCTGCATCATCTCTGCCGCAACCAGCGCGGTACCCACCAGATGTCGATTTCGGCGCAGCAGCCGCCGTACGGTCCCACACCGGCGTTGGCATCGTTGGTGGACTGCTTCCAGCCCTCGACATTGGCCTTGCCGCCGACGAACTTGAGATCACGGGCGCATTGGGCATCGCAGTACTATCCCAACAGTCAGTCGACCCGGTTTCGACCAGCGGGTGTTTAGAATTTAGGGCCGCGACTCACCCCGGTGCCGTACTTGGCGCCGGCCTTGTTGGTCGAGTAGCTCGCCATGCCGCCGTCCTCCTCCATGGCCACAAAGTACAGGGCGGCATTGAGGCCGCACTCGACCGTCGACAGGTCGACGTCGAAGGTGAACTCGTTGTTCATGAGGGTGAACATCTGGTACTTGGACGCGCCGTTCATGAGGTAGAAGCGCGAGCCGATGTTGGTGCCGTACTCGTGCTTGGTCAGGAACTTGAGCGTCAGAGCATCGCCGCTGGTCGACGCGCCGTAGGTGGTGCCGTAGTTGGCGCCCTCGAGCTGGCACTTGGACGCGCAGTCGGTGGCGGTGCTGCAGACGTCGGTCCACTTGTTGCCGTCGTAGCAGTTCTTCTGGTTGGAGTCGTGCAGCCAACGCCAGTTGGCGTCAATGACCACCTCGGCGTTGACAGTCGTGCAGGAAGCCTTGCCCGTGCACTTCTTCCACGACATCTTGGGGTGCGTCTCGGTCTGCTGCTTGCCGACCTGCTGAGCCGTAGCCAGGCTCATCAGGGGCAGAGCCGCCGCGAGATACTCGAGATACTGCTTCATCTTCATGGTTGCGGAGGGCGAGAAATTGTGCGCCTTGGAATGGAAAGAAGAGAACCGGTTGAGGCTGGCAGGACACAGCTGTGTATCGGCTGTCTCGGAGGAACGACGGTCTCCCCTTTATATACTTGCTCTTCGACGAGATGGCTACACCGGAAGCGGGCCCCTCCAGATCCGGCAAACATTCTCGCTCACGGGCAGTGGAAGACTCAGCCGACTTTCCATACCACAGGTCCATTGTCTGGTAATTGATCGGCCAACGGTTAACCCAGCTTCATCGCGGGAAGAATGCACGGAGAATCTTGGCCGGGCAGCGCGGCGCTGGGCGACGACAGCAAGATAGATTAGGTGTCCCTGGAAATCTGGGGTACACACCCACCGCATCCTGGGGCATCTCGCCGAGACTCCCACTGGGGGGGCACGCATCGAGGCGTCGACGTCCTCCGGCTGCGGCAGGCGGCCAGTGCCCCGTGGTCTCGCCGCGATCCTGCCTTTTTCCGGGTCGGGATCTGCGTGCCCAGCACGGAGACTAGGCCCCGCAGTCGCAGCATCGTCCCCAAGAGGTTCCGCAGCGCCTGTGGAGGGGAGGGCTGCTTAAGGGGGGCAATCTAATCAGGGTCAATCAATCAATCGGCCCCTCACCGACGACATGTTGCCGGTGTTGGAGGACTGCCGAGCCAGACCCAGTATGCCCCATTGGCCGGCGCCGAGATCTTGGACGGACGACGTGCCGGCAGTTGGTGCCATGGTTGGATCCTTGGCTGCCATCATGGGTTGCACCGTGCTATCCTGACAGTGCCCTGGCATGATGTTAATTACTAAACCCCGGATGCACTTACCGGAGGATGACATGTCTCTGGGCCGTGTCCGTCGCCGCCCATTGGCTGCGTTGTCGTGTGACTGCCCGGGCCCCGTGAAACGTCGACGCGAGACGCCGTTGAATTTACCCCGGAGATTGACTGAAACGGAGCTGCCGCCTCCGATTCGTGGAGCACCAAGCCCGGCCCAATGTCCCAACGTGCTCATACAATATCCAGCTCTGGGCGTCCTCTCCTCCTGGTGTTTGTTATTGCCATCATGGAACTTGCTTCCGGGCCCGTCAAGCGCGCGAATGCGCTTTTGTTGCGACGTCGACACGGGCTCGAAATTTTTATTCGAAGGCGGTCGCAGCCACACTTGCTGACCAGCGGATTGACCGGATTACAGATGTGGACAGCACATATCATGCCCCATTTCCGTCAAGTTTGTTTGAGTCTTGAGACTTGAGATTCAGAGCCGAACTCGCGGTTCCGCACGATCATTATGTTGCGATTCTGAGGGTCTTGTCGGGACCAATCTCGCTGTTGCACACGACATGCAGGATAATCGAGTGATCGATGGCCTCTTGCTTTTTCGAGCGCCGAATGTGAGAAGCGAGGGGATATCAGCTCGTGTCACCAATATAGATATGAGGGGTTCGGACGCAGACATGCCTATTTGCTCGCGTTGGATCCTGCGTGAGGTTGCATTTGGGCTGGAGATTGGCTAATACGCCTACGCATTGAACACACGAGGTTGAAGGAGTTCGTGGGAACACAATGAATTGAGAAAGTCCCTGAGGTATCTATCGCTATCCAAACCGGACCGCCACAGCCCCCTAGCCAGAGTGGACAGACTACCACCTACCAAAAGTTTGCATCCTGGAGCACACTCTCGGTCGCCTTCTCACTAAGCATGAAAGTCGGCAAGACAGGGAACGGGCCAGGGACACGCGGGAACGCGCTTGCATCAACCACACGGAGAGCGCGGACCCCCCGGACCCGGAACTTGGAGTCCAACACGGCCATGGGGTTGTTGTCGGCACCGATGGCGCAGGTGCTTGTGGGGTGATGGCCAAATATCTGGTTCGTGATCCAGTCCTTGTCGACCTGGTCGTTGCAGGTGCCGTCCGCTGCTGGGGCGCCGGGGCAGGGGGGCTCAACGGGCGCAATGGGCCCAAGCGGAGCTGGAACGTTGGCAAAGACGCGACGCGCCCACTTGACGGTGTCCAGCTCGGCGTTGAGATCGAGAGCTGTGCCGGCGTTGTTCTCTTCAAACAGGTGGAAGTTGATTTCCGGGGTGTCTCGGGGGTTCGCGCTCCTCAGCAACACGGTGCCGGACCGGCTTTGCGGGTTGATCTTGACCGTTGAGAACCCGAACATGTTTGGCGGATCCAGCGGCACCGAGTCGGTGGGCGGCCAGAAACCCCGAATGGCAAACAGGCCGCCGACCATGAAGAAATCGCGCTCATTGTAAGCAGGGTGGGCACTCTTGCGGAAGATGCTGTTCAAGGTTGATCCTCCCATGTACGGACCTTGCCCCTGCCTCCAGAGATCGACACACGGATCGCCCGGCGCTCCATAGGTGCAGATGGGCGCGTTGGGGCTCGGTGGCGGCTGTTGGAAGTTCCTGGCCGCGTGGCCGACAATGGGTACCTCGTAATTGTCCTGCAGATTCGTTCCAACGCCGGGCAAGTCGACGACCAGAGGAATGTTGAACTGGGCAAGCTCGGCGGCCGGCCCAATGCCAGAGAGCTTCAGCAGCTGGGGCGAGTTGAAGGTGCCTCCCGACAGGATCACCTCCTTTCGAGCATAAGCCCGTCCAACCGTCCCCTGGTTGGCAGCAGTGTGGCGTGGGTCCGCGCCATAGACGCTCTGGCCCTGGAGAAACTCGATGCCGTTTGCCCTGGGCGTCTTGCGGGGGTGGTTGACGTCTGTGAAGAGGACCTTGGTGGCGAGCGTATTGAGTTGGACAGTCAACTTGTATTTCTTTTGCCCATTGGGCTTGACCGCGTTGGCAGTTTCCAGAATGTAGTCGCGGGAGCTGGAGCGGCGCCATCTCACATCCGCGTGGACTGCGCAGCCGAAGACACCCTGGGTCTGGTCACGCGTCGGATTCAAAGCATTGGCGTCTGAGAGCAAGTTGCTAACAATGTCGGCGGGATTCTGGCCCAGTTGACCAGACGCCGTTCCCAGGACGGTGAGAAGGTCGTCCTGGCCGGCCCAAATAGATGCGTTGCTCATGATGGTGTCGAGGTAACCGTTGAATCCGTGACCCGGCGTTCCAGGGGCCAGGTAGTGGTTGTTTTCCAAACGCACAAAAAGGTCGCGCATGTGTGAGGGGCTGCGGTTCCAGTCAGGGGTATTCTGCAACGGAGAATCGACGGAGACCCGGATGTTTACCTCCAAGTCGTGTCACCCGTCAGGGCGACAATGTTCTGCCAATCTGTCTCACTCGGGTATGTCGTGGACATAGCATTGACGGCAGAGCTGCCGCCCAGGGTGCCGCCACGGGGGTAGTGGATCCCGAGCAATGTCGAGCCGGCGGGCGGAGTCCGGCCGACATAGAAGGACCCGTCTGGACGGCGCCACGTCAGATGATTGTGCTGGAGGTTCTGTGTCTCATTCGCAAAATTGCGGACAAAGAAATCCCATCGCATCGTGGGGTCGGTGTAGGCAAAGGGGAAAAACGAGACAGCCTCGGAATTGATGTTGTTGCCTTGGTTATCGCCGGCCTCGACCAGGAGGACCGAGTGGCCCGCCCGGGCAAGGTTGCTGGCGAGGGGGCCTCCTCCAGGTCCGCTTCCAACGACGATGTAGTCGTAATACTGGTCGCCGCCAGCATGACTCGGGCTGGCCAGGATTGCAATCCCAGCCACGAAACTCAGAGGCAAGATGTTCCACATTGCTCTGGGCTAGCCAGCAGGATGGCGGTGTTGGACAGAAAGCAAGACAGCGGTTGTCTCCGGACAGGAACAGGCACGAGCCAACCGTTGGTGGCTGGCGCGACAGTTTTTATCTCTTCTCCCGCAGCTCTGGTTCCATGTTGCCATCCCCGAGACCCAGATATGACCCCCGACCAACAACCCGGTCGCCGGCCGGGCTGCCTGTCGAGGAGACGGCGCGATGTTGCCTTGACCAGGTATGATAGTTCGCCGCCAGTCCGCACCTGGATCCCCAAGCCGCGGCTGCATGGCAGGCGCCTGCATGTCAGACGACCCCGCTCCGGCACGGCTTCCGAGTAAACTGGCGATTGGTTGGCTCCCCTGACAACCATGCGGTTGGTTTCCTTGCACATGGCGACCCATGGGCCGGCATCCGAGAGACTACTGGGATTTTTCCGCAACAGGAGGCCAGCACAGGCAGTCTTTGACAACGTCGCCTCTGTGTGATTGGGTGCCAGAAAAGAGATCACATCCGAGTCCGTTGAGTTGCAGCAAATAGTTTTCTCCTCCAGGATTAGTGTCGTCGGGGAGCGCATGCACTGGGCAAAGAGGGGTTCCAGACCCCTGTTGCCGAAGGCGTGGGCCATGGCGTTTTGAGCAAGGGAGGCTTGGACGCGGGACGCGGGAGCGGGGAGGCGGGAGTCCGGGGCTCCCCCCCATTCATCGAACCATGGCACCTGCATGGGAGTGCAGGACCTTTGAACCATCGAATCTAGACCAGGGCACAGATAGGATTCGCGACGAACCCCACGGCAACCATCAAGTCAATAACCGTCCGAGTTCAAGATGATGTGGTAAGTTCTTCTCGGTGCAGATGTCTTTTGCTCAATGAGCAATCCTCTCATCACAATGATCCATGCTACTTGCGTTGACGTGGCTCGAGAAACTCCAAAGTCTGTCCGGCTTGGCGTGTGACGGAATCTCGGACCTGGCTCTTGTCCCAAATGTACCAGTCGTACGGATACGGCAGACTATCGGCTGTCATATTCGCTGGTGGCGCGGTGTTGGAGCTGCTTCCTAACGACGAGCCCTGCACGGTTGCGTACCCAGCCTCGATGCTGCCCTCGCTGAACACTGCTCGCCCTTGTCCCTCAAACACGCTCGATTCAACCAAAAGCCGGGCTCCCATCTTCGTGTTGATTCCGTCCGTTGCATTCGCAAAGTAAGAATTGAGGACATGCCCGGTGCCAAACCTGAACGAGATGGCGCTGCCAACGTCAGAAAAGAAGTTCCTGGCAAGTGTCACATGGAGTTTTCCTTGGTCCTCGTTGCCATTGGCATCCGAATGCCCGACAAGGACTGCCTGGGAGTGGTTTCGGAAGACCGTCGTGGTTATTGTCACCCGGTCGCTGCCCCTAGTTATGCTGAGTAGAGACGTGTCCCGGTCCCCGACATGATTGTGAGTGGATGACAGGTCACAGTGGTCTAACCAAATGCCCCTCGAGTTCTCGATGGCGATGGTGTCGCCCTGCATTGGGGTAACTTGAGAAACTTTGAGGTTGCGCAAGATCACATTGCGACTTTGGTTGAGGTATAATCCAACTCCACGCAGGGCTAATGCCAGACAACGTCAGCAATTGGCAATAGACCTCACAATTCAGTTATCTGCTTACAGCTTCCGGGCGCTCCAACAATCGTCTTGCCGGACCCGATGTTGACTCGTTGATTTCCTGAGATTGCACCCTTGAGAATCACAACAGCCGCCCCCGCACTCGAGACTGCACTGGCGAGCTCGTCCAGGGTCTCAACGGTTGTGTAGTTTGCCCCCCAGCCCCCGATTGTCCTGGCCTGGTGTCAAAGAGACTTGGCCGTCAAGGTTGGAATGAACACTCACGCTCCCATCATTGAACAATATCCTATGTTGCATGCGTCGTCATATGTTGCTATCTCGAGTTCGTCCTGTCTGCCGTGTAGAGTTCCATGAACTTGTGGTGTGTGCGTCGCGCTTAAGAAGACGAGCATAAGTGGGACCAAAAACATCATGATTTTTAATTTTGATGAGTGTTGAACAAGATGAGACGGGCTTCATGAAGACTGGGCTGATCATGGATGAGGGGGAGGGGCATCGATTGCGGCAGGACAGTAGAGAAATCTATTATAGGAAGACAGTTCCTCTAATCGAAGAGTCCAATCGTTATATTCTCACTTATATTGTTTTGTCATAGTCTTTGTTGATGATGTAATATGGCCAAGTCACACTGCATCGCGCGCGAGATTCCTTTCTGCATCGCCGAGCCGCGGCCTTAGAGTGTTTTGTCGGCAGATGTTGATAATACCATGGCTCTGAGACGCTTGGGAAATCTGCTGCACTGTATGTACTTCCCCAAAGCCACTGCCCACCGGGATTTGAGCCGGATTCACCTCCAGGTCATAATTATTCGGCCGGTTTCGCCGCCCCTGGTGCATCTGACCTTGTGTTCTTTCAGATCGCCTGACATCTCCAAAAAAAAGATTGACTCAAGAAGCCTCGACTGGACGAACAACCAAGCCGAACTGCCCTCGTTGGATCTTACTTTTTTTTCTCCTTCCGCAGTCTTTTGTACGGGCCGCTGTTGTGAGCCGTGGCATGGAGCCCGCCCTCCGCTCGCTGGTCAGGAACCATGGGGTTAGGGTTTGGTTTCGAGGTTGTTGTCGGTTGACGTCTTGGTCGTCCTGTTTTTTATCGCCAAGATATGCAGTTCCGTTTTCTCCCTGTCCTCTCCGATTGTGTTGGCACAATCGGTTGGATTCCAGGTCTGCCTGAAAGCAGGCGAGACACGGCGCCATTGGCTGTACCTCAGCCAACTGGGCTTGAAGAATGAGCAGATCAGGGTGGGGACCATGCCAGACGGGGGGTGCCGTCGCACCACCATCGCGCCATGAGGCTCGTTTCAGTGGCAGTGTGCACTGCAGTCGCTCGATCTCACGACGAGATCACACAACCGTCAGCACACGCAATGTCGTGCACATGTATCTTGGCAAACCCGACCGCTTGGGATGGTTGATTAAGAGGCGAGGTGCTGGCCGTTCCAAGGTGATCCCAGGTCCGTCCATCACCAGTTCAACCACAATTCAGCAAGCTCAGTCGATGTCAGTGTCATCGTGAAGTGACTTCAAACCACTTTGCCATTTCTCAAGCCCAGTCAGCCAAAACCCGGCCCAAAAAAACAATGTCGCGAATGGCCCCTTTCCGCCCGACAATGCGCCTCGCTGCCAGCGTTCACCCAAGCACCCTGAGAACCCCAGTGGCAAGGTAATTGTCGTTTGCCCCCAACAACAGCCTTGCCCAAAGACGCCAACTTAACCGCAATAATAGGGCAGCACCGAGCATGATTATCCCGGGGATAGTAGTCGTTGGCACGGGTAAGCTGTCTCATCTGGTGTCACAACGTGGAAGCCGAGACCGACGGTTTCTGACCTGGCCCTGCGATCAGTTTCGGGCGTCGTTGCCTACGTTCGGTCACAGCTTCGCAAAGAATCCGACACGATGAACCGCATGTTCTCACAACAAAACACGGCTGATGTGCAAGCGAGACGAGACCAGAGGTTGCTGGTGGATACCGAGGGGAACCCGAGAAAGACCATCTACAATGTCCTCAACTGGTGATTGGACTCTGCTGGATCCTGTATTTACAACAACGGCGTTTGGGTGGTACGAAAGTAACCGTGGGGCAAATGCATGCCCATGGAGCGGCGTTTGGTGCTGGAGCTCGGAGTCGAGCATTCGCAAGACAGATACGAAAGACGATAAACAGAGACTTTCATATTTGCTAGTTACTTAATGTAGGGAGCACTTGTCCCATGCCCTACGATCCCTAGTTAAATTGGGATCACAGGCGTTGGTTGCTCTGCGGCAGAACAGGCGAGCCGGGTAACATGGTGCTATCCAACCTCGTGCTCAGCATCGTCCCACTCCACTGACCACAAGATCTTGATGGCACTCTCGCAGTTGATATCCGTGCGGCGGATTTTCTTCAACGAAACAGAGACGGCAAAGTTGGCGAACCTTTTCGAGACGCGGTCTGCCGCCTCTTCTTCGTCGCTGCCGGGTCGCTGTCCTTGGGGTCTTGCGGCGACGTGGCTGATGAACTTGAGGGCCAGAACTTCGTTCCAATGGCCGTCTCGCACGAGGTTTCCCCACTTGGCTCTGAATGAAATGTCTGTGAGAGCAATGATATCGCACCACCCATGACCTACCACAATACCGAACGCCCCGCTGCCCGTCTGTGGCTGCTCAAAGGCAAATAGTCGGGCCGTTGAGGGTGGGAGATCAAAGGGGCTAAAGAGTGTTGCGGCCGTGAACTTCCGGGGGGCCTCAAAATGGGTGTGCCCTGTTCCGCCGCCAATGGCGTGGGAAAAGCAACTGGTGATCTTCCAGGATGTCCGGGACGCAATGGCTGACTCCCCGGCGCGGAGGGGCGGGGGTTTTTCCAAGATGTAGAGATTCTTCTCCAGGCTAATCATACGGTAGTTGTGTGTCTGACTCAAAGCCGAGTCTGCGCTGGCCAACGACAAGTAGATGGTCTTGCGCTGGAACGATGCGAGTGCCTTATCGCTGTCAAGAAGTTCAAACGCAGCGTTGGGATCATCTGAACCAGAGTAAACGTTGGAGTCGTCCTGGCGGCGGAGCACGAGACAAACGGGAGACGGTTGCCCTTCTGGAGAGGCCCCCGGCTTTGTAGTCCTGCAATTGATGTAGGCGAAGATGTCTCCAGTCCGTGCGTTAGACTTGAGGAGTAATGTTACGCGAAGTCCTCGGCTTGTGATCAGCGGTGGGGTGTCGTCCAGAGACGCAGTCGTCTGAGTAGACACCGTGCTGCTTTCGTCGGCAATCAATCGGGAGTAGGTCCAAGCCGTCCTGTTATGGAGCTCAAAGTCGTTTGGGCTGTCAGAAAGAGGGCGGCGAGGGTCCCCGAGATGATTGCGCTGGATGCCCTTCCAGTGGTGCTTGTTGCTCAGGTATTTGGACAGTCCCCACGCAAGCATTGTGTAGTCCTCGGTCGTCTTCATAATCTCCTTTTGGAGACGGTAGAAAGCCCGCTGTCCTTCGCCATAGATCAGCGGCATGTGGACCTTGAAGATGCCCAACAGACAGTACGCGGCATCTTCGACACGCGTAGTCTCCCTATTTGCCGCCCACGACATACGCTCGGCGACGTGGCAAGTGGAGGGATCCGCGCCCTCCAGAACTCGGATATCAATCCCCGTCACCTTGCTGATGACCTTGCGGAGACTAAACTTGGTGCCAATCTCTCGCCAGTCGTGTGCGTAGAACTCGACCATGGGCGGGGCGATCAGCTCCTGAAGCGTCCAGCCACGAGTGAACCACCTCGAGTTCTCAAAGGTCCGTGGCAGTTTGTCGTAGTCCCTCAGGATGGAGGGGATGGTGTGGAAACCGGGGCGGACGGCTTCCCCATTGCTCGCTCCTTTCTTCGCAGCAGATGATGTCGAAGCTGCAGCGTCTGGTCCCTGGGGCGGCACGTCTGGCGAGACATCCGCCATGTAAGCGTAGCAGATGTGTGCTTCCTGATACCACCGGTACATGGAATTGATGGCCTCTGAAAGCTCGGCGCTGCTCGATTTGTCGATGCTGTCAAAGACACATCGTTCAGCCGCGTGGGACTACAGGACTAACAGGAGCGGGGGCGGCCAGGAGCCATACCAGCATGTGTCAACCCAGATGTACTCGTATCCATCTGCTGCCGCCCGCGAGGAGCAACCCAGAATCTTTGCATATCCGACCTTCTTCTTGAGCGCAGCCTTGGGCAGGAGTGACAGGTCTTCAAACGACACCTCGTCAACACCCCAAGTGTGCGAGAGTATCACATACGGCGGCACCCGCCCAACAAACTCGACAAGTTCTAGCGTGTCTGTCTTGATGAGCCGCATACTTTGTCGGATGGATATGGGGGCTTATCATCGGCGGGCGAGGCAGCTCAGGCCCCGGGCTCCATGAAACGGAGCGGTGAGCGGATGGTGAGGGGAAAATGGTGTTCTGTGACAGTCTTGGCACGTAAGATAAGCATCGCTCCAAGCTGAAACATGCTAAATTCTCCGATTCGACAGTTAGCCGTTCAGCGCCTGGGGAGCTAGTAAGTACCTTAGTTACCTTCCTATCCTGCGTCAAATGCAACTGTCCCTACCGAATAAAGCCGTCGCCCCTCCAAATTCTCATGGAAACTGGACGAGCGTTCGAGCAGCGAAAGAGTTTCTCCGATATGACGCGGCAACGGATCCTAGTTAAACGATCTGTTAAGCCTTGACCTTGACGTCGTTGGCTCATGGGACGCAAATCGAGGGAAGCAGCTGGTGGCTTTGGGTTTGGCGATGTGAATCCGCCCAAATTTTCTTTGGGACAACGAACCAGATCGAGAGGAGGGAGGTTTTGACAACCAAGAACAGACTTGACCTCGTCGGGAACAAAACAAACGATGTCCCAAAAAAGATGAACAGGATCGGAATAGACAAACAACACTCAAGCCGAAGTCCACACCGGCCGATCCTCAAGTGCACTAAAAGCATCAAACGAACGAACACAAACGAACGAACAACGCAGGACCACTCCACCCGGGCCATAAACCTGCAAAAGTGAGTGAAATGATTCTCGAAGCGGGTAATGTCTGCAGCGACGGGCTCTCCCTCAAACACCCAGGTCTCGTTGGTAGGCATGAACAAGACCTTCAGAGGTATTATGCTCGTCGCCAACGTAATTATCCTCCTCGTTGACCCTCTCGTCGATACATGTTTCAAAAGGATCGTCGTCAATCGACCCCAAAGCGATTGGAATGAGGTCAAGGTCTGAGGATGGCTGTACTGGCTTGGCTGCACTAGTACGGAGTACTGTTTGCTCTTTGCTCTCGAAGCAATTTGGGGTTGCTCACTGTGACCGTGAGTTTGGCCCAGTCTCGAGCCAGCGCCCACATGGACCGCTGCAGCTGTTCCACCGGATCTTGGCACTGCACCTCTGCCGTTTCCGCCACCTGCGTCAGGCCGAATGTGGCTGTTTGTCATTCCCATCTGTCTGCCTCCACTCCTCCCCAGTTGGAGGAGAATCCAGGCATCTGCCTGTCTGAGATGACCTCGGGAGCCTGGGCGACTGCTCTTGCGCTGCATCTTCTCAAATCACCACTCTGCACTCCGCACCCCGCAGGAATACCCCCTTTATTTTATCGGCTTCTCCGCGATTGTGTTGAGCTTGTTTTTCCCGCAAAGCACTGTTCTGGGCCAAAGACCGACCCATCCCTGTCCATGGATGCTGTCTCGGCAGAGATTTCATGGCGCCCCCACACTTTCCAAGCCCCCCAGCAAGTCAGCAGCTCCAGGTCAGCGCATGGCGCTCTTGGCAGGCGAATCCTCCCGGCTCTTTCGCCCAAAACCGGTGTGCACCGATGACGCACGGACGTGGGATGGTCCATTTGCACATGCTTCGGTTTTTTCTGGGCATCCGATGAACTGGATCGAGGCCGATGATGCGGGTGGTTCGTCAGACCGGAACCTGTGTCCTGAGAGATGTCCTGTTTCCCGGAAGGGCAACGTAGGTGTGCAGCTTGCTTACCTTACCGAAGCGAGTTTGACTTTTGTTTTGGGAAAACCGCATCGGGCTCGTCTGCTCGTGTGAGCGGCGATCGTGGCTGCCGTGCCTGTACCCCACAAAGCTGCGGGACAGGGGGGGAAGGGGCGCGACGGGCAAGTTCTTCAGTCCATCATCCCAGACCACCGGGTCCATGATGACCCCACCACATGGGCGATAAGGAGGGCTCGTTGGACCCCGAGGCAGCCATGTCGAGCATGTCCCTCCCCCTGCTCTGGCAGGAACCCGTTATCAGTACGTAACGCCTCGGAAAGTGGAGGATCTTGCATTGACCTCTGGGTTTTTGCACCCAAAGAAACTTTGCGACTTTGTTTCAACATCATCCAACCCTTGCCCTCAACACCAGCACATACGAACATACATCGTCCTCCACCGGCGACAGACAGCGATTTTCCCTGTGTTGTTTGTATGCCGCAACGGACGGCGTCACCCAACCATGAGCGCCTATCCCGAAACCGCGCCCCCCGGCGCTGTCGAAGCCCGCGGGCCCGGAGCCGGGCACGAGTCGTCGTCGGACGATGGTGATGGGCTGCTCGCGGCCATGGGCTACAAGGCCGAGCTGGTGCGCACGCGGTCGACCTGGCACGTCGCCTTCATGTCGTTTGTGCTCGCGTCCATCCCCTACGGCCTGGCCACCACCCTGTATTACCCGCTGCAGGGCGGCGGGCCCGCCGTCGTCGTCTGGGGCTGGCTGCTCGTCAGTCTCATCATCCTCTGCGTGGCCGCGTCCCTGGGCGAGATCACGTCCGTCTACCCGACCGCCGGCGGTGTCTACTACCAGACCTTCATGCTCGCCCCGACCAGGTTCCGCAGACTTGCCGCCTACATTTGCGGCTGGGCCTACGTCGTCGGCAACATCACCATCACCCTGGCCGTCCAGTTCGGCACCACCCTCTTCTTCGTCGCCTGCGTCAATGTCTTCGAGACGGAGCCTGGCGTCGGCGTCTGGGCTGCCGAGCCTTACCAGGTGTTCCTCACCTTCGTGGCCATCACCCTGCTGTGCAATGCCATCTCGGCCTTTGGCAACCGCTGGCTGCCGCTTCTGGATGTAAGTCGCCCGACTCCTGGCCCCCGCTCGCGTTGACATCCACGGGGCGTGCACGCCGCCACGGCACGTTGCTGACGTGGGGAATCACACTCTAGACCTTTGCCATTTTCTGGACCTTTGTCGGCATCATTGCTATCCTGATCACGATCCTGGCCGTTGCCAAGGAGGGCAGGCGCAGCGCCGACTTTGCCCTCGGAGGGTTTGAGGTGACGTCTGGGTGGCCGGCTGGGTGGTCGTTCTGCGTCGGCCTGCTGCACGCCGCCTACGCCACGTCGTCGACCGGCATGGTCATCTCGATGTGCGAAGAGGTCGAGCACCCGGCCACGCAGGTGCCCAAGGCCATGGTCATCACCATTCTCATCAACACCGTTGGCGGCCTGCTGTTTCTGGTGCCCCTCATGTTTGTCCTGCCCGACCTCGCCATGCTGGTGGCCCTCCCTTCGGGCCAGCCCGTGCCCACCATTATCAAGTCGGCCGTGGGCTCCTCCGGCGGCGCCATTGCCTTGCTCATCCCCCTCATGGTGCTGGCTATCCTCTGCGGTGTCGCCTGCACGACGGCCGCCTCGCGCTGCACTTGGGCTTTCGCCCGTGATGGCGCCATTCCGGGCTCCAAATGGTGGAAGAAGGTGCATCCCACGCTGGATCTGCCCTTCAACGCCATGATGCTCTCCATGGCCATCCAGATCTTGCTGGGCGTCATTTACTTTGGCTCCTACACCGCCTTTATGGCCTTCTCGGGTGTCGGTGTCATCTCCCTGACTGTGTCGTATGCCGCTCCCATTGCTGTGTCCCTGCTCGAGGGCCGCGCTCACGTCAAGGGAGCCAAATTCTCGCTGGGCAAGATGGGCTGGCTCTGCAACGGTGTTGCTATCGGTGCGTATCCTCGTTCTTTGCAAGCGTCAGTGGGTGCGAGGCCTTGCTAACTGTGTCCCCCAGCCTGGTCGATCCTCGCCGTCCCGCTGTTCTGCATGCCCGCTTACCTCCCCGTCACCGCTGCCAGCGTCAACTACGCCCCCGTTGTCTTTGTTGGCTTCATCGTCATTGCCTTTGCGTGGTACGCCGTTTGGGGCCGCAAGAACTACCGTGGCCCGCCGACGGAGAGCCTCGCCGCGGTCCCGCTGCCGGCAGAGGACTATGGTGTCGGGGCTCCCAAGAAGGATTAGCAAAGCCGCTGATTCTTCGTTTAATGTCTAATTTTCGCGTAGCATGGTTCAACGTATGATAGTCGCGAGGCGTTTGGGCGTCGCATGCCGGAGGGTCATTTCAACAACCCCGTTTCCCAGCAGATACCCCTTTTTGGAATCATTCAGGTCAATAAACTTGCGGTTACTCAATCTGTCCAAGGCCTTGATGTGTCGGTGCGTCAGATGGGGAAGCAGGGGCCACTGACTGGCGAGAGATTGAAACAACAACGGCCCAAGTCAGATTTGGATGTTGGGGGTGGATGGAGGCTCTCGCGATGGTCTGGCTCCACCAAGGTTTCTGGTAAAGTAATTCGCACACACAACTTGTCTCGATGAAGATCCCTGTTGGGTTTGGCGTCGCGAATGCAGCATGCCCGTATCCCTATATATAGATGTGGGAGAAACTCCCCGTGGAAGAGATCAGGTGCGTCTATTTCAGTCCCTCCCCTCTCTGCACGTGTCTTTAACTCTCCCTTCTAGCACCACGATGCCTCATTGTTTCCAAGCTTCTTATCCACGGCCATGTAGACGGCCCCGCCGCTGCCGCTGAGTGAACCGGCGTTCTTGGTACCGGCCCTTGGCGTCCAGAGGGTGCGCCCGTGTCCTCGAACGGTTTTGCCGCAAGACCCGCCCAGGCCCTGCCGCACATCAGCGCAACATCGCTTTCCCTGCTGGAAAACAGCAATTCCGACTTGCCGTCCCAAAAGTGGGTGATGGAACGGGTCTTCTCACTCTACGTGTCAACTCCAAGCCCTAAGATCAGCAGGAGGGGCGCGCTCACCAGTCCGAGGGTTAGCTTGATGACCCCGTCACCCCACGCCGGCTCGTACGTGTAGCTTGGCTTCTTGCCTTTCACCCCCAAAACGACGTTATCGGCACAGATCCCAGCCTGCCGGGCTGCGACTCTCGAGTTTGGATTCATGTCATTGGTGTCCGCAACATCGCCGCATACGAAAACGTTGGGAAGTGAGACATCGTCAATTTCGAGGGTCGGCTTGACCCGGATGTGACCCGAGGGCGAAATGGCGTTTGGCGCAACATCGGCAACCAGGCTGGATGCCGGTTTCTGCCCGGTACAGTTGATCTGTCCAGCACCCTCGTGTCAGTAAAGCATACATGGGCTGGGCTTGAAGGCCGCGTCGACTCTCAAGGGGACACATACGAAGCAGTCGCATTCGATCCTCCGCCCCGAGCTGAGCGTGATAAACTTGCGGTCTGCGCTCTCACCCCCCACTTTCTCGCCGAGGATGACCTGGACGCCCAATGCCCGAAGCGCGTCCATGGTAGCTTTCTGGAGCCCCGGCCCGAAACGATGCATCACGGCCGGCCGAGAATGCACCAGGGTGACTGACTTGTCCGGGTACTGATTCTTGGCATCAGTGACCAGCTCCACGCCAACCGCCCCCCCTCCTGCGACAACGATCTGGGTGGCGGCCTTGATGCGAGCCTGCATCGCCTTGAGCAATTCCATCCCCTCTTCCTTGCTCTCGACGCCAGGTCGAGACGGCAGCCCATTAGCCACTGTTGACCCCGTGGCGATGATCAGATACTCGTAGTCAATCACATCGCCACTGCGCAGAATGACGCTCCCCTTTTGTACGGACGTGACACGGTCCCTGACCCAATGGACCATGTTTTTGGGACCTTGGGCAAAGAAACGCGACGTGTACGGAATGAAGGCCTTGTGCTCGTGACCCTCAACGACACAGAAGCGGGGCATCACCCATGTGAAGTTGAAGTGGCTGTTGGGCTCTATGACGACCACGCGGTACCGGCCATCTCTGGGCAGGGAGGCGGCAAGGATGCGGGCGGCAGAGTAGCCGGCAAAAGCAGCGCCGACAACGACGACATTCCTCACTTCTGAGGGATCCGTAGGCGGGTGCGGCGTACTCGCAGTCAGAGCAGCCAAGGCGGCAAACTTGGTAGATATTGCGCGGCGCAGAACTGAGAGGAAGACCTGGAGACCGTGGGCCACGAGCCGGGTGAGAAGAAATGCTTGTTGAATGCGCGCGAGGGCCGACATACTGAGGCCTTTGTCATTGACGAGTGCAATGTAACGAGACAGGATGAAGCATAACTGCGGCCCAGGCAGACAAAGTGTCAGAGTTCAAGGCGAAGGAGCGGCTGAGTTGTTTTTTTTTTCCCTCTCGACAGGGCCAGCTTACGCACACTCTTTGTTCATTTAGCCGAGCGAGTAGGGTCACACTGTCACACAGCAGCGTCACATTCGATCTGCTGCGAGCGTCGGATCCTTGACGTTGCCAAAATCGAGGCAGCCTGCCCCAAGATAGCTCACAAGTGTTTCTGGAAACAGCCTGTGGCTGAAGGTGGCTCACGCTCTCGATTCGGTTTCAACTTTCGAGTTGGTTACCAAGTATGTCAGGGTCGAAAGGTGGCCGACAAGGTCATCGTCATCGCCCCTCGGCCTCCAGGTTTTTGTGTTGTTTACGTACCTTATACATAAAGTACCTATAGATTCCATTGTTCCATGCGTTGAAAATTCTTCCTTGCAACAGCCGAACTTAAGGTAACTTATTATCACTCTTTTGCATTTGTGTTCCAGGTTGTTTTATGGAAACCACATCGCCTACCGCTTTGTATGGACCCTAAAGTACCTAAGTACTTCGGCAAACCTCATCCCGGTTTTTTTTTATCCACAATCGCGTTGATGGTTTCCCCAACTTCACAAAGGGTTTGGTTCACTCATCTGCGGAGGCCCAGAATTGGTGACAACACATGATATCTTGGGCTGTCTCTTGGCGACCTGCAGTCGGCGGTGACGCGTCTGTCAGCAGCTTGAACCCCGCTCTGCTGACCCCTCAATTCCCGCAAGCCTCGACCTGATCCTCCAGCAGTGAACAGTATTCCTGCCACGACCCTGCGGAGAGAAAGGCACAGAAGGGCCAACACGTCCCATTGACGCTTTGCACCATGTCTCAGCCAACGCCCGCAGGGCTCTCGTCCCGCATGGCTCGGCTCAACCCTTTCAAAGGCAAGTCAAGACGCGACGACGACGACGAGGACCAGGGTCTGGAGATAGACGGCAACACTGTTGCTGGCGGAGGGCACAGTGCCTTGCCAACCGATATCACCCAGCACCATCTGCTTGTCAGCCATGCTCTCAAGTCCTTCCTGGCCCACCAGGGCGTGTTGAGCCAAGACGATGCCCAAGGACTCCAGGCCCTGCTCGACAAGCCCGTCATTTCGCCCCCTGCCCATCTCCTGGACAGATCCCATCCGCTGCCCGAGTATTTCATCAGCTCGAGCCACAACACATACTTGATGGCCCATCAACTATTCGGCACATCGTCTGCTGGAGCATACGAGACCACACTCAAGGCCGGGGCACGGTGCATCGAGATTGACGCTTGGTAAGCGCATTGCGAGCGCTTCTGTTTCCTGCTCTCCGAATGAAGAGACTGTTGTTGACCGCAGCTGTAGGGATAATCCCGACGACAAGGAAGAACCCAAGGTGACGCATGGATACACGCTCGTGTCGAGCATCCCCTTCCGGGCTGTGTGCGAGACGATACGCGATGCTGTGGATCGCGAGGCCGCAGAACCTGCCGTCCTGGGATACGCTCCCGCGCCAATCTTGGTTTCCCTGGAGAACCACTGCGACCGGGATGGACAGCTCCGCCTTGTTCAGATCATGAAGGAGGTATGGGGCGACCGCTTGCTTAGCGCACCAGTCCGCAAGAAAGGCCACGAGGAACAGGAGGGCGGCGCGCCGGTCCGGCTGGACGAGCTCGGCTCCAAGATTGCTGTCATTGTCGAGTACCATCTCCCCGACGAGGTGGAAGATTCTAGCAGCTCGTCCAGTTCCAGCTCATCGAGCGATTCCGAGGAGGAAAGGCAGGCGCGGGACGTGTACAAGGCAAACAAGAAAGCCGCACCGCCGCCCATCATCGCCCCGGAACTGGCAGAGCTCGGTGTGTATGCGCAGTCGGTGAAACCCCGCGACGCTTCCTGGTACGTCGAGGGCAGGATCAAAGACGGCCCTCTCGAGCACCACCTGATCAATATCTCCGAGTCGGGGCTGGCGTCGCACACGGCGGAACACGCGGCAGAGATTGCGCGGCACAACACGCACCATCTCATGCGTGTCTTCCCCAAGGGCACCCGGATCTCGTCACGGAACCTCTCGCCCATCCCTTTCTGGGCCGTCGGCGCCCAGATCTGCGCGCTCAACTGGCAGACCTTTGGCGCGGGAATGCAACTAAACGACGCGCTCTTTGCCGGCTCAGCTGGCTACGTCCTCAAGCCGGCGGCCCTCCGGCTGGGCGGCAGCGGAACCCCGGGTTTGAACGGCCCCCGCAAAACCCTTCGCCTCCAAGTGGCCGGGGCCAGTGGCGTCCCCCTTCCTAAGGGCCGCGAGGTCAAAGACCTGAAGCCGTATCTGACGTGCACACTGCTCCAGCCGGGAAGTGGCGCTGAGCTAACCAAGGTCAAGCGGAAGACGGCAACATACCACCAGCGGAGGGTGGTGACTCTGCCTTTTCTCGGCTCGGTCGGCGGCGATGGCGAGAACCCTGCGGAGACCGACCCAGTGTGGGACGAGACCCTCGAATGGGAATTCGATGATGACGAGCTCGTGTTTTTGAGGATGTTCATCAAGAGCGACGATAGCTTCTCAAGCAACCCCATCTTGGCGGTCGCGGCGGTTCGGCTGTTGTACGTCGAGCCGGGTTGGAGGTTTGTTCGCATGCTGGATCTGAAGGGGCACGAGACATCATGTTCGCTCCTTGTCAAGTTCGACATCCGGGACAGGTGAAATCAAAGCCAGAGGACACGAGTCGGTGAGAAACTCGGCATGACTGGAAGATGACAGGTTGTCGCTTGCCAGGGGGGAACTCGCCCACCTCCAGCTCCGAGTCATCCGACAAGAGGGCTCCTTCTCTAGGAACGAGGGGAAGCAAACGCTGCCCAAGGACAGAATCAAGATTATTTGCATCCTCGATTCTGTGCCGTCGAGGTCACGTCGCCTTTGGATTTGACCTAGAATAGCTGAGCGTCGGGCTGCCGTTCGATCCTGTCCACGGTAACTCAGATTCCCTTAGCATCAACGCAGCTGCTAAAGGTACCTAACATATGGCATCTCTTGCCGCAGTCCTTCAATGCCGACCCGTCAATCTTTACTGCAACTGGATGCTCGAAGGCACTTGCTCTGGGTCCGGGTTCTACTATGTCGATACGTCTTGGAACATGGCGACGACCGTGGTCATTCTGTCATGGCCGTGGTTTGTCTTCAGAGGTGGACGCCCGTGTCCGACCTCCTGAAAAAGTGAAACAGGCGGTAGATGTACCAACTTTTGTCATGTTTAGACCGCAACCTCTCCAAGGGGACAAAGTATGAGCTCATCGCCATCTGCTGGCGCCGGGGTAGTATCCATGGATGATTGATAAAAGCCTCAGTTCCCCAAACCTTGTGCTTGGCCCCTCCTTTAGTTGAAGACGCCCGTGCTAGCCAGACCCCGGATGGTGTCCTCGAACCCGACCACCTCGTTCGCGTCGATGCCGAGCTCCTCGGACAAGATAAAGTCAGGCCCGGGCGCCCACGGGTCGCAGAGCTCGCCAAACTTGAACTGCCACGCCAGCTCGGTGCCCGCCGGCCCCCAGAGCTGGGTCCACGTGTCCTCGGAGACGGGCACCAGGGCGGCGCGCTTGCCCGTGATCTCGCACCACTTATCCAGCATCTGCTGGAACGACCACCGCTCGAGCGCCACGTTGGCGTACCGGCCGAAGCTGGCCGCGCCCGTGGCCAGGGCCTGCCGCACCCAGATGCCCGGGTTGACCGTCATGTCGCCGGCGAGGAGGACCTTGGCGTGCGGGTCGGTGGCCAGGACCTGGATGTACTGGCCGGATCCGGGCTGGAGAGGGGGTTGGTTGACTGTTAGTACAGAACACATGTGCATTGAATGTTCTTTGAAGATGCGAGACTGGACTGAGAGCGGCTGGGGCAGAACATAAAGGCAGAAAGAACACTGACAATCTCAAGGGGCTTGATGAGCGGAAAGTACGCCATGTTCTGCGGATAGTAGCCAAAGTAGAGGTAGGTGGTCCTGCGCGCCAGGTCGGGCAGCTCGGCCTTGATGCGGGCGTCGACGTTGGCCTTGTAATCCATGTGCGGCGTCTCAAGCCTGCCGGGAAACTGGCGCTTGGCGCTCGGCTGCGTAGACCAGAGGTAGTGCTCGAGCGTGGGCGTGCGGGCCGCCGCGCGCGCGAGGTTCATGCCGTGACACTCCTCAATGTCGCCCGCCTCCCACTGCGACTTGCCCGAGAAGAGCGACTCCCACCAGTTGGTCACGGCGAAGACGGCAGCGACGCCCTGTGGTGGTGCAAGAAGGAGGGGTGGTGTTGTTAGCGTGGAGGATCAAGACCGGACATGGACACAAAGCTCGCTCGATACGAAAGGGGACGGGGCCATACCTGGAATGCTTTCACCAGCGACTCCTCGTCGTCCCAGTCGGCGCGGACGACCTCGACCGAGCCGTCGGCGGACAGCTTCTTGGCGGCATCGCTCTCTGGGTTGCGTGTCACGGCACGCACTTTCCAGCCCGGCGTGTTCTTCATGACGTTGACGACGCCCCCGCCCTGCGCGCCTGTAGCGCCGGTGACGGCGATGATCTTGACGTTGGACATGATGTGACTGGCTGTCTGGGGGGTCTTTTACCGAGTGATGCAACGCAACGCACCCTGGGCCGGCGCAGCAGTGCTCTGGAGGATCAAGTGTGGGTCGGGGTGGGAAGGGGGTCGAGGAAGGACAGGACGAAACTGAAGCCAGACGGTGGTGGTGAGCAGGCCGGGTGAGCATTGGTTAATTACAGACCACAGCACATGCATATGAAGACCCCAACCGCGCGGCTCTCCGCTAACTGGAGAAAGTCATGCTCAGGTCATCTCCGTGCGTAATGACAACTACATCAGTCCGACCCATCATGTGCAGGATGATGTGCTAGTGTGATTGAAGGGACAGGGAGGCGAGGGAGGGAGTCTCACGGGGGATCGGCACAGGTCGTCCCAGGGACCAGGGGGGAAAGTGTTCCCTGGCTACATACATAACTACGGAGGACTATAGACGGAGTCATCAAAAGTTTCGGTCACCAACTCGACCCCTGCTCCCCGAACCAACCCCCACCCCT
>Ga0247823_10000603_pt1 | contig 30388 bp, 29 predicted proteins | sample 13C_PalmiticAcid_2_FD_192426 | JGI IMG/M metagenome (GOLD analysis project Ga0247823, IMG submission 192426) | Soil microbial communities from agricultural site in Penn Yan, New York, United States - 13C_PalmiticAcid_Day30 | ecosystem: Environmental > Terrestrial > Soil > Agricultural land...
GCTGATCACCGGTATCCGGTCCGACCTTCCGGGGCAGATCACCGCGCAGGTGACCCAGAATGTCTATGACAGTCCCTCCGGACGCTTCCTGCTCATTCCGCAAGGCGCCCGGCTGGTCGGCGATTACGACAGCGAGATCGCCGACGGGCAGAGCCGCGTGCTTCTCGCATGGGACAGGCTGATCCTGCCGGGCGGCCGCTCTATCGCACTCGATCGCCTGCCGGGTGCCGATGCCTCCGGCATGGCGGGGCTCGCCGACCGGACCGATCATCATTGGGGCCATATGGTGAAGGCCGCGCTCGTATCGACGCTGCTGGGCGTCGGGGCCGAGCTCGGTGCGAACGCCGAAGATCGTCTCGTCCGTGCCGTGCGGGTCGGGGCGCAGGACAGCGTCAACGAGACGGGACGACAGCTTGTGGAGCGGCAGCTCGGCATTGCGCCGACGATCATCATCCGCCCGGGTCTCATGTTGCGCGTCATCGTAACGCGCGATCTGATTCTCGAACCGCTGGAAGGAAAAGCAAGATGACGAGGCTCAGACTGGGACCCGTTGCCGAAGAAAAGCCGGTCAAACTGACGATCGAACTGCCCGGACGCCTCTATCGGGACTTGTCGGACTATGCAGCGGCTCACGCCAGGGAAACCGGGCTCGCGGAACCGCTTTCGCCCGAACGCATCGCTCCCCCGATCATCGAGCGTTTCATCGCCGGCGACCGCGGCTTCGGAAAATTGCGCCGCAGTCGCTGAAAGCCGCTGCCACATCGGCATGATCCCGGCTGGCGGCACGCTGGTAATTTGGTAGTAGATCGGGATGAAAAGCCTGTTCTCGAGGATCTTCGGCAGGGAAGACGAGCACCCCGCCAAATCGCCAGTCGCCGATCTGTCCTTCGAAATCGACGAATATTCACACGGGCTCGTCAGCATCGATGCTCTGGATTTCATCGGTCATATGTCGAGCGCGCCGGGCGGTCGGTTCAAGCTGATCTGGGCCGATCGCCATCCCGCCAGCGGGACAGGCGGCAGCCGAGAGGCCGGGCACGGCTATTGGGCCCTGCTCGGGCCGACGGGCATCATCGTGGATGGACAGTTGGAGCGGCCGCAGGAAGGAAAGGTCTCCGACACGGGCACCGTCATCCTGAACGACTGGTTGTTCGGCAATGAATTGCAGAGCCGCTTCACCGCCTTCCGCCCTGACGGCACCCCGATCATCTCGCACTATCTCACCGCCAATGTGATGAACAACGCCATCTCGGAGGACGGCCGTTTCGCCATTTGTCAGACCGCCAACGCGCCAGGCAGCCCGGATAGCTGCCGATATATTCTTTTCGATCTGGAACAGGCGCGCGAAATGTCGCGGTGGGAAACCGAGACGGGATGGACCGCCGGCTATATATTCGACACCGCCAATCGGAGAGTGCGGCTGTTCCACAAGGATGACGAGGTCGTCGATTATGACTTCGACGGGACGATGGTGGACCGCGAGGCCTGGGAGGACCGGCGCATCGCCCGAGGCGATATCGAGGTCATCCGCTCGATCCTCGAACGGTCTCCGCAAGGCGTGGCAGAACCGCAGCGCGCGAAGCTGCTCTCGGGCCTCGACCATGCGGCAAACGCCGGCGAGGCCTGGCAGAAGGCGACGGCGTTCAGGCTGTCGGGCGAATTGCACGAGCGCACGGGCGATGAGCGGTCCGCTCTGGCAGCCTATGACAAGGCGCTTCTCCTCGATCCGCAGGTCGGCGTCTCGCGCCGCGCGGACAAGCTGAGAAAGAAGCTCGAGCCAGCGGCGAGCACGGCGAAGCGGATGGGGAAATTCGAGCGTCAGGCCGACAGGCTCGGAATCGCGCATGAAGTGATCGAACTCGAGGCTGGTGGCGCAAAAGCCTGGCGTCTCGATACCGGCGCGCCCTTCGGCTCGATCGAAGCGGCAGCGCTCGAATTCTATAGGGCGCGTGGGTGGGCCGGCGCGGCGGCCGAGGGCGGACTGATGCTGACGCTCATCAAGGCGGCGTCCTTCACGTCCCTTCAACAAAGACATGCCGACACCTTCATCGAGGCGCTCTACGCCCAGAATGTCGCATTTGCCGAAGATCGCTTCGAGATCGACGATCTGGTCGCATCGTGCGCGCGCGCGGACGAGAAGCAGGTCGAGAGGAACTGGCGGATATTGTCGGCGACCGCCGGCATGTCGCCGGCCTATTATCCCGATGTCCGATGGGAGCATGTGCGCGGGCTTTTCGCCGCCTTGGGCAATGCTCGTCTCGCCGAGATCGCGCGCGCTTTTGCGGCGGCTCCTTATGATCTGCGCGCCGGGTGGCCCGACCTCACCCTGTGGAAGGGGGACCAGATCAGGTTCGCCGAAGTGAAGGGGCCGGGAGACTCGATGCACGCATCCCAGGCGCGGCTGATTTCTTCGTTGCTCAAGCCGCTCGGGCACGACGTCGTGCTGGCGGAAATTCGGGCCCGATGACGATATCTTCGCTGGAGGTGGGGCCGTCGGACCAAGAAAGCGTCCCCACGCGCAGGCGAGGGACGAAGGGTATTTTTTCGGAAAAATATGCCGGCCGGGAACTCGCGACGATCGGGCAGCGTAATGTCGGCGAGCTTCAAAACAGCAAGGATTGAACGCTTTCACCGGGCCGCGCTTTTGCGCGGTCCGGACTAGCGAAGGCTTGGTGAGGCCGGTCGTTATCGCGACCCTCGGCGACCATGGGTGCTTGAAGGTGTAACCAGCTTCGGCGTGCGTGAACAACGCCGAGACATCGAGCTTGGTTGCGGTTGGCGCGAGGGATGCCCGGACCGATCCGGACTGATAGAAGGTCTCGCTTTCGAAATCGGCGCGCCCAGCAGCAGGATCGCGGTAGAGGCGCAGGCCGACCGTATCGAGCGAACGGTTACGCGTCGCGAGCTTCGGAGAATCCCGTTCGCCGAGATGGAAGTAGGAGAGTTCGATGGGGCCGCGTTTTCCTCCGAGCTTCTTCGTGGCAAGGCCGCCCCACAGGACAAGGTCGAAACTCTCGCGATCGAACCTGACCCGGTTGTCGACGATATCGGGCCGGTTATCGGGAAGCCGGACCTGCGGCAGCGTGTAGATCAGTGTCGCCGACAGGTCGTCCGGCAGGCCGATGTCGGCGCGGAGGCCGGTATATCCGTTGGTCGTGTTACGATAGTCGTCGGCGGCGACGAGGCGCCGCGATCCGAGATTGAGGGTGAAGCGACCGGCCTGGAGCCCGAGCTTCGTGCCCGGTCTGAAGGCGTCCGGGATGTCATAGCCGGCATAGGCCTGTACCAGTTCGAGCGTGTTGACTTCACCCGTGGTGATCGGCGTCCCGGCATCGCCGCCATAGACGCGGCTGTCGTAGAGCTCGGTACCGAGCCTCAGCCGTCCGGTGCGATATTCGGCCGTCACGATTGTGCGGATGTTGAAGAGATCGTCGGACTCGTTGAAGCCCGTGCGTGGCTGGCCTTCGATTGTCTCGTAGCGCAGGCGCGTGTTAGCGCTCAGCGTCAAACCGTCTTCTGCATGGGCGGGGGTGGCAACGAGCAGCAGAGCCGCAAAAGAAGAGCGCTTCAAACAAACCTCCTCATCCCCGCGGTTGCGGAGACCAAAAGGCAACGCTTGAGCGCACGCTGGGCTTGTCCGGGAGGTTGCTTCGCCCCGGTGTTCCGAATGTCTATTCGTCGTGGCCGACCTCCACAAGCCAGATCCAATTGACCCGGATGAAGGCCAGCTTTGGAATGGCGCCGCGGAACATGGACACAATTATAGGTTGCAGCCGCAGCTTAGCGGGGCCCGGCTGAATCCCGCACGTCGGCCGCAGGGCACCACCGGAGCGTTTCTTCCCCGAACTCCGGATCTCCGACCGCAATGCGGTCGGTCCCGAGGACCCGGAGCGTCTCGCCAGTGGCTGCGTCAGTGATCCATCCGGCTCCGCGTCGCTTGGCGCTGGCGACTGCATTCATGCGGGCGGGATTGAACAGCTGCATGTCGATCCAGCCGGCGCGCTTGCCGTCATAATAGAAGAGAAGCTCGCGGGCAGAACCGCATGTAGCGGCAACGGGCGCGTAGTGACCCGGGCGAATGTTGAAGGGTGCGACGCGCGCGGGGATCGCGGCCGGTGCGGGAGCCGCCGCCGCGTTGCCCTCGGCCAGCTGTGGCCGCGCAGTCCGGATTGCCGCCTGCATCTGCGGCGACAACTGGCTGAAATTGCATTTTGTGAACGCGGTATCGTTGACGTCGACGCCGCCGCTTCCATTGAGGAAGCTGACGAAGCGTTTCGTGAACTTGCCCGGTGTGCTTCGCGGTGCCGGTCGTCACCGTGGCGAAATGGTCTCGGCTAGAATCCCTTCGTTCCCGAGCAGTCAAACGTCGTCGATCACGAACGTATTTTCGGAATTGGTCGCTGCAAGGTTACCGAACAGTCGCGCACGAAGCCGCAAGGCGAGGGGTTCCAAGGACTATTGCGCCATCGATCGAACCTATTGGGGGCGCTGGCCCGCACGCCGTTTCGCTGCGTAACTATTCCGGATCCCCAAGTCTGTTTTCGTCGAAAGTCGCCCTTGCTGTTCGAAAGCTGTCCGCATTTTCTACGATCCAGGTCCAGAGAGGAACCATCCGGATCAGGAGCTCGAGGCCGGATTCAGTCAGTTGATATTCGACGTGCGGCACGACATCCTCGAAGTCGTGCCGCACGACCAATCCGTCGCGCTCGAGATGTCGCAGGGTCCGCGTCAGCATTCGCTGCGTGACCCCGTGCATGCGCCGTCCGATTTCCGCATGGCGTAGCTGGCCGTATACGCCGAGGGTGTGGATGACACCCAGCGACCAGCGGTTGCCGGCATGGGCCAGCACCTCTCGCCGCACCCCGTCATCATCGTCCCTCAGTCCGTCGCAGACGGCCTGGGAATATGTGAGGATATCCTCCTGCCTTAACGTCCTGACCGCAGTATCACGCATGTACCCTTCTTCCGCATCTGCCCGACGATCGCCAAATGGGGGCGACTATCAATCCTCAAGGGATCGGAACTATGAACGATGCTGTCTCCGCCGTGAAGTCACGGAATATTCTGGTGCTGGGCGCGGGTGAACTAGGAATGCCCGTGCTGCGCAATCTGGCCCGCCGCGCAAAGACCATCGAGGGCGCGAAGATCAGCGTTCTGCTGCGCCGAAGTGCAGTTGAATCAGACGCCCCCGCCAAGCGGCGCGATATTGACGAAATCCGACATCTGGGCATCGAGATTGTTGTCGGCGATCTGGTGAACAGCTCGATCGGAGAACTGGCCTCGCTGTTCTCGCGCTATGATACGGTCATCGGCTGTGCCGGCTATGCGGCCGGAATCGACACGCCGATGAAGCTCGCCAAGGCCGCCCTGCAGTCGGGTATTCCGCGTTATTTTCCGTGGCAGTTCGGCGTCGATTTCGAGGCGATCGGCCGGGGCGGCCCGCAGGACATCTTCGACGCGCAGCTCGACGTGCGTGAATTACTCCGCTCGCAGGACAAGACCGAATGGGTCATCATTTCGACCGGCATGTTCATGAGCTACCTGTTCGAGCCGGAGTTCGGCGTTGTCGATATCGAGAACAGCGAAGTCCACGCGCTCGGCGGTCTCGACACCGCCGTGACTCTGACCACACCCGACGACATCGGCATGCTGACCGCCGAGATCGTCTTCTTCGAGCCGGCCATCCGCAACGAGATCGTCTTCCTTGCGGGAGACACGGTCACCTATGGCCAAGTCGCGGACAAGCTGGAAGCGGAGCTGGGCCGCCCTTTCAAGCGGTCTGTATGGACCGTGCCCTTCCTCATGGACGAGCTGGCGAACGACCCGCAGAACATGATGCGCAAATACCGCGCTGCTTTCGCGATCGGCCGCGGTGTCTCTTGGCCCAAATCGGGGACGTTCAACGAACGCCTCGACATCCCGGTTACTGACCTGTCGGCTCTGATCGCCGCCGATCTGCGCCCCCGGCAGGGCGACAGCTAGGCAAAGGGTCAAACGCGCGGGCTTTGCTGTCCGAAGTGCAGCCGACATTCCACGCGAGCCAACGGTTTGACGAATGGGAACCTGCGGCCCGACCGTGGGATCCCTTCTGGAGAAATTTTATGGATAACAACTCACGGACTTTGCCCATGGGCGATGGCATAGCCATCCCGCAGATGGGGCTGGGCGTCATGTATGTGCCCGAAGGCACGCTTCCCGCGCTGATGCGAGAAGCGGTTCGGGTCGGGTACCGACATTTCGATGCGGCAACAGTCTATGGCAATGAAGGCGAGGTCGGCGAGGGATTGCGATCGCTCGATATCGACCGGAGCGCGGTATTCGTGACGACCAAGCTGCAGGACGGGATGCACGGCTACGACCAGGCATTGAGGGCATTCGACGCAAGCGAGCGCGCCATCGGAAAGATCGATCTCTATCTCATCCATTGGCCGCAGCCCGCCAAGGGGCTTTATGTTGAAAGCTGGCGCGCCTTGGTGCGATTGCAAGAAGAGGGCAGGGTGAAGTCGATCGGCGTGGCCAATTTCACGCCTGTGCTGATCGACAGGCTCGTCAGCGAAACCGGCGTGTTGCCGGCGATCAACCAGGTGGAGCTTCATCCGCGCTTCCAGCAGCGCAACCTGCGCGCCTATCATGCGGCTAAGGGCATGTTGACGCAGGCCTGGAGCCCGCTGGAACATGGCCTGATTCTGAAAGATGACACGATCGCCGGGATTGCGCAGCGCATCGGGCGTTCACCGGCGCAAGTTGTGCTTCGCTGGCACCTTCAGAGCGGGTTCGTTGCCATCCCGAAGGCGGCTGACACGAAGCATCTCGCCGATAATTTTGCTGCCTGGGACTTCGAGCTTTCCGAAGTGGACATGGCCCGCATCTCCTCGCTCGATCGGAACCGAAGCTCCTTCGATCTCGACCCTATGATCTACCAGAGCGATCGCGGACGCATCGAATCCTGACGCGCAGACCATGTCGGGCCTTTCCGCCTGACGACCGGCCATCTTGCTTCGGCCCTTCGGATGACGACAGCCAAGCGAAGGAGGTGCGGTCAGAAGGAACCACCGTTCAAACTGATTTGGCACCCTCCTTCGTCTCGCTGGGCTTGCTTTTCGTGTCCGGCCAGCTTTGAGGGTTTAGGCCCGGCTCGCGCGCCGGGCCGGCGCCGGGCGGGGACGCTCCGCCCGTGGCCCTTTACGCCTCTTCTTCAGGAGAGGAGGCCTGACGTTCTCGCTCAGTGCCCGAGCGACTTGACGATGTCTTCGACCATTTTCTTCGCGTCAGCGAGTAGCATCATTGTCTGGTTCGCGTAAAAGATATCGTTGTCGACCCCGGCGTAACCAACGCCGCCCATCGATCGCTTGATGAAGAAGATCGTCTTGGCCTTGTCGACATCGAATACCGGCATTCCGTATATAGGACTTGACCGGTCGGTCTTTGCCGCAGGATTTACCACGTCATTGGCGCCGATGATGAAGGCCACATCCGCTTGTGCGAACGCGCCATTAATATCCTCAAGTTCGAACACTTCATCGTACGGCACATTGGCTTCGGCCAGCAGCACATTCATGTGTCCTGGCATGCGCCCTGCCACCGGGTGAATGGCATATTTCACATTGACGCCGTGCGCCTTCAACTGGTCACCCATTTCGCGCAGCGCATGCTGTGCCTGGGACACGGCCATGCCGTAGCCCGGGATGATGATGACGTTTTCCGCTTCCTTCATCATGAACGCTGCGTCTTCGGCAGAACCGCGCTTCCACGGTCTCTGCTCGCGAACCGCACCGTCCCCCCCAGCACCCGCATCGGCGCCGAAGCCGCCCGCGATCACCGAGAGGAAACCGCGATTCATCGCTTTGCACATGATGTAGGAAAGGATGGCTCCTGACGAACCGACAAGGGCGCCCGTGATAACCATTGCAGTGTTGTGGAGAGTGAAGCCCATGGCTGCGGCTGCCCAGCCCGAGTAGGAGTTGAGCATCGAAACGACCACCGGCATGTCTGCGCCGCCGATCGGAATAATCAACAGGAAGCCGATGACAAAACTGAGGACCGTAATTGCGACGATCACCCACGGACTCTGGTCCAGCAAGAAATAGCCGACAAGGCCAAGAATTACCAAGAGCGTGCAGAGGTTGAGGACGTGCCGGCCGGGAAGGAGAATGGGCGAGCCGCTCATCTTGCCGGAAAGTTTGAGAAAGGCGATGACTGACCCCGAGAAAGTTATCGCCCCGATCGCAATGCCCAGGCTCATCTCTGCACGACTCTGCGGCTCGATCATATTGTCGAGACCCGTAATCCCGAAAGCGCCGGGATTGAGATAGGCTGCAAGACCCACCAGGACCGCGGCGAGCCCGACCAGAGAGTGGAATGCCGCCACGAGCTGCGGCATATCGGTCATCCTGATCTTGCGGGCGGCCACAATCCCGATGCCGCCCCCGATGAGCAGCGCGCCTGCGATCTCGGGCAGACTGGCCAAGCCATGTGTCGTCAGAGTGGTAACCACCGCGATCGTCATGCCGGCCATGCCGTATCGATTTCCCGCGCGGCTCGTCGCCGGGCTCGACAGGCCTCGCAGAGCCACGATGAAAAGGACGCCGGCCACAAGATAGGCGAGCATGGCCCATGATGGAACAGCAGCGACATGTTCCATCACTTCTTCTCCTTCTTTTTATACATTGCGAGCATGCGTTCCGTCACCGCGAAGCCCCCGAAGATATTGACCGACGCCAGCACCACAGCTCCCAGGCCGAGCCATTTGGAACTCATCGAGCCCTCGGCCGCCGATGCGACGAGTGCGCCGACCACGATTACCGAGGAAATGGCATTGGTCACTGCCATGAGGGGAGTGTGCAGGGCCGGAGTGACCGACCAGACTACGTAATAGCCAACGAAGCAGGCGAGAACGAAGATCGAAAAAATTGAGATAAAATCCATGATAAGGCTCCTCAGGCGAGCAGTCGCTCGTGGACGATTCTACCCCCTCGCGTCAGGCGAACGGCGTTGCCGATCTCCTCGTCGAGAACAGGTCTGCCGGTTTCTTCGTCCCAGAAAGCTGCAAGAAAGTTGTACAGATTGCGGGCGAAAAGCGCCGAGGCATCGGCCGCGAGCTGCGCCGCGGTGTTGGAAAAGCCGATGACGGAAACGCCGTGCCTGACGACGACCTCGTCCGGGATGCTGCCCTCGACATTGCCGCCGTGCGCCACTGCGAGATCGAAGATCACGCTACCGGCGCGCATCGTCGCAATCTGGCTATCCGACACCAGTCGCGGCGCGGGTCGTCCCGGGATCAGTGCCGTGGTGATGACGATGTCCTGCTTGGCAATGTGCGAGGACACCAGATTTGCCTGGGCATTTTGAAAGTCTTCCGACATTTCCGTCGCGTAACCGCCCGCACCCTCGCCTTCGATTCCCGCCACGCTTTCGACGAAAATCGGCTTTGCGCCGAGGCTCAGGATCTGCTCTTTGGTCGCCGAGCGCACATCTGTAGCACTGACCTGTGCGCCGAGACGGCGTGCCGTGGCGATCGCCTGCAGGCCTGCAACCCCGACACCCATGATGAAGCATTTTGCTGCCGAGACGGTTCCTGCGGCCGTCATCATCATCGGGAAGGCCCTGCCGTAGGCATTCGCCGCGGCGAGGACTGCCTTGTACCCTGCCAGATTCGATTGGGACGAAAGAATGTCCATGCTTTGCGCGCGCGTGATGCGCGGTATCTGCTCCATTGCAAGCACCTCGAGGCCGGCCGCGGCATAGGCTTCGACCAGAGCGCGGCGCGCAAAGGGATCGATGCCGGCCATAATCCACGCTCCCGGCTTTGCCCCATCAAGCAAAGCAGGATCGGGCCCCGCTACGCCAAGCACAATGTCTGCACCGCGTGCGGCGTCGGCCGCGACGACCGCGGCTCCGGCGGCGCGATAATCCTCATCCGCGATCGAAGCGCCGAGGCCCGCGCCGCTTTCTACGACGACCTCGGCACCTAGCACCCCGAATTTCCGGACTGTTTCAGGCGTCGCGGACACCCTTCGTTCCCCGTTCGCTCTTTCCCGAAGGACGGCGATCCTCAATTTCATTGCCACCATAGTTGCGATCTTCCTCAAAGCCCCGGCGCGCCCTAGGCAGAAAGAATGGTACAAACAACTAAAAATTTGACCGGAAGGCGTTTGGGTTTTAGGTCTTCGCGGAAAATTCAGTCGGTGCTGCCGTGCTTTCGGAACGGAAGCGGGAGCAAAAAGGGATAGTGAGTCATGTCGCATGTCGTCGATCGCCAGAATCTGGACTTCCTCTTCTATGCGGTGTTCGGACTGGAAGAGATTCTCTCGCATGCGGATTTCGTCGATTATGACCGGGCAGCAATTTCCGGCATACTTGATACGACGCAGGCGTTGAGTGAGCGGGAGCTTGCTCCCTGCGCGGCGGAATTGGACGCGAATGAGCCGAAGTTCGTCGATGGCAAGGTGGTCGTTCCGGACAGGGCGCGGCAGGCCCTCCAGGCCTGCGCGTCGGCGGGGTTGTTCGCGGCCATGTTCGATGCCGAGGTGGGAGGCCTTGGCTTGCCTTACATGGTTTCCACGGCGCTCAACGGAATTCTTGGTTGCGGCAATCTGGCGCTGGCCAATTATCTATCTCTCACAGTCGGCAATGCCAACATCGTGAGGGAATTCGGTACGTATGACCAGAAAAGATGTTTTTTGCCGCCGATGCTGGAAGGGCGCTGGTTCGGGACGATGTGCCTTTCGGAAACCCAGGCCGGTTCTTCGCTTTCCGATATTCAAACGAAGGCGGAGCCTGCCGACGAAGGAGGTTATCGGATCAGCGGGAGCAAGATGTGGATCTCCGGCGGCGATCATGAAATGGCGGAGAATATTGTGCATCTCGTTCTTGCGCGGATACCGGGCAGCCCGGCGGGCGTGAAAGGTATCTCGCTGTTTCTCGTTCCCAAGTATCGTGTTTCGAGCGACGGATGCCTCGGCGAATTCAATAATGTCGCTGTCGCGGGCCTTAATCACAAGATGGGACAGCGCGGCACAACCAATTGCCTCCTCAATTTCGGTGAGGGCGGCGACTGCATCGGGCAGCTTGTGGGCGAGCCGAACAAGGGTCTCTCCTACATGTTCCAGATGATGAATGAGGCGCGGATCGGGGTCGGAACCAGCTCGGTGATGTCTGCCTTGTCGGGCTATCTCTTTTCCCTCGATTATGCACGGACCCGTCTTCAGGGCCGACGTATCCGGGATAAGGATCCTTTGGCGCCCCAAGTCGCGATCATCGAACATGCGGACGTGCGGCGTATGCTGCTGGCTCAGAAAGCCGCCGTCGAGGGGGGGCTGGCTCTGTCCTGCCTTTGCGCAAGCCTTATCGACCGGCAAAGGATGGCCGCGGAGACGCAGCGTGACGACCTTGCCCTGCTGCTGGAACTTCTGACGCCGGTGATGAAGTCCTGGCCTTCCGAGCATTGCCTTGAAGCAAACAAGCTCGCGATCCAGATTCTGGGGGGGTATGGCTACACGCGCGACTATCCGGTGGAGCGCTTCTACCGTGATAACAGGCTCAACCACATTCACGAGGGCACCTTCGCCATTCATGGCATCGATCTGCTCGGGAGGAAGGTCCGGATGCAGGACGGCCGCGCCCTGCAGCTTCTCGCGGAAAAGCTCGCCGCGACGATCGGCAGAGCGCGCGATTGCGCACCACTGGCGGATTCTGCGGGCGACCTCGAAGGGGCATTCGACGCGCTGAAAAAGGCGACCGCAGCCGTCTCGGGCTGCGATGATCCGGAACTGGCGCTGGCCAACGCGACTCTCTATCTCGACAATTTCGGTCATGTCGTCGTCGCCTGGCTCTGGCTGGAGCAGGCCTTGGCCGCGAGCGCGGCGTTGGCGGACGATCGGGCGGACTATTCGCGTAGCTTCCTCGAAGGCAAGCTTGCCGCGTGCCGATATTTCTACCGATACGAACTGCCGAAGGTGCACGCGGGGTTCACGCTTGTCGGAAGCCTCGACGACACTGGTCTGCGCATGATGCCGCAAGCCTTTCTCGGCGCCTGATTGCGCCGGATTCCAGACGCACCGGACTGACCGGCTTGCACGGGGCAGCCGGCGTTGGCTATTGCCCGAACATGACTGACCCCGCCGAATTCAAAAGCGAGGCTGCCGCGGCAGCCGACGGCGAGGGGAAGGGGCCACGCAGGCGAGACAATGCGTTCCGCAGGCGATCGGAAATTGCCCGCGCTGCTATCGATGTCGTGGCTCTGCACGGGGTCGCCGGGCTGACGCATCGCTTGGTCGCGCGGCAGGCAGGGTGTTCGCTGGCCGCAACGACCTACTATTTCGACAGCAAGTTCGACATTGTGAGGGAAGCTTCGCAGCTGACCCTCGAGGGATATGCCGACAGCCTGCGCAGAACTCTTGAACACGCACAAAAAAACCGGGCCGACCCATCCTTCTACGGCGCATTCGTCGCAAGGCTGGTCCGTAATGCGGTCGGGCGCGATCGGTCGCGTGCGATCTGCTGGGCGGAGATGCTGCTCGACGCAAGCCGTCATGAGGAAACGCTCCTGCTTTCGCAGCAGTGGAACGCGAGCGTCCGTTCGTTGTGGTTGGACATCGCAATCGCGGTGGGTGTCAAAGAACCCGCAGAGGCCGCCCGTTCCGCGATCGACGTGACAGTTGGTCTGGTGTTGGTCGCTTCCGCGTTGGGCGTACCGCCGCACAAAGTCGATGCGGTGCTGCTCGGCGGGGCAGACCCCATGGCGGCGTGGGCGCCGCCTCCCGCATCACCCGACGAAGATGGCCCGTTTCGAAAATCGGGAAAGAAGGCTGCGCAGACCCGTGAGAAAATAATCCAGGCGGCGATCGCAATTTTGGTAACCGATGGAGCGGAAGCGCTTACCTACCGTATGGTGGCGGAGCGCGCAGGCATTGCCCGGGCAGGCCCATTCTATCACTTTCCGACGATCAACGGTCTTCTCGCAGCGGCGCAGGCGCGCTTGTTCGAAGAGTCCAAGCAGCGCTATCGCGAAGCCGCCAGTGAGCGCCCGGAGGTTCTCGACAACGACCGGCTGATCGACCGGACGGTCGCTGTTCTTGTCAGAGAAGCAACCGAATTCTCGGCAAGCAATCTGGCCACTTATGCAATCTGGCTGCAGGCGTCGCGTCAACCCGATCTCCGCCCCATGGTGTGGCGCGCGATAGTGGATCAATATCGTGCGTGGGACCGGTTGCTGAGTTCCCTGTCACAGCGCACCCGGCCCGCAGACGCGATGATCGCGTTCAGTCTTTTCGTTGGCATTCACCTGCGCGTTCTGACGACGGGCTCAACGATCGAGAGTCTGTCGCACGTGCGCAGCGAATTGGCCTGGGACTTTGGCGCCCTTCTGAATGGACGCTATCCCCTGTAGCCCTCTGGCCGGATGCGGCGCCGCCCATCAGCGGGAAGCACATCTCTCGATCGGTCTCCCGCCCGCTGCGCAAGGCCTGGTACGATGAGCGTTCGTGGTTTGGCTGCGACCGAATATTCAAGCGCTCGCTTGTCCGCCCGAGCGCCCGAGGCCGGCGATGGTCCATTAGCGGTGCCGCAGCGCAGTTCCATGGCATCATTCCCGATTCGTCGGATAAGAACGCTTTCGCAAAGAGAGCATAAATGGCGTTTTGGTGGTGACGGGATCGCTTCCGGATGCGGCATATTTTGCTTGTAAACTGATATATATCTCCAAAATCAGCCGAAAAATCCGCAATCGGAAACCTGTCGATTTATACTTGCATAATAACAGCGACTAAAATATTTCGCTGCTCAGATGCTGACGCAGCGGCCTGACAGAGATGTCAGAGCGCGGGCTGACAGCCAGACCGCGGCAAAAGACCGCGGCGCAAAATTGGGCTCAATCCAGAGCAGGGAGGAGAGGATTATGTTTGCACGTCCGACAACGGGTTCGACGGCGATTTCGGGGCGGCCTCGCGGTATGGCAGCGGTGTCGATCCTGGCCCTGATTATGGCCGGCGCACCCGCTGCGGCTATGGCGCAAACCTCTTCAGATGAAACGGATGCGAGAACTGCCGCCGTCGAAGAGATCGTGGTCACTGCGGAAAAGCGCAGCATCAATCTTCAGGATACCCCGGTTGCGGTCACCGCGATAACCGCCGCCTCCGCGCAAAGCCGCGGCATTACAGGGGTTGAATCGCTGAGTGCCGCGGTTCCTGGCCTGGTGATCAACAATCCCGCGAACGTCGGCAATCCCTTCTTGCGCGGTATCGGGTCGAATCTGTTCGATCCGAGTGCCGAGCAGGCGGTCGCGATGTATGTCGACGGCGTCTACATCGCAGCGCCGCAAAGCAACCTTTTTACCTTCAATAACATCAAATCGGTCGAAGTGCTGAGGGGCCCCCAAGGCACGCTGTTCGGACGCAACGCGACCGGCGGGGTTATCCATATCCAGACCCGGGACCCATCTTATGATCCTACCGGATATCTGAGTGTCGGCTACGGCAATTATGAGAATGTAGAAGTTTCGGCCTATGGTGCCACAGGATTGGGCAGCAATGTCGCGATCGACTTTGCCGGCCTCTATCAGAATCAGGGCAAGGGCTATGGTCGTAACCTGACGACCGGCACCAGCACCTTTCGTCAGGCGATCGATAATGTTGCCGTCCGGTCCAAGCTGCTCATCGAGCCGTTCGAAGGCACCAAAATCACCCTTGCCGGTGACTTTTCGCATTCGCGCTCCAATCCGGCTTACCAGAATTTGCCTGGCTTCCCGCGGCCGATCGACCCCATGCCATACCCCGGGCGTTTCAACTCCCGGGGAAATCTGGACAACAGCAACAATGTGAAGACCGGGGGCGTCTCCCTGCGTATCGGTCAGGAGATCGGCGATCTGAATCTGCTGAGCATTACCGCCTATCGCAAAACCAGGGCGACCTACGATCTCGACCAGGACGGAACCAGGCTGTCCGTGGCCGACGCCGAGCTGGCACAACATGCGCACAACTGGTCGCAGGAGTTTCAGATCTCCGGTCCGGACGGCGGCTGGCTGAAATGGGTCGCCGGCCTCTATTATTACCGGGCGGTCGGCGGCTATTCGTCCTTTTTCCTCAACGGACGAAACCGGATCCGCGACCATCAGGACACCGAGTCCTATGCCGCTTTCGGCCAGGCGACTGCCTCGCTCTTCGAGGGCACCAATCTGACCGTTGGCATGCGCTACACGGACGAGAAGCAGGACTTCACGCTGGAATTCCCGGCCAGCCTCCGCAAGACACAGAAATTCTCGAAGTTCACCTACCGCATCACGCTGGACCATCATTTCAATGACGACATCATGGGCTATGTGTCGCACAATACGGGGTTCAAGAGCGGCGGTTATAATCTGCTGGACGCCGGGGGGCGTTTTGAACCCGAGGTGCTTTATGCGACCGAAGCGGGGTTGAAGACACAGCTTTTCGACCGGCGGCTTCGTCTCAACCTCGCGGCTTTTCATTATGTCGACAAGAATGTGCAGTTGTTGCTGACGACTGTGGGCGGGACGGTCGTAACCAATGCTGCGGCAGCCGAAATCAACGGCGGCGAGGTGGAATTCGAGCTTGTTCCGGTGAGCGATCTCTCGATCACCGGCGGCATCTCGGTTCTGCACGGCCGGTACACCGATTTTCCCGGGGCGGTGCCGCTCAATCCAGCAGGGGTCCCGCAACCGCCGATCAATGCGCGGGGCAACCGCACGGTGATGACGCCCGACGTCACGGCGAACCTGAACATGACCTATCGGTGGAGTACGCCGGTAGGGGATATCCGGCCATCGATCAGCGCAACCTACAACGACGGCTTCGCATGGCAGAGCGACAACCGCCTGAAGCAGCCGTCCTACGCCGTCATCAATGGATCGCTCACATGGTCGCCCGAAGGCGAGCAGGGCGGGTATGATATCCGCTTGTGGGCGAAGAATCTCACCGACACGAAATATTATATCGCGCGTATCACCAGTACCGGACTCGGAGACGCGCAGCAGCAGGCTTCGCCGCGCACCTACGGCATAACCTTGGCGGCCCGTTTCTGAGGGCGCGGGGTTCGGTCGGTTTAAGGCTGGAAGAGAGATAAGCTATGTCGATGGACGTTCTGCGGTACGAGCCGCTATTCTCGCTCTATCTGGATATCGGCTACGACCGCGCCCACAAGATCGGCACAGTTCCTCTCGGCTGGCGCGGAATTTATCCCGTCAGCGGGGGGCGTTTCGAAGGCGCAAAGCTTGCGGGCAGAGTTCTTTCCGACGGGGCGGACTGGGTCATGGGACGAAGCGATGACGCGATGGAAATCGACGTTCGTCTGGCGTTGGAGACGCATGACGGCGCACTGATCGCAATGGCGTACACCGGGCTGATCTGCACGCCCTCCGCGGTGTCGGAGCGGATGAGAGCCGGCGAACCGGTGGCTTATGAGGAAACCTATATCAGGACCACGCCGCGCTTCCAGACGGCCGATCCACGCTACGCGTGGCTGAACAAGATCGTAGCGGTGGCGAACGGCTATGGCCGGCGCGGCGATGGTCCGACTTATCACGTCTTTGCCATACTTTGAGCCGGTCAAGTTGAGGACATATGTGGAGTTTCGCTGACGTTCTAGACGAGGTTGCCGTATCGGTTCCAGCCGGCGCGGAAGCCTTTCGCCATGGCGAGCGGGTGATATTGTGGCACGATGCCAGGCGCCGGATGGAGGGCCTGGCGGGATTTTTGCACGACGCCGGCCTCCGTCCCGGCGACAAGGTCGCCTTTTACATGCGTAACGGCCCGGCCTATGGCGAGCTGGCCGGGGCCTGCTTCCTGGGCGGCTTCGTTCACGTCAATGTGAACTATCGCTACAAGCCCCACGAGGTTGCCTACATCCTCCAGAACGCTGACGCAGCGGCAGTGGTGTACACCGCCGAGTTCCGTGAGGCCGTCGCCGAGATTTTCGGCCAGCTTCCCACGCTGAAGGTCGCGCTGGAAGTCGGGGCGCGGGCGGGCCGCCCGGACTTTGCTCGCGATTATGAGGGGGCGGCCGAGAGCGGTCTGCCGATCGCACAATCCGCGCCGCGGTCACCGGACAATCAGGTTTTTGTATATACTGGCGGCACCACCGGGATGCCGAAGGGCGTGATGCAGCGGCAAGGCGACCTCGTGCCCGCGCTGATGCTGTCAGCCGAGCTTTTCCCAGGACAATCGCCTCGGAGCCTGGGCGACATCGGCAACGCAATTCGTGCCCGGGGATCGGCTGCGCAGCGTTACCTGCCGGCTTGCCCACAAATGCATGGAACCGGATTTTTCGTGACGATGGCGACATTGCTCAGCGGAGGGTGCCTGGTCACCGTCGAACGCAGCGGCCTCGATGCCGCGCATATCTGGCAAACCGTCGAGCAACATGGCGTTACCGACATCGCAATCGTAGGCGATGCATTCGCGCGTCCGATGCTGAGTGCATTGCGGGAAGCTTCGACGCCTCCCGACCTTTCCAGCCTCGCCAGCATCGCGTCGTCCGGCACGATATGGAGCGTCGAGGTACGGACGGAGCTGCTTTCGCTCCTGCCTGACCTGCGCCTGCTGGACTTTTTCGCCTCTTCGGAGGCGACAACCATGGGAGTCGCGGTTTCGACCGCCGGCAATGTCGCCCCCACGGCGTGTTTTATCCCCACTCCCAACGTCATCATTATCGACGATGAAGACAGGCCGATTCCCCCCGGCTCGGGCGCAGCGGGCAGGATCGCGATCGGTGGCGCGCAGCCCTTGGGATATTACAAGGATAGCGGGAAATCGGCGGCGACCTTCAAGATGATCGACGGCCAGCGCTATTCGATTCCGGGTGATTACGCGCGGGTAGAGCCGGACGGTACCCTGGTTCTGCTCGGCCGCGGCAGCCATTGCATCAACACCGCTGGCGAAAAGGTCTTCCCTGAAGAAGTCGAGGAAGCACTCAAGCTGCATGGCGTCGTCGAGGATGCGCTGGTCGTCGGAGTTCCGGACGAGAAATGGGGACAGGCCGTTGTCGGTATCGTCACGCTCGCAAGCGGCAGCGTGCTCGACGAAGTCGCGCTACGCCGACATGTACGCGAGACCCTGGCAGCCTATAAGGTGCCCAAGCGCATCTTCGCTACCGAAGCAAATCTAAGGGCGCCCAACGGCAAGGCCGACTATGCCGCCGCGCGAAATGTTGCCGGTCTGGCTCTCGGTTAGCGGTCCGGGAATATGACATCCTCGGCCCGCACCGTATCCCCGCAATGGACGCAGGTGGTGAGCGGGAAGAATATCGATCCGCAGGTGCGGTGCAGGGGCTGCACGCGCGATCGGTATGGCATGCCCAGCCAGGCATCGGCCCATTTCTTTATGACGGCAGGCACGCCGTAAAGATCGATGCCGCGTTCGGTTAGTCTGTATTCCGCCTGGCGTGACGGTTCTTCCGAACGCCGCAATATTTGCGCCGCGACGAGGCGCTCGAGGCGATCGGCAAGAATATTGGTCGATATTCCGGTGCATTGTCGAAAGTCGCTGAACCGACGGATCCGGAAAAAAGCACAGATCAATATTTCTATCCCCCATTTGTCGCCGAAGATATCGAGCGTGGGGCCTAGCACATGGCGAACCGGATCGCCGTCACCACTAACCGTCGAACGGCGATGCACCGTTTGCTTTTCCGGAACATCCTGCATCTGCGCGCGGCTGACTTTCCAGTCTATCTCGCGCGCCGTCACGAGTTCGCCGCAGGCCGTGCAACGCAACTCCAGCACAAGCTGCATCCCGCATCGCGCGTGGCCGAGCGAGCCGGCCGGCGTGTCGCCATCGACCCATCGCTGTTCCCAGCGCGCCATCTGCAAGAGGATTTCCGACGCCGCTTCGCCCATGGCGGTCAAACGATACTCATGGCGTGGCGGATGCATCTGGTACGGCATCCGCACAATCAGGCCGATCGCTTCCAGTGCCCTTAATCGTGTCGTCAGGACGCGGGTTGCCTGACCCGTACGCGCTTCGAAATCCTTGAAGCGCCGATCGCCCTGTATCAACGCCAGAAGCAGGGTAAGCGACCAGCGATCACAGATTGCGTCCGATGCCTGACGAACGGCGTGAAGCACCGCGTTTATCGCATGTTGGTCCGTCGGGGTGATCGTAGGCCGCGTCATGAACCGTGCAAAAACCTCCAGATGCCGGGAAGGGCTGCTTTACGGTCCCGGCCCCGAGAATCCAATGCCAATCGCGATATCCCTCAACGCCATGAATAAATGCTTGCATAGTAAGAGTTACTATGGAAGTGAGGTTGGCAATACGATCAGTCGTGAGAGAGGAGCAGATTCTTATGGACGACATTTCCCTTCCCAGGGGGCGGCCGGGACCTTCCGTGCAAGAAGTCTATGCGCGAGACGGAAATCCGCCACCAGATGTACTCCTTGGCGAGTATCCAGCGACCGGCCAGAGCCTCGAGGACGTGTCGACGCTGCGCTATTATGATCAGGGCTGGTTCGACCAGGAAGTCGAAAAGGTCTGGCGCAAATGCTGGCAATTTGCTTGCCGAGTTGAAGACATCCCGAATGTCGGAGATCATACACTATACGAAATCGTTCATGACTCGCTGATCGTCGTGCGCACGGGACCGGACGAAATCCGGGCCTATGTAAACGCCTGTCTGCATCGTGGAACGCTGTTGCGTACCAAGGGCGGCAGCGTCAGCAAGTTCCGCTGCCCCTTCCACGGGTTCACCTGGGATCTAGACGGCAAGCTGATCGAAATTCCCAGTGCTTGGGATTTTCCCCAGGTTGACACGTCGAAATGGTGCTTGCCGGAGGCCAAGGTTGGAGTCTGGGGCGGCTTCGTTTTCGTGAATTTCGATCCTGACTGCGAACCCCTGGAGAGCTATCTCGAAATTCTCCCCGAGCATTTCAAAATGGCCAATCTGGAAGATCGCTACATTGCGGCACATGTCGCGAAGACGCTGGACTGCAACTGGAAGCTGGCCATGGAAGCGTTCATCGAAGCGTTTCATGTCGCGTACGCGCATCCCCAGGTTCTGGGTTATTATGGCGACCTCAACACGCAGTATGACGTCTTTCCGGGCGTGCGCCACGTCGATCGAATGATCAGCCTTCATGGCGTTCCGAGCCCGAGTATGGGTGACCTGGAACCGGAAACGACGATCCGCCATATTCGGCGCGACTGGCCGTTTTTCGATGGTCCCCCGATCGAGGAGGAGGACGGCGACACCCCGCGCGCCAAGCTGGCCAATCGCGCGCGCAAGAAGATCACGCGGTCCTCCGGCCGCGATATGTCCGGTCTGTCCGATGCCGAGGCGCTCGATCTCATCGAATATTCGCTCTTCCCGAACATGGTGCCGTGGGCGGGGCAGGGCATGCCTATCCTCTACCGGTTCCGTCCCAAGGGCAACAACCCGGAGCAGTGCGTAATGGAACTCATGTTCATGTTCGCGAAAGCGCCCGATGGTTCGCACCCGCCGCCGGCGAAGATCAACTGGTTGGCGCCGGGCCAGCTCTGGGCGGACGCTCCGGAACTCGGGAACGCCGCGGTCGTGGCCGATCAGGACACGGACAATCTGCAGCGGATCCAGAAGGGCATCCGCGCGAGCCGCAAACCCGGCGCTACATTTGCGCAATATCAGGAAAGCCGGCTGCGTCATTTCCACGAGACGCTCGACTATTACATGGCCCGATAAGCCTTTCGCCCGGTTGTTTTCCGCAAAAAGGCGCTTCCGCCTCGGGCGCGAAGGCATGGGCACAGGCATTCCAAAGGATTCTTTATGAACGATCTTTTTTCTCTGGCGGGGCGAACCGCCCTGATCACTGGCGGTTCCCGCGGTATCGGCGAGATGATCGCCGAAGGCTTTCTTCGGGCTGGCGCGAAAGTCTATATCAGCTCGCGCAAGCCCGCAGCCTGCATCGAGACGGCGGAACGGCTGTCGGTCCACGGCGTCTGCGAACCGTTGCCGGCGGACGTCTCGAACGTCGAGGGGGTCCGGGACCTGGTTCGCCGGTACGGCGAAAAGGAATCCGCGCTCGACGTCCTGGTGAATAACGCCGGGGCGGTTTGGGGCGCCGGGTTTTCCGCTTTTCCCGAGGCGGGCTGGGACAAGGTCCTGGATCTCAATCTGAAAAGCCCCTTCTTCCTGACCCAGGCTCTTCACGAGCTGCTAAAGGCCGCAGCGTCGACCGGGCGGCCGTCCAAGGTGATCAACATTGCGTCGATCGACGGTCTGTCGGTAGCGCCGACAGACACCTATTCCTACGCAGCGAGCAAGGCCGGCTTGATCCACCTGACCAAACAGATGGCGCTCGCTCTGGCGCGCGACAATATCATGGTCTCGGCTATCGCTCCGGGCGCCTTCTCTTCGGAAATGAACAAGGATGCGCGCGACAATCCCGATGACGTGGCCGGTAAAATCCCGGCCGGTCGCATCGGCCGGTCTTCGGACATGGCGGGCGCAGCCGTCTTTCTCGCGTCGTCCGCGGGCGACTATGTGGTGGGTTCGACCTTGACCGTCGATGGCGGCGCCGCCTTCGCACGGCTGGCGATCGGCTGATTCGGCGATGAGCGGCGATCCCAGGATCGAGCAGATCATCGATCGCGAGATGATCCGCGACTGTCTTTTCCGCTATTGCCGGGGGATCGACCGCAGCGACGAGGCGACGCTCCGGTCAACATATTGGCCGGATGCGGTCGATAATCACGGCCCCTATCGCGGCAGTGCGGATGGTTTCATCGCATGGGCGGTCGAGGCTTTCCCGGCGACTGAGCGGAACATTCACCAGATCCACAACATCCTTATCGAACTCGACGGGGAACAAGCCTTCGTCGAGAGCTACTTCACGGCGCTCAGCAGTCAGCTGGGGAAAGCCGGCAATATGGTGCGATGGCATCTTGCGGGTCGATATCTCGATCGGTTCGAGAAGCGCGCCACCGAATGGCGCGTGGCCGATCGGCTTGTCGTCTTTGACTGGGCCGAGCGGCTGCCGCCCCCCAATGGCTCCGAAGCCGACCGCTTCGGGCCTCGCCAACCGATCGGGTCACGGTTTCCGGACGATCCGCTCTACACGCTACGGAGCTTGGAGAAGGGCACTCATTCGTGAAAATAATCCTCCGAACGCGTCAGAGTCCGTTTGCGGACGCCGCACCGGTCATCTTCGAGCGCGCGAGCATGTTCGGCCGGGCAGCTTCCGATCGCTTCGCGCGGTTTGTAACCCGGCAGGGGCTCCTGCTTTTGTGGGCCCTCAGCGGACGGCTGCTCCAGTTGCAACCCGCTCGCTTGCAGGCCGCGGCGCTTTATCGGGCCGACAACGAGGCGGGTGCCGGAGCGCTGGGCCCGGCATGATCAAGATCAACTTCATCGGTCATACCGGAACGCATCACCGGCTCGAAGCCGTCGCCGGCCATTCGGTCATGGAGGTGGCGGTCCGGAACGGAATAGCCGGCATCGACGCCCAGTGTGGAGGGGCGTGTTCCTGTGCGACCTGCCACGTCTATGTAGACGCGCAGTGGACGGACCATGTTCCGCCCGTGACGGCGACGGAAGAGATGATGCTGGAATTCGTCGAGGATCAAAGACCGGAAAGCCGCCTGGCCTGCCAGCTCATGATCGATGAGGCGCTCGACGGCCTCACCGTCAGAATCCCGGCGAGCCAGCGAGAATTTTGACAATTGTTGCCGGCCGCCGGTGGGTGCTCCCGCTGGCCGGTCCGACCGAGAGGAGATATCGATGGGCTATTTTCCGTCGGAGGCTTTTTCGACACCCATGTCGCAGGAAGATGGATTCCTTGCCGGGCCATGGCGTACCCCCCTGCAGATGCTGTCTGAGCAAAGTTATGACCAGCATGCCTCGATCCATGACGATGCCACGGCGCTCAAGCTCGGCTTCAAGGGCGGCACGATCGAAGGTCCAACGCACTTCAGCCAATTCGCGCCTCTCGGCGAGGCCGTTTTCGGACAAGACTGGTTCGTCCGGGGCTGTCTCTCCGTTCACTACCGCAGCCCCGTCTACGAGGGTGACAAGGTGCGGGCATTGATGGATATGCCCGACGTCTCGGGCGTTGCGACGGTTCGGATGACGAAGGCGGATGGAACCGAAGTTTTGAGTGGAACGGCGTCCTTGCAGGGGCATGGCACCACGGCGCTTTCAGAGCGTCTCTTGACGCTGCCGCCCCTTGTAAAGCCAGTCCTTCTGCACGGTATATCCGTCGGACAGAAGAGCGGCCGGATGCCCGCCGTAATGGGGCACGACCAGCCAATGGGCGCCCTCTATCCCTTCTCGCTCAGCGATAAGCTGAAACGCATCACCGAACCTTCGGCCTGGTATTCAGATGCCTCGCCATTTGGTGGTGCGATCATACCCATGGAAATGATGAGCGTGCTCCTCGGCTATCAGGGCCATGCCGAATTCTCGGCACGCGGACCCTCGGTTGGTCTGTTTGCCGATCAGGAGATATGTCTGCACCAGGGGCCGTTGTTCGTGGGCGAGGCATTTGAAATCGAGCGTGAAGTGATCGCGCTGAGCGGCAGTCGCCGAACTGAAAGCGTCTGGATTCAAACGCGTGCTTTCCGACCCGGCGCTAGTACCCCATGTGTGCGGATGCTTTTGAATGTTGCGACGCTAAAGGAAAGTTATTCGCGATACGATACAGATCATGCGGCCATGTACGGTTGAAACCGTCACCGGGTCATCGAGAAGCGTCGCAAATGGCGGATGCCCCGATCATCTACGCAGCAAGCCGGGATGCTGAGCGCCCCGAATTGTCCATGGTCTAGCATTGCGGCGCCAGCGAGGCGCGCAGATGCTCTGTCCTGGGTCTGTTGAGGCTGGGCGATCTACCTCCGAGGGTGCGGGACGTGGGCGTTCATGCGAGGAAGCACGGGCATCGTGCACCATGTGGTCGCCGTCGAAGTTGGGCAAGCATGGACGGGTCCACAGGACCGGCATCTCGCGAATGGCAAGCTTTTCTGCTTTAGATACGGGGGCGTCCGCCTGGTGGCGCCCCATCGCGACTCGCGACGGGAGTTTTCTAGGGATCAAGGAGGCGATCTTGATCGGATGAACCCGAGCGGGGTCACGCCCTCGGGCGGAGCCCGATCATGAACCCCACCAAGTTGCTTGTAGGTTAAATACTGGCTGTATTCATCATCGTCTTCGGCGGCGTGCGGGCCGCGACGCAATGGTGCGTCTCAATGCTCGGCTATCAGCCCGAGCTTGGCACGCAATGGTTCGTCATTCTCAGCGTTCCTGTGTACCGACCTTGGTCGATCTATTCTTGGTGATACCATTTCGATGCTTACGCTCCGGACGTATTCAACCGGGCGGGGGACTGGCTGCGGCGAGCGGGTTCATGGGTTGCGCGGCCGCCATAATCGTTGCCCTGTTCTGCGCTTCGAAGTGGATGGCGCCAATGCGGAGCGCAACTTCCTGCTTGAGCGCGGGATTTCGGAAGGCCATATCGCGACCGTGTGGAACGCCATCGCGCTCCATACCACTCCCGGCATTCCGGAATTCATACGTCCCGAGATTGCCCTTGTGCAGGTGGGGCAGGAATGGACGTGGCCGGCCGCGGCTACGATATGTCCCGAGGCTCAGCGCCACGCCGTGATTGCCGCCCCTCCGCGTGAAGCCGGTTTCGAGGATGGTAACAGCGATGCCTTCTACCAAGGTATGAAGCATCGTCCCGACATTGCGTTCGGAACTTTCAACGATGACATTCTGGCGTTCAACGATCCATATTTCAAAGAGTGGACATGTGCAGTGTGATCCTCAGTTCGCACTGAGGCGGCTGACAAGCTGCGGCATCTTCAATGAGCGTGGGGTCCGCCCGAATTCCCGTATTTTGCGATCGCCGCCTGATAGCGGCATTTCCGCTACCGGCCAAACTCAGCCACCCCGCGTTAGCGGCTTCCTCGGATCCCGATACATCTCTACGGCGCACCCATGGCCCCAAGATCGTCCACCACAGAACGCGTCGAAGCCCTTGTCCGTCGTATGGATGGGACGCCGCTCTGCGACGAATGCGTCGCGGACCGGCTCGATCTCTCATCAGCTGCGGAGGCGGGGGCTGCGATGCAGGTCGCTGGCGGCGTTCGCGGCTTCGAACTGCTGGAAGCATCCTTCGGCCTGTGCAGCGAGTCGCGACACGTCATTCGCTACAAGGGTTGAACGCCGGGCAGTTGCCGCTGCCGGATCAAGCGCGTCTCGATTGAGCGTGCTCTGGCGCCGTCAGGCGGCGCCAGAGGTAGCGCGATGTTCTGGCCGCGCAGCGCACTTGGCTCGCTATCCTTGCCTGGCGGTGGCTGGCCCACAGGCCCGCGCGCACGCCGCCCGGCTGCGGGCTCGCCAAGGGCGTGTTTCTTGTGGGGGCTTCGCGCCGTGCTTTGGCGCTTGGGTCTGTTTGGGCGTTTGAAACGGCCGGCCGTCGGCATTAGGGCCGGATAATGCTCGCTCTGCTTCTACTCGCCTCGGTCGTTCCGACCGGCCAATCCTTCACCTGCACCCCGGTCGCAGTGTGGGACGGCGACGGGCCGGTCTGGTGCGCCGAAGAGGCGGGCCCTTTTTAACGTTCCTCGTGTGAGATGCCTTCGGCTTTCCATTTCTGGACGAGCGAGTGGCGCAAGTGTCATTGGTGAAAGCTCGGATTCGATGCTGGAAGGATCTGACAAGTTATCCGCGCGCGGCTGACCTAGCCGCAAGGATGATTGAGGAAACATGATCATTCCACATCTTTAGCGCTTCGTGCTTTTCCTCCTTCCAATCGTGGCGCTGATATATTCCAGCCACGCCCGCGCGGGATCCGCCCACATGGTTCAGAACGGCTTCGGTGACTTCGAATCGGATCCCAAGCCGCTGAAATCCTGTTGCGAGCGTGCGCCTCAGATCATGCAGACGCCAGTCGGGCACTGGCTCGCCGCCGTCCTGCGATAAGAGCAAAACCAGTTTGTCTTTTCCCTTGCTGTAGCCCGTGAAAGCGCCTCCGCGCGCCGTCGCGAACAGCTTCCCGGCACGCGGCCATTTAGCCGTGCCGGCCACCTGATCCAAAACGGCAACCGCCAAATCGTTCAGTGGTATCTGGTTCGACTTGCCATTCTTTGCCCGCTCCTTTGGCAAGGTCCACATACGTTCGACTTGGTTGACTTCCTCCCAGCGGAGCGACGAAACTTCCTCTCGTCGCTGTCCAGTGACGATAAGAAGCCGAATGATCGGGCCGAAGCAATGGTGCGTGTGCGGCGCCGCGAGCCAGACGCGGGCGAGCTCTTGGTCGGAAAGCCAGCGGTCACGCGGCGTAACGGCAGGGGGTGTCTCCATCCCCTCCATTGGACTGCGGTCGATATCCCCGCGGCTCACCGCCCAGCGAAACAGTCGCCGTATTACCGCGAAGACGTTCCGGATATTGCCTATTTGCTCCCGCGGCATCCGGTCGATCACCGCAACAATATCGGACCGAACGAGCCGGGGTAGGGGTTTGGAACCCAACACCGGCTTCACATGGAGTCTCAGAGCTTGCTCCGCGAGCCGCTTCCAACCTTTGCCGACGCAAGACTCGACAAACCGATCGGCATAATTGTCGAATGCCAAGTCTACCTCCTCACGCCGGCGCTGCCGCTCCGCCTCGCCGGGATCTGTGCCTTGGGCGACGAGTATGAACAATCGCTCTGCCTCGGCTCGCGCCGTGGTTGGCGTCCAAGGCGAGCCGTGACTGCCGATGGTATATCGGCGGGTCTTGGATTCTCGTCCGCCCATTCGAAATTGCAGAACGTAAGAAACGGCCCCCGATTTTGTTCGCTTGGCGCCAAAGCCTCTTATGCTATCATCCCAAAGGATGTCATTTTCGCTGCTTGCGATGAGAGCATCGATAGAGCGTTTCGTGATCTTTCCGCGTGCCATAAATGGTCTCCCAATACGGCGTTTCCAGCAATCACCGGGCAATCACCGTGACGGAAATTGCCGCGTAATTGGGGAAGAGATAGCATAGGGAAGAACTAGAAAAAACTAGCCTTTTCAACTCTATAGCACTCTTATGTACGCCTCCAGCGGAAATACCAGACCTCATGCCCCTGCGCGCGGGCCTTGGCCTCGTAGCGCGTTTCGGGCCAGCCGCCGGGGCGGACGAGGAAGTCCTGCGCGTCCTTGGCCAGCCACTCGAACTGGTCGCGGTGGCGGCGCATCACCATCAGCGCGTGCGCGAGATAGATGGGATGGTCGGTGCCGAAACGGAATTCGCCGCCGGGTTTCAGCTTCGCCGCGATCAGGTCGACCGGGCCGTCGTTCATCATCCGCCGTTTCGCATGGCGCGCCTTCGGCCAGGGATCAGGGTGAAGCAGATAGACAAAGCTCAGCGCGCCGTCGGGAATGCGGCGGAGCACTTCGAGCGCATCGCCGTGATGGATGCGGACATTGCCGAGCGGCGGACGCGCGCCGCCCTTTTCCGCAAGATGCGGATCGCCCGAAACATGCACCAGCGCCTGCGCGACGCCGTTGACGAAGGGTTCGGCGCCGATGAAGCCATGGTCGGGCAGGATGTCGGCGCGCCCCGCCATATGCTCGCCGCCGCCGAAGCCGATCTCGAAATGCAGCGGACGGTCATATCCGAACAAGAGCTGCGCGGTGACCGGTCCTTCGGTCGGAACCGCAATCTGCGGCAGCAGCGTGTCGATCAGATCCTGCTGGCCCGCGCGCAGGGGTTTGCCCTTCGCGCGGCCATAGAGCCGGTTGAGCGTCGTCGGATCGCCTGATTTATAAGCCGTCATGCCGCGCGCCCTAGCCGTGTGGCCGGGCGCGGGCAAGCCGCTCTGCCTCCGGCAAGCGGAGGCAGCGAGATCAGGCGGCGATGGCCGCTTTCAGCTTGTCGGTCAGGTCGGTGCGTTCCCACGGGAAAGCATCGCCCGTCGCGGTGCGGCCGAAATGGCCATAGGCGGCGGTCTGCTTGTAGATCGGCTTGTTGAGGCCGAGGTGGGTACGGATGCCCTTCGGCGTCAGGCGGACGAGCTGCGGGATCGCCAGCTCGATCGCGGCTTCGGTCACGCCCTCGGCAGCGGTGCCGTGCAGGTCGACATAGATCGACAGCGGCTCGGCAACGCCGATCGCGTAGCTGAGCTGGATCGTGCAGCGGCGCGCGAGGCCCGCCGCGACGATGTTCTTCGCGAGATAGCGCGTCACATAGGCGGCCGAACGATCGACCTTCGTCGGATCCTTGCCGCTGAACGCGCCGCCGCCGTGCGGGCTGGCGCCGCCGTAAGTGTCGACGATGATCTTGCGGCCGGTCAGGCCGGCGTCGCCGTCGGGTCCGCCGATCTCGAAGCGACCGGTCGGGTTGATGTGATAGACGGTGTTCGCGGTCAGCAGCTCGGCCGGCAGCACGTCGGCGATCACGCCGAGCACATATTTGCGCAGCTCCTGATATTTCGCTTCGTCGCCTTCGCCGCCGTGGAAGAAATAACCCGGCGCATGCTGGGTCGACACGACGATCGCGGTTGCCTCGACCGGGCGCTCGTTGGCGTAGCGCAGCGTGACTTGGCTCTTCGCATCGGGCTCGAGAAACGGCGCGGTGCCCGCCTTCCGGTCGGCGGCCATGCGCTCGAGGATCTTGTGGCTGTAATCGAGCGTCGCGGGCATCAGGTCGGGGGTCTCGTTCGAGGCGTAGCCGAACATGATCCCCTGGTCGCCGGCGCCCTCGTCCTTGTCGGCGCCTTCGTCGACACCCTGCGCGATGTGCGCCGACTGGCCGTGCAGGTTATTCTCGAAGCGGAATTCGTTCCAGTGGAAGCCCGACTGTTCATAGCCGATTTCCTTGACCGTGTTGCGCACGGTCGCTTCGATCTCTTCAAGCGCGCCCGGCGCCCATTCGTCATTTTCGAACACGCCCTTGCAGCGGATTTCGCCCGCGAGGACGACGAGCTGGGTCGTGGTCAGCGTCTCGCACGCGACGCGCGCTTCCGGATCCTTCGACAGGAACAGGTCAACGATCGAATCCGAAATCTGGTCGGCGACCTTGTCGGGATGACCTTCGGAAACGCTTTCGGACGTGAAGAGGAAGCTGTTGCGCATGAGGGGGCCTTTTCGTGGATTCGAATATAAAGGATGCTTTATGTGATGGTGCTGTTAGCGTCCGCGCCGCCGGAATGCAATGGCGGCTGCGAGCAAAAACAGCGCAAATCCGACCGGCAGAAGGTTGCCAAAGCGCGCGAAGGGTGTCGGCGCGTGGGCCTTGGGAACGAAGCTGTCGATGCGCCCCGCCCGATGCATCGGCAGCGATTCGAGAATGCGGCCGTCGGCGTCGATCACGGCGCTGATCCCGGTCGGCGTCGCACGGATCACGGGCAGCCCCTCCTCGATCGCGCGCAGCCGCGCCTGCGCCAGATGCTGCGGCGGACCCCAGCCGCCGAACCATGCGTCGTTCGAGGGGTTGAAGATGAAATCGGGGCGATGGTCGCGGTCGACGACCTGTCCCGAAAAAATGATCTCGTAACAGATCTGCAGGCCGGCCTTGCCGAAGGCGCCAAGGTCGAGCGTGTGTGGGCCGGGGCCGGGCCAGAAATCGAGATCGCCGGGGGCGAGCCGCGACAGGCCGATCGCCGACAATATGGGGCGCATCGGCAGATATTCGCCATAGGGCACGAGATGCGCCTTGTCGTAACGCGGGCCGAGGGTGCCGTCGGCATGCACCGTCATCACCGCATTGCGCGCACCGATCGCTTCCCCGTCGCGGGCGAACTCCAGCTTGAGCGCGCCGAGCAGCATCAGGTCGCCGGGGTTCATCAGGCTGGTCAGCCGCCCGCGCGCCTCGGCGGGCGAGCGGTCGTAATAGACGGCGGGATAGCCGGTCTCGAGATAATCGGGAATCGCCGCCTCGGGCCACAGGATCAGGCGCGGCCCATCGTTTTTGGGCGCGGTCAGCCGCGCGAGCTTGGCGAAATTGGCCTCGGCCTTGTCGCCTTCCCATTTGTCCTGCTGCCCGACATTGGGCTGGACGACGGTGATAGCGATATTGCTCGCCGTTGGAGTCGATGTCGAGCCGTTCGGCAGCAGATAGAGCAGACCCAGGAATCCGGCGATCGCCGCGCCCGCCCCGAGTTGGTGCAAAAGCTGCGAGCGCGGACTCGGGGCGGTGCTGAGACCGGGGTCATTAACGCGCGATTGCATGACCCAAAGGACATAGCCGGCCGCGAGAATGACCGTAGCCGATCCACCATAGGTGCCGATCAGACGCAGCAGGCCGAAAAAGTCGCCGATCGTTGCGACAAGCGGATTCCACGCAAAGCCGGTGAAAACCCAGCTTCGCAGCCATTCGGTCAGCGTCCAGAGCGCGGCAAAAGCGAGCACGAACGAAAGCGTCAGTTCCGTTCGCGGCGGGCCGAACCGCCGCACCAGCCACGCCCCGAGTGCCGCTAGCGCCGGATAGACCGCAAGGTAG